>Ga0310345_10000184_pt1 | contig 118227 bp, 96 predicted proteins | sample HC15DNA20500_MG_FD_204667 | JGI IMG/M metagenome (GOLD analysis project Ga0310345, IMG submission 204667) | Marine microbial communities from station ALOHA, North Pacific Subtropical Gyre - HC15-DNA-20-500_MG | ecosystem: Environmental > Aquatic > Marine > Oceanic | place: Pacific Ocean: North... | reverse complement strand
CATCGGCGAGGAGGAGCAACGCCGCCCTGGAGCGTCGGGACAAGCCAGGTCCCCTTCTACCGGGATGGATCTCGCACCAGCAGACCCGGACGAGCGGGGGGAGTCAGGTGCGCCCGAGGTAGATCTTCAGCGTCTCGGTCGCGTCCCGGCGGTCGAAGCGCTGGTCGCGCAGCTCGCCCCGCTGCGACACCTCGCGGAAGAGCTCCTCGAGGAAGGTGTAGAAGCGGCGGCACTCGGTGGCGGCGGCGGAGAGGCGCTCGGACTCGAGGAGGTCCACGTCGCGCAGGCCCTCGAGCGCGGCGAGGAACGGATCGAGCCGCTCGTAGTCGTTGGCCCGGACGAGCTGGTAGCCGATGGCGCGGAAGTGCGAGAGGAAGTCGCGCACGAACTGGAAGCTCGCCGCGCCCGCCCAGCGATCGGCGCTCCCGTCGGCGGCGTGGGCCTTGGCGAGGAACGCGCGGAGGATCTGCATGAACATCCAGATCTCGCGCCGCAGCCGCTCGCTCTCGGCCCTGCGCCCGAGCACGTCGGACGCGAGCACCGGCGCCGGGTGCCCGGGCGAGAGCACGCGGCACAGGGACACGATGGCGTGGTGCACCGAGGCGCGCAGGGTGGCCGCGGCCACGATGAGCTGCGGCCCGAGCTCCGCGCCGGCCACCCCCTCGCTCGGCCCCGGCAGGTCGAAGAGGAACACCTTGCGCACGTCCACCCGAAGCCCGTTGGCCGCCGTCTCGAGGCCGTTCCGGAGGTGCGAGAGCCACTTCGCCTCGCGCTCCAGGGTGGGGCGACGGTCGGCGAGGTCGACCGCGTGGATCGACAGCAGCTCGCGCTCGAGGCCGCCCGCGATCACGTCGCCCGCGTGCCGCCCGAGGTAGCGGGTCAGCGCCCGCATGTCGCTCCGCAGCACCGCGAGGATGAGGTAGGAGCGGCGGGCGGACGAGGCGTCGGCGGCGTAGCGGTCGACCAGCTCGAGGTAGCGGAGCGCCCGGAAGAGGGCGAGCATCGTCAGCGCGATGACCCGGTGGGCCGCCTCGTTGCGCACCGTGTGCAGCGCCTCGAGCACCTCCGCGCTCCGGATCCGGTCGAACTCGGGGCGGAACTCGAGGGCGAGGAGCGGGTTGAAGTAGACGTTCCGCCCGATCTCCCGGGTCAGCGTGCCGTGCAGCGCCGAGTAGAGCCGGTTGGGCACCAGCTCGAGGCGCAGCAGGCCGTCGGCGAGATCCTGCATCGCCCCGAACGCGTTGCGGAGCACGAAGAGCGACTCCTCGGGCGTGTCCTGGGTGAGCTGCTCCTGCAAAAGCCGCCCGCGCGCCGAGTCCTCGGGGAGCACCGTCTCGAGGTAGCGGGTGAAGGTGTAGGCCTTCTCCCGGTCGCCGAGCAGGCTGCGGACGAGGGTGCCGGTCCGGGTGATCCCGTCCCGGAGGATGCGCAGCTCCTCCAGGAAGTCGTGCGCGACGGCGGCGGTGGCCCGCGGCGGCCCGGGGTGGTTGCGCGGGTTGCCGAAGGTCGCGACCCCCTTGAGGAGCATCTCGAGCTCGAAGAGGGTCTGCTCCTTCTTGTCCCACGGGAGCTGCGCGAACCAGCTGTCGCGCGCCGAGGACTGATCGCGCCGCAGCCCGCGCGAGTCGCGCAGGAGGTTGGCGTAGACGTCCCTCTCGCTGGGAATGGCCGCGATCACGAACGCGGAGGGTAAACGATCCGCCCCGCCCCGCACCACGTGCAACGACCCGGGGTCCGCACCCCACGGAGGTCGTGTGACGCCGCGCGCCCGCGGCGGGGGAGGAAGAGCATGAGGACGACCATGAGGAACGGGAGCTGGATCGTCGCGCTGGCGCTGACGGGCTGCACCTTCGGGATCTCCGACCAGGTGTCCTTCGCGACCCGGAACCTGGAGATCGAGGGAGACGTCGGGGACGGCGCGTTCGAGATCGAGGGCGGGACGGTGAACCTCGTGGCCGCCGGGGACACGCTCGAGAACGGCGTCGAGATCTTCGTGGATGGCGCCGCCTCGGGGACCGCGATCTCGAGCGCCCTCCGCTTCACCGGCAACCTCGGGGCGCTGTGCCCGGGCGCGCGGATCGAGCTCGGGCGGGTGGGTGACCGGCTCGAGCCGATGGACGTCCGCGGCGCCCCGCCGGAGATGGCCACCCAGCTGTCGCTCCTGTCGCTCACCAGCGAGACGGTGGCGTCGAGCGAGAGCGGGACGAACGTGCTCGTACCGACGCGGGTGGTGGTCAGCTCGGCGGCGGGCCGCGAGGGCTTCTCGCGCATGACCTTCGAGAGCACCACCGTGGTCGATGGCGTGAGCCGCGTGGTGCGCGGCAGCTTCGACGTGGCCCGGGTGGTGGAGCCGGCCGAGACGCCTGGCTGGAGCGGCGAGAGCTGGAACGGTCAGCCGATCGATCCCTGGGAGTGATGCGGCTCGGGCTCGCGGCGCTCCTGTGGCTGCTGCCGGTTCACGCCCTCGCGCAGGGGGCGTGGACCGAGGACGGGGTGCGCCTCCACGACCGGGCCCGCCGCGATCACCTCGCGTGGATCCTCGCGCGCCACGACCTCGCGCGGCTGCCCTCGCAGCGCGCCTGCTTCGATCGCATCGCGAGCCGGGCCGGCGCGCTCGGCCGCATGCTGGAGGATCGCGTCGCGCTCGGCCGCGTGCCGGAGGGCAGCCTGGTGGACACCCGCGAGCAGCTCGACGCGCTCGAGGCGGCCGCGGAGGAGGAGTGCACGGTCACCCGCGAGCTCGACGGTGAGCTCGACCGCGAGCTCTGGCGCGACCCCTTCCTCCGGCGAATGCCCCGGGACCGCGCGATCCTCCGGCTCGGGACGCGCTTCGAGCTCGCGCCCCGCGTGATCCGGGGCGGCTACGCGCAGGTCTCGGGCTACGCGCTGCGGGGCGCGCTCGGCGTCTTCGTGACCGAGGCGCTCCGGCTCGAGGCGGTGGTCGCCTTCGCCTACCTCCCGCCCTGGGGGCCGTGGGGCAGCGTGGGCGCCCGCGCGATGCTCACCGCGCCCTGGGCGCTCTTCCGGGTGGCGGGCGGCCTCGCCGCGAGCGTCATCCTCGCCTCCGACACCCTCGGCGGGCCCAACACGTTCGGCTGGCTCGGCGTCCAGCTCGAGCTCCCGATCGAGGTCGCCTTCGAGCTCAGCGAGTCGTTCGGGCTCACGGTGACCGGAGGCCCGGTCTACACGCAGGCCGGCGCTCTGCGCCCCGACGTCCGCGCGGTCGGCTTCCAGCTCGGCGCGATCGCCGAGCTGGTCTTGTGAGTCACCGATCGCCGAGCAGCATGCCGGCGGCGACGGTGTCGTTGGTGGACTCGTCGACGAGGATGAAGGAGCCGGTCGTGCGGTTCCGGTCGTAGCTGTCGTAGAAGATCGGCGCGGTGGTGCGGAGCTTCACGCGACCGATGTCGTTGAGGCCGAGCTGGGTGGCCCCCTCGTCGCGGTGGAGCGTGTTGACGTCGAGGCGGTACTGGAGGTCGGTCACCATCGCGCGCACCCAGCGGCTGGTGTGCTTGAGCGCGTAGCGGCCTCGCTTCTGGAGCGGGCGGTCGACCATCCAGCTCACCATCGCGTCGAGATCCTGCCCGACCGTCGGCTGGTTGTTCGGGCGGCACAGCATGTCGCCGCGCGAGACGTCGAGGTCGTCCTCGAGGTGCACCGTCACCGCCATCGGCGGGAAGGCCTCCTCGACGTCGCCGTCGTAGGTCTCGATGCGCTTGATCTTGCTGGTGAAGCCGCTCGGCAGCGCGATCACGTCGTCGCCCGGCTTGAGGATGCCCCCGGCGACGGTGCCCGCGTAGCCGCGGTAGTCCGGGTGCTCGGCCGACTGCGGGCGGATCACCCACTGGACCGGGTAGCGCACGTCGATGAGGTTGCGGTCCGACGCGATGTGCACGGTCTCGAGGTGGTAGAGGAGCGGCGTGCCGCGGTACCACGGCATGTTCTCGCTCTTCTCCACCACGTTGTCGCCGAGCAGCGCGCTGATCGGGATGAAGGAGATGTCGCGGACGCGGAGCTTGGCGGCCCAGTCGGTGAACTCCGCCTTGATGCGCTCGAAGACCGCCTCGTCGTAGTCGACGAGGTCCATCTTGTTCACCGCGAACACGATGTGCGGGATGCCGAGAAGCGACGCGAGGAAGGCGTGCCGGCGCGACTGCTCGACCAGGCCGTGGCGCGCGTCGACGAGCACGATCGCGAGGTTCGCGGTCGTCGCGCCCGTGACCATGTTGCGCGTGTACTGGATGTGCCCGGGCGCGTCCGCGATGATGAACTTGCGGCGCGGGGTCGAGAAGTAGCGGTAGGCGACGTCGATCGTGATGCCCTGCTCGCGCTCGGCGCGGAGGCCATCGGTCAGGAGCGCCAGGTTCGTCCGCTCGTCGCCGCGGCGCTTGCTGACGTCCTCGACGTGCTCGAGCTGGTCCTCGAAGATCGTCTTCGTGTCGTAGAGCAGCCGCCCGATCAGGGTCGACTTGCCGTCGTCCACGCTGCCAGCGGTGATGAAGCGGAGGAGATCGCGCCCCTCCTGGATGCCCCTGGCGGTCCCGGTCTCGACGAGCTCACCCATGATCAGAAGTACCCTTCACGCTTGCGGTCTTCCATCGCCGCCTCGCTCTGGCGGTCGTCCGCGCGGGTCGCTCCGCGCTCGGTGATGCGCGCGGCGGCCACCTCCTCGATGACCTGCTCGAGCGTCTCGGCGTCGCTGCGCACCGCGCCGGTGCAGCTCATGTCGCCGATGGTGCGGAAGCGGACCTTCGCCTCGATGACCTCCTCGCCCGGGAGGTGCTCGATGAACGGCGCCGGCGAGTAGAGGAGCCCGTCGCGCTCGAACACCTTTCGGGTGCGCGCGAAGTAGAGCTCCGGGATCTCGATCTCGTCCTGCTGGATGTACTGCCAGATGTCGAGCTCGGTCCAGTTGCTCAGCGGGAAGACCCGGAAGTGCTCGCCCTTCTTCAGGCGGCCGTTGTAGAGCGACCAGAGCTCGGGGCGCTGGTTCTTCGGGTCCCACTGCCCGAACTCGTCGCGGTGGCTGAAGATGCGCTCCTTGGCCCGGGCGCGCTCCTCGTCGCGGCGCGCGCCGCCGATGGCGACGTCGAACTGGTGCTCCTCGATCGCCTCGAGCAGGGGCACGATCTGCAGCCGGTTGCGGCTGGCCCGCGGGCCCTTCTCCTCGACGAGCTTGCCCTCGTCGATCGCCTTCTGGACGCTGGCCACGATCAGGCGCTCGCCGAGCTCCTCCACCGTGCGATCGCGGAACTCGATCGCCTCGGGGAAGTTGTGCCCGGTGTCCACGTGCAGGATCGGGAAGGGGAAGCGCGCCGGACGGAAGGCCTTCTTGGCGAGGTGGAGCAGCACGATGCTGTCCTTGCCGCCCGAGAAGAGGAGCACGGGCCGCTCTCGCTCGGCGGCCAGCTCCCGGAAGATGTCGATGGCCTCCGCCTCGAGGGCGCGCAGATGACTCAGCTGATACGTCGCCATGGGTCTCGTGCGGGCTCTATAGCAGCCCGGGCCGGGGGTGTCGCCCCATTTTCAACGGTTTTCCGACCGGAAAGGTCGGGTAAGTCTAGAAGAGGCTGCCCTGGTTGCGGCCCTTCTTCAGGCCGAGGTGCTCGTACGCCCTGTCGGTGGCCATTCGACCCCGCGCCGTTCGAGCCAGGAAGCCCTTCTGGAGCAGATACGGCTCGATCACGTCCTCGAGGGTGTCCCGGGGCTCGCTGAGGGTCGCGGCCAGGGCCTCGATGCCGACCGGGCCGCCGCCGTAGGTGTCGATGATCACGCGGAGGAAGCGGCGGTTCATCTCGTCGAGCCCGGCCTCGTCGACCTCGAGCCGCTCGAGCGCCTCGCGGGCCGTCTTCGCGTCGAGGGTTCCGTCCGAGAGCACCTCGGCGAAGTCGCGGGCCCGCCGGAGCAGCCGGTTCGCGATCCGGGGGGTGCCGCGGGCGCGCCGGGCCATCTCCTCGCAGGCCTCGTCGGTGATGTCGACCTCGAGGATGGAGGCGCTGCGGCGCACGATCCGGGCGAGGCTGCCGGCGTCGTAGTAGTCGAGGCGGGCCTCGATGCCGAAGCGGGAGAGCATCGGCCCGGTGAGCAGCCCGGTGCGGGTCGTCGCGCCGACCAGGGTGAACGGCGAGAGGTTCAGGGTCCAGGCGGTGGCCATCGGTCCGTCGCCCTGCACGACGTCGATCCGGAAGTCCTCCATCGCGGTGTAGAGGTTCTCCTCGACCACGCTGCTGAGGCGGTGGATCTCGTCGATGAAGAGCACGTCGCCCGGCTCGAGCTTGGTCAGCAGCGCGGCGAGCTGCCCCTTGTGCTCGATGGCGGGCGCGTGGGCGACGGTGATCTGCTTGCCCATCTCCTCGGCGAGGATGAAGGCGAGGGTCGTCTTGCCGAGACCGGGCGGACCGAAGAGGAGCACGTGGTCGAGCGGGCCGCCCCGCTTGCGCGCGGCCTGCACGTAGATCGAGAGGTTCTCGACCAGCGCGGGCTGGCCGACGAATTCCTCGAGGCGCGACGGCCTCAGGCTCGCGTCCGCGGTCTCCTCGGCGTCCTCGGTCGGGTCGAGCACGCCGGCGGGCTCGGTCTGCTGGATGGGCATCGTGGTCTACGGCTCGGGAGGTCAGCTCAACTGCGCCAGGGCGCGCTTCATCAACGTCTCGAAGGGCTCGCCCTCCGCGTCGTCGGCCACGGCGGCGACGGCGCGATCGGCCTCGACGGGCTTGAACCCCATCGTCACCAGCATCTGCGCGACCTGCGCGAGGGGCGCGTCGTCGTCCAGCTTCGGCGCGGGCTTGCCGTTGCCCGACGGCGGGAGCGGGGCGCCGGCGAGGCTCACGAAGCCGAGCTTGTCCTTGAGCTCGAGCAGGAGCCGCTCGACCGTGCGCTTGCCCACCCCCGGGATGCCCTTGAACCGCGACTTGTCCTGGCTCGCGATCGCGGCCGCCAGCTGACGGGCGTCCATCGCGCTCAGGATCGCGAGCGCGCTCTTCGGCCCGATGTTCGAGATCCCGAGCAGCGTGCGGAACGCGGTGCGGTCTTCGAACCTGCCGAAACCATAGAGGATCAGCGCGTCCTCCCGCACGTGGGTGTGGACGTGGAGGGTCACCGGCTCCGGCGGGCTGGGCAGCTTGCCCAGGGTGCCGAGCGGGATGAAGACCTCGTAGCCGACGCCCCCGACGTCCACGATGCAGGACCCGTCGGGGAGGCGTTCGGCGATGACGCCGCGGAGCCTGCCGATCACGGCGGGGACGCTATCACACGCTGAACGTCGGAGCAGCGATCACGGCATCGCCGCCATCGCGGGCGCCGGACAGAACATGCAGCAGCCCAGGCACATCGGGTCGAAGCACGCGCCGGTGCACGGGCAGCACTCGCTCGCGCTCCCCGGGCACGGCCCACAGCTCATGTAGCGGCGGCAGGTCGAGCCGTCGCACCAGCTCGTGCGCCGGTCGCACTCGCAGCTGCCGTCCCCGTCGCAGTCGGCCATGCCCGGCGCGCAGTTCGCGACGCAGTCGCCGGTGGCCGGGTCACATCTCTGGCCCACCATCGGGCAGATCCGTCGGGCGACGATGCACGTCCCGTCCGGCTGACAGCTCGCGGTCTCGCAGGCGTCGGCGGCCGTGCAGGTCGAGGTCGAGTCGCAGGTGCTCCCGTCGCACATGCCGGGCGAGCACGCGTCCGGCCCCGCGCACGGCTCCCCGTCGCGATCGACGGTGAGGCAGAGGATGTCGCCGCTCGCCTCGGTCGCGCACTCCGAGCGCGTGCACAGGCTCGGGTCGGGGGCGCCGCAGTCGACCGGCGGCGCCAGCTCGCAGCGCCCCTCGTCGCAGGTGGCGCGCACGCACGGGTCGCCGCTCGCGCAGCGGGCGTCCTCGAACGCGTTGTCGTAGCGACATCGCCCGCCCTCGCACCGGCCGCCGTCCTTGCAGATCGGCGGGCTGCCGCAGTCGGCGTCGGAGGCGCAGCTCGGCGGCGGCCCGCAGCCGTCGTCGCGGCAGACCTGATCGGCGGGGCAGCGCTCGTCGTCCGGGAGGTGCAGGCACTCTCCGTCGCCGGTGCACCGATCGTCGGTGCACGCCACGCCGTCGCTGCAGATGTCGTCGGGCGCGACCAGGTCGCAGCCGAAGGCGGGGTCGCAGAAGCCCGCCAGACAGCCTAGCGCCGCGCAACGATCGTGGTCGGGCGTGCGCACGCAGCCCACGCCCTCCACGCACTCGTCCGCGGTGCACTCCACGCCGTCGTCGCACGTCGGCGCGGCCCCGCTCACGCAGGCGCCGGCCTCGCAGCGCTCCTGGCCGTTGCAGACCTGGTCGTCGTCGCAGTCCTCGTCCCGCGCGCAGTCCGCGCGGCCGCCGTCGAGGCGCCCCGCGTCCATGCCGACGCGCGCGTCGTCCGGCGGATCGAAGTCGAGCGACAGGCCGCACCCGGAGAGCCCGAGCGCGAGGCAGAGAGCGAAGCGGCGCACCGCTCGATCGTGCCGAGCGGGCCGCCCGCGCACAAGCTCACCTTCCGACGGACTCCAGGTAGGCGGCGGCGAGCTCGTAGTCGTCGCGATCGTCGGGGTGGAAGTCGCGCCGGAGGTAGTCGAGGATCGCGCGCTGGAAGAGCTCGAAGCGCTGCTGGCGCTCCGCCTTCATGCGGGTCCGCTCGGCTTCGGCGCGCCACGCCCGCTTCTCCTCTCGCGACAGCTGCTCCTGCGACATCAGCATCGCCGTCGCGACCGTCCACCAGCCGAAGAGCTGGGTGACCGCGATGATCAGGCCGGCGACGCGGACGCGGTAGCGAGGGTCGACCTCCTGCAGCACGTCGAAGGCCACCGACTTGTGCTCGATCTCCTCGGCCGCGTGCCAGCGCAGCAGCTGCCGCATCACCGGGTGGGCGCCGTCGAGGAACGGCAGGCTCAGCGCGTTGGCGGCCATCGAGGCGGTGAAGTGCTCGAGCGCCACCGTCGTGCTCAGGCGCAGCACCGGCGGGAAGCTCGGCTCGAGCACGTCGAAGGCGATCTTCTCGTAGAGCTTCAGGAAGCGCTGGATGTCGTAGCCCTGGAGCTCGAGGATCCGGTTGGCGCGCTCGTGCTCGTGACCGTGCCGACCCTCCTGACCGAAGAAGCCCTTCACCCGCTTGCGCAGCCCGGGGTCCTCGATGCGGTCGAGGTAGTGTTTGACGCTCCGGATGAAGAAGCGCTCGCCGGGCGGGAAGAGCAGGTTCAGCCCGTTGGCCATGTGCGTCATGACCGGGTTGTCGTACAGCCACCAGCGCGGCACGTCGGCGTCCGCGAAAGGGAAATCCATCTTGCGCACCTTCGGGGTGCGCGTCTCGATCGGCGTCGCGTTCTCCACGTCGGCCTCCCTGCCCCGATCGGGGCTCTTGAATCGAGTTCAGTAGCGATTCTAGGTCGCGTTGAACGGAAGTCAATACGTGGGCATGATGCGGGTGATGCCCGAAACCCAAACGCGGACGCGCCTGCAGGTCGACGAGCGGCGCGCGCAGCTCCTCGTCCTGGGCTTGCGACTCTTCTCGGAGCGCTCCTACGACGAGGTGTCGATCGACGACATCGCGCGCGAGGCGAGCGTCTCGAAGGGGCTCCTCTATCACTACTTCGGGGGCAAGCGGGCGTTCTACGTGGCCTGCGTCGAGTACGCGGCGGGGCTGCTCCTCGACCGCATCGCGCCCGATCTCTCGCTCCCCGAGCCCGAGCGCGCCCAGGCCGGGCTCGAGGCCTACCTGGACTTCGTCGACGAGCACGAGGCCGCCTATCTCGCGCTGATGCGGAGCGGGATCGGCAACGACCCGGAGGTCGCGGCCATCCTCGAGCGCACCCGGAGCACGATCGTGCGCCGCATGCTCGACGGCATGGGGCTCGACGAGTCGCGCGCGATCTTCCGCACCGCGGCGCGGAGCTGGATCGGGCAGGTCGAGGCCGCGAGCGTCGACCACCTCGACCACCGGGACCTCTCGCGCGAGCGGCTCGTGCGGCTCCTGATGAGCTCGCTCCTGGGCATCATGACCACGGCCCAGACGCTCGAGGCGTAGGCTACTCCCCGACGCAGACGTCGGCTTCGCCGGCGAGGCCGCGCACCGTGCGGGGGCGGCACGCGTAGCCCTCGCGCCCGCAGTCGGCGTCCTCGTCGCAGCGGAGGAGGCAGATCCCGGCGCGGCTCTCGATGCACGCCGTGTCGCCGCGGCACTCACCGTCGTCGTCGCAGTTGGTCGTGCAGTGGCCGTCGGGGAAGTCTCGATCCTGCAGGCAGAACGACCCCGCGGCGCAGTCGAGATCGTCGACGCAGGGGCCGCCGATGACCGGGCCGTCGGGGCCCACGTGGGGGGCGCAGCCGGAGACGACGAGGGCGGTGACGAGGAGCAGCGCGCGCATCGCCCCCACTATGGCAGCGTCTCGCCCTTCCGGCCGGGATCATTGGTGTGTCCTCATGTTAGGACGTATAGAGCTTTTCCGTTTGGGTCTATCCTCGTCTGAGAGGCCTCTCTTGGTGAGCTCCCCGGTCAAAGCTTCGGGGCCGCTCGGCTACTCCGTCCTGGAGGCGCTGGGCACCCTGCTCGCGCCCGATCTCTGCGAGCGCGTGCTCGAGCGCGCGTTCCGCGTGTCGGGGCGTCGCGCCGTGCCGGAGGAGGCGGGGGCCGCGCGCCTCTTCGTCGAGGGCGCCCTGGCCAGCGCGATCGTCGAGGCGGTGGGGCCCGAGACCGCGCGCTTCGTGCTCGAGGACCTCGACCCCATCCTGCGTCTCGCGGAGAGCCAGGTGGTCGGGCGGGACGAGCAGCAGGTGGCGACCGTGCGCCCGGCCGCGGCCGGCCACGACCCGTACAGCGCGCCCACCGTCCGCCCGGACGTGATGGAGACCCGCCGCCCGGACGCGCTCGACCAGGACGGGGTGCCCACCGCCGCCCCCGAGCCGCCCGAGCCCGAGGCCAGCAGCGGCGTGATGCGCCGCCCGAGCACGCTCCCGCAGCTCGTGATCGCGACCGCGGCGACCGGCTACCACGAGCTCGCCAACGGCCTCCCGAGCGGCGTGCGCGTGCTTCGGGTGACCGACGCCTTCGAGCTGTTCACCGCGCTCGACACCCGGGTCGGCCCGGTCTGGATCCTCGTCGATGGCTACCGCGCGACCGTCGATCTGACGACCCTCGCCACGTTCCTCCCGCGGGTGCCCGAGGCGTGCGAGGTCATGCTCTGGGGCTTCGACGCCGACGTCGTCGGCGGCTTCGTGCGCAAGCGCGGCTGGCGCCTGCTTGCGGCCGAGGAGGGCTGGGACGACCTCGCGGCCGAGCTCACCTCCGCGATGCTCTTCGGCTAGCGCGCGCTCGCGTCAGAACCGCAGGCCCTGCAGGATCACGTCGGTGTTGCCGCCGTAGGGGGCGTCCGGCTGGCTGCCGACCGCGACGCCGATCGCGATCGCGCCGCCGACGAGGAGCGCCGCGCCGCCCACGACCAGCCAGAAGACCGGATCCTCGAGCAGCCCGCCGGATCCGTCCTCGAGGAGCGAGGCGTGGAGGTCGTGTCGCTCGCCGGCCGAGAGCAGCAAGGTGCGGCGGAACGGCTGATGGCCGGACGCGCGGACCTCGACGACGTGCTCGCCCGCCTCGAGCTCGTCCACGTAGGTCCCCTGTCCCACCTCGACCCCGTCGACGAGGATCGAGGCGCCGGCCACCGCGCTCGTCACCCGCAGGGTGGCGGGGCCGGTCGGCTCCGGGAGGTGCGCCAGGGTGACCGAGCGCTGCACCCGCTCGCCGTCGACCACCGCGATGGTGATCGCCTCGGGCTCGTGGTGCTCGGCTTCGACCCGGACGTTGTGCTGCCCGGGGTCGAGGCGGAGCTCGCGCACCGGCCCCTCCCCGCCCACCAGGGATCCGTCCACCCGCACCACCGCGGTCGCCGGCTCCACCGTCATCGTCACGTGGGCGATCGCGGCCAGCGCGGTCTCGAGCAGCTCCCGGGCGCGCGGCCGACGCGAGTCGTCTCCGTCGGCCACCCGGAGGAAGTCCTCGAGCGCGTCGAGCGCGCCGGTCGGCTGCCCGAGGCGCAGCAGGGCGACGGCGAGGTTGTAGGCGGTGGACGGCCGCTCGAGCAGCGCCCACGAGCGCCGGAAGTACTCGACCGCCTCGCCCCAGCGCTCCTGATCGCTGTACTCGATGCCTCGCTCGAAGAGGGCGCGGGCGTCGGCGGGCGGCGACTCCGGCTCGGCCTCCTGCGCGCACACCAGCGCGGGCGCCAGACACCACAGCGTCGCGCAGAGGACCGCCCCTCTCACCACTCCCTCGACACGCCCGGGATGGTGCCATCCGAGCGCGTGTCGGGTCGAGGGGGCTCGGGGGCCGCGGCCTCTCGAGGGGGGCGAGGTCGCTGCCCTCGGGGCGGAGGTCGGGCGGGCGGAGGTCGGGCGGCCGGAGGCTCGACCGGGGGCTCGGGCGCGGGTGGCTCGACGACCTCGATCGCGTCGGCCTCGGGCGGCTCCTCCACCGGGCGCGCCTCCTCGAGCGGCGCCTCCGGGAGCTCCGGCTCGGCCTCGACGGGTGGGGCGGCGGCCACGGCGGGCGGCGCCGGCTGCGCGTTGGCCACGCCCTCGGCCGCGTCGGGGCTCATCGCCCAGTAGGCCCCGGCCCCGACGACCACCGCCGCGGACGCCGCCGCGATCCACCGGAGCGCGCGTCGGGGATCGCGCCGCGGCCCGGGATCGAACGCCTCGCGCGCGGGCGGCGGCTCGTCGCTGGGGAGGGCGGGGAAGGGCAGGCCGGCCTCCCGGGCCGCCTCGCGCAGCGCGTCGAGGAACGCGCCCATGTCCGCCCAGCGCGCCTCGCGGTCCCGGGTGAGCGCCCGATCGATCACCTCCGCGATCGGCTCGGGCACGTGCGGCGCGACGTCGCGCAGCGCGGGCGGCGTGTCCCGCACCAGCGCGAGCAGGAGCGCGGGCGGCGAGCTCGCGGTGAACGGCAGGCGCCCGCTCAGGCAGCGGAACATGACCACCCCCATCGACCACACGTCGCAGGCCGGGCCCTGGTCCTTGGCGCCCTCCGCCTGCTCGGGCGCCATGTAGTACGGCGTACCGACGATCGTGCCGGTCACAGTCGCCTGTCCCCACGTCGGATCCAGGATCTTCGACATGCCGAAGTCCAGCAGCTTCGGGACGCGGCGGCCGCGCAGGTCGTGGTGGAGGTAGATGTTCTCGGGCTTGAGATCGCGGTGCACGATGCCTTGCTGATGTGCGATCACCAGCGCGTCCATCAGCGGCACGAGCAGCTCCAGCATCTCCCCGAGCTCGAGCGTCCCCGCGTCGTCGAGCCGCGCCCCGAGGGACTGACCCTCCAGCCGCTCCATCACCAGGAACACGCAGCCGTCCTCCTCGGCGCCCATGTCCAGCACCTGGATGACGTTGGCGTGCGCGACCTCGGACGCGCTCCGCGCCTCCTGCAGGAAGCGCCGGACGAGCGAGACGTCCTCGGCGAGGTGGGGCTTGAGGAGCTTCACCGCGACCCGACGGCTCGTCCAGAAGTGGCTCGCCTCGTAGACCACACCCGTCCCGCCGGTGCCGAGGATCCCCTCCATCTTGTACCGGCCGGCGAAGAGGGTCCCGATCCGGTCCTCCGCCGTGAGAATGGGCATGCGACCGTAGAGTCTAACCGTTCGACGCGCCGGTTCGAGGGGCGCTCGAAGCGGCGGCGATTTCCGGCGTCTTCACGGGCTGTTCCGGCGGCCCTCCGGCGAGCAGCGCCTGCGTGACCAGGGGACGGGCGATCGCGAGCGCGTTGACGTCGGGGGCGATCGAGCGCGTCACCCCGGCCAGCAGCGCGAAGGTGCGGCCGTAGAGGACCAGCTCCTGCGGGATGGCGACGCCCTCCATCCGGTCGACCGTCTCGAGCACCCGCATGCGCAGCGCGGCGAAGTCCAGCTGGCCGCCGCTCATCGGATCGGCGCCGCGCAGGTGCTCCATCAGCTCCGCGACGATCGGCCGCATCCGATCCTTCTCCGACTCCGGGAAGAGCCCGATGTCGACGAGGGCGCCGAGGAACATGTCCACGTTGCCCATCGCGAAGGCCATCACCGAGCTGACCAGCTTCTGGTGGAAGGCGCGATCGAGGATCTTCACCTGGCCGAAGTCCACGACGCCGAGGATCGGCTCGCCGGCGTCGTCGAGCCGCGCGAGCAGGTTGCCGGGGTGCGGATCGCTCTGGAACACCCCGTCCACGTACATCATCTGGATCCAGGCCCAGAGCAGACGCTCGAGCAGCTTCGCGCGATCGAGGCGCGGATCGTCGAGCAGCTTCGGGCTCGTGATCTTCACGCCGTCGACCCAGGTCGTGCAGATCACATCGCGGGTGGTCAGGGCGTCGATCACGCGCGGGACCTCCACGCCCTCTCGACCCTCGAAGTGCCCGTGGATGATGCGCGTGAAGCGCGCCTCCTGCTCGTAGTCGAGCTCGGTCGTGAGCGCGCGCTTGATCTCGTCGTAGATGGGGCTGAGCCGGATCTTCGGCAGGAAGACGTTGAAGAGCCGGACCGCCCAGCTCATCAGCCAGAGATCGACCGCGAGCTTCCGCTCGATGTCGGCGTACCTGATCTTCAGCGCGATCCGGGTCCCGTCCGCCGTGATCCCACGGTGCACCTGGCCGAAGCTCGCCGCCGCGATCGCCTCCTGGTCCAGCTCGGTGAAGAGCGACTCGAGCGGCGCGTCGTAGCCGGCGCGGAGGTGCGGCTCCACGTCGCTCCAGGGCGTCGGGTCCACCTCGTCCTGCAGCCCCGACAGCTCCGCGATCCACTCGCGCGGCATGAGGTCCACGCGGGTCGAGAGGATCTGCCCGACCTTGATGAGCCCGCCGCGCATCCGCACCGCCAGCCGGTAGAAGCGCGCCGCGTGCTTTCGGTGCTTCCGCTCCCAGACCGCGTCGGGGATGGTCGCGCCGAAGCGCCGCATCCGGACCCAGGGGACGACGTACGCGAGCCACATCGGGAAGAGGACCATCCCGATCCAGATCGACCGCACCACGGTGTGCCAGACCCAGCCCACCGCGACGTTCTACTCGCTTTCGCCCGCGAACGCCTCGATCGCCGACCTGGGCGTGCGCAGGTCGAGGGCTCTCACCACCGCGCGGAAGCGGGCGCTGGTCTGCCCGGAGGACTCGGCCGCGGCCAGCATCGCCGAGGCGAGGGCCGCGTACGCCTTGCCGAGGTCCACGAGGTGGACCGCGTCGGCGTCGAGCAGGGACTGCATGCGGGCGAGGGCGGCGCGGAGCGCGTCCCACGCGGGGCCCTCGGGCTTCGTCTCCATGCGCGGCATCTCAGAACCCGACCACCCGCTCGATGACCTTCTCGTAGCCGGCGAAGGGCAGGAGCCTCCGCGCCCACAGCCGCGCCTGGACGCCGGGCCCGAGCGGGTAGCGCAGCCTGGGAGACGGATCCTCGAGCAGGCGCGTGCACAGATCCGCGACCTCCTGCGGGTCGCCCATGCGCGCCTCCATCTTCTCCACCAGCGACTCCATGCGGGCCTGGAAGCGCGCGTACGGCCCCTCCTCGTGGCTCTCCCGCGCCACCCGCCGGTTGCGCCCGAAGATGTCGGTCTTGTACGGGCCGGGCTCGACCAGCACGACCCGCACGCCGAACGGCCGCACCTCGTGGCGCAGCGCCTCCGTCATGCCCTCGAGCGCGAACTTGCTGCCCGCGTAGGCGCCGAGCCCGGGCATCGCCTGCCGGCCGGCCATCGAGGACACGTTGAGGACGAGGCCGGAGCGCTGCCGTCGCATCGTGGGGAGGCAGGCCTTGGTCAGCGCCCACGGGCTGAACACGTTGACGTCGAAGAGCCGCCGCAGCTCGTCCTCCTCGATCTGCTCCTGGAAGCCGCCGAGGGCGATCCCGGCGTTGTTGATGAGCGCGTCGAGCCGGCCCTGCTCGTCGAGGATCCGCTCGACCACCTCCTCGTGCTGGAGCCGATCGAGCACGTCGAGCTGGACGGGGCGGACGTCCAGCCCGGCGGACGCGCGCTCGAGCTCCTCGGCGGTCTCGAGGTCGCGGAGGCCCGCGTAGACGGTGTGGCCCGCGCGCGCGGCGGTCACGGCGATGAGCAGGCCGAAGCCCGAGCGACACCCGGTGCAGAGGACGATCATGCGCAGAGCCTCACACGAGGCGCGCGATCTCGTCGAGCAGCCCCCGGCCGAGCGCGGTCGGCGCCGCGTTCTCGAGCAGCACGGCCGCGCCCTCGCGGTTGGCCTCCCGCACCCGGGCGGCGCTGCGGGCCAGCTCCTCGGAGCGGGCGAGCGGGTGATCCGAGCTGCGCAAGGCCTCATGCATACGCTCGATCGGCAGGAACGCGTGCACCGCGAGGAGCACCCCGTGCAGCGGGCGCGGATCGGGCCGCACCGGCGAGGTGAAGAGCGGGTGGAACGCGTTCTCGAGCACCGGGTCCAGCTCGAAGAGGGTGTTCAGCACGTTGTGCTGGGTCTCGTGCACCAGCGCCTCGGCCATCGTGAGCGGGCTGGGGTGCAGGGTGAGGTAGAGCGTCCCCACCGCCTCGCGGTAGCTCGCGCTCAGGTGACGCTCCGGGTCGAAGCCGACCGGCACGACCTGGTGCACGAGCAGCGCGATCGTCTCGCGCAGCGAGGGGAGGAAGGCCTCGATCAGCCCGAGGGCCTCGCGCAGCGCCGCCGCCCAGTCGTCCGCCGCGCGCGCGCCCAGATCGATCGCGTTGCCGAGCTTGTCCGGGTGCGCCTCCAGCATCGAGAGGGGGTTGTCGTCGACCTCGGCGAGCACGAGGCCGGGCGCGACCTCGGTGTAGGGGCTCGGGTAGGCGTCGAGGTGACGCCCGCTCCAGCTCTGCCCATCGAGGATCGCGCTGCCTCCCGGGAGGGCGCGCCGGGCGCCGAGGCAGACGATCGTCTCGGGCAGCCCCTCGAAGCGCAGGCGGGGCAGCTTGGCGCCGGCCGCCGCGAGCTCGACCGCCAGGGTCGCCGCGAGCTGCCGGGCGAGCGCGTCGTCCGGGCCTTCGCGCAGCACCCGCAGCGCCGCGCCCACGTTCGGGCGTCGCAGCACGCCGAAGACCCGCCCGGGCTCCCGGGCCAGCTCGGCCTTGGTCGCCCGCAGCACCTCCGTCAGCGCCGCGCGCGCGCCCGGCGAGAGGGCGGCCAGCGGCAGGCGGCCGAGATCCCGCACCAGGCGCTGGAGCGCCGCCGAGAGGATCCCCTTCAGCGTCGGCACGCCGGGGCGGGGGACACACAGGTCGTCAAGCGTCGCGATCACGCCCCGGGAGGATGGCACGTTTCGGGCGCACGTCCGATCGTGGTAAGGGCACCTGGTGGAAAGGTTCCTGACGGTCGCCCTCCTGCTCGCCGGTTGCGGCGGGCCCGCGCTCGCCTGCCCCGAGCCCGGGCTGCCGAGCCCCGATCCGACCTACACCGACACGGTGGCCTCGCTGGTCGTGGTGCCGACCCGCGGCTCGCTGCGGGACGCCTCGGCGGCCGAGCGCGAGAGCTTCCGCGTCTTCGTGGTCGAGCACCAGCAGGCCTGCGACGCGTCGCCGCCGACCGGCGACTGCACCATGACGCACCTGCGCGCCGCGCTCGTCGCGCTGCCCGCGCCGGACCACCCGGCCGTCTTCACCGACATCGACGGCGCCCTCGACGCGGCCCTCGACCGGGCGCGCGGCGACTTCGCGCCGGCCGACCGGGACTGCGACGGCCAGCCCGAGGAGACCTGTGACGCGCGCGGGGTCACGCGCGCCTTCGCTCGCGCCGCCTGCGCGCTGGGGGAGTGAGATGACGAACGGATTCGTGCTCTCGGGGGGCGGCTCGCTCGGCGCCTTCCACGTCGGCGTCCTGCGCTGGCTCGTGGTGGACAAGGGGATCGAGCCCGACGTGGTCACCGGCACCTCGACCGGCGCGCTCGCGGCGGTGCTCGCGGCGTCCGGCGAGGTCGGGCTCCTGAGCGACCTCTACACCAACGTGCAGACCCGCAACATCCTGCACCAGAGCCTGCTCGGCGACGCCGGGCTGATCTTTCACGGCTTCGTCAACAGCGTCGATCCGCTCCGCGAGCTCATCGACACCTACTTCACGCCCCGCCGGCTGCAGCGCATCCGCGACCGTGGCGTCGCCCTCCGCATCGCGACCACGAACATGCAGACGGGCGCGGTCGAGTACGGCACCGAGGCGGACGACCTCGAGCGCCTGAAGGCCTCCGTGCTCGCGTCCGCGTGCCAGCCGGCGCTCATGCCGACCATCCAGATCGGCGGCCACGACTACCTCGACGGCGGCATCATGCAGATGCTCCCGGTCCAGGCCGCGCTCGACGCCGGCGCCTCGAAGATCTACGCGTCGGCCTGCTTCGCCGCCCCCGCCGGCCGCCCGCCGATCACCCGCCGCTTCCGCAACGCGCCGGGCACCGACGTGCTCAACTACACGCTGCGCCGCGCGGTGCTCCTGATGGCCATCCAGCAGATCGACGACACCCTCGCGCTCATGACCGAGCGCGGCGTCGACCTCACCGCCTTCCGCCCCGCGAGCGCCCTCTCCCCCGACCCCCTCGAGTTCGACCCCGCCCAGATGGCCGCCATGGTCGACGAGGGCTACGCCCGCGCCCGCGCCATCCTGCCCTGATGGCGAGCGTCGCTTGCCGTGCGATCGCCCCTCTTGCAGTATCGGCCCTGTCTTCGAAGGGGGAGACCGTCGATGGGGTTCACGACACGCGCCGCGCGCGCACTACCACTGGCCATTGCCGTCCTGGCCTTCGCCGGGACGGCCTCTGCGCAGACCGATCTGGAGCGGGCGCGCGCGGTCTTCGAGCAGGGCGCCGCTCACTACGAGAACCAGAACTACGCGCTCGCCCTGCAGGCGTTCCAGGAGTCGTACGATCTCCTAGACGGACACCCGCGCCAGGCGCTGGTCCTCTACAACGTAGGCCGCTGCTACGAGGAGCTGGGCCGGTTCCGAGACGCGCGCGACGCGTACCAGCGATACCTCCGTGAGGCGGCGGACGACGCTCAGGATCGCGGGCAGGTCGAGGAGAGGCTGCGCGAGCTCGAGACACGCGTGTCGCTCGACGAGACAGAGACAGGACGCGCGGCCCCGAGCAGAGACGCCGCCGCGCCGGGGACGGCGAGCGGCGAGGCCAGTGGCGGAAGCGGGCTCCTCACAGCCGGTATCGTCACCCTCGCGGTCGGGGGCGCCGGTCTGGCCAGCTTCGGGATCTTCGGAGGTCTCGCGCTCGGAGAGTACGGCACTCTGGAGGATCGATGCGGGGGGAGCTGCTCCGAGCAGGACGTCTCGACGCTCTCCACGTTCAACACGGTCGCCGACATCTCGCTCGGGGTCGGGGTCGCCGCGGTGATCGCGGGCACCGTGCTCGTCATCATCGGCGCGAGCGAAGGCGGAGAAGAGTCCTCGAGCGCCCGCGTCGCTCCCTGGCTCACGCCCGACGGCGGCGGCGCCAGCGTGGGAGGGATGTTCTGATGCGCTGCTTGGTGATCTCCCTGACGCTCCTGGTCGGCGGTTGCAGCATCGTGCTGGACCCCGGCTCGCTCCGCGGGGGCGGTGGCTTCGACGCGGACACGGACCCGGACGCGCGGGTCGCGGAGGACGCCGGCCCCGACGCGAGAACCGCGGACGACGCGGGGGACGCGGGTGAGACCGATCCCGACGGCGGCGGCTGCGTCGCAGGTGAGATGATGTGTGGGGGCGGCTGCGTCGACACCCGCACCTCGAACGCGCACTGTGGAGCCTGCGACAACGCCTGCGACGCGGAGCAGTCCTGTGTGGCGGGTGAGTGTCGGCCCTCCGTCGAGATCGGAGTCTCTTTCGGCGGTAGCGGTTGGGACTCCGCGCGGGGGGTCGCGAGCGACTCCTTGGGGAACGTCTACGTCGTGGGAGAGTTTCGCGACACCGTCGATTTCGGGGGCGGAGACCTCACGAGCGACGGCGGGATCGACGCGTACGTCGTCAGCTTCACGGCGGCTGGCGCCTATCGATGGGCGCGCCGCTTCGGCGGTCCAGCGGAGGACAAACTGCAGTCGGTCGCGTTCAGCGACACGGCAGGAGTGATCGTCGCGGGCTACTTCTCGAACACGGTCGACTTCGGAACCGGGGCGGTGGTCAGCGCTGGCGGCACGGACGGTTTCGTGGCCGCGCTGGACCCCGACGACGGCGCCACCCGCTGGGTGGATGGCTTCGGTGGGGCCGACGCCGATCACGCGAGCGGTGTCGCCGTGGACGGAGACGAGATCTACGTCGCTGGCGACCATCGAGGTCCGTTCACGTTCGACGGGAGCGTAGGGCACGACGGCGAAGGTGATGGGGTCGTGCTCGCCTATCGCTCTACTGGGACTGCGGCCACTCGACGTTGGGCGTTCGAGCTGGGCGGAGCCGGTTTCGACGCGGTCGACGCAGTCGCCGTGTCGCCCGATGGGACGCGGGTCTGTGCGGCCGGTTGGTTCAGCGCCTCCGTGACTCTTGGTGGCACCGGTGTGGCGAGCGCCGGCGACGTGGATGGAATCTTGCTGTGCCTCACCGCGAGTGGGTCGTACGATTGGCACACGACCCTCGGGTCGGCGGGGTACGATGCTCTCGCGGGCGTCTCCTTCGGCTCGGACTTCGTGGCCGTCACGGGGATCTTCTCCGCCGATACGAGTTTCGGTTCCACTCCGCTGAGCTCGGTCGGAGGTTGGGATGCGGTCGTCGCGGCCGTCTCCGTCTCGGGCGCGCCCCTTTGGGCGTCGAGCATTCCCTCACCAGGAGACTTCGACTACGCCCTCGACGTCCAGGTCGGCCCCACCGATCGGGTGACGATGGTGGCGATCATGCAGGGTGAAGTGAGCCTGCCCGGCGCGCCGCTCGCTCACGCGGGCGGACAGGACGGCTTCATCGGCACTTGGTCGCGGGACGGCAGCCTCGCCTGGGCGCGACTCTACGGGAGCAGCCTCGACGATGCCCTGATCGGACTCGCGTACTCCCCGGGGGGCGAGCTCTGGGCGGTTGGCGAGTTCCACCTGACCGTGGACTTTGGTCTCGGTCCGTTCACTGCGGCCGGGGACTACGACGCCGTCGTGCTCCGCTACGCTCCTTGAGCGGGGGTCTTCTGCCAGTAGGCAACCGGCCACCGAGTCGCAGCCAAGCGGATGGGCGTGGTGACGGCCAGCGCACTACGAAGGTCGTGCACCGCGCGACGACATTCGGGGAAACCGTAGTCGTCGAAGACCACGAATCCCCCTGGTGAGAGCTTCGGATAGAGGTGTTCGAGCACTTCGGCCGTGGAGCTGTACAGATCGGCGTCGATGTGGAGCAACGAGACGCGCTCGATCTCCGTAGACGGCAGCGTTTCGTGGAACATCCCCTGGACGAGCCTCACTCGATCGTCGAGGAGGTCGTGCTGTGCGAAGTGGCTTCGAACGGAGTCGATGGAGCAAGCGTACCTGCCCGCCCATCGTGCGTCGTCCCGTGCCTGCGGAGCGCGCGCGAACCTGGAACCCAGCAGGTCCTCGGGTGCCGGACACCCCTTGAAGGAGTCCAGGGCCCACAGGCGTCGCTCCTCGCCTCCGAGCGCGCGCAGCAGCCCGGCCAGGTACACGCTCATACCGCCCCGATACACCCCCGCTTCGACGAAATCGCCCGGCACCCCTGCGCTGAGCACCTGTCGCGCCAGCGAGTCCATGAGCAGCATCCGGGCTCGTCCGTCCCATCCGATGAGGGCACCGGGCGCCGGGTTGGCCACGGGTGACCACACGGGAAAGGCGCCCGCGCTCAGCGAGTCCCGCAGGGCGTCCAGATATCCCTCGGGATCCCGACTGGGCACCGGCGCCCTCCGCAAGAGCCGGGCCCTGCGGTGCCAGGCGAGAGCGAGCGCGATGGCCTCCGCTCGCACTCTCAGTCGCTCGAGGGCACCGTTCGGTCTTCTCTGCATGGTCCATTCGCTCCGCGAGGCGTCGAACGCACGACTCTGGGCCGCGGCCTCGGCGAGAGTCTACGCGGCGACCCACCGCCGCCACTGACACGTGGGCAGCCGGTTGCCTGAGCAGTGCGATGCGACCCTCCGAAGGTTCATCGAGCTCCGATGCGTGCGAGGCCGAGTCGAGTGCATGGTAGCCCAGGAAAGCTCGAGCGCGACCGCCAACGGCCGGGGGGCAGACCGGGGCAGACACGTCTCGACGTGTCGCGCATGGCGTCGGGGTCTTCCAGGCGCCGGGGGGGCGGTCATGGAGGCACGCACGCGTTCGACGACGCCTTCTTGGCCGCCGATGGGGCGCGCGACTGTGCGCGCATGTTCAGACGAGGCTGATAGCATCGGGGAGTGAGCCCCCAGGAGCCCCGTCGGCCTCGCTCGCTCGCCGGCTTCCGCGCGATGCACGCCACCTGGGCGGAGCACTTCGGGGCGCTCCGAGAGCTCGAGCGCGTGCTCGCGCGTCCCCCGCTCGCGGTGGGGGGAGAGGCGCTCCTCGTGCTGCCCTCGTTCGCGCGCCCGCAGAACCTGGACCTCGCGGTGCGGCTGGCGCTCCGCGCGCGCTCCATCGGAGAGATCCGGGTCGTCGACGATCACCCGGACATCCGGGTCGCGCGCTGGATCGAGGTCCGGCACCCGCGGCTCTCGATCCACCGGACGCGCGGACGGGTCGGTCCGGTGGCGCGCTACCTGGAGGCGCGCGCGTCGGGCGCGGCGCGGGTCGTGTCGGTGGACGACGACCTCTTCCTCACGCCCCGGATCCTCGACCGCCTGGTCGCCCGGCTGGACGCGTCGCCGCACGTCCCGCACGGCGTCTACGGTCAGCGCTGGGGCGGTGATCGGTTCGAGGACAACCTCGCGCGCTTCGACGGGGAGGTCGACCTCCTGAACCGCGCCTACGCGTTCACCGCAGCCCACCTGAGGCGCTACTTCGAGCTGCTCGATGCGCTCGGGATCGACCTCGACGATCCGCGGGCTTCACAGGCGCTGGACGACGACATCCCCCTCGCCTTCGCCGGCGAGGGACGCCCGCGTGTGCACGACCTCGGGGCCTGGCTGGACTGCGCGACCGAGCGCGCGGGCATGGCGCGCTGGCGTCGCGACGACGCCGAGGCGGTGCGACGCGCGCTGTATCTCCGCCTCCGCGCCCGCGCCTCGTTCGACGGCGAGCCTCGCGGCGTCCCCGCGAGGGCGCCCTGGTCGGCTCGTCGTCTGCCCCTCGAGTGGATCTGGAGGCGCCGTGCGCGCTGAGCGGTGGACGCTGGCCGTCGCCTGGCTCGTCCCGATCTCGCTCTACGTGTGGGTGCAGCAGATTCCCCAGCCGTTGCTCGACGAGGTCGTGCACGCGGAGCAGGTCGAGCTGTTCCTGGACGAGGGATGGGCGCCGCATCCCCGCTTGACGATGGTCCCTGGCCTTCACGTCCTCGCGGCGGGGCTCGCGAAGCTCACCGGCACGCGCTCCTTCGTCTTGCTGCGAGGGATCGGGCTCGTGGGCGCGCTCGCCTTCTTGCTCGCGGGCTGGGCCCTCGCCCGCCGCCTGACGCCCGGCCGCGTGGCTCCGCGCACGCTTCAGCTCGCCACGTTGCCGCTCGCCGCCCCGCTCTTCCCGCTGTTCTACACCGACGTCATCGGCGCCGCACTGCTGCTCGGCGCGTATGTCGCGACGCTCCGCAGGCGCTTCGTCCTCGCGGCGCTCGCCTGCGCTTGCATGGTGCTCGTGCGTCACAGCCTCGCGGGCTTCGTCGTCTGGCTCGCGCTCGTCGGGGTGGCCGAGACCCCGCGCCGGTGGCGCTCCGTGCTGCCCCTCGCCGCGCCCCTGGCGCTGTTCGGAGCGCTGCTCTTGGCCATGGGAGGCGCGACCTTCGGTGACCACGAGTTCCACCCGGAGGGGCTGAGCGCCGGCAATCTCCCGTTCGCGGCCTCGATCGGCATCGTGCTGTTCTTGCCGAGCCACCTCCTCGCGCTGCCGAAGGTGTGGGCGCTGCTGCGTGACCGGCCCGAGCAGGCGGCGCTGCTGATCGCGGTGGGCGGTTGCCTGGCGGTGGGCGCCACCGCCGACCACCCCTTCAACGCTCGGGACATCGACTACACCCTGTACAACCGGTGGGTCGAGTGGCTGTTCGATACCGCCACGGGTCGAGGCGTGCTCTTTGCGGCCAGCGTGTGGGCGCCGCTGTCGTTCGGCACCTTCCGGTGGAGAGCGTCATGCTTTCCGTGTCTCTTCGCCCTGTTCGCGATCCGCATGGCCAGCTCGTGGCTCGTCGAGCCGCGATACGCGCTCCCCTTCGTCGTGCTCGTCCTCGTCGCCCGTGAGGAGGAGCCGGCCTGGCTCGAGTGGTCGACCGTGCCGCTCTACGGACTCGGCACCCTATGGCTGTTCTCGGGCGCGGTGTCCGGACAGTGGTTTCCGCTCTGACGCGGACCTTGCCGTGCGATCGCGCCTCTTGCATATCGGCCCTGTCTTCGAAGGGGAGTCCGTCCATGGGCTCACGACACGCTCCGCGTGCGCACTACCACTGGCCACTGCCGTACTGGCCTTCGCCGGGACGGCGTCTGCGCAGACCGAGCTGGAGCGGGCGCGCGCGGTCTTCGAGCAGGCCGCCGCTCACTACGAGAACCAGAACTACGCGCTCGCCTGTAGGCGTTCCAGGAGTCGTACGATCTCCTCGACGGACACCCCCGCCAGGCGCTGGTCCTCTACAACGTAGGCCGCTGCTACGAGGAGCTGGGCCGGTTCCGAGACGCGCGCGACGCGTACCAGCGATACCTCCGTGAGGCGGCGGACGACGCTCAGGATCGCGGGCAGGTCGAGGAGAAGGCTGCGCGAGCTCGAGACGCGCGTGTCGCTCGACGAGACAGAGACCGGACGCGCGGCCCCGAGCAGAGACGCCGCCGCGCCGGGGAACGGGTCGGGACACGCTCGAGAGCGTCAGCACCGATGGGAGCGGCAACTTCGTGGGTGCTTCGCTCGGCTGGCGACTATGACGGGGTTGTCGTCCGCTACCTGCCTCGATCCCGTCCCCAGCGCCTGGCTCGCCGCCAAGCCCGCAGCCGGTGCTCCAGCTCGCGGGCCGCGGTGCGCACTCTCGAGGCGACCCGCGCGTCCCAGGTGACCGTCGTCTCGACCCGCCGGCTCTTCACGGAGCCTGACTTCCGCGCCCAGGCCCAGCGATCGTCCTGGACGCGGAAGTCCCCGTAGTGGGGGTGCTGCATCACGAGGAGCTCGAACACCGCGCGAACGTGCGGCTCGCGGATCTGCTCCTCCGTCATGCTGGAGTGCTGGATTCCATCGGTGCCCGTGTATCCCGTGTCGGCCTCGTGGTCCCGGTAGGTCCAGCCGTAGTCGTCGAAGAGCAAGGTGGCGCCTTCTCGGAGCAGCTTGTCCACGAGGAAGAAGGCGAGCCCGTCGACGGTCCAGTTCTTCGGACCGTCGATGAAGCAGAAGTCGTAGAGCGGCTCGCAGACGCCGTCTGCGCTCTGCCGCTCGATCGTGCGCTTGAGGAACCAGTTGTAGCCGCCCGGCTCCCTCACGATGCGCACCCGATGGGCGAGACCCGTTCGCTGGAGGAGGTCCTCCAGCGACGGGGAGTGACTGACGTCCTCCGGCCGGTCGACCGCGGTCACCACGCCATCGTCTCCGATGGCTTCGAGAGCTGCCGCGACGTAGCAGGTGCTCACGCCGTGAGCGAAGCCGAGCTCCAGGCAGTTTCGCGGTCGCTCGCGAAGGATGTGCTCGTACAGGATGCGGCCCCACCAGGGAGAGGTGAACGGTATCCCGACGAGGTGGGAGGTGATCGTCTCCAGATTCACGGTGCTCCCCCGGCTCGCGCGCGGACGGCGGCGACGGTCGCACGCAGCTTACTCCAGGTGACGCCCAGCAGCGCCGCGCCCAGGAGAGGAGCGATCAGAGCCGCCGCGACGCGCGCGACGAGTGACGCGGCGCCATGCCGATCCAGGCTGACCAGGTACGTTGCGGCCGTGGCACCGATGACACACACGAGCACGCCGCGCGCTACTCGCAACTCCAGTCGCCGTACGCCTTCGGCCAAACGATTCGCCACGAGCGTTCCCGCGGCGGCGCCGACGACCAGGGCCGTGGGTGCACCCAGTAGAGGGAACCGAGGGATGAGCCAGAGGGAGAGGCCGATGGTCAGGCTCGCGTTCACGGCGCCGGTGGCGATCCAGAGCCCCGTCCGCTGGGCGAGCTCGCCTCCGACGCCGGCGATCCGCCGTGCTCCCTCGAGGACCTCGAGGAAGAGCATCGCCGGCACGACCAGGACGGCGGCGCGGTAGGACTCGCTGACGAGGCCCGCCAGCTCGGGCCCGAACACGGCCACCACGAAGCTCACCGACCCGCCGAGCCAGATGTACGCCTGGAGGAACGTGTCCACATCGCGTCCCAGGTTCTCGTCCGCCCGTCGCGCGTGGAGCGCCGGCTCGAGCGTCATCATGAGCGCGAGGTTGAGCATGCCCAGCGGCGCGGCGACCCGAACGGCGAGGTCATACACCCCTGCCGCCGAGAGCGAGCCGAGCTCCGCGACGAGGAAGCGATCGAGCTCCCGCAGGCCCGTCAGCGCGTACAGCGCGGCGAACGGGACGCCGATCCTGAACAGAGGCGCGATCCACCGACGCGAGGGGCGAGTGAGGAGGACCTCGCGTCCGATCCAAAGGAGCGGGAGCAACGCGATCGCTTGCGCCGCGACTCGCCCCACGACGAGGCCCTCGAGGCCCCAGCGCAAGCCGTAGACGAGGACGATGAAGAGTCCACCCTCCAGGGCACCGACCACGCCCATGGCGAGCGCGACCGGCATGTGTCTCCCCTCGACTCGCAGCCAGTTGCTGACCGCTCGGGCGGGCGACCCCAGCACGAGAGTGAACGCCAGCCAGGGGATCAGGTCGGCGTGCTCGTCGGCTCCGAGGGCGAGCTCGGCCACGGGCTGTCGGAAGAGGACCAGCAAGCCAGCCACCGCGCCGGCGAGCAGCATTCGAAATCCCAGCAGGGTGCTGAACACGGAGCGCCTGCCTTTGCCGCTCTCCTCGCTCGCCAACCGGACGCCCGCCGTGTCGAGGCCGAGGTCGACCATGATCGCGAAGCTGAGCAGCACGACGCTGTTGAGCACGGCGAACTCGCCGAGCTCCTCGGTGCTCACGGCCCAGGTCACGAGCGGAACCGCGACGAGGGACACACCGCGGGCCAGCGTCAGGGCGGCCACGTAGGCGCCGGTGGCGCGTAGGAGGGAGCGCGCGGGCGGCCCGTGTTCGGACATGTCGGAGCGGAGGTGCGTCGGCGTGGCTCCCGAACGTACCATGCGCCGAGTGTGGAAAGCGGCACGTCGGCGAGCGTCCCGGCTCCTCGGGTTTCGGGGGATGGGCGTCACGTGGCGCGAGCACGCGCGCGCGGTGGCGGCCCTCGAGGCGGTGGCGGCGCGACCAGCGCCCGAGAGGGCGGACGCGGCGGCGGACTTCACGCTCACCCTCAACGCGTTCCGGCGCCCCGAGAACATCCCGCTGCTCACCCACCTCGCGCTCGCGACCCCCTCGGTCCGCGAGGTCGTGATCAGCCACAACGACCCGTCGATCCCGCTCCCGCTCGCCCCCCATCCTCGGGTCCGCGTGGTTCGTCGTGACGGTCCGTACGGACCCATCGGTCGCTACTCGGTCGCCCTCGAGGCGAGGACGGACCTCTTCTTGTCCGTGGACGACGACCTCTTCCTGCATCCGGACCAGCTCGAGCGACTCGCGGAGGAAGCGCGCGGCGACGCCTCGGCGCCGCACGGGTTCTACGGTCAGCTCTTCGACGGTCGGCGCTTTCGCTACAACCGGGGCCGCAGCGACGGGCGGGTGGACGTGCTCAACCGCGCCTACGCGTTCACCCGCGAGCACCTCGACCGGTACTGCGCGCTCCTCGACCTGCTCGGGCTCAGCGAGCGCGAACGGCGGCGGCTGACCATGGATGACGTCGTCCTCGCGTTCTGTGGGGCGGAGCGACCGCGGGCTCACGACCTCGGCCCACACGTGGACTGCCCGACCGAGCACGACCAGCGGATCGCCATCTTCCGGAGGCGCGGCGAACACGCGCGTCGCGCGGCGCTCTACGCGCGGCTCGAGGGACTGGTCACGCGACGGCGCGGGGGGCCCGACGCCCTGCCCATCCGCGACCCTCGGTCGCCGCGGCGGTTGCCGCTCTGGCGTGTGCTCAGCGCCTGAGGCGATCGATCAACTTCCGGAGGGGACCCTGGCGAGCCGGTCCATGCAGGTTGAAGTTGATGACGACGCGCTCCCGCTCGCCGTAGAACGGATGCACCTCGTGCAGCAGGTCCGCGGGCCACATCATCAGGAGCCCCGGCTTCGGGCGGATGAAGTGGTTCTCTCCGCGGATCCGGAAGCTGAAGAGCCCCGAGTACTTCATGTTCTCCACCGGGGCGCCGTCGTCGACGTAGTAGGCGCCTGCCCACATGTGCTCGAAGGGCGGCGGATCGTAGCGCTCGTGGTTGTGGAGGACCTTGCGGTCACCGTTCCGGTAGAGCTGGATCCAGCTCTCGGTCAGGGTCGCGCTCACCCGGGAGCCGGAGGTCACTCGCACCGTCTCGACGAAGGCGTCCTCGATGGAGCGTCGAAGCTGTCGCACGGCGTCCGCTTCGAGATCGAGGAACTGGTTCGTGGGGACGCAGTGCCAGATCCCGACCGCAGGGGGGTGAGCCTCGGTGAACGAGTGCGGGTGCCAGTCGGGCGGGGCGTGCCCGAGGTCCTCGGCGTGCTTCTCGTCTGGCACTTCGAGCAGGCGCTGCTCCATCGCCGCCGTCGCCGCCGTCATCAGCGCCGCGTGAAACTCGCCGAGGTCGGGGCGGTCGAGCACCCGGTAGAAGATCGGGATCGGCGCGAGATGGTAGACGTCGCCAGCGAAGGGTCGCAGGATCCCATGGTCCATCGCGTCGAAACCTACTTCAGGCGCATTCCTCCGACCACGCGGGACCCGCATGACGTCCGAGCGGGCTGGCCGACTCCTCTTCGCGCTCGTCGCCCTCTATCTCGTCGTCCACGCGGCCACGGCCGCCTACGTGCTGGGCGCGCTGTGGGATTGGCGCGCGTTCGAAGGGGCCTGGTTCGACCACGCGTGGGAGCTCGAGCTCGTCTACCAGGCGCGACTCGGCCACTGGAGCGGGCGCGACTTCCACTACCCGCGCGGTCCGCTCTGGCAGGCCATCGCGTGGCTGGCCGGGCGACCCTGGGCGGCGTTCGAGGGTCCGCGCACCCTCGCGGGCATCGATCTCGCGTTTCACCTGCTCGCCATCGGGACGCTGGTCGGCATCGTGCTCCGGCGGGTACGGGGAGCCTGGCGACAGCTGGTGATCCTGTGTGCGCTCGGCAGCGTGAGCTACGCGGTCGGCGTCCCCACGTTCCGCGCGCTCCTGTCCGTCCTCCTCGTGCTCCTGTACGTGACCCCGGAAGACGAGGAGCCGAGCTGGGGCGGGGCGGCCCGCTGCGCCGGCGTCCTCGGCCTCTCGCTCCTCGTGTCGTTCGATCGGTTCGGGCTGGGCGCGCTCTCTCTCCTGGCGATGGCGGTGGTGGAGCTCGGTCTCGCGCGAGCGCGAAGAGAGGCGCTGGGGCCTGCGCTCCGGAGGGCCTGGATGACCGCCGCCGCGGTGATCGCCATGCTCGCGGTTCTCTCGCTCGTCGGCTGGGCGCTCGGGGCGGACCCCGTGGCCTTCGTGGTCGAACAGCGTCGCATCGCGAGCGGATACGCGACGGGGATGCGCAGCGAGTGGCACGTCGGAGTGCCCCCCATCAACGTGCTGGCGTTCTTCGTGGCCGCGGGCGCTCTCCTGCTCGTCGGCGCGCGCGCGCGGTGGTCTCGCGGCTCGCTCACGTGGATCGCGGGGGCACTCCCCTTCGCGCTTTTCGGGGTGGTCACCAGCGACCAGGGACACGTCTTCATGGCGCTCCTGCCGCTCATCGTCGTGCTCACGCTGGTCGCGGCGCGCGCCGGGACCGAGTCCTGGCTGCGTCTCGGCTCCGGCGTGCTCGCGGCCACCGCGCTCCTCGGCTGGTTCGGGACCTACCCCGAGTCGTTCAGCCCGCACCCACGCGCGTTCGCCGACGCTCTCGAGGTGCTGAGCGGTGACAAGCGCCCCGACCGCGGCTTCCGGTCCGACCACGGGAGGGCGGTCGCCTGGGCGCGGTCGCTTCGTGGGCCGGAGCGGCCGGCCTGCATGAGCGTGTCCCCGAGCCTCGGAGTGGTGCACGCCATGGCGCAGATCCCCGGACCCACGCAGCTCGGGTTGCGGTGGAACGAGTCCTTGCAAGCCCGCCTCGCGCGGTCGATCCGCGAGGCCGACTGCCCCATCCACCTCCACAGCTTCATCAGCTTCGACGACATCGGCGGGAGCTGGTTCCTCGGGGCCGACTTCCTCGCGGTGGCCGAGCGCTACCGGTTCGACGAGCGCGTGGGCGTCGGAGTGATCGCGATGCGGCGACGCGAGTCGCCGGCGCCGCCCGCGGTCGCGCTCGTCGACGCGTCGGGCGAAGGCCGGTCGCGCCGGGTCACGCTGCCTGGCGAGCTCGTCTACCCGTTCGACCGGGCCATGACGCCGGAGCAGATCGTGAGGGTGAGCTACCGCCTCGAGACGCCCGCCTGGCGTGCGCAGCTGGGGGGCGCGCCGTGGGTGGAGTGGCGCTTCGAGCACGACGGCGAGGCGCTCGGAGAGTGGGAGACCCTGCATCACCTGCATGCCGGAGACGGGGAGGTCCTGCTCGCCCTCGACCCCGAGTCCGTCGAGCACCGCTGGATTCTGGAGCGCCCTCTCGGGCGAGAGATCGAGGCCGACGCCCTCCGCCTCCGCTTTCGGCGGCGAGGCGTCCTCACCGACGAGCAGGTCGGGTTCGCCCTCCGTGAGCTGGCGATCCTCTCGCCGCCACCGATGACGCGCCCGCCGGAGCCCGCTGGTTGCCGCGCACAGGTCGATCTCCTCGAAGAGATGCGCGCAGGTCGCAGCTTCGCGAGGATGACCTCCCCGAGACCATCGGAGCGTCACTTCAACATCGAGCCCAACCCCCACCCGGTCCCGCTCGCCGAGGTGTTCTTCCGCGTCCGTCCGTGCGCGGACAGCTGCTTTCGGGCGCGCCTCGGGGTCGCCGCCGATCCGGGAGTCTCGGACGGGGCTCGCTTCGAGATTCACCTCATCCGGGGCGGCGATCGCGCGCGGCTGTACGACGCGCAGGTCCCGGCGGGCGGCCGAGAGGTCGGCGTGGAGCTCCCCCTCGATCTCTGGCCCGATCGCCCACAGCTGATCCGAGTGGGGACGCGGACGGGGGAGGGCGAGGCGAACGACTATGCGTTCGTGGCCCAGCCCACGATCGGGCCCTGCTCCGCGCGGACCATGCTCGCGACCGCGCTCGCTCGGGACGAGGCGGAGGTCGAGGAGGGTGAGGTGCGCGTGGACGGGCGGGACCTCGTGCTCGGGCCGGGCGTCGCTCGCGTCGCGCATCCACTTCACGTCATCGACTCGACATGTCTCGGGCTGGGGGCGAGCGCGGAGCAGCCGACCGACGCGCGCGTCTCCGTCTGGTTGCGCGTCGACGACCTCGACCAGGTCCTGCGTCGCCATCGCGGCACCCTGACGCCGACCCCCATCCCGCTCATCGACGGATTGCACGACTGGGTCGAGCGCGAGGCGACGTTGGTGCTCGAGGTGGAGTCGGAGCGACCGGTGCGCCTGTGGGGCCCGAACCTCTATCGGTGTGGCGAGTGAGAGGCTGGCGCCGACACGCTCCGCTCGCGCTGTTGACCGCGCTCGGAGCGTGCGTGGTCGCCTCGATCGCGTACGACCGCGCCTCCTCGCTGGGCTGGAGCGAGATCGCGGTGATGACGCCGGAGGCGCAGCTGGACCTCACGCTCCCTCACCTCGCGGAGCATGGAGAGTGGGTGGGCCGGGACCGACCGAGCGCGCGCGGCCCGCTCTGGCAAGCCACGCTCGCGTCGGTGGTCGGCGGTGATGGTGATCCCGCGAAGGCGGTCTTCGCTCGGGGGCTCGTCTTCCCGCTCGTGGCGCTCGGCTTCGCGGCCTTCCTCGCCGCGCGTGCCTCACGGCGGCGCTGGGTTCGATTCGCGGTGGGCGTCCCCGCGCTCGGGTGGGCCATCTTCGAACCCGAAGCGGCGTGGCGACTGAGCGTGCTCCTCGGGGTCACGCTGCTGTATCCGCGGGTCGAAGACGGCGAGGTGCGCGCGAGCCAGCGCGGCGTGTGGGCCGCCGCGCCGGTCGCGATCGCAGGAGGGTTCGCGCCGTCCATTCTGGTCGAAGGGGCCTTCGCCTTCACGGCCGCGTCGATCGTGGGGGCGTCCTGGGTGGGCGCGAGGGTGGCGGCCGAGCGCCTCGCGGGCGCCTGCCTCACGCTCGCCGGAGCCGCCGCCGTGCTGGTCACGTTCGCCTGGCCGGATCCATGGCTCCCGTGGGCCGCGCTGCGCTGGCCCCTCGCCGTCGTCGGCGGCGAGTGGGAGTGGGCCGCCCTGACCGCCACGTTCGCCTTCGCGTGCGCCTGGGCGCGAGCGCGGGGCCTCGTCTGGCTCGCCGCGATGGTCCCGCTCGTCGTCTTCGCCGCCCTGGAGGGCGCGCTCTCCTCCGTCGCAGCGCCGCTCGCTTCGTCCATGTTGCTGGTCGCGGTGTCCATCGCGCGAGCTCGACGCCTGCTCGCGTTGACGGGCCTGCTCCTCGTGTGCACGGCCATGCTCGGTCGAGCCGGTCAGCTCGGGCGCGCGCTGACGGGCGCCGTCGGCGGCGCGAGCGGTGCGGATCGAGCGGTCGCCCACGAGGGCGACGGTGAGCGGGCGAGGGCCGCGCTGGAGGGGCGAGGCGGCTGCGTCGTCGCGCCGGCGTCTCTCGCCGTCGCGTGGGCCAGCGCGGGCGCCCGGGGCCCGCTCGAGGCGCCGCTCGACCGGGACCGATGGGCGCGCGAGATCCGCGCGCGGGAGTGTCCCTGGGCCCTCGTCACCCTGCCGACCTTCGACAGCCCCTACGCCGACGGGGTGGCGGGGTTCGACGCGGCGGGCCTCGCGCTCGCCGAGCTGTACAGGCCGGTGGAGCGGCTCGGTCCCGCGCTCTTCCTGGCCGCTCGAGACGCACCGCGCAGGCCCCGGCGGCGCATCCTCCGGCCGGCCCCTCCCCTGCCGCGACAAGTGACTTTGCGGGCCGGCGAGCGGGCGCGGTTCGAGCTGGAACGCCCGGTCCGGGCCGACCACCTGCTCGAGCTGGCCATCGGGCTCACCCCGGTCGGCGCCCCCACCGGTCGGCCCGAGGTGCTGCTCCTGCGCGGTGAGGAGATGCTGCGCGCGCCGCTCGTCCTACCGGTGCCGGACCACGGGGGCAGGGTCCGTGTGCCGATCGACGCCGAGCTCGCCGAACACCGCTGGCGCCTCGGAGCCGCAGGAGCGGCGGACTCGGGAGCCGACGCGCTCGTGCTCCGATACGAAGGCGAGGGCGCTTGGCAGGTGCGGCTCACCGGCGTGATCGAGCTGAGCCCTCCTCCAGCCACCCAGCGCGCGGTGGCGGCGACGACGTCGCTGCCCGTGGCGCTCCTCGAGCAGCCCAGCTGGGCCCGCTTCACCGCCCCGCGCCGCGACGGGGCTGACGTCGTCCTGGAGTCGAACCCGCCGGGACTCCCACCGGCGGAGCTGTTCGTGGAGGTGACCGGCGGGGAGGGCGCGTGTCTCGTCGGTGAGGTCGGGCTCGAGTCGCCGTCGTCGTCGGGTGCTCGCCTCCAGATCGACGTGGTCGACGGTCCGGCCCGACACCCGCGAGTCGACTGGGCGATCGCGCGAGGGTGGCGGCGTCCGTTCGTGCTCTCGTTGCCGCCTCACCGGGTCCTGGTTCGCATCGGCGTCACGTCGGAGGAGGGCGGCGTGCGGACGCGGCTCCACCGCCCCCGCCTCGAGGCGTGCGGCGCGCGGCGCTCGGTGGTCCACGCGCTGCACGACGGTCAGCACGACGTGGTCCGCGGCGCGCCGACCGTCACCGGGGACACGCTGGCTCTGCCGGCGCTGGCCCGCGGCGCGCCGCCGGTCGACGTTCGCCTGACGCACACGGTGCAGGGAGGAGACTGTCTCTCCCTCGAGATGCGGGGACGGACCGAGCGCGGGCCGGTCGCCGTCGGGGTCGGCGTCGTGCATCGAGGACGCCTGCATCGGCTGGCGCGGGAGGTGTTCTGGCCCGACGACCAGCGGCCGCAGCGCGCGTTTCGGGACCTGCCGCTCGGGGAGTGGGTGGGGCAGGAGGTGGCGCTGCGGTTCGCGGCGTGGCCGATGGAGCGGGAGACGCGCGGTGGCGTCGGGGAGATCGTGCGTCCGCAGATTCACGCCTGCGGGGAGCGGCCGACCTGGCACTTCTGACGCCGGGCGTACCTGTCCGGCATGCACCGGGGGCTCCAGATCGCGGTCGTGCTGGGGGTGGCGCTCACCACGTCGAGCTCGGCGGGGCTCGCGGAAGATCCCGTGCTCATCGCGGGCGTGGCGTTCACGCGGGACGCGTCGACCGCGGACCGGCGCGCGCTCTGCCATCGCGACTGCGGCGGGGTGGACGACCCCGACCTGCAGGCCTTCTGCCTCGGGCGCTGTGAGCGGGTGCGGGACGCGGACGCGGCCGCGGTGTGTCGCGGCGACTGCGGAGCCGTCGGGCACCCCGACCTCCGGGCGCTCTGCGTCGGTCAGTGCGCGCTCGCCCGAGACCCTGACTTCCTCGCGCTCTGCGAGGGGCGCTGCGACGCGATCCGCGATCCGAGCCTGCGCGCGTTCTGCGCTCACGACTGCGCGGCGGTGGATCAGTCGCGCCCGGCGAACAGCCAGGCGAGCCACGCGATGCCGAGCCACTGACCGAGGTTGCGGCCGCTGCCCCGTCCGCTCGACGCGGCCTGTCGCTGGCTGGCCTTCAGGTGCCCGAAGCCCTGCGCGCCCACCGCGTTGCGCAGCCGCTGGGTGGAGCCCGGGTCGACGCCGCGGGTCACGAGGCGGGGGCGGCCGCCCTCCTTCACCGCGCGGATGGTCCCCGACCGGATGCCGGCGCGCCGCGCGACCTCGCGGATCTCTCGCAGGACCGACGGCGGCACCGCGCCGCGCACGACCATGCAGCGTCCGTCGCGCACCGAGACGCAGAAGATCTCGTTCGCCCGGGAGAGGGCGACGAGCACGAGCGCGACCACGGCGGCGACGGCGAGGATCCAGACGACCGACATCGCCGGAGTCTACGATCTTCGAGCCGCCCGTGTTCCCCGGAGGGGATGCGCGCCGGGCTCGGCGCGTACCGTCGGGTATGCGCTGGCAGCTCGCCTACGGTCTCGTCGCCCTCTTGGTGGCGCCCGCGCTGGTCCCGCTGATGGCCTGGGCCCTGATGCTCGAGCAGCCCGTGCCCGGCAGCGACGCGCACCTCGAGCCAGCCGAGGTGCGCGCGATCTGGGAGGCGCACGTGCCCGGCGGCGACCGCACCGAGGTGCTGGTGCTGCGCGACGCGACCGACTTCATCGGCTACCGCCGCGTGCGCATCCAGGGCGGCCCGGCGACGCCCGCGTCGCTCACCGATCCGCGTCACCGTACGCTGAAAGTGGAGCGCGCGGGCTTTCCGTTCGAGGCGGTGGGCTCGGTGCGCCGCTGGGGGCGGGCGGGGACGGTGCTCGAGGGCGCGTTCGAGATCACGCCCCGCCGGATGAGCCCCGGCGGCGGCAACTACGGCGTCATCGACGGCCTGCCGTGGCGCCCGCTCTGGCCCGGCTTCGCGCTCGACGCGTGGCTCGTCTTCCTCGCGCTGCTCACGCCGCTCGGCGGCTACTGGATGCTCAAGCGGGCGCTCGCCGCGCGGAGGACCGCGAAGGCGTAAGGCGGGTTGTGCAGACCGCGCGAGCCGTCGCTGCGCAGCAGCGAGAGATCCCAGGCCACGTCGCGCAGGGCGGGCGAGAGCGCCTCGACGGTCACCGGCGCCTCCCGCGTGAAGGCGCCGTCGCCGTCGCAGTCGCCGAGCATGACGCCCTGCGCGTCGACCAGGTGGAGGCGCGCGTCGCGCTCGACGACGTCGACCGCCTCCCGCCCGCAGCGACCTCGCAGCCGCGCTTCGATCACCCGCGCCCGGAAGCGCGCCGTGAGGCGGGCCAGCGCGGCGTCGTGCTCGTCCACCACTCGCCCCGGGCGTCCGTCGCCGTCCCAGTCCCGCACGCCGATGGCCTCGGGCGCCTCGTCGTCGCCGTGGCAAGGCGCGCACGCGGCGGACGAGAGCTCCGGGGAGCCGCGCAGCGCGCGCGCCGCGAAGGTGTGGCCGCCCGCGAGGCCGAGGAGCGGGTCTCCTTCGTCGGGGCGGGTCATGTGACAGCGCACGCAGGTGTCGGCGATGTGTCGGTGCGAGCCGTCGTTCGAGGGAGCCACGGTGCGGGCGCCGCGCCCGACGAGCAGGTCGGCTTGCGGTGCGTGAGGCGCGGCGTCGAGGTCTCCCTCCCGCGCCACGCCGCTCCGGTGGCAGCTCGCGCAGAGGGCGCCGCTGCCGAGGTGCAGGGCGCGCTCGCCCGCGATCGGGTCGGAGGTGTCGTAGACGCGGAGGCCCCGGGGCCGCTCCGCGTCGTGCACGTCGTGACAGGCGCCGCAGGTGATCGGGCTGACCGTGGCTCGCTCGGGCGTGACCGTCGCGCCGCGTCGACGGCTCTCGATGAAGCCCTGCGCGCTGTGACAGGTGGCGCAGTCCTCACGCAGCGCGGGGTCGTCCTCCCCGAGGTCGCGGACGAAGCCGCTCATCGCGGAGAGGCGCCACTCGTCGACGTGCGGCGAGACGTGGTCGGCGTCGGGGTCGCCCGCGTCGACGTCGTGGCAGCGCGCGCAGACGCCCGCCTGCAGCTTTGCGCCGTACTGCCAGCGGAACTCGGGGGCGACGACGCGACCCGTGCCGTGGCACGCCGAGCACCACACCGCGCCGTCGTGCTGGATCGGCCCGGGCGCCTCGTCCCACGCGCCGCCGTCGGGCGAGGGCTGGTGCCACCCGAGCCGGGCCGCGGTCTGGTGCACGCCGCCGTTGTCCACGCCGGGGTCCGCGCCCGTGGCGTGACAACTCCAGCAGCGCTCGTCGAAAGCGTCGCCGAGCGCGCCGTCGAGCCCGCGGCGGAACGTGCGCGCGTGCACGGTGTCTTGCCAGTCGCGATCCTCCGACTCGTGGCAGCCGTCCTGGCCGCAGTCTCGCGGCACGTCGTCGTACGCGCCGGCGTGCAACTGGACTTGAGTGCGTGTGGGCTGGTGCTCGAGCAGGTACGTGCCGAGCGCGTCCGGTCGAAGGCGAGACACACGCGTTGACGCGCTGTCCAGCTCGGCCTCGCTGTCGTCCGGGCGGGCGAGGATCGTCCACGCGTGCTCGTCGCCGCGGCCGCCGTTGAGGTAGACGTCGGCGCCGGTGGGGACCTGGAAGAGGCCGGCGGACACCGGGGCGGCGACGACCCGGACGCTCCGGTGCTCCTCGTGGTCGCCGACCCGCGCGCGCGCCTCGAAGCGGTAGTCCCCCCGCTGCGCGCGGTCCAGCGCGATGACGCCGACCCGGTCGTCGAGCCGGACCAGCTCCTCGAGCGGGTGCGTGCGCAGGGACAGGGTTCCGTCCTCCGCGCGCATTCGTCCCTCGAGGTCGGGGCCGCCCACCTGGGTCCACGTGATCGGGCCGGTCGCGCATCGCGCGCGCGCCTCGATCTCGACCGCCTGATCGAAGCCCACCTGCGCGAGGAGCGCGTCGACCTCGAGCGCGTCGTGGAGGTGCAGCGTGATCGGCGCCATGCCCCGCCGCACGCGGACGCGCTCGGTGGTGGGGCAGCGGCCGGGCGCGTCGGCGGTGAGCGTGGCGTCGCCCTCCTCGACCTCGATGGAGAAGCGCCCGTCGTCATCCGTCTCGGTGCTGCGTCCGTCTTCGGTGGACACGGTGGCGTGAGCGACCGGCGCACCCGTGCGTCCGTCACGCACCGTGCCCTCCACCTCGACGCGCGAGGCGTCGCCGCAGCCCCCGAGCGCGATCGCGATCCACGCCACCGCGGCCCCATCGCGCACGGACGCGAACGTGAGCAGCTCGGTGGCCCAGCGCACGGGCGCCAGGAGCGCGGCCCAGCCCGACGACTCTCGCGCGTCCCCGGCGGCCGGGGGTGGGTTCGCCGGGGAAGCCCCGATCCGCGTGCGGACCATCGGGCGGAGACTACCACCTCTCGCCCGTGCGTCCACGAGAGTGATCGAGCATCACGGAGGGCGATTCACGCGCGATTCATCCGTCGCCAGAGGTGCCAGACGTGTCTGTCATCGAAGCGTGTGAACATGCATGACGCCCCGCGGGGACTTCGAGGCGGCGTGCCGACTCGAACGCGGACCGCGCTATCCTCTGCTCCGTGCGCTTCGCCCTCCTCGTGTCGCTCGTCTGGCTCGTCGCCTCCGGCGCGAGCGCGTTCGAGCGTTCGACGGTGACGGGGCAGCCGGACCGGCCGCTCTTCTGGGACACGCGCGTCGTGCACCTGCGCACCGCGTACGACAGCTGCGACGATCTGCTCCCCGGGGCGATCGCGGAGGCGGTCGCGCGCTCGGCGTCCTCGTGGAGCACCGCCGGCGAAGGGTGCAGCGACTTCCGCCTCGTCGACGACGGCTACCCGACCGGCTTCACGACGAACCTGATCGGCGGCGGCGGGCACGACGGCGAGAACCGCATCATCTGGCGGGAGGCGGGCTGGCCCGACGAGGTGTCCCCCGACACGCTCGCCCTCACCACCGTCGTGTTCCGGCGCTCGACCGGGCAGATCCTCGACGCCGACATCGATCTGAACGGCGTCGACCACGTGTGGACGGTCGACGCGGCGGCGGCGCGGACCGACGCGGAGAACACGTTGACTCACGAGCTCGGGCACCTGCTCGGGCTCGGTCACGTCGCCGATCCCGAGGCGACGATGTACGGGCAGAGCGACCCCGGAGACCTGGAGAAGCGCACGCTCTCCGAAGACGACGTCGCGGGCCTGTGCTTCGTCTACCCCGCGGGTCTCGCGAGCCCGGGCGCGCCCTACGTCCGCTCGCCCGGGCTGACCGGTTGCCGCGCGAGCGCCGGCCGCCACGCGCGCGGCGGGCCGTGGCTGTTCGCGCTGCTCACCCTGTGGTGGTGGCGACGAAGGCGCGGAGCTCGTCGAGAAGCGCGCCGGGGCGGAACGGCTTCCGCATCCAGGTGAGCCTCGGATCGTCCGGCAGCGACCAGCCGAGCTCCTCGTGGCTCGCCGCCGAGAGGATGACGACGGGGATCTCCGGGCCGCGCGCGCGCACCCCGCGATAGAAGGTGAGCCCGTCGACGTCCGGCATCATCGCGTCGACGATCACGAGGTCGGGCGCGTCGTCCGAGACCGCGCGCATCGCCGCCTCCGGATCGTCGTGCACCGTCGCCTCGCAGCCGGCGTGCTTCAGCGCGATCTCGAGGAGCCGCCGCGTCGAGGCCTCGTCGTCGAGGGCGACCACGCGCCAGCCCAGCGCGCGGTCCTCGACCGTGGTCGGCGCGCTCTTGCTCGCGGGCGGCGGAGGCAGCGTCGCGCGGGCCACGTCGGCCGCCTTCGCGAGCCGCCGCGCGCCCTCCGCGATCGCGAAGTCGGCGGCGCCCGAGAGCGCGGCCTGCTCGAGGCGGCCGGCGCGCTCGCCCAGCTCGGCGTGGCCCGCCGTGCCCGCCACGCCGCGGAGCTTGTGCGCGAGCCGACGGATCGCGTCGCGCGCGTCGGCCTCGCCGCCCTGGAGCCGCGTGGCCGCGTCCCGGAGCTCCGCGGCGCGCTCCGCGAACCCCTCCCTCGTCCGCGCGTGCAGCGCGGCCAGCCGCGCCTCGAGCGCGTCGAGCTTCGACTCCCCGGCCAAACCGTCGGGATTGTTGCACGCTTCGGGCCGCGCAGGCACCCTGCGACGAAGCTCGATGAGCGGCCCCGACGACTCCTCCTCCGCGCCACGCCGCACCTCCATCCCGCCGGGCATCCGCGAAGGGGTGGTGCTCGACGACGCCTACCGTCTCGAGAAGTCTCTCGGCGAGGGCGCGATGGGCATGGTCTACCTCGGGCGGGACACCCGGCTCGAGCGTGACGTCGCGATCAAGTTCATCCAGCCGGAGCTGGTCCGCAGCCGCGAGGCGCACGATCGCTTCCTCCGCGAGGCGCGGACCATGGCGCGGGTGCACCACGTCAACGTCGTCGAGATCTACGCCTACGGGGAGTACCTGGGCGCGCCCTACTTCGTGATGGAGTACGTGCCCGGGACCACCGTCGACGACTGGCTCCAGCTCCACGCGCGGCCTTACCTCTCGGTCGACGAGGTCATCGGCATCCTCGACCAGATCTGCCGCGGGGTCGCCGCCATCCACGAGGCGGGCGCGGTCCACCGCGACCTGAAGCCGACCAACGTGCTCATCGGCCCGGCGTTCCGCGTCTGCGTGACCGACCTCGGCCTGGCCAAGGTCCTCGACAAGCCGCTCCGCCACGAGAACAAGGACACGGTCAGCGGGACGCCGGCCTACATGGCGCCGGAGATCGTGCTCGGGACGCACCTGCCGCCCGAGCTCGAGTCGCAGGTCGACGTCTACTCCCTCGGCGTGCTCGCGTTCGAGCTGTTCACCAACCGGCTCCCGTTCGAGTACACGAGCCCCACCGACATGATGCTCGCCCACGTGGACGAGCTGCCGCCGGTGCCGAGCGATCTGCGCGAGGACCTGCCGCACGCCTTCGACGAGGTGATCCTCGGGGCGCTCGCCAAGGAGCCGCAGGATCGCACGCAGGGGGCGGCCGCGTTCCGCAAGGAGCTCCTCGCGGCGCGGGAGAGCGCGAGCGAGCAGACGCGGCGGCACCGCTTCCTCGTCGCCGACGACGACGCGGACTTCCGCGCGCTGGTGGAGGAGACGCTGCGCTACGCCTTCCCCAAGGCGGAGATCGTGCTCGCCGAGGACGGCGACGCGGCGTTGAAGGAGGCGGAGCACACCCCCGCGTCGCTCGCGCTCGTCGACCTCGACATGCCGGGCCTCAACGGCGTCGAGCTGACCGCCGCCTTCCGGGCCACGCCGCGCCTCGAGAAGATGCCCATCCTCGTGGTCACCGCGACCGGCGGGGCCCCGGACTGGCGCCTGCTCCAGAGCCTCGGCGCGGACGGCTTCGTCGTGAAGCCGATCGATCCCGTCAGCCTCATCGCGCTCGTCCGCCGCACGCTCGGCTGATCCGCGCTAACGCAGCGCCTGGAGGTGGGTGATCGCCACCGCGAGCGCGTCGGTGGCGTCGACCGGGAGGCGCTCGTGGAAGCCGAGCATCGCGGCGACCACCCGGGCGACCTGCTCCTTCTCGGCGGCGCCCCGCCCCGCGACGGTGCGCTTCACGAGGGCCGGCGGGTACTCGGCGAGGCGGAGGCCGCGCTTGGCCGCGAGCAGCAGCACCGCGCCGCGCACGTGCCCGAGCTTGATCGCGGCGTTGGGGTACTTCGCGTAGAAGACGTCCTCGACCGCGAGCGCGGCCGGGCGGTGCTCCTCGATCAGCGCCTCGAGGCCGTCGTAGATGACCTCCAGGCGATCGGCGAGCGGCGACTTGGCCTTCGGCCGCACCACGCCCGCGGCGACGCCGACGAGCTTGCCGCGACGCTTCTCCGCCACGCCCCACCCGGTGACGCGGGTGCCGGGATCGACGCCGAGGACGCGCATCAGTCTCCGTCGAGCTGCGCGAGCAGCGCCTCGTCCGGCTCGAAGTCGCTGAAGACGTTCTGCACGTCGTCGTGATCGTCGAGCGCGTCGAGCAGGCTCAGCATCTGCTCGCCGTCGGCGCCGCCGAAGACCTTGGGCGTCTTGGGGATCTGCTCGAGGCCGGCCTCCCGGATCGCGATCCCCGCCGCGTCGAGCGCGCTCGAGACGGTGTCGAGCTCCTCGCGCGGCGTCGTGATCACCCAGCGCTCGTCTTCGGCCACGAGGTCCTCGGCCCCCGCGCCGACCGCCACCTCGAAGAGCTGCGCCTCGGTCGCCGCGGCCCGGTCGAGCCGCAGCACGCCCTTCTGGTCGAAGGCCCAGCCGGCGGAGTTGGCGCTCGCGAGCTGTCCGCCGTGCAGATCGAAGATCTTCCGGATCTCGGCCGCCGAGCGGTTTCGGTTGTCGGTGACCACGTCGATCATCACCAGCGCGCCGTTCGGGCCCACGCCCTCGTAGAGCAGCTCCTCGTACTCGACGCCCTCGAGCTCGCCGGTGCCCTTCTTGATGGCCCGCTCGATGTTGTCGCTCGGCATGTTGTGCGACTTCGCCTCGTCGACCGCCCGGCGCAGGCGCGGGTTGCCGTCGGGATCGCCGCCGCCGAGCCGCGCCGCGACGGTGATCTCCTTGATCACGCGCGAGAAGATGCGGCCCCGCTTGGCGTCTTGACGACCCTTGCGGTGCTTGATCGTGGACCATTTGTTGTGGCCGCTCATGCCTCCCCGGAACGTAGAAACGTCGCATGGGAGACGTCAACCGACCGACGCGACGCGCGGCCCGGATCTCGGCATTGACGCTCCCGGCCCGCGGGGGGAACCTCCGCGCATGTTCGAGCTGCCCCCCGCCCCGAGACTCAGCGGCGCCGTGCTCCGATCGGTCGTGAAGGCGGCCGGCGCGGAGCCCGTGCGGCGCGCGCTCGCCGCCCTGATGCGCAAGGATCTGGGCATCGAGGCGGCCTTCGCGCTGCCCGCGAGCGCGCGGGAGGCGCAGCCCCTGCACGCCCGGCCCCTGCGCGCGCGCGACCGCTACGAGCGGCGTGACCTCGGCCTCCCGATCCCCGGCGGATCGGACGCGCTGCCGAGCGCCGAGGCCTGGCAGGCGCGCTACGCCGAGAAGGAGACGCGGCCCGACGAGGTCATCGAGCGGCTCTTCGCCGAGGCGCGGCGGCTCGAGAGCGCGACGCCGACGATGCGCTGCTTCACCGCGGTCGACGAGGAGGGCGCGCTGCGCGAGGCGGTCGAGAGCGCGGAGCGGTGGGCCCGCGGCGAGCCCCTCTCGCCTCTCGACGGCGTGCCGGTGCCGATCAAGGAGGAGGTCGACATCGACGGCCACGGCTACCGGCTCGGCACCGCCTTCGTCCCCCCGCGCGAGGCGAGTGACGGCACCTCGGTGGCCCGCCTCCGGAAGGCCGGCGCGATCATCGTCGGGCACACCGCGATGACCGAGATGGGCATGTCCCCCCTCGGCGGCAGCACCCAGCGGGAGATGCCGCGCAACGTGCACGCGCGGGACCGCCTCCCCGGCGGCAGCTCCACCGGGAGCGCGGTCGCGGTCGGCTCCGGGCTCGCCCCGGTCGCGCTCGGCAGCGACGGCGGCGGCTCCATCCGCATCCCCGCCTGCTTCAACGGCCTCTTCGGCATCAAGCCCACCTTCGGGCGCGTCTCTCGCGCCGGCGACGGCTTCGGGGGCACCGTCGATCACCTCGGCCCGATCGGCGCCTCCACCCGGGACCTCGCGATCTTCCTCGAGGCGGCGGCGGGGCCCGACCCGGCGGACGAGCTCACCCACGGCACGCCCGAGCTCGAGCGCGGCGAGCTGCTCCGAGCGCTCGGTCGAGGCGTCGAGGGGCTGCGCATCGGCGTGCTCCAGGACGAGATCGACGACGCCGACGAGGAGGTCGCCCGCGCCTGTCGCGAGGCCCTCGCCGCGCTCGAGGCGGAGGGCGCCGTGCTCGTCGACGTGACCCTCCCGCTCGCGAAGCACGCGCCGGGCATCGGCTACCCGACGATCGGCATGGAGGCCTACACCTCGCTCCTCGACGCGCGGCGCGAGCACTGGCACGCGCTCGGACCCGACCTCCAGCTCTTCTGCCGCCTCCTCTCCGCCTTCGACGCCGGCGACTACCTCGACGCGCAGTGCCTCCGCGCCGCGCTCCGGGTGCAGGCCGCCGAGCTGCTGCGCGAGGTCGACGTGCTGGCGCTGCCGACCACCCGATCGATCGCGCCGACCGTCACCGACCTCGACCTGAAGCAGGGCTTCGCCGACACGCCGGCGCTCCAGGGCGCGTGCCGCTTCGCGTTCTTCGGCAACCTCACCGGGCTCCCCGGCGGCACCGCCCCGGTGGGATCCGGCGCGCACGGGATGCCGGTCGGCCTCCAGATCATGGGCGACGCCTTCGATGAGCACACCGTGTTGTCGGTGCTCGCCCACCTCGAGCGCCTCGGCGTCGCCTCGGTGCGCGCGCCGCGGCTCCCCGCCCACCCTCTCGGATAGGACCTCGCCATGCCCACGATCGGAACCGCCACGACCGCCTCCCGCACCAAGGTCCTCATGCTCGGGTCGGGCGAGCTGGGCAAAGAGGTGACGCTCGAGCTCCAGCGCTACGGCGTCGAGGTCGTGGCCGTCGACCGCTACGCCGACGCGCCGGCGATGCAGGTCGCGCACGCCTCCCACGTGGTCGCGATGACCGACGGCGCGGCGCTGCGGAAGATCATCGAGGCGGAGAAGCCGGACTTCGTGGTCCCGGAGATCGAGGCGATCGCCACCGAGACCCTGGTCGAGCTCGAGAAGGAGGGGGTCCACGTGATCCCCACCGCGCGCGCGGCGCGGCTCACGATGGACCGCGAGGGGATCCGCAAGCTCGCCGCCGAGGACCTCGGCCTGAAGACGTCGCCCTATCGCTTCGCCGGCACCGAGGAGGAGTACCGCGCCGCGGTGGCCGAGATCGGGCTCCCCTGCGTCGTGAAGCCGATCATGAGCTCCAGCGGCAAGGGTCAGAGCACCCTCCGCACCGAGGCGGACGTGGAGGCGGGCTTCCGCTTCGCCAACGAGCAGGCGCGCGGCGGCGCCGGCCGGGTGATCGTCGAGGGCTTCGTCGACTTCGACTACGAGATCACGCTGCTCACCGTGCGCCACGTGGGCGGCACCGCCTTCTGCGAGCCGGTCGGGCACCGACAGGTCTCGGGCGACTACGTCGAGAGCTGGCAGCCGCAGCCGATGAGCGACGCCGCGCGCGCGGAGGCGGAGCGCATGGCGAGGGCGGTGACCGACGCGCTCGGCGGGCGCGGCCTCTTCGGCGTGGAGCTCTTCGTGAAGGGCGACACCGTGTGGTTCAGCGAGGTCTCCCCGCGCCCCCACGACACCGGCATGGTCACCATGATCTCGCAGGACCTCAGCGAGTTCGCGCTCCACGCGCGGGCGATCCTCGGCCTGCCGATCCCGGAGCCGCTCACCCAGCACGGGCCGAGCGCGAGCGCGGTGATCCTGGTCGAGGGCGAGAGCGAGGCGCCGTCCTTCGAGGTGAGCGACGCGGCCCTGTCGGAGCCCGACACCCAGCTCCGCCTCTTCGGCAAGCCGGAGGTGAGAGGCCACCGCCGGATGGGGGTGGGCCTCGCGCGCGCGGCGTCGATCGAGGAGGCCCGCGCGAAGGCGAAGCGCGTGGCCGACGCGGTCACCCCGCGGCTCTGAGCGTGGTCCCCACACCGGGAGGGCGCTAGGGTGCCGTCGCGTGCAAGACGACGAGCGACCGCGCGAGGGGAAGACGCGCCTGATCACGATCGGGTTGGCGGTCGTGCCGCTCGCGATCGCCGCCCTCGCCGCCGGTCGCTGGCTCCTCGGGGGACCCGACGGCGCGACGCCGGGAGGACGTGACGACGGGCCGATCCCGGTGGAGGTGGCCCCGGTCGAGGTGGGACCCCTCGAGCTCACCCGCGAGCTGACGGGTACGCTCGAGGCCTTCGCTCGGGCCACCGTCGCGGCCGAGATCGACGGGACCGTCGACGCGGTGCTCGTGGACCTCGCGGACGAGGTCGCCTCGGGCGCCGTGATCGCGCGGCTGGATCCGCGCGAGCTGATCCAGCTCGAGGCGGCGGCCCGGGCGGATCTGGCGGTCGCGCGCGCGCGCGTCGAGGCGGCGGAGGGCGCGGCCGAGGTGGCCGACCGGGCGCTCGCGCGGACGCGCGGGCTGGCCGAGCGCGGCGTCAGCTCGGAGCGGGCGCTCGACGAGGCACGCGCCGAAGCCCTCGCGCGCAGGGGCGCGCTGACCGTGGCCAACGCCGAAGTGAGTCGGGCACGCGCCGCGCTCGGCGCCGCCAGTCTCCAGCGCGCGCGAGCCGACGTGCGCGGCCGCTGGCCGGAGACGCAGGGCCCGCGACGAGTCGCGGCGCGCCACGTCGACGAGGGCGCTCGGGTCTCGGTCGGCGACCCCATCGTGGACCTCGTCGACCTCGACCCTCTCCTCACCGTGCTGCAGGTGGGCGCCGACGACTACCAGCGGCTCTCGGTGGGGCAGGCGGTGCGGGTCTCGGGACCCGGCGGCGTCGAGGCGGCGGCGCGCGTCGCCCGCGTGGCGCCGGTGTTCGACCCGGTGTCGAGACAGGCGCGCCTGGAGGTCGAGGTCGACAACCCCGACGGCACGCTGCAGCCGGGCATGTTCGTCCGCGCGCGCGCCACCCTCGACCGGGTCGAGAGCGCGACCCTCGTTCCCGAGACCGCGCTCGTGATGCGCGAGGGCCGCTCGGTGGTCTTCGTGCTCGAGGACGGGCGCGTCCGCGAGGTCGAGGTGGAGGTCGGCCTGCGCGGGGGCGGGCGGGTCGAGATCCGATCGCCGGCCCTCGAGGGGAGCGTGGTCACGCTCGGTCACCAGCGACTCCAGGACGGCGCCGCGGTCCGCGTGGTCGAGGGGGAGTCGTGAGGCTGGCGCGCGGCAGCGTCGCGCGGCCAGTGCTGACGAGCATGATCACCCTGATCGTGGTGGTCGTCGGCGCGGTCGCGCTCTTCTCCCTCGACACCGATCTGTTGCCTCCGATCGAGCTCCCGAGTCTCTCGGTGCAGACCCGCTACGAGGGCGCGAACCCCGAGGTCGTGGAGCGCCTCGTCACCGAGATCGTCGAGGAGATCGTGGGCACCGTGCCCGGGGTGGAGGAGCTGAGCAGCCAGTCCTCCGAAGGCGAGAGCTCGGTCTCGCTGCGCTTCGCCTGGGGCACCGACATCGACACCGCGGCGATCGACGTGCGATCGAAGCTGGAGGACGAGCTGTCGGAGCTCCCGGAGGGCGTGCTCCCGCCGCAGATCCGCAAGTTCGACATCGCGAGCTTCCCGGTCGTGATCCTCGGCGTCTCCAGCGCGCTCGACCCGGTCGAGCTCACCACCCTGGTGGATGAGCAGATCCGGCCTCGGATCGCGCGGGTGCCAGGGGTGGCGCAGGTCGACCCGTGGGGAGAGTACGAGCGCGAGATCCGGGTCGAGGTGGACCCGGGGCGGCTGCGCGCGTTCGGGGTCGGGCTGGACGAGGTCAGCGCAGCGATCCAGGGCGCCACCCTGGATCTTCCCACCGGGAGCATCGAGGAGGGGGATCGGGAGATCGCGCTCCGCGCGCCCTCCGAGCTGACCTCGCTGGAGGAGCTGGAGCGCACGGTGGTCGCGACCCGGAGCGGCGCACCGGTGCGCATCTCCGACCTCGCCGTCGTCGTGGACACCCACCGCCGCCTCGATCGGCTCGCCCGCATCAACGGTCGGCTCGGGCTGCGGTTGGGGGTGCGGAAGCAAGCCGACGCGAACACCGTCGACGTCTCCCGCGGCATCCTGGAGGCGGCGGAGCGCATCAACCGCGAGATCCCGCAGGTCGAGGTGATCGCGGTCTCCGATCAGGGCGACTTCATCGAGCGCTCGATCGCGAACGTGGCCCGCTCGGTCCTCTACGGCGGCGCTCTCGCGGTCCTCGTCCTGCTCTTCTTCCTGCGGGACCTCCGCAGCACCCTGATCATCGCGCTGGCGATCCCCGTCTCCCTCGTCGCGACCTTCGCGCTGATCTATCTCGCGGACTACACGCTGAACCTGATGACGCTCGGTGGCCTCGCGCTGGGCATCGGCATGATGGTCGACAACTCGATCGTCGTCCTCGACAACATCTTCCGAAACCATCGCGAGCACCCCGAGCGCGACCGGGTGGCGGCCGCGATCACCGGCACGGGCGAGGTCGCGGCGGCCATCGTCGCGAGCACCCTGACCACGCTCGTGATCTTCCTGCCGCTCGGTTTCCTCCGCGGCGTGGCGGGTCAGCTCTTCCGCGAGCTCGCGGTGGTCGTCTCGTTCTCGCTGGCGTGCTCGCTGCTCGTCGCGCTCACGTTGGTGCCGATGCTGGCGTCGAGGTGGCTCCGCGAGGACGCGCCGGCGCCGACCCGAGGGCTCTCGGCGCGCCTCGGCGCGGCGCTCGAGGCGGTGACCGCGCTCTACCGGCGCGCGCTCGCCTTCGCGCTCGACAACCCGTGGAGGGTCGGCGCGCTCTCCGCCCTGAGCCTCGCCGCCAGCGTCGCGGTGGTGCCGACCCTCGACACCGAGCTGCTCCCGCCGAGTGATGAAGGCGAGGTGCAGGTCAGCGGAGAGATGCCGATCGGGACCCGGCTCGACCTGGTCGATCGCCAGACGCGTCGGCTCGAGGCGCTGACGCTGCCCGAGGTCCCCGAGACCACCGCCACGCTGGTGTCGGTCGGCACGACCGGCCGCCGCCCGGGCGACGCCGCGACCGGGACCCTCCGTCTCACCCTGACCCCGAGCGCGGAGCGCGGCCGCTCCAACGAGGAGATCGCGCGGGCGCTGCGACGAACCCTCGAGGGGCAGGTCCCGGGCATGGATGTCCGGGTGCGCGCCCCCCAGGGCCAGTTCCTCCTCCAGCGCATCCTCGGAGAGGAGGGCGGCGGGCTCGGCATCGAGGTGCTGGGGCCGGAGCTGGCGCAGCTCGACGCCCTCGCCGACCGCGCGGTCGAGGTGGCGGAGGGGATCCAGGGGGTCACCGACGTTCAGCGCTCGCGCGAGGCGGCCGCCCCGCAGGTCGATCTGCGCACCGACCGTGAGGCGGCCGCCGACCGCGGGGTCGATCCGGCCGCGGTCGCGCGCGCGCTCCGCACCGCGGTGGCGGGAGAGGTCGCGGGCGACTACCGCGTGGGCTCGACCAGCCACCGCATCCTCGTCCAGCTCGCGGACGCGCCACATCGACCGCTCGCCGAGATCCTCGACCTCACGATCCGGAACGACGCTGGCCAGCTCGTCCGTCTCGCGGAGGTCACCTCCTCCGACGAGGTCCGGGCTCCGCTCGTCATCGATCGCAAGGACCAGCGGCGGATCGTGACGGTGACGCCCAACGTCGCCGACCGTCCGACCGGTACCGTCGCCCAGGAGCTGCAGGCGGCGCTGGACGAGATCCCGCGACCCGCCGGGTACGAGCTGCGCGTCGCGGGGACCTACGAGGAGCAGGAGCAGTCGACCCGCGAGCTCGTCTTCGCGTTCGGCCTGGCGATCGTGCTCGTCTTCATGGTGCTCGCCGGTCAATACGAGTCGCTTCGTGATCCGTGGATCGTGATGCTCTCCGTGCCGATGGCGGCGACCGGTGTCGTGGTCGCTCTCGCGGCGACCGGGACCACGCTCAACGTGCAGTCCTACATCGGCTGCATCATGCTCGGCGGCATCGTCGTCAACAACGCGGTTCTCCTCGTCGACCAGGCGTCTCAGCTCCGGGCCGGCGGAGCGGACGTGCGAGAGGCGCTGTTCGAGGCGGGGCGGCGCAGGCTCCGGCCGATCCTGATGACCACCTCGACCACGGCCCTCGCGCTGGTGCCGCTCGCGCTCGGCATCGGGGAGGGCGCGGACGCGCAGGCGCCGCTGGCCCGCGCGGTGCTCGGTGGGCTGACCGCCTCGACCGTCTTCACGCTGGTGCTCGTCCCCGCCGCGTACCTGCTCCTGCATCGAGGGCGGAGCGCGTGAGGTTCCTGCCCATCGTCGCGCTCGCCCTGATCGGCTGCGCCGGTTCCCGGCCGTCCCCCCGCGAGCCCTCGGTCACCGTGCGCGAACGGCCCGTCGAGAGCGTGCACGTCGCGGCCGGGCTTCGCACCGGACCGCACGCGCTCTCGCTGGAGGAGGCCAGCCTCCTCGCATTGGAGCGACACCCGGAGCTGGCGGTGCGCCGCCTCGATCCGGCGATCGCCGCGACCTTCGAGCAGCTCGAGCGCGCCGAGTTCGGGGTCACTCTCTTCGCCGACGGTCAGTACCAGCAGGAGCTCAGCCGGGAGACCAACCGCGCGACGATGATGCAGTTCGACGTGGAGGGCAGCCGCACGACCGCCGGGCTGGGCCTGCGCCAGAGGTTGCCGACCGGCACCACGCTGGAGACCGCGCTCGGTCTCGGGCGGGACGAGTCGAACCGCGCGCCCGAGCAGCAGGAGGTCCGCGCGAGCCTCACGCTCACCCAGTCCCTCCTGCGTGGGCTGGACCCCGACGTGAACCTCGCGAGCGTCCGGCAGGCGGAGCTCGAGCGGCGGGCGAGCGAGCACCAGCTCCGCGCCTTCGTCGCGGCCCTCGTGCTCGAGATGGAGCTCGCCTACTGGCAGCTCGCGCTCGCCCAGCGGAGCCTGCGCATTCACGAGGAGAGCCTGACCCTCGCCGAGCGCGAGGCGGAGGTGGCGGCCGAGCGCGTGGCGGCCGGCGACCTCGCCCCGGCCGATCTTCCGGTCACGCGAGCGCTCGTCGCTCAGCGTCGTCAGGCCCTCATCGACGCGAGGGCCGCGGCCGCTGCGTGGCGTCTTCGTCTCGGCCGCATGCTCGGCCTCGATCCCGAGTCGTCGACCCTCGAGCTCACCGACGCGATCGCGATCGAGCCTCGCCCCCTCGACGACCCGGACGCCCACCGGGCCCTCGCCCTCAGGCTGCGGGCCGACCTCGCGGAGGCGCGCGCCCGTCTGGCGCAGAACGAGCTCGCGACCGTCGCGAGCGGGAACGGCCTCCTGCCGCGCCTCGATCTCTTCGTGCAGCTCGCGAAGACCGGCTTCGGCTCGTCCTTCGCCGAGGCGGTCGGGGCGATCGGTGCGCCCACCTACGAGCTCACCGTGGGCCTGAGCTTCGAGCAGCTGCTGGGCAACGATGCGGCGACGGCCACTCACGAGGCGGCGCAGCTGAGACGCGAGCGAGCGGAGCGCGCGGTCGAGAACCTGGAGAGCCTCGTGTTGCTCGATGTCGGCCTGGCGCTGAACGAGCTCGCCCGGGCCCGAGCCCAGATCGAGGCGTCGCGGGAGAGCGCCGCCGAGCAGGCGCGGGTGGTGGAGGCCGAGCGCGAGCGGGTGCAGGCGGGCGAGAGCCCGCCGCTGCTCGTGGCGCAGGCGGAGCGGGACCTCGTCGCCGCGCGCATCGCCGAGATCGAAGCGCAGGTCGCCTACCGCGTCGCGCTCGTCTCGCTCTACGCGGCCGAGGGGTCCTTGCTGCCCCGGCGCGGCGTGCGTCTCCGAGGCGACGAGGCCGTGGACCTCAGCCCTTCTCTCCGATGAGCTGCTCTCGGTAGGCCATCAGGCGCTCGCGCACGTCGTCGTCGACCTCGGGGTACTTGGGCGACATCTTCTCGAGCGTCTCGACGATGATCTTGGCGACCTCGAGCCGCATGAAGGGCTTCTCGTCGGCGGGGATCGCGAACCACGGCGCCCAGGGGCGGCTCGTCTGGTTCAGCGCGTCCTCGTAGGCCTCCATGTAGCTGTCCCAGTGGCCGCGCTCCGAGACGTCGCCCGGGTTGAACTTCCAGTTCGACTCGGGCTCGTCGATGCGGTCGAGGAAGCGGCTCCGCTGCTCCTCCTTGGACACGTTGAGCCAGAACTTCAGGATCACCGTGCCCGAGCGCGCGAGGTGCCGCTCGAAGGCGCGGATGGACTCGAAGCGATCCTGCCAGAGCTGCTCGAGCGCGAACTCGCCCGGCAGCTTCTGCGCCTTGAGGTAGTCCGGGTGCACGCGCACCACGAGGACCTCCTCGTAGTGGCTGCGGTTGAAGATGCCGATGCGCCCGCGCTCGGGCAGCCGGCGGTTGATGCGCCAGAGGAAGTCGTGGTCGAGCTCCTCCTCGCTGGGCTTCTTGAACGAGTAGACCTGGCAGCCGGCCGGGTTCACCCCGCTCATCACCGCCCGGATGGTGCCGTCCTTGCCCGCCGCGTCCATCGCCTGGAAGACGAGCAGCAGCGACCACGAGTCGTCCGCGTACATCGCGCGCTGCAGGTCGCGCATGCGCTCGATGAGCTCCTTCAGCTCCTTCTTGTGCCGCTTCTTCTTGCCCTGCTGGTCCTCGGGGGGCGCGGTCGGCGTCTTGGCGACGCGGAAGCTCCCGTCGAAGTGCACGCGGTACGGGCTGTCGATCGGCTCGAGGTATCGCTCGCTCATCCGCGCGAGAGTATCACCGCGGCGCGACTTCTCTGAGGGCGGCGACCGCGCGGTCGATCTCCGCGTCCGTGACGTAGGGCGCGGGGCCGAAGCGCAGCATCCGGCCGCGCGCGTCGGTGTGCACCCCGCGCGCCTTCAGGGCCTCCACCACGCCGCTCGCGTCGTCGAGGGCGACGGTGACGAAGCCCCCGCGGCGCGCGCCCTCGCGGGGGGTGCGGACGTCGTACCCCTCGAGCCCGTCGATGAGCCGCGCGGTCTGCCGCTGGTAGCTCGCGCGCAGCGCCTCGACCGTCATGCCCTGGGCCTCGAAGAAGCGGATCACCGCTCGCGCCCGGTAGTGGCTGACCGGGTCGTAGGTGCTGCCGGCGAAGCGGTCGGCGGGGCGCGCGCCGTAGGTGACCTCGCCACCGCGCGGCGCGGCCAGGTTGGCGAAGTCGGAGAACCAGCCGGTGTAGACCGGCCGGAGCGTGGTCGCGCGCGGCACGCGGAGGAAGCACGTCGCCTCGCCCCACTGCGCGTACTTGTAGCCCCCCGAGGTCACCCACACGTCCTCGGGCACCGAGAACGGGAGGTTCATGAAGGAGTGGTAGGCGTCGACCAGCGCCTCCGCGCCGACCCGCCGCGCGGCCTCGAACGCCGCGTCGAGGTGCGGCACCACCGACGAGGTCTCGAAGAGCACGTTCGAGCACATCACCGCCGCCGTGTCCTCGCGCACCGCCGCCGCCAGCCGCTCGGCGAGGGTGTCGAGCGGATCCGGGTCGACCCACGTCACCTCGAGCCCCTCCTCCGCCAGCCGCGAGAGCTGCCGGTAGAGGCTGTGGAACTCGCCCGCGGTGGTCACCACGTGCCGCCGCCTCTTCCAGTCCAGCGCGCTGAGGAAGCGGGTCAACAGCTCGTGCGTGTTCTGCCCGAGCGCGATCTCGTCCGGCGCGGCCCCGATGACCTCGGCCACGCACGCCCGCACCGCGTCGGCCGCCTCGAAGGCTCGCCCCCACTTGTCGTCGATCAGCGCCGCCGCGTCGTCGAACGCCTCGAGCACGCCCTCCCGCGCGGCGTCGGGCCACGCCTGGTGCGAGTGCCCGGTCAGGAGCGAGTGACCCTCCTTGTCGCGGAGGAAGCGAGCGTAGTGCGGCCGGAGCGAGTCGGGGTGGAGCATGCGTCGAGAATCTAGGTCGACTCGGCCCTGCTGCGCCACATGGCGGAGCCGAGTCAGAGCCGCGCGGTGCGAGCCCTGCGCTCCGAGCTGCGCGCCTGACGCGACGAGGCCGCGCCAGGGTTCCGGCGCGGCCTCGGTTCGAGCTCGGCAGGGGAGGAGCGGGGGCGACCCGCTCCTGCCCCGAGAGTCACCTGCAGACGCCGTCGACGCAGTCCTGACCGCTCATGCACTCCGCGGCGGAGCCGCAGTCGCTGGTCGCCTCGTTGGTGGTGGCGCAGAGGCCGTCGAGGCAGAAGGTGAGGCTCACGTCGAAGCGCGGGCACTCGTCGTGGCTCTCGCAGGGCGAGCGGCAGGCGCCGTTCCGGCAGACCGAGCCCGCCATGCAGTCCGCGTCGCTCGAGCAGAACGGGTTGGGGCGGTCGTCGACCCGGCAGCGGCCGAAGTAGCAGTAGTTGCCCTCGCCGCACTCGGCGTCGGCGGAGCAGCCCTCGTAGCAGGTGCCGTCGAGGCAGATCTCACCCGCCGCGCACTCGCTGTTGTCCGTGCACTCGCCGGGGGTCGGCGGCTCCTGCCGGCAGAAGCCGGCCTCGCACACCTGGCCGGTGGGGCAGGGGTTGTCCATGCCGCAGCCGGTCGTGCAGCGCTCGTTCACGCAGACGCGGCCCTCACCGCACTCCGTGTTGAACTGGCAGGTGTTCGCCTCGTCGCGGCACTCGCCGTCGAGGCAGACCTGACCCGCGGCGCAGTCGGCGTCGGCCATGCACGCGTTGGGCTCCTCTCGCGGCGTACAGACGCCGTCGAGGCAGACCAGGTCGGCGTCGCAGTCGCCGTTGCTCATGCAGGTGCCCGGGTTCGGGTTCGGGTTGGGCTCGGTGGGCGCGACGCAGTACGAGTCGCGGCAGATCGTGCCCATCGCGCAGTCGTCGTCGCTGGCGCAGCCGAACGCGGTGCAGCCGAGATCGGTGCAGATCTCGCCCTCCGCGCACTCGAAGTCCCCGCGGCACGCGGGGCGGTCCGGCGGGTCGACCTCACGACAGCCGACGCCGTCGCAGAAGTAGCAGCCGGAGTCGTCGCAGTAATAGTCCTCGCCCGCGCAGCCGGTGAAGGCCATCAGCGCAGCAGCCAGGAAGGGAATGATCGCCAAGCGTCGATCGCTCACGGGACACCTTTCTCTCGCCCCCCGAGGGTGGGGCGAGTCGGCCTCATGTGTAACAGGATCCGTACCAACCGCTCCACGGCCACGGATCGCGCGCGATTCCTCCGAACCGTCAACCGGCGTTCACGCCCCGGGCCGGCGCGCCGTGAACGGGTCGGCACAGGCGAAACCGGGTGATTTCGGTGAGATCGGGTAGGATGCGCCGCGTGAGGCTCTGGATCTGCGGTGCGCTGGTTCTGCTCGGCTGTGGCGGCGGTCCCCCGGTGCGCGGGCCCTCACCGTCGATCGAGAGCTACGCGGGCGCGCTCCAGCGGGGCGACGCGGACCGCGCCTGGGCCCTGCTCGACGAGGACGCGCGGCGCGGCCGGAGCGAGGCCGAGCACGCGGCGCTGCTGGCGGCCAACGAGGCCGAGCTCCGGGAGCAGGGCGAGGCCCTGAGCCGCGCGGCCGGCACCGACGCGGTCGAGGCGCGGGCCCGGGTCCCGCTCCAGAGCGGCGAGACGGTGGTGCTGGTGCTCGAGGACGGGCGCTGGCGGATCGACGGCGGGGTGCTCGACGCGGCCGGCCTCGGCACTCCGCTCGACGCGGTCGCCGCCTTCCGGCGCGCGCTGATGCGCCGCGACCTCGCCGGCATCGAGCGGGTGCTCAGCCGCCAGACCCGCGCCGAGTGGGAGGAGGAGCTCCGCCGCGTGCTCGAGGCGACCGAGGACGCCGACGACCTCGAGGTCGAGATCCAGGGCAACCGCGCCCGCGTCCGCACGACGGGCGGCGGCACCATCGAGCTCGTGCGCGAGTCCGGCGAGTGGCGCGTCGTCGACGTCGTCGGGCCCTGAGATCCGGGGCCGCCAATTGCGAGAGCCGAGGCCCCGGAGGACCTCGGCTCTCGTCCGACCCGTCGGGTCAGCTCAGGGCGTGCACATCGAGCGATCGCCGGGGACGCGCACGATGATCTGGCGGCGGTCCGCCTCCACCGTGTCGTCGCCGATGATGATGACCGGCACGTTGAAGATCTGATCGGAGCAGGTCGCCGGCACGAAGCCGTCGTTCTCCGCCACGATCTGGAAGCTCACCAGGCAGCCGGGGGTGACGCCGGTGAAGGAGTCGAGGGTGCCGTCGACGCCGGGCGTCGGGGGAGAGCCGGTCAGGCGATCGGCCACCGCCGGCGCCGGCGAGCACGTCGCCGGGTCGTACATGACCGGGATGCCGCGCACGAAGAAGCGGCTCTCGTCCACCGCGGTCATCGCGTCGTCGCGCGCCTCGGCGTGCAGCGTGCTGAAGCTGACGAACGAGACGAGGTCGGTGATCGCGGTGGTGATGCTCCCCGCCAGGCCGGAGCCGTCGTCGTTGACCGAGTAGACCAGCGGGCAGACGTTGGTCGCGCCGAGCGGGCCGGGGCCGTCGGGGTCCCAGGTCTCCGACGCGCGCGACGCGCCCATCACGCCGGTGTCGCACATGCCGCCGGTGGGCGTCTTGTAGGCGCCGCTCCGGACCGCGAAGGTCGACAGCTCCGCCCGGGCGTCCCGCGCCGCCGCGGCGCCGAAGCCGCTGCCGTCGGAGACGATGCCCATCACGACCGCGCCGATTCCGTCGAGCGCGGCGATGGTGGCCGGCACGCTCTTCGGCTGCTGATCCGCCGCGCTGCCGAAGTTGGCCATCGCGTAGGCGTCGCAGCCGTCGCCCATCACGTCGCCGCACCAGGTGGCGCGGTCGGAGGTGACGGTCACGTCGTCCCACCGACGGTGGAACGTGTTGTCGGTCGCCATGATGAGGATCGGCAGGGCGTCCATCCGGTAGCCGGCGCCGCCGATCATGCCGTGGCCGAGCGCCGGGTCGAAGCCGGTCGCCGGGTTGAAGGCCGGGGTCCAGACCGTGCCGCTCGCCGAGCGGAAGCCCTGGCCGGTGGCCGCCTGGTAGAACGCCTCGATCTGGCTCTCGGGGCCGTCGACGCCGCCGTGGAGCGGCATGTCGAGGCGGTTCACGCCCGCGGTGATCGCCGCCATGTCGGTGGTGACCCGCTGCTCGAGCTCGAACGGGCGGTCCATGCCCGAGCCGTAGCTCGCGACCGGGAAGTCGTCGGTGCGCGCGACGCCGAAGGCGGTGTCCGGGATGATCCCGCGGATGCTGCCCACCAGGCTGGTGAGCGAGGTCTGCAGGTTGTTGATCTCGCCGCCCATCGACCCGGTGGTGTCCACCAGGAAGAGCACGTCCGCGCGGCGGATCTGCGGGTCGAACTGCAGCACGTCCGTGCGCGCCATGCCGCCCGGGGGCAGGTCGAAGACGAAGTCGCCGCCGCTCGCGATGGTGTCGCTCGGGTCGTTCGGGTCGGTCCCGGCCGCGATCTCCGCCGCGTCGGTGTCGCCGTCGCCGTCGCTGTCGGAGCGCGTCGGATCGGTCATGTGGATCGAGACCTCGTCCGCGTCGCTCAGGCCGTCGTTGTCGCTGTCGAGGTCGCGGAAGTCGGGCAGCCCGTCGCCGTCGCTGTCGACCGGCGGGCTCATCACGTCCGCGTCGCCCGCCTCGACCGAGTCGAGGATGCCGTCGCCGTCGGAGTCGGTGTCCATCGCGTCCGGCGTGCCGTCGCCGTCGGTGTCGCGCATGGCCGCCGCGGCCTCGTCGAAGTCGCTGATCGTGTCGCCGTCGGCGTCGATGGTCGGGCGCATGCCGCACGAGCCGTCGCGGCACGCGGTCCCGGCCGCGCAGGCGTTCCCGCACGAGCCGCAGTGATCGACGTTCGAGCCGATGTCGACGCAGCTGCCGGAGCACTCCACCGTGCCGCCGCTGCAGGACAGCTCGCAGCTCCCGGCGTTGCAGACCTCGCCGTCGCCGCACGCCACGGCGCAGCCGCCGCAGTTGTCGGGGTCGACCGAGGTGTCGACGCAGGTGCCCTCGCACTCCTCGGTGCCGAGGCCGCAGCTCCCGGCGCACGTGCCGGAGTTACAGACCTCACCGTCGCCGCAGGCGTTGCCGCAGGCGCCGCAGTTGCTCGGATCGAAGCGCGGGTCCACGCAGCTCCCGCCGCACTCGACCAGCGCGCCGCCGCACCCGCCGGTCGGCACGCAGGTGCCCCCGGTGCACGCCTCGTCCGCGCCGCAGGCGTTGCCGCAGGCGCCGCAGTTGCTGGGGTCGAAGCGTCCGTCGACGCAAGTGGCCCCGCACTCGAGCAGCGCGCCGGGGCAGCCGCTCATCATCATCCCGCCGTCCTCGTCGACGCTTCCGTCGTCCAGGGTGGTGGTCTCTCCACCGCACCCGGGCGCGCAGAGCGCCAGCGCGAGGCCGATCCCGATCAGCCAAAGCCTGGTTCTCATCGATGTCCCTCCCATGACCGCACCGAACACGGTCGCGTCCCAGCCTACGGAGACGGTCCCTGGACTTCGATGCCCTCCCCGTGACTTCGTGCGACACCTCACGCCGTGCCTACCTCTCGTGCGATGCATCCGTCCGAGGCCACCCGGGAGCTGCGCTGCGCGAAGTGCGGCGTGCACGTCACCACATCGGGAGACCGCGTCTTCCCGTTCGGAGAGCAGTCCGTGCTCTGCTTCGACTGCGCCGTGGGGAGCGGCGGCGTGCACGACGAGGCCGCCGGCAAGTGGACCCGCCCGCCGGACGTGGAGGACTTGCTCGCGCTGGAGCGGGACCCGTAGAAGAGCGCCCGTGCAGCTGCATCACGAGCCTCCGCCCGGGGCCGAAGGGGCGCCCGGATGGGCCGCGGCGCGCTTCGACGCGGCGGGCATCCGGGAGGTCTGGATCGCGGGTCACGCCCGCCTCGACGAGCCGTCGCCGGTCACCCTCGAGACGCGCTTCCGGTGGTTCTCGATCACCAAGCTGCTGACCGCGACCCTGGTGATGCGGGCGGCCGAGCGGGGGCTGCTCTCCATCGACGATCCGGTGTCGCGACACGCCATCTCGCCGAGCCCGTCGCCGACCGTCCGCGCGCTCCTCTCGCACACCGGCGGGGTGGCGAGCCCGAGCCCGATCCGATGGGCGCACCGGCCGGGCGCGCGTCTCCGGGACGGTCCCACGCTCACCCGAAGCCTCGTGCAGCGCCATCCGGAGACCCGGCGCGACGGCCGGGCGCGCTACACGAACCTCGGCTATCTCCTGCTCGCGCGCGTGCTCGAGGGGGCGGTGGGGGAGCCCTTCGAGGCGCAGGCCGAGGCGCTCGTCGCCGAGCTGGGGCTCGCGCGCACCGGCTTCGATCCGGCCGACGCCGCCCGCGGTCACGAGGCCCAGGCGTCGCTCCGCACGGCGGTGATGGCGCTGCTCTTCCTGCCCCGCACCCCGCGGCTCGTCGCCTACCGCCGAGAGGGCTGGGTCGGCCTCGTGCCCTACGCGATCGAGGGCGCGGCCTACGGCGGCCTCGTCGGATCGATCGGCGACCTCGCGCGCCTCGGCCAGCTCTTCCTGCGCGACGGGGACGGGGTGCTGCGCCCGGAGACCGTGACCGAGATGCTCGCGCTGCACGGGGAGGGCGGCGAGGCGCCGTTCGGGCTCGGCTTCTGGCACGACGGGAGCTGGCGAGGCCACGCCGGCGAGGCGGGCGGCTACCGGAGCGAGCTGTGGATCGAGCCGGAGCGAGGGGTGGGCGTCGCCGCGCTCGCCAACGGCGGCGACGCGAAGCTCTCCCGGGTCGTGGAGCGGCTCAGGGGAGGCTGACGCCGAGCGCGGCCAGCTCCTCCTCGGCGGCCGCGGCCCAGCCGCGGTTGGCCTTGGGCGAGGCGGGCGACGGGTGCAGGACGCGCCCGATCTCCGGGCCGTCGTCCCCGAGGATGGCGCGGGCCCGATCCTCGGCGAACTTCCCCACGCCGATCACGCGCTCCGGCGCGAGCGCCTCGATCGACGCGCGCACCGCCTCGTCACAGGCCGCGAAGAGGGGCTCGCGCTCCTCGGCCGGGAGCTTCTCGGGCACGCGGTTGCGGCCGCTCTCCTCCATGAAGACGAGCGGGCAGTAGTTGATGACGAAGAAGCGGGCGAAGAAGTCGTCGGCGCTGCCGAAGCGCTCCTTCGCCCAGCCCCAGAGGCGGCTCCCGCTGACCTCGCTGCGCGGCGAGTCGAGGCCCACGATCGGGCGCTTCGGGTGCTCCTTCGGCGGCTTGCCGACCTCGCCCTCGAGGCCCATCCACTCGCGGACGAAGGTCGGATCCCCGAATGGCACGCCGGTCTGCGCCATGCCGAACGGCCCCGGATTCATGCCCAGCAGCACGATCTCCTTGGTCCCCCGGCCGTAGCGCTCAAGGAAGGCCTCGTGCGGCGCGCGCGCGTAGGCGAGCGGGTTGTAGACGTGGGCCACCGGCGGGGCGAACTCGAGCGCGTCGACGGCGTCGGAGAGGGCTCGGCTGATCTCGATCAGGCGCATGGCGGAGAGATAGCACGAGGTCACATGCAATCATGTTGCAGCAGCACTCCGGCTGTGCTCAGCTCCGCCGCATGCATACGCGAATCATCCTGATGGCGGCGCTGCTCGGCGCCTGCGGCGGCGGCACGGGCGAGGCCACGGTGCTGCTCGAGGCCGAGGACACGATCACCGGAGGCGTCCCTGCGGGGAGCTCCGGCGAGGCGATCCAGGACGGCTGGTCGGCGACCTTCGACGACTACATCGTGGTCATCGGCGACGTCGACCTGCACCTCGCGACCGACGAGACGGTCGAGGCCGAGGCGCCCGACCTGTTCGCGGTCGACCTCGTCGACGTGCCCGAGAGCGGCCTGGCGCTGTGGGACTTCGACGGCCTCGACGTCGGCCGCTGGGAGGTCTTCTACCGCCTGGGCGGCGCGGGCGACGGCGCGATGCGCGACCCGAGCGTCACCGAGGCGCAGTTCGCGGAGATGCAGGCGGGCGACTGGACCTACCTCGTCGCCGGCGCGATCACGCAGGAGGGCGGTCAGTCGTGCCCGCCGTCCTCGGTCGGCGCCGACCTCCGCGCGGACGCCACCCCGAACGGCAACGAGAACGGCGGCGGCGACGTCTGCTACGACGCGTCCGAGATCCGCTTCCGCCTCGGCGTGACCGCCGAGACCAGCTACGGCCCCTGCGAGATCGACGAGGTCCCCGGCTTCGCCGTCGCGGCGGGCACGGTCAGCAACGTCGCCTTCACCATTCACGGCGACCACCTCTTCTTCAACGGCTTCCCCGAGGGCGGCGAGGGCGGCGTGCAGCGCCTCGCTCAGTGGCTCGCGGACTGCGACCTCGACCTCGACGGCGAGGTCACCCGCGAGGAGCTCGAGCAGATCGCGCCGAGCGATCTCCCCGAGCTCGACGGCCGCTTCCAGCTCGGCGGCGCGCCGATCCCGATCGACACCAGCATGTGGGCCTACGTGACGGCCCAGCTCAAGACCCAGGGACACTTCCAGGGCGAGGGCGAGTGCCCCGTCGACGGGATGGCGCACGAGCACTGAGCTGTTCTTGTCGGGAGGGGCTTTCAGCCCCTCCCCCCCGCTGCGCCGTCAGACCCGTCATCGCTCCGGGTGCTCCGCACCCTCCGCAATGACGGGTCAGCCGGCTCCGCGGGGCCCCCCCACCCAATTGCCGGCGACCTCGCTTCGCTCGTCGCCGGTGTCCCGCGCTCCGCGCGTGAGCCACGCGGCTCGCGCTCGCGCTCCGCGCGAGCTGGCCGCCCGCTGCCGCGGGATCGGACGGGGCGGGGGCGTTCGTGCTCGGCGACCTCGCTTCGCTCGTCGCCGCGCTGGCGCTCCCTTCGTGCTCGGCGACCTCGCTTCGCTCGTCGCCGCGCTGGCGCTCCCTTCGTGCTCGGCGACCTCGCTTCGCTCGTCGCCGCGCTGACGCTTCCCTCGTGCTCGGCGACTTCGCTTCGCTCGTCGCCGCGCTGACGCTCCCTTCGTGCTCGGCGACTTCGCTTCGCTCGTCGCCGCGCTGACGCTCCCCTCGTGCTCGGCGACCTCGCTTCGCTCGTCGCCGCGCGCGAGGAGTCGTTGGTTCTCTCTCGAGTTGGACTCCCCGCAGGTCCTGGCGGACTCGGGGTCGGACTCGGGGGCGGACTCGGATTCGGCGTCGGACTCGGAGTCGGACTCGGCGTCGGAGTCGGACTCGGCGTCGGACTCGGCGTCGGACTCGGACTCGGACTCGGACTCGGCGTCGGCGTCGGCGTCGGACTCGGCGCGGACTCCGCGAACGGGGAAGGGGACGGAGTGAACTTGTGAAGCTACGTAGTCCTTTTGCTCACTCGGCGGTCGGCTGGGCGCGATCTAGCGGGGGGCGAGCTGCTCCAGGACCTCGGCGGTGAGGGCTCGGCTGTAGTCGTGGAGCTTCCAGTGGCCCGGGGACCAGCCGACGAGGAAGCGGACGAAGTCGGCCCAGGCGACCGGGTAGAGGGCTCGCCACTCCGCCTCGAGCGCGTCGACGTCGACGTCGCGGCCGCGCAGCGCGTCACGGAGCGCGGCGAAGTAGCAGTCGAGGTGGCGCGACTGGCTCTCCTCGAGCGCGGGGGCGTCGAGGCAGCTGCTCCGGAAGTAGGCGACGTCCTTCATGCCGCAGCCGCCGCCCACGTACTGGAAGTCGACCGCGGCGACCGCGCCGCCGTCGGGGCGGAAGCAGAAGTTCGCGAGCTTGGCGTCGCCGTGCACGAAGGTCTGGAAGCGGGCGGCGCTCAGGCGAGCGTCGATGCGGTCGGCGGCGTCGCGGAGGGTGGGGTCGTCGATCACCGCCAGCTCGTCGGGGCGCGTGGCGAGGTGCCAGTAGGTGCCGACGGGCCAGAGCCCCTCGGGGCGCTCGCCGAGGAAGGTGGCGTGGAACGACGCGAGCCACGAGAGGCAGCGCTCGATCTCCGCCTCGCTCGCGTCGGCGCGCCGCGCGGAGAAGCCGGCGGCGTCGAGATCCTCGAGCAGGAAGCGCCACCCGTCGTCGGTCTCTTCCGCGGCGAGGCAACGCGGCACCCGGCAGCCGTCGCCGCACGCCGAGGCGAAGCTTCGGTACCACTCCATCTCCACCGCGTACGACCGGAGCTTGCGCTGGTGCGAGCGGTCGGTGTTCCAGCCGCGAGGGTGACGGCCGGCTCGCGGGGGGCTCACGCGCTTCACGACCACGCTCGGCTGCCCGGGCGCCGCGACGCGGACGATCTCGCCGTACCCGCTCCACAGCGACTGGATGCGCTCGACCACCTCCGCGCCCCGCGCTCCGGTCACGCGCTCGACCCACTTTCGCATCGCGGGAGCATGCGGCGCGGGTGACGGCGACGCCACGAACGCGAACGGCGCGCCCGAAGGCACGCCGCTCGTTCGACCCGTGCGTTCGGGATCAGAGGATGTCGACGGTCGCGCAGAGGTCCATGACGGAGTCGATGGCGCGCTCGGCGTTGCCGCGGCTGGCGTAGACCTCGCTGGTGCCGACGACGCGGCCGTTCGAGGCGAGGAGGTTGAAGTAGTAGCCGCCGTTGGACGCCTCGAGGACCTCGTACTGGTCGGGGTCGAGGCCGTTCTCGGCGACGCTGAACGCGCCGTTGTACGCGCTGCTCTCCTGCGCGTAGCCCTGCGAGCTGAGCACGATCTCGCCGTTGCCCGCGTGCAGGTTGAAGTAGAAGCGGCCGTCGGCGCCCGTGAAGACGTCGAAGCGCGCGCCGGTGCGGTTCGCCTGGAAGTCGAGGTACTCGCCCACGTTGCGGCGGACGCCCGCGACGCCGCGGCGCGCGCTCGAGGCGCTCGAGTAGAGCTCGCTGGTGCCGATGACGCGGCCGTTGCGGGCCTTCAGCACGAAGTAGGTCTGCCCGTTGGACGCCGTGCGCACCTCGTAGCGGTCCGGGTTCTCGCCGTTGTCGAGCACGCTCAGCACGCCCGAGAGCGCGGCGCTCCGGCTGTCGTAGCCCTGCGACGAGAGGATGATCTCGTGGTTGGCGGCGCTGAGGTGGAAGTAGTGGTCGCCGTTGGTCGCCTGCCACAGCTCGAAGTAGGGGCGCCCCGAGAGCGCGCCGTCGGCGTCGCCGCTCGTGGTGGGGGCCTCCATCGCGCAGCCCCCGAGGAGGGCGGTCAGGGTGACGAGGACGAGGGCGAGGTGCTTGGGCTGGGTCATCGGTGTCTCCGGGTCGGTCGGTGTCGTCTCCCCCCTGAGCAACCTCGGTGCCACCTCGTCCCACATGTGCTCCTAACGAAATCATTGGCATTTCCAGGGTACTTGGTTGAGTCGACTCAACATTTAGTTGATTTCATGCAACGCTTCCGTCGGTCTCATGCAACTCGACGAAGCCCTCCACGCCGCCGAAGGCGAGCAGCTCGAGCGCCGCATCATGGAGCTCGCCCTCGCGCGGACCGGCGCGCGTCACGGCGCGATCCTGCTCTGGGACGAGGAGGCGCAGGGCCTGGCCATCGGCTTCCACATCGTGGAGGACCTGGTCGTGACGGTGCCCGACCGGATCATCCCGCTCCGCGAGGGTCGCCGGTACAACGGCGTCGCCGCCTACGCCTTCGACACCAACGCCCCCTACGTCTGCGCCGACGGGCCCGACGACCCGCACTACCAGCACTGGTACTTCGATCTCCTGTCGATCGCGGCGGTGCCCATCCCCTACCAGGACCGGCCGATCGGGGTGCTCACCGTGTCGAGCCGTCGGCGCGCCGCGTTCGACGAGGAGACCGTCGCGGCGCTGCAGGAGATCGCCGCGTCGAGCGCGCTCTTCCTCCGGCGCATGCAGCTGCACCGGGCCACCCGGGGCAAGGGGCGCCCGTTCCTCATCAAGGGCCTCTCGCCGGAGTGGCTCGAGGTCGAGCGGAAGATGGAGCGCGTGGCCGCCACGAACGCGCCGGTCCTGGTCACGGGCGAGAGCGGCACCGGCAAGGAGCTCACTGCGCACGCGCTCCACTTCAACAGCCGCCGCAGCGACGGCCCCTTCGTCACCGTCAACTGCGCGGCCATCCCCGAGACGCTGCTGGAGAGCGTGCTCTTCGGGCACGTGAAGGGCGCGTTCACCGGCGCCACCAGCGACAAGCGCGGCGAGTTCGTCAAGGCGGACGGCGGCACCCTCTTCCTCGACGAGCTGGGCGAGCTCCCGGTGCCGCTCCAGGCGAAGGTGCTGCGGGCGGTGGAGGACGGTGAGGTGCAGCCGCTCGGGAGCAACGACGCGCCGCTCTCGGTCGACGTGCGCTTCGTCGCCGCGACCAACCGCGACCTCGCGTCGATGATGCAGCGGGGCGACTTCCGCGGGGACCTCTACTACCGCCTCAGCGTGATGACGCTCGAGCTGCCTCCGCTCCGCCGCTACAAGCACGACAACCTCGAGGTCATGGCGCGGGTCTTCCTCGAGCAGGCGGCGGAGAAGCACGGCCGCGACGTCCGCCGCATCCACCCCGACGCGCTCGCGGTGCTGCTCGCCTACGACTACCCGGGCAACGTGCGCGAGCTGAAGAACGCGCTCGAGCACGCGGTGATCATGGCCCGCGACGGGATCGTGCGAGCCGACGATCTCCCCGCGCTCATGCGCGGCCCTCGCGGTCGACACCCGGTCAAGCCGTACCCGGAGCCGGCGCCGGACCGCGCCACCCTCGCCGAGCTGCGGGAGCGCTGGCTCGCGCCGCTCGAGTCGCAGTACCTCCGCGACCTCCTCGCCCGCCACGAGGGCAACGTGCGCCGCGCCGCGAAGGAGGCCGGCGTGAACCCGGTCACCCTCTACCGCCTCCTCGACAAGCGCGGCATGAGCCGCTCCCGGTCCTGAAGGCTGCTACCCTGGAAGCATGGGGAGGAGGCTGGTCCTGGCGCTGGCGCTGACGCTCGCCGGCGCCTCGGTCGCGTCGGCGTGCTGGTGCACCGACATGACCCTGGCCCGCGCGTGCGAAGGTCGGGCGGCGCGCTTCTTCACCGCGCGGGTCGAGTCGGTCGACACCTCCGGGAGCTACGCGCGGGTGCGGTTCAGGATCATCCAGACCGTGGCCGGCCCGCCGGCGCGCGTGCTCGAGCTGCGCATGGGCATGGGGCGCGACGAGATCTCGTCCTGCGACGGGCGCGCGCCCTTCGCCGTGGGCGAGTACGTGCTCGTGGCGCAGGAGCACGCGGGCTCCCACGTCGGCATCTGCGATCTCACCAGGGTCCTGCCGTCCGAGCGCGCCGCCAGGCGCCCCTGCGACGTTCGCCCCTGAAACGCGAAGAGCCCGCGACCTCGAGGCCGCGGGCTCCGTCGCTCGAACGGATTCGCTCAGCGCGCCTGGTACAGGGACAGGCCGCCGACGTAGAGGAAGCCGACCATGAACAGGACCAGGAAGGGGATCGACGCCCAGGCGCCGATGTACATCGCGAGGCCGATGGTCGCGACGAAGTAGAGGCCGAAGACGAACTCGAGGAGGGCGTAGAAGTTCTTGCCCGCCTTGTACTTCTTCTTCACCCAGGTCTCGCTCTTCTGCACCACGCCGTGCTTGGGCGTGCGGACGAACTCGCTCTCCTTGCCGAAGAGGCCCTCGGCGACGGCGCGCGCGTTGTTGAGCGAGAGCCCGATGCCCAGCGCCATCATGAGCGGCAGGCGGCGGATGGCCTCCCAGAGGTTGCTGTAGAGCGCCCGGTGGGTGGTCAGGTAGAAGAGCACGATCGAGCCGCTCGTGGCCGCGAAGAGCGGCACGTCGAGGAGCAGGAGCTCCGGGCGGTTCATCTCCTCGCGGAGCAGCATGTTCGGCAGCTGCAGGAGCGCGAGCAGGATGAGGAAGACGTACGCGAAGTTGTTGGTGAGGTGGAAGAGCGCCTCGACCTTCACGTGGAGCGGCAGCTTCGCCTTGAGCACGATCGGCAGGAGCTTCTTGGCCGTCTGCGCCGAGCCCTTGGCCCAGCGGAACTGCTGGGTCTTGAAGCTGTTCATCTCGCAGGGGATCTCGGCCGGTGCGAGCGCGTCGGGCACGTAGACGAAGCGCCACCCCGCGAGCTGAGCGCGGAAGCTCAGGTCCATGTCCTCGGTGAGCGTGTCGTGCTGCCAGCCGCCCGCGTCCTCGATGGTCTGCTTGCGCCACATCCCGGCGGTGCCGTTGAAGTTGAAGAAGCGGCCCGAGCGGTTGCGGGCGATGTGCTCGATCACGAAGTGACCGTCGAGCATCATCGACTGCACGCGGGTGAGCATCGAGTAGTCGCGGTTGAGGTGGCCCCAGCGCGCCTGGACCATGCCCACCTCTTCGTCGGTGAAGTGGTGCACCAGGTCGGTGATGATGGTCGGCGTCGGCACGAAGTCCGCGTCGAAGACGAGCAGGTAGTCACCCGAGGCGACCTTCACGCCCTCCTCGAGGGCGCCGGCCTTGTAGCCGGTGCGGTCGGTCCGGTGCAGGTAGACGGCGCGGTAGCCGCGCTCCACCAGCTCCTCGACCTTGGCCTTGGCGATGCTGACCGTCTCGTCGGTCGAGTCGTCGAGGACCTGGATCTCCAGCTTGTCCTTCGGGTACTCGAGGCTGGCCACCGACTCCATGAGCCGCTCGGCCACGTAGAGCTCGTTGAACATGGGCAGCTGCACCGTGACGACGGGCAGCTCCTCGAACCTGCGGGGCGGCTTGGGCGCGCGCTTGCGGTGCTTCCAGTAGAGGTACACCAGCTGGCCACGGTGGAAGCCGTAGACGGCGAGGATCGTGAGGGTCAGGAGGTAGACCCCGATGACGAAGATTTCCATGAGCACTCCAGGAACCCCCCCCAGGGCTTTCTCGTCGTGGAGATGACGACCAGGGGCAGCGCACGATACGCGCTGCGTCATTTGCGGGTCGTCTATACGACGCGGAATGTCATCGAAATGTAATTCGTCGTATTACTTCGTCGTCATCTGGTTGTGATCGTTGAGCTTTTGCCCATATGGGTCCGCCGCTGTACGAGAATGACGCATCGCGCTGCGCCCCCGCGCGAGGACCCGGCTCCAGCAGCCACTGCGAGGCCCAAAACGTCGCACCCCACCAAGTCGAGGCCCCTCCGGGCGTATCTAGGCTTCTGACACCGAACGGCGACGCGTCTTTCCATGGGCAACAACTGTTTCGTGGAAAATCGCTCGCCTTTTCGGGAGGCTCAGGCCCGTGGAAGGGGTGAACGACCTGCAGTTTGGAAGGGTCCTGGCGGTAGACGACGACCCACACGTTCTCCGTGTCCTCGACCGGATGCTCCGACGGTTCGCGCGTGAGACCCTCACCGCGGCCTCTTGCGAGGAGGGGCTCGAGAAGCTGAACGGCGGGGGCATCGATCTGCTCGTGGTCGACGTGCACCTCGGGGAGCGCCACGGGGTCGAGCTCGCCCGCGCCGCCGCCCAGCTCCACCCCGCGCCGCCGGTGATCGCGGTGACCGGGGCGGCCAGCCCGGAGGACGGCCTGCACCTCGGCCGGGCCGGCGTCGCCACCCTGCTCGAGAAGCCGTTCACCCTCGAGCACCTGCGCAGCGCGCTCGCGCAGCTCGAGCCGCCGCAGCCGGTAGAGCTCGAAGCGGTCATCCGGCGGCTGGTCGGGGTCCGGCCGATGCCCGAGGTGCTCGACACCGTGCGGCGCTCGATGGTGCGCGAGGCGCTGGCGCGGAGCGGCGAGACCAAGTCGCACGCGGCCGGCATGCTCGGGATCAGCCGCCAGCACCTCAGCAAGATCATCGAGCGCGGCAAGGTCTAGGCTCCGCGAGGCCGCGCGCGGCCGATGCAGTCCGCTTGTTCGGACGCATGGCGCGCATAGAGGTCCTCGTCGATGGCTGAGCGAATCGAAGACGAGCTGTTCGAGCAGATCGACGCTCGCGCGGATCGCGTGGTCGTGGAGGGCGAGCGCACGCTGACCTTCCATCAGCTGGGCCGCTGGGCGGCCGGGATCGCCGCGGCGCTCGAGGAGGCCGGCGTCGAGCCGGGCGACCGGGTGGCGGTGTGGACCGGCAAGTCGAGCGCCGAGGTCGCCTCGCTCTACGGCGCGTGGATGGCCGGCGCGATCGCGGTGCCCATTCACGACGTGCTCAAGCGGGCCCAGGTCGCGCACGTGCTCGACCACTGCGCGGCGCGCGCGGTGTTGACGACCGGGCGCGTGGCCCATCAGCTCGACGACGCGCTCCGCGAGGGCCGCGCCGTGCTCGATCCGAGCGCGCTGCCCGAGCGGGCGCCGCGTCGACGCGAGCTGCCGGGCGGCGACGAGCCGGCGGCGCTGCTCTACACCTCGGGCAGCACCGGGCGGCCGAAGGGCATCCTCGTCTCGCACGGGAACCTGCGCGCCGGCGCCCGGATCGTCACCGGCTACCTCGGGCTCCGCGAGGACGACCGCATCCTCTCGGTGCTGCCGTTCTCCTTCGACTACGGGCTCAACCAGCTGCTCGGCGCGGTGCACCTCGGGGCGACCCTCGTGCTCGCGCGCTCGAGCCTCCCGGCGCGGATCTGCCGTCACCTCGAGGAGGACGAGATCACGGTGCTCGCTGGCGTGCCGCCCCTCTGGGCGCGCCTGATGGGGCGCGGCTCTCCGCTCGCCGAGCGCCCGCCGAAGACGCTCCGGCTCATGACCAACAGCGGCGGCGCCTTCCCGGTCGCCCTGCTCGAGCGCTACCAGGCGCTGCTGCCGGACACCGACATCTGCCTGATGTACGGCCTGACCGAGGCGTTCCGGAGCACCTACCTGCCGCCGCACGAGCTGCGCTTCCGCCCGACGTCGATGGGCCGCGCCATCCCCGAGACCCAGCTCATGGTGCTCGGGCCCGACGGCGCCGAGGTCGGCCCGGACGAGGAGGGCGAGCTGGTCCACGCGGGCCCGACGGTGTCGCTCGGCTACTGGAACGACATCGAGGCCACCCGCGCCCGCTACCGGCCGCACCCGACCGAGCCGGGCAAGAACGCCGTGTTCTCCGGCGACCGCGTGCGCCGGGACGCCGACGGCTACTTCTACTTCGTCGGCCGCGCCGACCAGCAGATGAAGTGCAGCGGCGTGCGCGTGAGCCCCGACGAGGTCGAGGAGCTCGTCTTCGCGTCGAACCTGGTCGAGGAGGTCGCGGTCACCGGCGAGCCGGACGACGTCGTCGGCACCCGCCCGGTGGCCCACGTGGTGCTGGCCGGCGATCCGGAGAAGGCGCTCGCCGAGCTCGACTCGTGGTGTCGCCGCGAGATGCCCAGCTACATGCAGCCGCGCCTCGTCATTCGCGACGCCCTCCCGCGCACCGCCAGCGGCAAGCTCGACAAGAAGGGGCTGGCCGCGTGAGCGCCCTCGCCGGACCGCAGGAGCGCTTCGACGCCATCCGCGCGCACCACCACCGCCGCACCGGCGGGCGCCTCGTCGACCTCGCCTACCCGAACCCCGGCGAGGTGCACCCGCAGCTCGTCGAGGCCCTCGTCGAGACGCTCCGCGACGTCGACGGCGGCGGCCTCCAGTACACGCCCTACGGCGGCGCCACCATCCCGCGGCGACACGTCGCGCACGGCCTGCGGCGCTCGCACGGCGTGAAAGTCGCGGTCGACGACGTCGTGCTCACGCCCGGCGCGATGAGCGCGCTGACCCTGACCTTCGCGGCCGCGCTCGAGGGCGGCGGCGAGATCGTGATCGTGAGCCCGTGCTGGCTCGACACCCCGCTCTACGTCGCCACCCAGGGCGGCACCCCGGTGCTCGTGCCGACCCGCGCCGACGGTCACCTCGACCTCGCCGCCCTCGGCGCCGCGCTCTCGCCCCGCACCCGCGCGGTGGTGCTCTCGCAGCCCGCCAACCCCACCGGCGTGCTCTACGGCGAGCGCGAGCTCCAGGCGCTGGCCGAGCTGCTCTCACGTCACCCCAGCCGGCCCCTCCTGGTCAGCGACGAGTGCCACCGCGACTTCGTCTTCGACGCGCCCTTCGTCTCGCCGCTCTCCTTCTATCCGCGCTCGGCCGTCGTCTACTCCTTCGGCAAGCGGCTCCTCGCCCAGGGGCAGCGCCTCGGCTACGTCGCGTTCCATCCCTCGCTCGAGGGCTGGCCCGGCAAGGTCCGGGCGCTCGCGCGCGCCATGGGGCACGCCACGCCGACCGCGCTCATGCAGCGCGCCGTGCCCCGGCTGATGCAGATCCCCACCGACGCGAGCGCGCTCGCGACCCGGCGGCGCCACGCGGTCGATCGGCTCGACGCGCTCGGCCTCTCGCCGATCGGACGCCACACCATGTTCGTCTACGGCCGCGTCCCGGAGCCCTGGGACGACTTCGCCTTCTGCGAGCTCGCGGCCAGCCGCGGCGTGCTCGTGATGCCGTCGAGCCTGTTCCACGCCGCGGGAGGTTTCCGGATCGCGGTCACCGCCACCGACGAGGCGCTCGACGCGGGCCTCGACGCCCTCGAATCCATCCGGGCCCGGGAGGCCGCGTGACCCACATCGACAACATCCTGCTCGACGACGGGCGCGGCCACTTCGCCACCCACGAGCGGGACGGAGACGCCCACACCCTGCGCCGCGACCCTCTGGGCGTGAACAAGCTCTTCTTCGGGCTCGACGAGGGGCGGGTGGAGAGCGCGACCTACCTGGACGACCTGCGCAAGGGCGGCTGGGCGCCCTCCCAGATCTGGTCGGTGCCGTCCGGTCACCGGGTCGAGATCGATCTCGGCGCGCGCACGCTCTCGGTGGTCAAGGAGGCGGGCCCCGAGTTCGTCGTCGACGACGACGACTCGATCGAGGCGCACGCCGCGCGCATCCGCGCCTGCCTGGACGACGCCTTCACCTCGCTCGCCGACGTGCTCGAGGGGGAGCTCTTCGTCACCCTCAGCGGTGGCCTCGACTCCACGGGGATCGCCGTGCTCGCCAAGGAGCACCTCGGCGACTTCACCGCGGTGAGCTTCACCGTCGAGGGCGAGGACCGCGAGGGCGGCGACCTCGCCGCGGCTCGCCGCGTGGCCGAGGCGCTCGGGGTGCGCCTGCTCGAGGTGCACATGCCCCGGGAGGCGCTGGCCGCCCGCGTCGACGACGTGATCCGCTGGGGTCAGGACTGGCGCGACTTCAACGTGCACTGCGGGCTCGTGAACCTCGCGCTCGCCGAGGCCCTGCCGCGCGGCGCGACCGTGCTCACCGGCGACGGCATGAACGAGCTGATGGCCGACTACTCGCCGGTCGAGGTCGAGGGCCGCGTGCTCTACGAGCTGCCCCGCCTCTCGCCCGGCAAGCTTCGCCGCTACCTCGTGCAAGGCCTCGACAGCGGCGACCGCGAGGTCGGCATCTTCGCCCGTCGCGGGGTGCGCACCGTGCAGCCCTACCTGCTCTGCGCCGACGCCTACGCCGCGCTCCCCGAGCGCTTCGTCGCCCACGAGGGCAGCAAGCAAGAGCTCGTCCGCCACGTGCTCGGCGCGTCCGTGCCGGCGTTCGTCTACGACCGCCCGAAGGTCCGCGCCCAGGTCGGCTCCAGCCAGGAGGTCGGCGGCACCGTGCGCGCCACCCTGGAGGCCGGCCTCGACCAGGCGGCGCTGTCGGCCCGCTTCCGCGAGCTCTTCGGCTTCTCGGAGCGCGACCAGCGCAAATTGATTCGCGCTGGATACTACCGCTTCCCCACCGCTTGGCCCCAAGCCTGATCCATGACGCAGACCATCCCCCACCCCGAGCCCGCGCCGCTCCGTGAGCGCATCGCCCGTGACCTCGAGGCCTTCATCCGGGAGCGCTTCGACGTGCCCGCGAGCGACGACCTCTTCTCCCGCACCGTCGATCTCTGGGAGGAGGGCTACGTCGACAGCGCCGGCGTGGTCGAGGTGGTCGATCACCTCGAGCAGACCTGGAGCCTGAAGGTCCCCGAGGAGGCGCTCTTCGACCCGCGCTTCACGAAGATCGACGGCATGGCCGAGGTCCTCGAGCCGCTCGCGCGCCCCTGACGCCGGCCGGCCGTTGACGTCGGGGCTCTCGTGCCCAAAACAGGGGTCCGATGTCCGACGAGAACCTCCAGGTCCGCCTGGCGTCCCGACCGAAGGGCGCCCCCACCGAGGACGACTTCGAGCTCCGCCGCGAGCCGAAGCCCACGCCCGGCGACGGTGAGCTGCTGCTCCGCACCCGCTGGCTGTCGCTCGACCCGTACATGCGGGGGCGCATGAGCGACGCGCCGTCGTACGCCGCGCCCGTCCCGGTGGGCGGGGTGATGGTCGGCGGCACCGTCGCGGTGGTGGAGGAGAGCCGCCACCCGGACTTCGAGGCCGGCGACCACGTGCTCTCGATGAGCGGCTGGCAGCGCTACGCGCTCTCGGACGGCGTCGGGCTGCGCAAGCTGGAGCTGCCGGAGGCGCGCCTCTCGCTCGCGCTGGGCGCGCTCGGCATGCCGGGCTTCACCGCCTGGTGGGGGCTGAACCGGATCGGCGAGCCGAAGGAGGGCGAGACCCTGGTGGTGGCCGCGGCGACCGGCCCGGTCGGCTCCATGGTCGGTCAGCTCGCCAAGCGCGCCGGGCTGCGTACGGTCGGCGTGGCCGGCGGCCCGGACAAGTGCCGCTTCGCGACCGAGACGCTCGGCTTCGACGTCTGCCTCGACCACCGCGACGCCGGCTTCGCCGAGGCGCTCGCGAAGGCCTGCCCGGACGGCATCGACGTCTACTTCGAGAACGTCGGCGGCAAGGTGCTCGCGGGCGTGCTGCCCCTCCTGAACGAGCACGCGCGGGTCCCGCTCTGCGGCCTGGTGGCGCACTACAACGCGACCTCGCTCCCCGAGGGGCCGGACCGCACGCCGATGCTGCTCGGCCTCCTGCTCCGCCGGAAGATCCGGCTCCAGGGCTTCATCATCGCCGACCACTTCGACGAATTCGGCGCGTTCCTGAAGGACGTGGCGCCGGCCGTGCTGAGCGGCGAGATCACCGTGCGCGAGGACGTCACCGACGGGCTCGAGAGCGCGCCGAAGGCGTTCATCGGCATGCTCTCCGGGCAGAACTTCGGAAAGCTGGTCGTCCAGGTCTCCTGACCACTCGAGTGGGCGATCCGCGCGGGCGGCGTCCAGGATCGGTTCGGGGGCGCGTCGTCTCGTCGCGCTTCGTGAGCGGCGTCGACGCCCTCGGTCCCCGGTTCGCCGCGGATGCGCGCTGGTCGCCTTCTTGCGATCCTGGCGTCGCATGACGCGTCGCAGTGGGTCATGGGTCTTCGCTCTCCTCATCGTGGCCTGCGCGGGCGAAGGGGTGATGGAGCGACCCGACCCGCCGGCGCCGGACGGCGGAGCGCCGATGGGGGGCGACGCGTCCAGCCCCGACGTGCTCGACCCCGCGCTCGAGGAGGGCGCGGGCCCGTCGGGGTGCGCCGAGTCGCTGTGCGGCGCCGACCGGACGGAGCTGCCGACGGGCACGGTGCGCCGCCGGAGCGCGCCCGAGACGGTGGTGCCGGAGCCGCCGCGGATCGAGCGGATCCTGCGGCAGTCCGAGCTGGCCAACCCCGGGTGCCTCTCCGACTGCCCGGCGGGGGCGGGAGAGGGCCACGCCTGCTCGCGGGACTGCGAGGGGCGGGTCATCCAGCCGTCGCTGCCCGCGTTCCGGACCACCACCGATGGCCGGGTGGCGCTCACCGGCGGGGGCCGCGCGGCGGTCAGCGCGTCCCGGCTCGACGGACGCAACGCGCGCCCCCTCGTCGAGCGCGGGCTGAGCCTCCATCAGCAGGCGTTCTCCCGCGAGCTGGACCTCGACGCGTCGGGCGCCCGCGTGCCCCCCGGGCGGCTGGGGCGCTCCGGCTCGCCGGACCGCTTCTTCTGCGGCGTGGACCAGGCGCCGCGCGCGTGCGGCGACGACGACTGCTACGACGTGGTGCTCGTCGAGGACTGGCAGGGGAGCGGCGACGCGGAGTGCCCGAACGGCTGGCGTGTCTGCGGTCGCTTCGCCGCCGCGCCGGTCCGCATCCGCGTCCGCGATCCGAAGACCGCCAACGCGGTGGTGGTCGAGGCGCGCACGACCGGCGACTGGACGGCGTCGGCGCCGTACCCCGCGCACACCGCCGAGCCGATCGCGACCGCCGACGGCCGGCTGGTGGTCTTCCGCCTGCTCGGGGGCCACCCGCTGCCCCGCGGCGTCGGCATGACCTACGACTTCGTGCGCGACGACGGCTCGGTGCATCGCGGCGGTCGCTACAGCCTCAGCTACGTCTACAGCGACGATCCCTGCGACGTGCGCGCCTGGTTCTCGACCACCGCCGACGGCGCGTTCCGCAACCTGCGCCCGCTCTCGGCGGCGCACTACGACCGGCGCCTCTCGCGCTACGGCTTCGCCGCCTATCCCCTGCGGGACGCCTACGGCGAGCCCTTCGCGGAGGGCGACCTCGTGCGCGGCTCCTACCCGTGGATGGACCGGCACGGCAACAACGTCTTCTTCTCGACCATCCTGCCGGTGGGGATCCGCGACGAGACCGGAGAGAGCCGCTTCCCGATGGGCATCGAGCACCCGCGCCTCGGGCGGCCGACCAGCCGCTCGCCCCGCGGGTTCGCGGTCGCGGGGAGCTGGACGCACGGGAAGATCGTCATGCTCGACGGCGTCCTCAACAACGAGGACTACGGCATCGACGCCGGGGACACCCGGCGCTTCGGCCTCTACCGGAGCGCAGGCGGCGCGGCGGTGAGCGCGCGCGTCGACGGCAACTCCAACAACCGCGCCTTCGGGACGCCGGGGACGCGCGGCAACACCCAGCACATGGAGTCGCTCGAGAACACCCACGCCATGCACGCCGGCATGGCCCCGGTGACGCCGCGCGACGTCGTCTGGACCCTCGCGCGGGGTGACGTGCTCGAGGAGGTCGTCTTCGACGACATGGTCGATCCGCACGTGGTCCTCTTCGCGCCGATGAACGCCGCGTGGCGCATGGGCCGGACGCTCGGCGGCGGCGAGCAGGCGTTCGGCTCGCGGCGCGGCGGCTACCGCGACGGCTTCCGCCAGGAGGGCGGCGTCTTCGTGCACGACCCGAGCGAGATCGAGCTGCAGAACGCGGCCACCAGCCCGGTCCTCCCGGTCGCTCGCCGCGGCGTGGTGCGCGGGGAGGCGCGCGTGGAGCCGGTCGCGCAGGGGGGCGTGCACGGGCGAGGGCTCTGGCTCGAGCCCGAGGCGTCGGCGCGCTTCGACTTCCCGGACGACGAGGTCTTCCCGGACCGCGCCTTCTACCTCTCGACCTTCTTCGACGCGCGCGCCTCGCTCGCCGGCGGGCGTCGCCTGATGGCCCTGCGTACCGGTGAGTCCACGATGCACGTCGTCGTGCACCCGGGCGGCGTGTCGGTGCACCGCGGCGATCGGATCGCGAGCCTCCCGGTGGGCGTCGACCATCCGTGGCGCCGCGACGGCTGGCATCACGTGGGCGCGCTCTTCGAAGCCGGCGAGGTGACGATCCTGATCGACGGCGACCCGATCGGGCAGGCCGCGTTCCCCGCCGTCACGCTCGGCGCGGGGGCGCGCGTGATCCTCGGCGGGGAGGGCGGCGGCTTCCCGGGCGCGCGCGGCTGGACGGACGAGCTGCGGCTGGTCGTGGCCGGCGCGCCCTCTCAGCTCGACGGGCCGAGCTCGGTCGAGCTCCTGTGCAACTACGCGCGCGGCACCATGGCCAGCCTCGGGCCCGCCTCGGACCGGTACGTCGACGCGGAGCGCAGCCCCGCGGTGCGCGCGCGGGCGGCCGCGGCCGGCATGCTCCTGCCGACCGAGCGTCGCCTCCGCTGTGTCACCGACTACTCGCGGGACCTGTCGGTCAGCGTGCGCCTGCCGGAGGGCGAGCGCTCGCTGCGCGAGGAGCTGCTCGAGCGGCTCGCGGGGGACGCGACGCTGCGCCGCGGATCGCCCCGGCCCGACACCCGCGGCAACGCCTTCTGCGCGAGCTGCCACGTGGCGTCCGACCCGCTGAGGCCCGCCGGTCTCGCCCGGGGCGCGCTGGCGGCGGGCGACGTCCCGGTGGAGCGAGACGCGCGCGCGCAGCCGGGTCAGCCCTACGCGCGGTGGTCACGGCCGCCGCTCGCCCACGGGTCGATCCCCGCCGGCTGGCTTCAGGGCAGCGGCGGTGCGCCGACGCCCTCGCGCGCCCTGTCGCTCGACGCGCCTCAGCCGATCCTCGAGTGGCTCCTGCCCGAGTGACTCTGCCGCCGCGCCGCGAAGAGGAGGCCGAGGAGCGCGAGGAGCCAGCCGGCCCCGGGCCCGCTCTCGCCGGCCGCGCGGCATCCGCAGCCGCCCTCCGCGGGAGGCGTGGTGCCGCCGTCGGGGGGCGGCGTGGTGCCCGCGTCGCCGCTGGGCGGAGGGCCGCCGTCGGGGGTCGGCGGGGCCGGGAAGCGGACCACCGCGCCGTCGCTCACGCCGTCGACCGAGGGGCCGTCCGCCGACCACGCGCGCACGCCGACGTGGTAGCGCCGGCCGTTCTCGAGCGGGAGCTCGGAGAGCGTCGCCTCCGTGTCGGTGCCCACGTCGCGCCAGCGCTCGGCGAGCAGCGGGGCGCCGCCCTCGTCGAAGACGCCGACCTCGTAGCGGAGCGCGCCGTCGACCGCGCCCCAGCGCGCGATCCAGGTGTCCTCGGTGGTGACGAAGTCGGCGTCGGTGGTCGACGCGGGCGAGGCCGGATCGACGTCGATCACGTCGGCCGGGGTGGGCGCGTGCCGCTGCGCGATGCCGTAGAGGAAGCCGTCGGCGACCGACACGAGGATCTCGTCGAGGCCGTCGCGATCGGTGTCGGCGAAGCTCGCCTGGCCCACCGCCACCCCGAAGTCGAGGGCGTGCACGAGCGCGCCGTCGCAAGGGCTCACCCAGTAGAGGAAGCCGTCGGTCGAGCCCACGAGCGCCGCCGGCGCGCCGTCCCCGGCGAGGTCCTCGTGGGCGACGACGCTGGTCAGCTGTCCGGCGAAGGCGCCGGCCGCGTCGAGCTCCGCGCGCGAGGCGTGGCGCGCGCCGCCGCCGAGGTGCAGCGTCGACTCGGTGCCGCGGGCCGCGCCGCGCAGATCCGTCAGCTTGAGGCGCGCCGGGTGCTGCCACGAGCCGCTCACCAGCACCGCGCGGTCGCCCGGGCACTCGACCACGCTCGCGTAGGGGTAGGGGCGGTCGTCGTCGGCGCTCTGCCAGAGGATCGCGCTCAGGTCGTCCTCGACGATCCGGATCGGCGCGAAGCCGGCGTGCAGGATCACCTCGTCGCGCGGATCGTCGTCCACGTCGTAGAGGGTCGGCAGGAAGTAGGAGACGCCGCCCACCGACGCGAGCTCGGCCCCGGTCGCCCCGGAGATCACGCGGGTCGCGCCGCCCTGCCAGTAGACGTCATCGCGGTCGTCGCCGTCGAACCGACCCACCGCGAGGCCCGAAGGCTGGCGGCCCGAGCCGGTCTCGATCGGCGTCGCGTCCCAGATCGTCGTTCCGTCCGCGCCCGAGACGCCGCGGATGCGGGTGAGGCTGTTCGAGGGCTCCCCCCACAGGAACACGAGGTCCGGCACCGCGTCGTCGTCGAGGCGCGCGGGCACGAGATCGAGGATCGGCGCGTTGGGCGCGGGGGCCCGCCAGCGCTCGGCGCCGTCAGGGGTGATCACCGCGAGGTCCGTCTCACCGCCCGGCGCGCCCGGCGTCCGCTCGGTCAGGCATGCGATCGCCCGGGAGCCGTCGACCAGACCGTCGACGATGCTCGGCGCGGTGGTGAAGAGCCGCTCCCATGCCCGCCGCGGCGGGGACGCCCAGCTCGCCTCCGAGGCGTCGAGCCGGACGAGGGCGCCGCGCGCGTCGGCCACCACGATGGCCTCGGGCGCGCCGGCCTCGAGCGCGGCGCTGAGCGGCCCGCGCCGGAGATCCCGCCAGGCCCCGGACGCGTAGTAGCCGCCGGTCCGGAGCCGGGCGACGTCGAACTCCCCGCCCGCGACCGCCGGCTGGAGGTCCGGGTCGTGGATCACCATGAAGCCGTCGCTGTAGGACATCGCGAGGATCGCGTTCGACGAGGTGACCGGCGGGATGACGAAGGCCGACTGCGCGCTCGTGCCGGCGGCGATCGGGTAGCTCGCCAGCTCGGTCAGCGCGCCGCCCTCGACCGCGTGCGCCACCAGCCGGCTGGCCGCTCCGGCGCGGCTCACCGTGAGCAGGTCCTGGTCGCCGTCCATGTCGAGGTCGAGGGTCACCATGAAGTCCGGGCGCGCCTGGAGCGACGCCCGCGCGAGGTCGCGCCCCTCGAACGCGTCGTGGCCGCCGAGCGACCAGGTCGGCGTCACCGCCGCGCCGTCGAAGGTCCAGCCCGAGAGGGCGGCGTCGGACCGGGTCACGAGCTGCCGCCCCGTGCCCTCGGCCACGTGACCCACCGCGATCGCGTCCGGCACCGTCGCCCGGACCGCGCCGCTCGCCGCGTCGAAGATCCGCGTCTCCCAGGCGCCCGCGTCGAAGACCGACACGACGAGCTCGAGGGCGCCGTCGCCGTCGAGGTCCACCACCGGATCCGCCACGCGCAGGCTGCCGGTGTCGTCGGGCGCGAGCACGCTCGACCAGAGGATCGACAGGCCGGCGCCGCCGTCGCTGTCGAGCGCGGTCACCCGCCAGCGATCGGTCACCGAGCTGTTGTTGTCGAGCCGGACGCAGACCAGCTCCTCGGCCGGGTCGGCGTCGAGCGCGGCGGGGTAGCAGAAGTTCCAGTACGCGCGGATGCCGACGTCGCCGCTCTCGGCCACCATCGCTCCGGTCGCCGGGCTCCAGATCCGGAGCGTCCGCTCGGTGGGGATCACGACCTCGGGCGGGCCGCTGCCGTCGATGTCGACGACGGTGATCGCGCGGCTGAAGCCGCAGTGCACGTTCGGCAGCTCCCACAGCCGCCGCGCGCTCCCGAACCCGCCCCCGAAGGTGTAGATCGCGCCGGGGTAGCCGCTGTTCACCCCGCAGCAGCCGCACTCGGCCACGAGCAGGTCCATCGCGCCGTCGCCGTCGAAGTCGGCGACCCGGGTGCCCCCGAGCGTGCCGAGCTCACCGGCCGGCTCGGCCCACAGCTCCGCGCCGGTCCGCGGGTCGAGCACGAACACCCGGTCGCTCGAGCTGACGGCGAGATCCTCCGCCCCGTCGCCGTCGAAGTCGGCCAGGCCGACGACCCCGGTGAAGCCGCGCGGGGCGCTGCTCCAGAGATCGCCGTCGGTCACCGTGCGCGCCACCACGCGACCGCCGGTCACCATGATCACGTCGACGCTGCCGTCGGCGTTCACGTCGAACGGCACCATCGCCGACGCCCCGAGCGAGCCGCCCAGGTAGTAGCGATAGTAGGCCGCGGGGTCGCCGATGTCGCTCGCCCCGCGGGCGGCCCCGGTCCTGGAGACGTCGTGCCGCTGCAGGGGCCAGTCGGCGCGCGAGACGCCGGGAGAGAGCAGCGACAGAAGAGAAATGAAAGCCAACCCGATCCGCATCGGGCCAAGATACCAGCGATCAGCCCTCGGGCAGGAACGGTCGGAGCCGGGCGGCGAGGGTGTCGACGTGAGGCGGGTGCATCATGCCGACGTGACGGCCGGGCACGTCGAGCACGCGCATGCGCGGCGCGTAGGGGCCGAGGCCGCCGTCGCGGGTGGCCACCCAGCCCTCTCCGAAGCTGCTCTCGGTGGCGCGGAAGAGGAGCACCTCGCCGTCGTACGGCTGCGGCTGATAGCGCCGCATCGCCGCCACGTAGGCCGCCTCGCGCACGCCGGCGACCGCCTCCTCGCGGGCCTCGCCGCGCGCCCGGCGCAGCACCCGGCGCGCCTCCTCGAGCGGCGCGCGCCGGATCGCGCGGAGGTGCGCCCGGGCCCACTTCAGCGGGGCGCGTCGCAGCCCGCTCGGGATCACGGTGTCGAACATCGCCAGCAGCGAGACCTCCTCGCCGGCGGCCCGGAGCCGCTGCGCGATCTCGTAGGCGAGCACGCCGCCGAAGCTCAGCCCGGCGAGCGCGTAGGGGCCCCTCGGCTGCCGGCCGCGGATCACGTCGGTGTAGGCCTCCGCCATCGCCGACACCGAGAGCTCGGCCGCCCGGCCCTCGCGCGCCTCGCGCAGCACGTCCTCCTCCTGCGCGAGGTAGACGCCGTAGATCGGGCGATCGCCGGCGAGGCGCGACGCGAGCGGGTGATAGACCTGCACCCCGCAGATGCAGAAGAGCGGCGTGCCCTCGCCGTGGGCCAGGGTGACCAGCTCGCAGGGCGCGCGGCCGTCTCCGCGCCGCAGCGTCTCGGCCAGCTTCTCCACCGTGCGCGCCTCGAAGAGCGCGCCGAGCGGCAGCTCCACCGAGAACGCCTTGCGCAGCCCGTCGACGATGCGCGCCGCCGCGAGCGAGTGGCCGCCCACCGCGAAGAAGTCGTCGGTCACCCCCACCCGCGGCAGCTCGAGCGCCTCCGCCCACACGCCGGCGATGACCGCCTCGGTGTCGTCGCGCGGATCGACCCGGCGCGCGCGGGCGGCGAGGGTCGCGGTGCCCTCGGCGGCGAGCGCCTTCCGATCGATCTTGCCGGTCGGCCCGAGGGGCAGTGAGGCGTGCGTGCTCCAGCGGCTCGGGACCATGTAGGCCGGCAGCCGATCCTTCGCGTGGGCGTCGAGCGCCTCCGGGTCCAGGCGCTCCCCGGACACGTGCGCGACCAGCGCCGCCCGCGCGCCCTCGCCCTCCAGCAGGACCGCCGCGTCCTCGACCGACGGATGCGCTCGGAGCGCCGCCTCGATCTCGCCGAGCTCCACCCGGAACCCGCGGATCTTGATCTGTCCGTCGGCGCGGCCGAGGCACTCGAGCGTTCCGTCGGGGAGCCAGCGGCCCTGATCGCCCGAGCGGTACATCGGCGCCTCGGGGTCGACGACGTCGCGCACGAACACCGACGCGCTCCGCTCGGGCTGGCCGCGGTAGCCGCGACCCACGCCGGCGCCCGCGACCGCGATCTCGCCCACCACGCCGAAGGGCGCAGGCCGCCCGCCGGGGCCGAGCACCCGCACGGCGGCGTAGGGCACCGGCCGCCCGATCGGCATCGGCGAGCGCGGCGCGTCCACCCGATGGGCCGTGCACCACACCGTCGACTCCGTCGGCCCGTAGACGTTCCAGAGGCTGCCGGTGCGGGCGATCAGCGCTTCGGCCAGATCCGTGGGCATCGGCTCGCCGCCGCACATCGCGGTCAGCGTCGGGTCGCCCTCCCAGCCCGCGCCGAGGAGGAGCCGCCAGGTCGGCGGGGTCGCCTGGATCAGGGTGACCCGGCCCGCCTCCACGCGCTCCCGCAGCCGGGCACCGTCGAGCCCCGTCTCCTCGTCGGCGAGCACGATCCGGGCGCCGACCATGAGCGGCCCGAAGAGCTCGAAGGTGGAGATGTCGAAGCCCGGCGTGGTGATCGCGAGCACCCGGTCGGACGGGCCGAGGCCCGGCACGTGCAGCATCGCGCGGAGGAACGCCGCCAAGTTGCCGTGCGTGATCTCGACGCCCTTCGGCCGGCCGGTGCTGCCGCTGGTGAAGAGCACGTAGGCGAGGTCGTCGGGCGCGGGGAGGGCGTCCGGAGGCGCGGCGTCCGCGACCTCTCGAACGTCGACGGTCGGCAGCGCGAGCGAGAGGCTGCCGTCGGTCAACAGCGCGGTCGGCGCCGCGTCCTCGATCACGCAGCGGGTGCGCGCCTCGGGGTGCTTCGGGTCGACCGGGACGTAGGCCGCGCCGGAGAGCAGCACGCCGAGCAACCCCGCCGGGAGCTCGGGCCCGCGCCGGAGGGCGACGAGGACCGCGTCGCCGCGATCCACCCCCGCGCGGCGCAAGGCCCGCGCGATCCCGCCGGCGCGCGCTAGGAGCTGCCCGTAGGTGACGGTGACGCCGTCGGCCTCGAGCGCGACGCGGTCGGGGTCCGCCGCGAGCACCTCGCGCAGGAAGCTGGGCTCGACGACCCGCGGCGCGGGCGCGGCGACCACCGCTCGCTCGGCCTCGGTCAGCAGATCCACGTCGCCGGGGCGCGCGTCGGGGTCGCGCACCGCCGCGTCGACGAGGCGGAGGAGATGCTCGGGGACGCGCTCGGCGAGCTCGCCCTCGAAGACGTCGCGCGAGAGATCGAAGGCGAGCGTCTCGCGGCCTCCGTCGTCGTACACGGTCAGCGAGAACGCCTCGCCGCCGTCGGGCGCGCCCTCCGGCCAGCGCTCCGCCCAGGCGAGCCCCGGCGCGATCGAGCCGCGCACCGGGGAGCCGCCGAGCGGGGCGTAGGACACCCGGTGCACGTTGAGCACCGCGTCGTAGGCCTTCGCGTGGCTCGGGTTCGAGACGCAGGCGCGCCCGTGGCGGAGCACGTCCTTCAGATCTTCCCGCACCCGCGCGGCGAGGGTGGCGAAGGTGTCGTCCTCGCGCACCTCGGCGAAGAGCGGGCTCTGCTCCATCACCATGCCCACCACCCGCCGGACGCGCCGGCTGCGGCGGTTGGCGAGCGGGCTGCCGATCGCGACCCGGCGCTCTCCGCTGACCCGCCAGATCCAGGCCGCGAGCGCGGTCGCGTAGAGGACGTGCCGCGCCATCGGCTTCGAGGGCATCGCGAACGGGCCGTCCGCGCAGGCCGCGTCGAGCGCCGCCATGCGCTCCGCGTCGAGCGTGACCTCCACCCGGCGGAGCCGGCCGGTGCGCGCGCGGGGGGCTCGCCCGTAGAAGGTCGGCACCGGCGGCGCCGCCTCGAGTCGCGCCTCCCACCAGGCCGCGTCCCGCGCGCCGAGCTCGCTCTCGCGGTAGGCGGCCTCGGCCTCGCGGTGGGTCGTCATCGGCTCGAGCGCCTCGCTCGGCGCGCCGGCGTAGAGGGCGGCGAGCCGCTCCCAGATCAGCGCGTGGGACTCGGCGTCGGTGATCAGGTGATGCTGGCGGAGCACGACCACGTGGCGGTCGTCGGCGAGGCGGACCAGCGCGGCCTCGAAGAGCGGGCGGTCGAGCGCGAAGGGCAGCGGAGCCCGATCGGCGAGCCACGCCTCGAGCGCCGCCTCCGGATCGGGCGCGCTCCTCAGGTCCACGAGCGGCAGCGGCGCCGGCCAGGGCGCGATCACCTCGGGCCGCGGCACCTCGGGCCGCGGCGTGCCGTCGTCCATCCGGACCACCGTGCGCAGCCCTTCGGTCTCGGCGACGAGCCGGCGCAGGGCCGCCTCGAGCCGATCCCGGTCCACCGGCCCGTCCACCCGAAAGCGCGCGACCATCACGTTGGTCGGCGCGCTCGGAGCCAGCCGGTGCTCGAGCCACACCAGGCGCTCCCGAGCGGTCAGGCTCGGCCCACCTGCGTCCGGTCGAGGTGCGGCGTTCTGCGCTACCCGGGCGCTCACGACACGCATCGATGGAAAGAGCTCATGTCACCCCTGCCTCTAGGTCCGACCCGGGCCGCCGCCACGGGGCGTAATCACAACTGGGTTGCAGGAGTGATTCGGGTCCACTATGAGGGCGCGATGCGCTCCGCGCTGATCGCGCTGCTCCTCCTCGCGCTCGCCGCCCCGGCGTCGGCGCAGGACGCGGGTGTGCCCGCCGCTCCCGCCGAAGGGGAGCCCGAGCCTCCGCCGGACGCGCCCGAAGACGAGGCCCCGGAGGCCGAGCCGCCGCCGCCCAGGATGGTGCCGCCCCGCATCGTGCGCTCGTCGCCCCCCGAGTACCCGGAGAGCCGGCTCGGCGAGCACCTGCACCCGAGCGTGGTGCTGATCGTCACCCTGGACCCGAGCGGCCAGGTGGTCGACGCCGAGGTGGAGCACTCCGCCGACCCCGACTTCGACGCGGCCGCGCAGGCGGCGGTGCGGACCTGGGAGTTCGCGGCGGCGCAGCGCGAGGGGCAGCCGATCGCGTCGCGGGTGCGGGTGGCGGTGCACTTCGAGCTGCCGGCGTTCGACCTCGCCACCGGCGCCGAGCCGGTCGAGGGCGGCGCGGTGGTCGAGCCGGTGGAGGTGCTGCCCGATCCGCAGCCGCAGCCCGAGACCGAGGTCGAGCCGGTGGAGGAAGCGGAAGAAGCGCCCGAGCCGACCGAGGAGCTGGGCGTGACCGCGGCCATCGAGCACGAGGCCCGCGACGAGGACCGAGGCGCGAGCAGCTTCGAGATCGACCGCGACGTGCTCGCGTCCGCCCCGCGCCAGGAGGGCGCCGATCTCCTCCTCAGCGTGCCCGGGGTCTTCGCCGCGCGCGCCGAAGGCATGGCCGTCGGCCACCGGATCAACCTGCGCGGCTTCGACGCCGAGCACGGCCAGGACATCGAGCTCTCGGTCGGAGGGCTGCCCATCAACCTCCCGTCGCACGTGCACGGGCAGGGCTACGCCGACCTCGGCCTCCTGATCCCCGAGGCGGTCCGCCGGGTGCGCGCGACCGAGGGCGTCTACGACCCGCGACAGGGGGACTTCGCGGTCGCCGGCAGCATCGCCTTCGATCTCGGCGTGCCCGAGGACGAGCGCGGCTTCCGCGTGCAGTCCGGCTACGGCCTCTACGACACCTTCGAGCAGCTGGTGCTCTGGGCGCCCGAGGGCGAGCGCGAAGAGACCTTCGGCGCCGTGCAGTACCGGCGGACCGGCGGCTACGGCCAGCGCCGCCAGGGCGACGCGATCAGCGCGATCGTGCAGGCCGGCGCCCGCAGCGGCGACTGGCGCCTGCGGGGGCTCGGCATCCTCTACGGCGCCCGCGCGAACCTCGCCGGCGTGATCCGGGTCGACGACCTCGAGGCCGAGCGGATCGGCTACTACGACGCCTACGGGCTCCCGACCGCCCAGTCGCAGAGCGCCACCAGCGGCCGCTTCCTCGCGGGCTTCTTCGCCGACCACCGCTCGGACACCGGCGCGGGCGGCGGCGTGGGCCTCTGGATCGGCGGCGATCTCTTCCGGGTCCAGGAGAACTTCACCGGCTTCACCCGCCGCTCGCGCAGCGTCTTCACCCCGACCGGGCGAGGCGTCGCCGGCCGCGGCGACCTGATCGAGCAGCGCAACCGCACGATGTCCGCCGGGCTGAATGGCCGCTTCCGCACCGCCGCCTGGACGCCCTGGGACTGGGCCTCGGCGCGCCTCGAGCTCGGCCTCGACGGCCGGGTGGACTTCGTCGAGCAGGCGCAGAACCTCCTCGACGCCGAGCAGAACCGCACCTGGGACGAGCTGATCGACGCCGACGTCTTCGCGGCCAACACCGCGCTCTGGGGCGACGTCGAGCTGCAGCTCACCGATCTGGTGACCGTGCACGCCGGCGCCAGGGCCGCGCTGGTCGTCTACGAGATCGACGATCGCCTCGGCAACTTCATCGAAGCCGAGCGGCGCGAGAGCTTCCTCGTCGGCTACCGGCGGAGCGCGGGCGGCGTCACCGCCGGGCCGCGGGCCAGCGTCGAGGTGAAGCCGCTCGAGATCCTCGCCTTCCGCGCCGCCTACGGCCACGGCTACCGCTCGCCTCAGGCGCGCACCCTGGCCGACGGCGAGACCGCCCCCTTCACCGAGGTCCGCTCGGCCGACCTCGGCGCGGTGCTCGAGCTCGATCGCGCGCTCCGGGTCCAGGTCGCGGGCTTCTGGACCGAGCTGTCGGACGACATCGCCTTCGAGCCGCGGGAGGGGCGCCTCGAGCGCATCGGGGCCACCCGCCGGATCGGGGCGGTGCTCCACGCGCAGGCCCGCCCGCTCGACTGGCTGATCGGCGCGCTCAGCGTGACCTACGTCGACGCCGAGCTGCTCGAGCCGCCGCCCGGCACCGCCAGCGACCCGCAGCCCGCGTTCGAGCCGGGACAGAACCTCCCCTACGTGCCGCCGGTCGTGATCCGCGCCGACCTCGGCGCCCGCGGCACCCTGGTCGACGACGTGCTCGGTCAGAAGCTCCGCGGCCACGTCGGCGCCGGCTACTCGTTCCTCTCGCCGCGCCCGCTGCCGTTCGGCGGCTTCGCCGATCCGGTCAGCCTCTTCGACGCGAGCGCCGGCCTCGGCTGGGGCCCGGTCGACCTCGACGTCTCGTTCTTCAACCTCTTCGACGTGCGCTACGCGGCGTCGGAGTTCGTCTTCGCGTCGAGCTGGGACCCCGACGCGATCCCGAGCCGGGTGCCGGCCCGCCACCTCGCGGCCGGCTCTCCCTTCACCTTCATGGTCACCCTGGGGATCTCGCCGTGAAGCGCGCCCTCTTCGCTCTGCTGCTGACCGGCTGCATCGACACCAGCATCGAGGCGACCACCGTGTCGCTCTCGGTGGCCGGCACCGACGCGCCCGCCTTCGAGGACCGCGCCGGCCACCCGGTGACGCTGACCCGCGCCGACCTCGCCTTCGGCCCGCTCTATCTCTGCCCCGGCAACCAGGCGGGCGAGCTCTGCGAGGAGGCGCTCGCCGAGCACACCGACGCGGTGGTGGTGGACGCCCTCGACCCCGATCCGGTCTCGGTGGGAGAGATGCCGGCGATCACCGGGACCGCCCGCTCGTTCATGTACGACCTCGGCATCGCGTCGCTCCTCGGGCGCGACGCCCCCTTGGTGACCGAGGCCGCCCGATCGCTCGGCGACGTGTCGACCGTGGTCGAGGGGCAGGTCGAGGTCGCGGGGCAGACCGTGCCCTTCGAGATCGCGGTGCCGATCGCCGCCGGCCCGATGACCGAGGGCGGCGTGCCGGTCGTCCGGAGCGGCACCGCCGACGCCTTCGTTCTCGAGATCCTGCCCGACGGCGCCTCGTCCCTCACCGTGCGCTTCGACCCGCGGGCCTGGCTCCGGAGCGCCGACTTCGGGAGCCTGGTCGAGGACGAAGCCTGCGCGCCCGGCCTGCCCGTCGCCTGCGCCGGCGCGGTCGAGCAGACCTGCTCGGGCGACGGCTCGGTAGCGGCGACCCGCGACTGCGCGGCGCTCGGGGAGGTCTGCCTCGCCGGCGTCGGCTGCGCCGAGCGCGCGATCCTCGACGCGAGCACCCAGCCCGGCCGCGCGCTGGTGAACGGGGTCAGCGCCGGGACGCGCCCCGCCTTCGAGAGCCGACCGTGAGGTCAATCGCAGGCGTTGCAGAGGCCGCGGACCTGGATCTCGACCTTCTTCTGGGCGAGCGACTTCGGCGCGCCACGCTTGGCCTTCACCGCGATCGCGTCGTCGGGGAGGCAGCTGACGTCGCCGCACTCCTGGCAGACGAAGTGAGGGTGCGCGGTCGGGTCGTGGGCTTCGCTGCCCGCGATCTCGAAGCGCCAGAGGTGGTCCCCGAAGTCGCTGCGGTGGGCCAGGCCGGCGTTGGTCAGGTCGACCAGGTTGCGGTAGATGGTCGCCCGGTCGTAGCCATGGCTCTCGAGCCGCTCGCACACGTCGCCGTGGGCGAGCGGGCCCTCGGCGTCCTGCAGGCAGGCGAGCACCAGCGCGCGGCTGGTGGTGGCGCGCAACCCGCCCTCACGCAGCGCTCGCTTCAGCTCTTCTTTGCGCTCCCCGAGATTTGCCATCGCTCGACTCTCCCAGATCCGGCGTCAGTATAGAACAGTCGTAATCGGATTGCAGACAGCGGCGAGCCTTTTCTCATGTGGATACCCGTCACCATCGCGGTGCTCTCGTGCGCCGTCGGCGCGGCCCTCGGGCTGGGCGGGCGGCGGGACCACACCCGCGTCCTGGCGACCTTCGCGGTGGTGGCGGCCCTGGCGATCGCCCTCGGGCAGCTGCTCCCGGACGCGCTGGCCGGGGTGGGTATCCTCGCCCTCCTGGTCTTCGCCGGCGCGGCCGTGGCGCCCGGGCTGCTCGAGAAGGGCGTCGCCCGCATCATGGGCCGCGAGCGCAGCCACCGGCTCGGGCTCGAGCTGGGCTACTGGGCGCTCTTCGTGCACCGGGTCGGGGACGGAATCGGCCTCGGCATCTACGGCGGCCACGAGCACGCCGGTCACAACCACGCCGACATCCTGATCGCGATCGCGGCCCACTCCGTACCGCTGGTCGCCTTCATGACGCTGGCCTTCGTCCGCCAGGACGGGCCGGCGGCCGCGATCTGGCGGGTGGCCGGCCTGGCGCTCGCCTCGGTGATCGGCATCGGCGTCCCCGCGGTGGTGCCCCACGCCCTCTTCGAGGCGGCGGAGCCCTGGATCACCGCCGGCGTGGCCGGGCTGCTCATCCACGTCGTCGCCCACGACTGGGCGCCGATCCGTCAGCCCGGCGGCTGGCGCACCCGGATCGCCGACCTCCTGGTCGCCGGCGGCGCGCTCAGCCTCTTCTTCTTCAGCGGGCACGACCATCACGGCGGCAGCGAGGTGCGCGGCCGGATCGGCGACGCGCTCGTCGATCTCTCCCTCGACACCGCCCCGGCCCTCGCGATCGGCCTCGCGCTCGGCGCGGTGCTCACCGCGTTCGGCGCGCGCCTCCCCACCGACTGGCTCCGCCGCGGCGGGGCGCTCTCGCAGGCCACCCGCGGGGCGGTGGTCGGCGCGCCGCTCCCGATCTGCGCGTGTGGCGTCCTGCCGCTGGCCGACACGCTGCGCCGCCGGGGCGCCGGGCCCGCGCTGGTGGTCGCCTTCCTCCTGGCCACCCCCGAGCTCGGCATCGAGACCTTCGCGCTGACCACCTCGTTCATCGGCTGGCCGTTCGCGATCGTCCGGCTGGTGGCCGCGGTCGGCCTGGCGGTCTTCGCGGCGCTGGTCATGCACCGCGCCACGAAGCCGAGCCACGCGCACGCCCACGCCCACGGCGAAGAGGAGGCCGCCCCCGAGGGGAGCTACTTCGGGCGCTGGCTCCACGCGTTCGACGAGCTGCTCTTCCACGTCGCTCCCTGGACGGTCGTGGGCCTCGTCGCCGCCGCCTACATCCAGGCGGTCTTGCCCGAGGACGCGATGCAGGGGCTGTCCACCGGCGGCCTCGACATGCTCATCGTCACCCTCGTGGCCGTGCCCAGCTACATCTGCGCCGCCTCCGCCACCCCGCTCGCGGCGGTGCTCCTGGCCAAGGGCATGAGCCCCGGCGCCGTGCTGGTCGGCCTCCTCCTCGGCCCGGCCACCAACCTCGCCACCGTCGGCTTCCTGCGGCAGCGCTACGGCGGTCGCGCCACGTTCTTCGGCCTCGGCGCGGCGGTCCTCTTCGCCTGGGGCGCCGGCGCGCTGGTCAACGCGGCCGACCTCCCGGTCACCCCCCTCGAGGAGGCCGCGGCCACGCACGTGCACGGCCCGGTGGCGATCGGCTGCGCGATCCTGCTCGGGCTCGCCATGACCCGCAGCATCTGGCTGGTCGGCCTACGCTCCTGGCTCTCGACCCTCGGCGAGGGATTCGGTGGCCACTCGCACGCTCACGCCCACGACCACGGGCATGACCACGTGCACCACCACCACCACCATCACGACGACCACTGCTGCGGTTGAGCCCCGCCACGGCGGGCCTACCCCGCGAGCGTGCAGTCGTTCCTCGAGAGCTGGGCCGAGGCGGCCTACACCGCCGTGGGTCTCTTCTGGATGGCCTTCTGGGCGTTCGGCCTCGGCTACCTCATCAGCAGCATGATTCAGGTGTTCGTCACCCGCGCGCGCATGAAGCGCTCGATGGGCGACTCGGGTCCCAAGAGCGTCGCGCTCGGCACCTTCTTCGGCTTCATCTCGAGCTCGTGCTCGTTCGCGGCGCTGTCCACGACACGCGCGCTGTTCTCCAAGGGCGCGGGCCTCGTCCCGGCGCTCGCCTTCATGCTCGCGTCCACGAACCTGGTGGTCGAGCTCGGCATCGTGATCGCCATCTTCCTGGGGTGGCAGTTCGTGGTCGGGGAGTACGTGGGCGGGGTCCTGCTGATCCTGCTCACGTGGTTGATCGTGAAGCTGACCGCTTCGACCGCCCTCGTCGACGAGGCGAGATCGCACGCCGAGGACCAAGAGGGCGCCGCCGATGAGAGCGAGGACCCGCCCGACTGGAAGGAGCGGGTCACGAGCCGAGACGGCTGGCGGGAGGTCGCCGAGACCTACGTCGCCGAGTGGAAGATGGTCTGGAAGGACGTCACCGTCGGCTTCACCGTAGCGGGCGCCATCGCCGCCTTCGTGCCCTCGACCTTCTTCGAGACGCTGTTCGTGGGCGCGGGCTCGCGCGAGCCTCGGGTCTGGGAGGTCATCGCCCAGAGCGTCGTCGGTCCGGTCGCGGCGTTCTTCACGTTCATCGGATCGATGGGGAACATCCCGCTGGCGGCCGTGCTCTTCGGTCACGGGGTCAGCTTCGCCGGGGTCATGGCGTTCATCTTCAGCGACCTGGTCGTGCTCCCCGTGCTGCGGATCCAGGCCAAGTACTACGGCTGGAAGATGGCCCTCTACCTGATGGCCGTGCTCCTCGCCGTGCTGGTGACGAGCGCCGTCCTCCTCCACTACGGCTTCGACTTGGCGGGCGCGTTGCCCGATCCCACGAGCGTGAGGAGCGTCACCGATCGCGACCACTTCTCCATCGACTACGGGTTCTTCCTGAACCTCGCGTTCCTCGGGCTGAGCGCGGTCTTCCTCGGTTGGAAGTGGAAGGCCTCCGGCGCACCTCGGCGCAACGTCGGCTCGCCGACGGAGAGGGCCCTGTTCTGGATGTCGATGACCGCGTACCTTTGGCTGGCCGGCGGACTCCTCGTCCGCTCCGCGCTGTAATGATGCCGCATCGCGTGCGTCCTTCGGGCGCGTAGATGAAGCGAAAGGGAGTGCACATGAGATGGCTGTGGCTCGCGATGGTCTTCGGGTGCGCGTCGCCCGATCCCGGATGGGCCGGGACCTCACCCACCCACGCGGGCGCGGAGGCGGCGCCGCTGCCGCCGGTCGCGCGCGCCCTCCGCGAGGACCCCGCGCCGCCCCCCGAGGCCTCGCCGGAGGACGACGCGCACCATCACCACGGCCACGGCCAGGGCGACGCGCCGACCGAGGGCGGAGGGCACGACCATGCGCGCTGAGCTCACGGCCGCGCTCGCGCTCCTCACCGTCGGCTGCGTGTCGAGCGGCGCCGGGCACGCCGGCGTGCGCCGCACCGTGCGCGACCGCATCGAGCGGGAGGTCGTCTTCCACGACCCGGCGGAGGTGGGGTCCACCCGCCCGCGCGTGGAGGCCCGCCTGGCGCGGCCGCTCGACGCGGAGGCCGCGGTGGAGATCGCGCTCATGCAGAGCCCGGACCTCCAGGCCTCGCTCGAGCGGCTGGACGTCGCGCTCGCCGACGTCTTGCGAGCCACCCTGATCGCGAACCCCGACGTCGAGCTCGAGGCGACCTTCGCGGTCGAGGGGAACGCGGACCCGGATCTCATGGGCTCCTTCATGTTCGATCTCGCCGACGCCATGCGCATGCCGCTGAGGCGCGCGGTCGCGGACGCGGAGCTGTCGGCGGCGCGCGCGGAGGCGGCGCGGGCGGTGCTCGACCTGGCCTTCGAGGTGCGCGTGGCCTTCTATCGCCACCAGTCCGACCTCCAGCTCGTGGAGCTCTTCCAGCAGGTGGTCGAGACGCTCCGGGCGAGCTGGGAGGCGGCCGAGGCGCTGCGCGAGGCGGGCAACGTCGCCCGCCTCGATGTCGTCCAGCAGCGCGCGCTCTACGAGGAGGCGAGGGTGGCCCTGGCGCAGGCCGAGCTGGCGGCGCTGCAGAGCCGGGAGCGCCTCCAGGTCCTGATGGGCTTGAACGGAGAGGCGACCACCTGGGAGGTCGCGGGCCGGCTCGGCGAGCTGGCGGCCGACGACCCGTCGCTGGAGCAGCTCGAGCGCGCGGCCATCGAGCGCAGCCTGGACCTCGAGCAGCGGCGACACCGGCTCGAGGCGCTGGCGCGACGGGTCGGGCTCGCGCGCCTCGAGGGCGTCATCCCCGCGCTGCACGTCGGCGTGACCGCGGAGCGCGAGGAGGGCGAGTGGTCGGTGGGCCCGATGGTGGAGATGCAGCTCCCGCTCTTCCACCAGGGGCAGGGCGACATCGACCGCGTGTCGGCCGAGCTCCGGGTGGAGCAGCACCGGTACGTGGCGGGCGCGGTCACGACGCGCTCGATGGTGCGGCGCGCACGCAACGCCTACCTCAACGCGCGCGAGCGGGCCCACTTCTACCGCGAGACGCTGCTGCCGCTCCGAGAGGAGGTGCTGCAGCAGAGCCTCGTCCAGTACAACGCGATGAACCTCGGGGTCTTCGAGCTGCTCACCGCGCGCCGCACGCTCATCGACACGGCGCGGCAGTACGTGGAGTCGCTGAGAGACTACTGGGTGAGCCGCGCGGTGCTCGAGCAGGTGCTCGCGGGCGGCCGCCCGGAGGACATGGGCGCGCCCGCGATCCCGATGATGACCGCTTCGCCTCGCGGCGACGATGGAGGGCACTGAGATGAACCGTCGAGATCTACTGATGGGCGGCGCGGTGGCGGTCGCCGGCGCGGCGCTCGCCCGCGGCGTGGCCGAGGCTCAGGACGACGCGAGCGCAGACGCGCCGCCGGCCAGCGACGTGGACGGACGCTATCGCCCGGTCGTCACGCCCAACGGATCGTCGTTGCCCTTCCGCATGGTGGGCGGCGTGAAGGTCTTCCACCTCGTCGCCGAGCCCGTGCACAACGTCTTCACCGAAGGGCTCGAGGCCCACTGCTGGGGCTACAACGGCAGCACGCCGGGGCCGACGCTCGAGGCGGTCGAGGGCGATCGCGTGCGCATCTACGTGACGAACCGTCTGCCGGAGCCGACGACCGTTCACTGGCACGGCGTGATCTTGCCCTCCGGCATGGACGGCGTCGGCGGGCTCTCCCAGCACCCCATCCCGCCGGGGGAGACCTTTCGCTACGAGTTCACGTTCCCTCACGCGGGGACCTTCATGTACCACCCGCACTGGGACGAGATGACCCAGATGGCGCTGGGCATGATGGGCATGCTCGTGGTCCACCCTCGGCGGCCGCGCGGGCGGCAGCCCGATCGCGACTTCGCGATCATGTTGAGCGAGTGGAGCATCCCGATCGGATCGGCGCGACCGAACCCGATCGAGATGAACGACTTCAACGTGCTCACGATGAACTCGAAGGTGTTCCCGGGGACGGATCCCCTCGTGGTTCGGCGCGGCGACCTCGTGCGGATCCGCTTCGGGAACCTGAGCGGCATCGACAATCACCCGGTCCATCTCCACGGCTACTCCTTCCGCATCACCGCCACCGATGGGGGCGAGATCCCGCGGAGCGCGCAGCAGCCGAACACCACCGTCCTCGTGCCGACCGGGTCGTGTCGCGTCATCGAGTTCGTCGCCGACAACCCGGGCGACTGGGCGATGCACTGTCACATGACCCACCACATCATGAATCAGATGGGGCACGACTTCCCCAACATGGTGGGCGCCGAGCTGCCGGTCGCGACGCGCCGCATCCGCCGCATGATCCCCGGCTACATGACGATGGGCACCGACGGGATGGCCGCGATGGGCGAGATGGAGATGCCGGTCCCCGAGAACAGCATCCCCATGCGCGGCGGCCCGGGCGCCTACGGGCGGATCGACATGGGCGGCATGTTCACCATCCTCAAGGTGCGCGAGAGCCTCGCGAGCTACGACCGCGACCCGGGCTGGTACGAGCCGCCGCCTGGCACCGTGGCGCGCGCGGCCACCGCGACCGAGCTGGCCGCCGACGGGATCGAGACATGACGGCCACGCTCGCAGCGGTGCACGACCAGGTCTTCACCTGCCCGATGCACCCCGAGGTCGAGCACGCGGGCCCAGGCGACTGCCCGAAGTGCGGCATGAGCCTGGAGCCCAAGGCTGCGCCCGTGGCGGCGTCCGCGTCGGAGTGGACGTGCCCGATGCACCCCGAGGTGGTGCGCGACCGCCCGGGGGACTGCCCGATCTGCGGGATGGCGCTCGAGCCCCGCGTGGTCCGGGCCGAGGCGCACGATGACGCCGAGCTGCGCGACATGACGCGGAGGTTCTGGTTCGCCGCCGCGCTGTCCACGCCGTTGGTCGCGATCGTGATGCTGGACATGCTGCCGAGCCGCCCCGTCTCGAGCCTGATCTCCAGTGCGGGCCGCGGGTGGCTGGAGCTCGCGCTCGCCACGCCCGTCTGCGTGTGGTCGGCGTGGCCGTTCCACGTCCGGGCGGTCCGCTCGGTGAAGAACCGCAGCCTCAACATGTTCACGCTGATCGGGCTGGGGGTGACGGTCGCGTACGTCTACAGCGTCGTCGCCGTGCTGCTGCCGGGGATCTTCCCCGCGTCCTTCAGGGCGCACGGTGGGGAGGTCGCCCTCTACTTCGAGGCGGCGGCGGTCATCGTGACTCTCATCCTGCTGGGACAGGTGCTGGAGCTCCGTGCCCGAAGCCGGACCAGCGCGGCCATCGGCAAGCTCCTCGGCATGGCGGCGAAGACCGCCCGTCGTCTCCGGGAGGACGGCACCGAAGAGGACGTCCCGCTCGAGGCGGTGGAGGTCGGCGATCGCCTCAGGGTCCGGCCTGGAGAGAAGATCCCGGTGGACGGCGAGGTGCTCGAGGGATCGAGCCACGTCGACGAGTCCATGGTCACGGGCGAGCCGATCCCCGTCGAGAAGGCGCCCGGCGACGAGGTGATCGGGGCCACCGTCAACGGCACCGGCGGCCTCGTGATGCGGGCTCGCCGCGTAGGCGCCGAGACGCTCCTCTCCCGCATCGTCACGATGGTCGCCGCCGCCCAGCGGAGCCGAGCGCCGATTCAGCGGCTCGCGGACGTCGTGTCCTCCTACTTCGTCCCCGCCGTGATCCTCATCGCCGTCGCGAGCTTCATCGTCTGGGCGCTCCTCGGCCCCGAGCCTTCGATGGCGTACGCGCTGATCAACGCCGTCGCCGTGCTGATCATCGCCTGCCCGTGTGCGCTCGGCTTGGCGACGCCGATGTCGATCATGGTCGCGACGGGGAAGGCCGCAGGAGTGGGTGTGCTGTTCCGCGACGCGGAGGCGATCGAGCTGCTGCGGAAGGTGGACACGCTGGTCGTCGACAAGACGGGGACCCTGACCGAGGGGCGGCCGGCGCTCTCGGCCGTGGAGCCCGCGCAGGGGTGGACCGAGCCGGAGCTCCTCGAGCTCGCAGCAGGCCTCGAGCGCGCGAGCGAACACCCGCTCGCCGAGGCCATCGTCCGAGGTGCCCACGAGCGAGGGCTCGAGCTCTCGACCGTGCGCGAGTTCCAGTCGGTCACGGGCAAGGGCGTCCGCGGGGTCGTGGCGGACCGTGACGTGGCGCTCGGCAACGCGGCGATGATGGCAGACTTCGGTGTGGAGCTGGGCTCGCTCGCCGACCGGGCCGAGGCGCTGCGGCGTGAAGGGCAGACGGTCATGTTCGTGGGCGTCGACGGTCGGTTGGCCGGGCTCATCGGGGTCGCCGATCCCGTGAAGGCGACCACCCCCGCAGCGATGCGTGCCCTCCACGCCGAGGGGCTGCGGGTGGTGATGCTGACCGGCGACAGCGAGACCACTGCGCGCGCGGTCGCGGCGCGGCTGGGAATCGACGAGGTCATCGCCGGGGTGCTCCCGGACGAGAAGGCTGCCCGCGTCATCGCGCTGCAGCGAGAAGGGCACGTCGTCGCGATGGCGGGTGATGGCATCAATGACGCCCCCGCGCTCGCCAGCGCGGATGTGGGCGTGGCGATGGGGACGGGCACCGACGTCGCGATGGAGAGCGCCGCCGTGACGCTCGTGCGGGGCGATCTCGGCGGGATCGTGCGCGCGCGCAGGCTCTCGAGGCAGACGATGACGAACATTCGCCAGAACCTCTTCTTCGCGTTCGCCTACAACGCCGCCGGGGTGCCGGTAGCCGCGGGCGTGCTCTACCCGTTCTTCGGCGTCCTGCTCTCTCCGATGCTCGCGGCCGCCGCGATGAGCTTCAGCTCGGTCTCGGTGATCGCGAACGCTCTCCGGCTCCGAGCGTCGGATGCCTGAGCGGCGTGCCGAAACCGTGTAACCTCCTGATATGAACGTCCGCGCTCTGGTCCTCGCCGCCCTCCTCGCGCTGCCCGCCGGCGCGCTCGCGCACGACGCACCCCACGTCCAGCCGGAGCCGGCGCCGGCGGGAGGCGGGGCTGGCGTCAGCCCACAGGAGCTCCAGCAGGCGCAGCAGCAGGGCGGCCAGGCGCGCCACCGCGGTGGGTCATGCGCATCCTGCGCCGTCGGCAGCCGCCCGGCCGTCCCGAGCTGGCTGGGACTGGTGCTGGTGGTGGGGGCGGTGGCCCGTGTTCGTGCGCGCGCCCACCGCCTCGATGGCTGAGGCGATGCCCGGCCTCGAAGCTGTCTCGAACCTCCATCCGCTCACGGTGCATTGGCCGCTGGGCGCCTGGCCACTCGCGATGGCCTTTTTCGCGTGGGGAGTGCTGAGGCCCGACCCGGGCATGCGCCGGGCTGGCCAGTGGCTCGTGCACGCGGGCACCCTGGGTGGCCTGGTGGCCGCGGCGTTCGGCCTTTGGGCCGCCGACCAGCTGGGGCACGACGCCGCCGGTCACGATTACGTTCACGTCCACCGAAACTGGATGGCGGCAACCGTCGCAGCGTCCAGTCTCGCTTCCGTCATGGCGCTCTGGGACGCCCGCCAGTCGGGGACCGCGTCCGCCGTGGGCCTCGGCGTGACCCTCGCCGTCACCCTCGGGCTGGCCGCCGTGGGGGCGGACTACGGTGCCTACCTCGTGTTTGGGCATGGTGTGGGAATGGCGCCCACCGGAGAGTAGGGACGCCAAGCCGGGTGCACCCTCGGGCGGGCCTCGCGAGCTCAGCTCGCGTCGGGGCTCACCCGCCCGGCGCCCGCGTCCGTGGCCGCGTCGGGTGCAGTGTCGGAGTCCGTCCGAGACGCGCCGGGGGACGGCGCGCCGGCGTCGGCCGAGGGTAGCGGGGAGGGACCCGCGTCAGAGGGCGCCGGTGGCCGGTACTCGAAGCTCGGTGCGACGACGTTGGTCGTACGTACGCTGCTGGGTGGAGTAGGCATCGGCTGGGTGGCTGCGCAGCCCATGGCGGTAGCTAGCGCGAACGCCAGCGCGCCGCCCATCACGGCCAGTCGTTCAGTTGACCGGAACGTAGTTGTAGTCTGCATTCAGCAGATCCCTCGGAAGGTTGATGGTGTCATTGAGTGAGACCGAGAAGTGGTAAGAGAAGGCGAGCTCGATGCGGTGCTCCTGCTCCGGCGATTCGGGCAGCGACGCCAGGTCTCCTCCGCGATAGGTGAAGATGTACTGGAGGAAGAGGTCGACGTTCTGACCGAGGCGATAGAGGATGTTGGGAACCACCGAGACGGCTCGCGCTTCCCGGTCGGTGAACTGCCGCATCGCCACCGTCACGGAGGCTTGGAATCGGTCGAGCTGATAGGGCGCGTGTAGATAGCGGAGCGCGAGGGCACCCGACACGTACCGCCCGCGCCACTGGTCCGTGGTGCTCATCCAGGGTTCCCCGGCGACACCGTGCTGGTAGAGACCCGCCAGGCGGACGTCCAGGAGGTTGACAGGGTCCGGGTAGAGGTTGGCGGAGAACGACCCGATCGCTTGCCACATGACATCGTCCTGCAGCTCGGGGACGAAGTCGCCGTCGGCCCGCTGAGCGAGGAACCCGACCTCGGCGTGCTTGATGAAGCGCACGCGCGCCAAAGCCGGGAGCTCGTCGAAGAAGAGGCGGACACCCGCCGAGTTCGGATCGAGCGCTGCAGGGTCCGTTGGGGACCCGGTGCGGGTCGTGTTGCGGAGGGACTCCAGGAACAGCTGTGCGTGCCAGCGAAAGTCTGCCCGCAGCGTGACGGCCAGGAGGTCCGTGAAGAGCACGTCCTCCTCGAGGCCCGCGACGGAGTAGGGGTTGAGCGGGAAGATGTACTCGAGTAGATCCTCGTCGCGCAGCGTCGGCATCATCACTCCTAGCGAGGGCCGGCGACTTCGTCCGGCCTGCACGACCACATGTTCGCTCTGTACGGCGCCCTCGACCTGATAGACGAACACCGGCCAAAGCGGGTTGTCCTGGTCCGTGATCCGTACGCCGAGGGCGAATCCACCTATCGTGTCGTCAAACAGCGCGTTGTCGAAGCGAGTGTTGATGTAGGTGTCTGCGAAGTCGAGAATGTCCCAGTCGGCGTCGAGGCTGTCGCCGCGTAGAGTGAGCGGCGAGGAGAGTAGCCCTCGGCCCGAGAGCTGCCAGCGCGGCGAGAACTCTTGAGCCGAGGCGACGCACGGCCCGAGCGCTATCGCGAACGCCACCAGGGGAAGAAGCGCGCGATTACTCATCGGTGGCTACCCTCAGCGGATACTCGGGTTCGAAGTCTTCGTACTGCAGAATGGTCAGAATTCCCCCGGGATAGAGACCGTTGTTTGTGGCTCTCGGTGTCGCGTGGTCATGAAACGTCCACTCGCCCGGGTTGTGGCCTTCGATGATCAGGTCGTGAGTTCGGCCCGGTGTGATCGGGATGGTGTTGCCACGGAACGCGTGGGGTAGAACCGCTCCGTCGCGGCATACCTCCCAGAAGTCGTGACCGTGGAGGTGCATGTAGTGTTCGACGGCGCCCGCGTTGATGATCCGCACTCGGATCAACTCGTCGCGCCGAATTCGCAGGATCGGCGTCATCGGATACGCCTTTCCGTTCATGGTGTAGATGTTGTATTGCGGCGAAGTGGGTGGACCCCGGCGGGACTGTCGGTAGGGTGGGATCCAGCCGTCGCGGATAGCGCTCAGGAAGGCGTCCACGTTGCGGAACCGCCCGAGTACGCGGTCCATGTTGTGCCCGCGCCGCATCAGGAGAATGCGCTCTCTCATGCGCGCGATCATGTGCCTTAGCTCGCGGCGCACCATCGCGGTGTCTTGCTGATTCAGTATGAGCGTGTATTCGCGGTCGTAAGGGAACTGCCTGCGCACGGGATCATCATCCGATTCGATGATGAAGGCGCCATGCATCGCGCTCTGCATGTGCAGCGGTGTGCCGAAGTGACAGTGGTAGAAGTGCGTCCCGTAGGGCAGGGCACGGAATCGATAGACGAACGTCTGCCCCGGCATGGTCGGGGGCTGAGTGACGAAGGGGACTCCATCCATGTTCTCGGGCACGAAGAGCCCGTGCCAGTGAATGGTGTGCATGAGGTCCGTGGAGTTCTTGAAGTCGACCCGAACCCAGTCTCCCTCCCGAACCCGGATGACCGGCCCGGGGACTTGCTCGTTGAACGCCAGCACGTTGGCCCGTATCCCCGGCAGGTATTCGTGCTCTACGATACCCACCTCGATGTCGAACTTCTGGTAGGCAGACTCGTCTCGCGGGGCGTCGGTGGGTGGCGTCGGCTCCCACACCGGTCGCATGTCCATCCCTCGCCCGCGGTTCTCCAGTTGGCGTCCCTCCAGACCATATCGGGGTGGCACCGTCCGGGGTGGCTCGTCATGGGTCGGCATCGGGTGGGCCGACGCCACCCTCGGCGCCAGCGACGCCGCGAGCCCAGTGGCCGCGGCCGCGCCCCACTTGAACAACCCCCGTCTCGAGGGTCGGTAGGATTCACTGTCGGTCATCGCGCTCCTCTCGACTCACACGCACCCTCCTCGGGTTCCAACGTGGTGAGCCGGTCCCCTAAGCACCGCGCCCCGCCCGCCAACCGCCAACTCCTCCGTGGGCGCTCGGGCGCGGCGGGCTGAGGACTCCGCGCGTGCTACCACCGAGGCATGCGCTTCTGGGCTCCTCGTCTCTCGGTCTGGTCGTGGCTCGTGGTCGTGGGGATCTCCGCGTGCGACGACCCCGACGCAACCTCGGTGGTGGAGGCACCCCCTGCCGTCGCCGTCGCGGAGCGGGCCGGCGGTGACAACACCAGGGTCACGCCTGGGTCGGGCTGGGCGTCTATCGACCCGCCCGCCGCGCCGGGCTCGCTCGGTCCTAGCCTCACGCCGAGCCCGGACGGGGTGCTCGGGACGTGGGTCGAACCGGTCGACGGAGGCCACCGTGTGCGCTTCGCGCGGCTGCAGGGCGACCGATGGAGCGCGCCGAGGACGGTGCTGGCCTCCGACGCGCTCGTGGCCAACTGGGCGGACTTCCCACGCGCCGCGCGCGCGGAGGACGGGGCGGTCTATGTCTCGTACCTGCGCCGCTCCTCCGCCGAGGTGGGCCACGCCTACGACCTGGGCCTCGCGCGGGCACCGTCGGCCAGCGGTGCGTTCGTTGACCTGGGGCTCGTGCACGACGACGGCACGATCAGCGAGCACGGGTTCGTGTCACTCGTTCCCGAGGGGAGCGGAGTGAGAGTGTTCTGGCTGGATGGTCGAGCGACGGGCTCGGGAGGGGCCACGCGCCTTTACGGGGCGCTCGTCGGCGACGAGGTCGGCGAGGCCGAGATGGTGGATGACCGCACCTGCGATTGCTGCCAGACCGACGCCGCCGCGGGACCGTCGGGGCCGCTGGTGGCCTTCCGCGACCGCGACGCGACCGAGGTCAGGGACGTGTACCTCTCTCGCCGGGTGGCCGGCGTCCACCTCGAGGCGGCGCCCGTGCATCGAGACGGTTGGCAGATCGCGGGTTGCCCGGTGAACGGACCCGCGCTCGACGCCGAGGGCCAGCGCGTGGTCGTGGCCTGGTTCACCGGGGCGGACGGGGGATCCGTCAAGGTGGCGTTCAGCACAGATGGTGGCGCCACGTTCCGGACGCCGATCGCGGTCGACGCCGAGCAGCCGCCCGGACGCGTCGACGTCGCGTTGCTGGACGACGGCGCGGTCGTGTCGTGGCTCGCCCGATCCCCCGACGGCGGGGAGGCGCGGGCTCGCTTCGTGTCCACCGCCGGTGCGCTCGGCGCGTCGACGGTGATCGCCCGCATGGACGCCGGGCGTAGCGGCGGCTTCCCCGTGCTCGCGCGAGATGGCGCTCGTCTGCTCGTGGCCTATCGCGACGGGTCGGATCCACCTCGTGTACACGTCAAGACTCGAAGCGTGAGCAGCCTGCCGCGCGAGCCCGCGCCATCGCCACCGGCCCCGGTACAGCCACGTGTGACGGTGGGAGCCGCCCTCCCGCGAGCCTTGGTACGCCTCGGGGATGGGGACGAGCGGGCGCTCACCTCCTTCGCGAGGCGCCAGCCCCTGCTCGTCGCGTTCTTCGCTCGGTGGTGCCAGCCATGCCGCGACGAGCTCGCCACGCTCGAGTGGGCCCGAGAGCGTTGGAGCGAGAACCTCGAAGTGCTCGCCGTGAGCATCGACGAGGGGCCGGTCGGGCGCGCGGAGACCGTGGCGCGGCGATGGGGGTTCCGAGGGCGGGTCGTGTCAGACGCCGGGGCCGCGGGGGCGCTGGGGGTGCCACCCCTCCCCGCGCTCATCGTCGTCGACGACGGCGGGCGAGTGCGCTCCGTTCGGTCGGGCGCCGTGATCACGCGGGACGAGCTCACGGAGATCTTGGACGAGCCATGAGCCCGGCGCAGACGGTCGCCGGCGGAGCATGGCGGCGGACCGCCGCGCCGGGCCACGAGAAGGGATAGGATCCAATCGCCAGGCCGGAGCCGGCGCGGGAGGATCGATGAGATACTTGTGGATGGGTTTGGTCGCCGCGATCGGCTGCGGGGGCTCGCTCCCCGCCAGGGACGCGGGTGAAGGGGGGGACGGGAGCATCGACGATCGAATGGACGGCGGGGGCCCGGATGCCCGCTCGCCGGCTCCCGATGCCGCGGGCGCGTCCGCCCTCTCGGGACTGGTGACCGAGCAGGAGTCGGGGGCGCCGATCCAGGGGGCTCGCGTCACGTTGACCACCCCGGCGGGCGTCTACCTCGACGAGGTGAGATCGGACCCCGCGGGACGATACCGGTTCGAAGGGTTCGCCGACGGCGACTATCGAGTAGGAGCCTCTTCCCTCGGCCGCGAGTTCCGCGAGGAGGAGGTCACGGTCGACGGGGACACCGAGCGGAGCTTGGCGCTGGGTGTGGAGCGTCACCTGGGTCGCTGGTCCATCATCGGCGACACCGAGCCCGAGAGGCCCGCGGGGACCCCCTCCGCCACGCTGTTGCCGGACGGGCGGCTCATGTTCTGCCACGACACACAGGACGCGGTCCTCTTCGACCCACGGAGCGGTGTGAAGTCAATGGCCGCCTTCTCACCGTCGTCCCAAGGATGCCATATGCAGACCGTGTTGTCGGATGGGACGGTGATCTTCGTGGGGGGGCAGGCACGAGAGGAGCCGGCCGCCTTCACCGAGGCCGTCCGCACCGTCAAGCGCTACGACCCGGCGACGGATCGATGGGAGGTGTTGCCCGAGATGAACGAAGAGCGGTGGTATCCGACCTTGGTGCGCTTGCCCGACGAGCGCCTGCTCGCGTGCGGCGGCGGCCAGCGTCCGGACGCTTCGCGGACCGCCACGTGCGAGATCTTCGATCCAGCAACGCGCGCGTGGGTGCGGACCGGTTCGATGGCGCTCCCCACGGAGTACTCGCCGTCTGCGCTGCTCCTCGACGGCGACATCCTGACGACATGGTGGCCCCCGCAGCGCTTCGACCTGGAGTCCGGGACGTGGCGCGCCACCGGTGAGATGGTTCAGCGAGACCGCGGCTTCCCGGATCATTCGGATCACACGCTGATCCTGCTCGAAGACGGTACGGCCCTGGCCGTGGGTTACGAGGGCGCCGTCGGTTCGATGACCGAGCTCTACGACCCGGTCGCGGAGACCTGGGAGTTGCGTGCGTCTCCGGAGGTCATCCGGTCTCAAGCCGAAGTGGTGCTGCTCCCCGACGGCCGGGTGTTGGTCGCCGGTGGGACCTACGAGAGTGGCCCAGCGACCCCGAACGCCTTCGGTGAGGTGCCCAACGCCGACCTCTACGACCCCGCCCGAGATCGGTGGCGATCGGTGGCCCCGATGGCGATGGCGCGCGAGTACCACGCCATGACCCTGCTGGTGCCCGACGGCCGCGTCGTCGTGACGAGCGGGACCGGGGACCAGGCGCGTGGTCCCGCCCTGGACGCCTCCGTGGAGGCGTTCGAGCCCCCCTACCTGTTCCGCGGGCCCCGGCCGGTCATCGAGGACGTCTCGACGACCACGTTGGCGCGGGGGGGCCCCCTCGAGGTGCGCTTCTCCCAGACGCGTGCCCCCACCTCGCTGGTGTTGATGGGGACCGGCGCGGTCACACATTGGGTCGACGCCGGGGTCTCTCGCGTCCTCCGCCTCCGACCTGAGGTGGAGGCGGGGAGCGCCCGCGTCACCCTACCAGCGACTGCGGTCGAGCTCCCCGCCGGGTACTACCTGCTCTTCGTCATGGTCGACGACATCCCGTCGGAGGGCCGGATCGTGAGAGTTCAGCGCTGAGCTCTCGAGGCGCGGCCATACCGTGCGTGAGAGGGGTGGTGAGCCCGACCACGCGCTAGTGCTAGTGCGAGATCCATCCCGGTAGAAGGGGACCTGGCTGGTCCCGACGCTCCAGGGCGGCGTTGCACCTCCTCGCCGATGCGGGGCATCGACTCGTCGTCGCGCCTTGCCCTGAAACGCCGGTCCGGCGCCATCTCCCCTTCTACCGGTCGGATCTCCGCACTAGCTCAGAGCGGCGAGAGACGCAGGACGCGGTCACTGACCGCGTCGACGAGGTACAGTCCGCCTTCACCGTCGGGCAACAGGCCCATCAGTCCGCCGCGGTCGATCTCGGGGGAGAGGTCGAGCCAGTCGAGCAACTCTCCGCTAGCGCGGTCGAAAGCGAACAGGTGGGAGGTCTCGTTGTCGCCCACGTAGAGGACCGATCCGTCGATCGCCAAGCCCGATGGGGTCTGCATGCCCTCGACGTCGGCTCGGTCCACCAAGGTCGTCAGCTCGCCCCCGTCCATGGCGTGCTGGTCGGTCCCATCGTAGTTCGGCCCCACCGCGCTCCCGCGCGAGGCCTCCGACGGATCCAGCACCGCGACGCGGCCGTTGCCGGAGTCGGCGACGTAGAGCAGCCCATCCGCCATCTCCATGTGCGAGGGTACGCGCGGCAGGTAGGCCACCTGGCCCTCGACGTAGCGGCTCACGACACCGTCGGAGTGGTCGGCACCACCCGGCCCGTGGTCCTCCCCGAAATCGTACCGGGTCAGCGCGTTGTGGGCTCCATCGAAGACCCAGTAGACGTTGTCCCGCTCCCACGCGATGCCCGCGCTGTTCGGGCTGTTGTGGAGCATGTCCAGGTGGCCCGCGTGACCGGCGTCGAAGAACGCCGGGTCGGTGGTCCAGAGCGTCGGGCCCATGAAATCCGCCGGGGTGGAGGGCTGAGTCACTTCGTCCTCCTCTGGCGCAGTGGCAAACACCCCGGGTGTCCCGAAGGCGAGAGCGGAGGGACGAGTGAGGAAGTGCGAGGAGCCGGCGCCTGCGAAGACCTCGTGAGCCTGGTCGGCGGTTCCGACGTTCCGGATGGCGACGATCGAGGTCGACCGGTTGACTACCCACAGGGTCGTGGGGTCCGAGGCGTCGATCGCGATGTCGCGGGGCGTGGCCAGCTGCTGATCGCTCGACGCGACTACCGCGAGCTGGACGTCGTCGAGCGAGTGCCCGAAGTTGCCGAGCGAGGGTAGCCCCGAGGGCCCAGCGTCGGAGGGCCCGGCGTCAGGATCGGCGGCGGGGCCGGAGCATGCCGCGGCGATCGCGGCGAAGACGAGAACGAGAAAGCGGTTCATCGCGCCAGCCTAGCGCACGCCGCTCCACGTGCACCCGCTACGAAATGGACCATGATGGCCGCATGCGCTCGCGGCTCGAGCTCGCCCTCATCTCGCTCGTCCTCGTCGGGGCGTGCGAGCCGACTGCGATCCAGGACGGGGGGGCACCAGACGCCCACGACACGGCGGACGGCGGGCCGAGAGACGCCGGGACGAGTGACGCGGGGCCGCCGCATCCGGCGACCCTCTCGGAGACCGGGCTGCTCGCCGCGGACGGCACCGTCGCGCCGACCGCGCTGTCCTACGACGTGCGGTACCCCCTCTGGAGCGACGGCTCGACGAAGCGACGCTACTTGCTCCTCCCCGAGGGGACGTCGATCGACACGTCGGACCCGGACGGCTGGCGCTTCCCGGTCGGCGCGCGTCTGTTCAAGGAGTTCTCGGTCGACGGGCGGCCCATCGAGACCCGGATGCTCCACAAGGTGGACGAGGGCGAGTGGGTGAGGGTGGCCTACCTGCACCGCCCGGACGGGAGTGACGCGGACGCGGTGCCCGACGGCGCCACCGACGCGCTCGGGACGGCGCACGACGTGCCCGACCGCGCCGACTGCTTCCAATGTCACCGTGGGGCGCCCGACTTCGTGCTCGGCGTCTCCGCGTTCCAGCTCGACCGGGCGTCGTTCGACGCGTGGGTGGCGGCGGGGGTGCTCTCGCCGGACGCGCCCTTCGCCGAGCCGCCCGGGGACGAGGCGCAGCGCGACGCCCTCGGGTACCTCGCCGCGAACTGCGGCCACTGTCACAACGACCGACACCCGCTCTCGATGCACCGCGCGCTGCGGCTCGACCTCCGCGTCGGAGTGACCGATCCGCTCGCGGCGCCGGCGTGGCGCACCAGCGCTGGGCGGGACGCCTTTCACGAGCTCGAGGGGGTGCGGGCGCTGCTGACCCCCGGCGACCCCGAGGCGTCGCAGCTCTACCGCCGCATGGGCGTCCGCGACGAGATCGCGATGCCTCCGCTGGGCACCGAGCGCGTCGACGAGGTCGGCCGCGCCGCCGTGAGCCGCTGGATCCTCGACGGGCGCTGAGCTCGTCGGCCACGCGCCCGCCCGGGTCCGCCCGGCGCCCTGGTAGGGGTGGGCTCGCCTTGGTTGGCGTTTGGCATCCGGGGCGTAGGGACGACTCCGTGGCAACGACGGTGATGATCGGCGCCGGAGTCGGCCTGGTGGTGTCGAGCCTGGCGGACATGGTGGTGAGCACCCTCTCGACGACGGGGGGGGGGCCCGTCTCCACGCCCCTCCTCCGCGGGATCTGGCGGTCCTTGCTGTGGTTGCATCGCAGGCGGACGTCGCACGGGCTCCTGAAGCGAGCGGCTCCCGTGTTGATCGTCCTCGTGATCGCGCTCTGGCTCTCCGGGCTCTGGGCTGGCTGGACGCTCGTGTTCAGCGCGCATACGGGGGCGGTGGTAGACGCCACGACCGAGGCGCCGGCGAGCTTCGGTGACCGCGTCTACTTCACGGGCTTCTCGCTCTTCACCCTCGGAACCGGCGACGTGGTAGGGGGGCATGCCGGCTGGCGCATCGCCTCGACCCTGTGTTCGTTCACGGGCCTCTTCGTCGTGACGCTCTCACTGACCTACGTCATGTCCGTGATCTCGGCGGCGACCGAGAAGCGACAGATCGCCCTGCTCGTCCACGGGGTGGGTGCGGACGGCGTGAGCCTCCTGCGGAGCGCGTGGGACGGGCGGGATCTCTCCGGGCTCGATGATCTCCTCACGGAGGTGGGCCCCAAGCTCGCGCTGCACGCGGAGCGTCATCTGGCGTATCCGGTCCTGCACTTCTTTCACGCCGCCGAACGGCGCGCCGCGCTCGCCCCGGCCGTCGTGGCCGTCGATGACGCCCTCCGCATCGCCGGAGCGCTCTCTCCCGAGGTGCGCCCGGGGGCGGTCGCCACGCGCATGGCGCGGGCAGCGATCGAGGCGCTCACCGAGCGCGCGGGCGTCGACGACGGGGGGGCTCCCCCGCCCATCCCCGACATCACGAAGCTGAGGGAGATGGGCCTACCGCTCGCCGCCCCGGAGGTGGAGGCCGCGTTCTCCGACCGAGCCCGCGCACGCCTCGGTTCCTATCTGAGCAGCCAAGGGTGGCAGAGGGAGGCGACGTGAGCGCCGAGTACGAGAAGGGCAGCCTGAGCCTCGTGAGCACGGTGGCGATGGGCACCGGGGTGATGATCGGCGCCGGCATCTTCGCGCTCACCGGGCAGGTCGCGCAGTTCGCCGGCGCGCTCTTCCCTCTCGCGTTCCTCGTGGCGGCGGTGATCAGCGGCTTCAGCGCCTACTCCTACATCAAGGTCTCCAGCGCCTACCCCTCCGCGGGCGGCATCGCGATGATCCTGAAGAAGGCGTATGGGCAGCGCACCGTCACGGGAGCCGCGGCGCTGCTCATGGCCTTCTCGATGATCATCAACGAGGCGCTCGTGGCGCGGACGTTCGGCGTCTACGCGCTGCACCCCTTCGATGTAGACGGGGGCAGCTGGCTGGTGCCGCTGCTCGCCGTGGGGCTCATCGCGGTCGCGTTCGTGATCAACATCGCCGGCAACGAGGTGATCGGGAACGTCTCCAAGGTCACCTCGGGGATCAAGGTCCTGGGCATCCTCGGCTTCGCGGGCGTGACACTCTGGTTCGCGGGCTTCGGCTTCGAGCCCGCCGAATCGCTCGGGGCGGAGAGCGGCCCTGGCGGCTTCCTCGCCGGCGTCGCCATGGCGATCCTCGCCTACAAGGGGTTCACCACCATCACCAACAGCGGCGGCGAGGTCGAGGACCCGGAGAAGAACGTCGGCCGCGCCATCGTGATCTCCCTGGTGATCTGTCTGGCGGTCTACCTCGTCGTCAGCTGGGCCGTCGGCTCGACGCTCACCGTCGAGGAGATCGTGCGGGCGCGAGACTACTCGCTGGCTGCGGCCTCGGAGCCGGCGATCGGGCGATACGGGACCTGGTTCACCGTCGGCATCGCGATCCTCGCCACCGCCTCCGGGCTGCTGGCGAGCCTCTTCGCCGTCTCACGCATGCTGGCGATGCTGACCGACATGAACCTGATCCCTCACCGGCACTTCGGCATGCCGGGGGACGTGCAGAAGCACGTCCTCGTGTACACGGTGGTCGTCGCGGCGCTCCTGGCGGCCTTCTTCGACATCGGGCGCATCGCGTCCCTCGGCGCGGTCTTCTACCTCGTGATGGACATCACGATTCACTGGGGCGTCCATCGTCACCTCCGCGACGACGTGAACGCGCGCGGGTGGGTCCTCCTCACCGCGATCGCCCTGGACGTCGTCGCGCTCGTCGCCTTCCTCGTGGTCAAGAGCATGAACGATCCCCTCATCGTCGGCGTCTCCCTCGGCGGCGTCGTGGCGATCACCGCCTTCGAGCGCTGGTACCTCGCGCGCGTCCGCGAGGGCGAGATCTGCGACGCCGACGGTTGACCCTCCCGTCGACTCCGGCTAAGCGCATCGCTCGCTCGGAAGGGATCCCATGTCTCGCTACGCTCTGCTCCTCTCGTTCCTCTGCCTCGGCTGCGGTGAAGCCGCCACGACGCCCGACGGAGGCGGGGACGCGGCCTCGGAGCCCGCCTGGTCGACGCCCGCGCTGCGCGGTCCGGAGGCGGCGCTGGAGGACGAGAACCCCGACCCCGACGTGGTCGAGGTCCACCTCCGGGCCGAGCTGATCGAGGTCGATCTCGGCGACGGCACCACGCGGGAGATGCTCGGCTACAACGGCCTCTTCCCGGGGCCCGTGTTGCAAGCCGAGGTCGGTGACGAGGTGATCGTGCACTTCGAGAACCACACCTGGGACGAGACGACGGTGCACTGGCACGGCCTGCGGATCAGCGACCAGATGGACGGCTCGCCCCGGATCCAGGAGCCGGTGGCGGCCGACGGAGGGACCTTCACGTACCGCTTCGTCGTGCCCGAGGCCGGCACGTTCTGGTACCACCCTCACGTCCGGACCAACGAACAGCTGGAAATGGGGCTCGTCGGCACGCTCGTCGTGCACGACCGCCAGGATCCCGTCTTCGACGCCGAGCGGGTGATCGCGCTCGACGACATCCTCATCGATCCCAGCACCGACGAGATCGCGCCCTTCCTCGCCTTCCACCCCGAGCTCGTGCACGGCCGCAGCGGCAACGTCCTGCTCACGAACGGGCGCGTGAGCCCCGGGCCCGACCACGAGGCGCGCCCTGGCCAGGTCGAGCGCTGGCGCATCGTCAACACCGCGAACGCCCGCACGATGAGCCTCTCGCTGACCGGCGCGTCGATGCGCGTCGTCGGCACCGACGCCGGGCGCCTCGCCGAGCCCTTCGAGACCACGCGGCTCGAGCTCCCGGTGGGTCAGCGTTACGACCTCGAGGTCCGCTACGACGGCCCCGGCCTGGTGGCTCTGCAGAGCCACGTGCTCGGGCGCGACGGCGCGGGCGACATCGTCGAGATGGCCGTGCCCGTCTACGTCGTCGACGTCGGGGGAGACGCGGTGGAGCCGCGGGAGATCGTGTGGCCCGAGCTGCCCGCGCCCGAGCCGCGGACGATCGATCGGGAGGTCGAGATGTCCTTCGACGCGATCGACGACCCCGAGCTGGGCATCCTCTGGCGAATCAACGGCGAGGCGCATCGCACCGAGCCGCTCTTCACCTTCGGCCGCGGCGAGACCGTGCGCATGACGCTCCGCAACCTCAACGGTCAGGAGCACCCCTTCCACCTGCACGGCCAGTTCTTCGAGGTGGTCGGTCGCCCGGGGCTCTACGACACGGTGCTGGTCGGGGGCTCGGCGACCGTGGAGATCATCGCTCACCTCGACAACCCCGGGCGCTGGATGGCGCACTGCCACATCCTCGAGCACGCCGAGCTCGGCATGATGAGCGAGATCGTCGTCGAGTAGCTCGGCCGCGTAATGCTCCGCCGGAGCGCTCGTCCTCCCTGCAGACGATTCGCAGAGGAGGACGAGATGGAAGCGACGATGGAGCTGGAGGCGGGGGCGGCGGAGGAGCTGTGCCTGCTGCCGATCCGAGGCATGACCTGCGCGAGCTGCGTGGGTCGGGTGGAGGCGGCGCTGGCGGAGGTCGACGGGGTCGGCGAGGCCACCGTCGACTTCGCCGGGGAGCGCGCGACGGTCCGCTTCGATCCGGGGCGCACCGACCGCGCGGCCCTGGCGCGCGCGGTGGAGGCGGCCGGGTACTCCGTGCCCGGCGCCGCGCCGCCGGAGGCGAGCGAGGACCCGGACGTCGCGGCCGCCCGCGCGCTCCGGAGAGACTTCGTCGTCGCGCTCCTCTTCACGTTGCCGCTGCTCGTCCTCGGCATGTCGCACGGCGCGATCCCGGGCGCGGATGGACCTCTCGGGCGCGCGGCGCAGCTCGTCCTGGCGACGGTCGTGCTGCTCGGGCCCGGGCGGCGGTTCTTCCGATTGGCCTGGGTCGCGGCGCGTCACCGCACCGCCGACATGAACACCCTCGTCGCGCTCGGGACGGGCGCGGCCTACGGGTACTCGGCGGTGGCGGTCCTGGCCCCGCAGCTCTTCGCCCACGCGGCCCACGGCGCCCAGCCCCACGTGTACTTCGAGGCGGCCGGCGCGATCCTGACCTTCGTCTTGCTCGGCAAGATCCTCGAGGGGCGCGCGCGACGCCGGCTGTCCGACGCCGTGCAGGGGCTCGTCGCGCTGCAGCCCGCGACCGCGCTGCGCCTCTCGCCGGATGGCGCGGAGGAGGAGGTGCCGCTCTCCGCCGTCGAGCCGGGCGATCTGGTGATCGTCCGCCCGGGCGCGCGGATCCCGGTGGACGGCGAGGTCGTCGGCGGCGCGTCGGCGGTGGACGAGTCCACCCTGACCGGTGAGAGCCTCCCCGTGGACAAGCGGGCGGGTGACCTCGTCCACGGCGGCACGCTGAACGAGAGCGGGTCGCTCCGGGTGAGGGTGCGCGCGCGCGGCGAGGAGTCGGCCCTGGCGCGGGTCGTCGACGCGGTGCGCCGCGCGCAGGGCTCGAAGGCGCCCATCGCGCGGCTCGCCGACGTCATCAGCGCGTGGTTCGTGCCGGTCGTGCTCGTGACCGCGACCGTCACCTTCGGCGTCTGGGTGGCGCTCGATCCCTCGGACGCGGGAGTCGCCACCGCGGTCGAGCGCTTCGTCGCGGTGCTCGTGATCGCGTGTCCGTGCGCGCTCGGGTTGGCCACGCCCGCGGCGATCGCGGTCGGCACCGCGCGGGGCGCCGAGCTGGGCGTGCTCGTCGGAGGCGGCGCGGCGCTCGAGGCGGCGAGCCGCGTCGACACCGTGCTGCTCGACAAGACCGGCACGCTCACCGTCGGCGAGCCGGTCCTCACCGACGTGGTGCCGGTCGCGGGCGGTGACGCGGACGCCCTCCTCGCCTGGGTCGCGGTCGCGGAGGCCGAGAGCGAGCACCCCATCGCGCGTGCCCTGGTGCGCGGAGCCCGTGCGAGGGGGATCCACGTCCGGCGACCCGACACCCTCACCGCGGCGGTCGGCTCTGGCGTCGAAGCGCTCTCGGGCGAGCGGCGCGTCCGCGTCGGCACGGAGGCGTGGCTCGCCGAGGCGGGAGTCGACGCGTCGGCTCTCCGTGACGCGGCGGATCGACTCGCCGACGCGGGACGCTCGATCGCGTACGTCGCCGTCGACGGAGCCCTCGCCGGGCTCGTGGGCGTCGCGGACCGGGCGGCGCCGGAGGCCGCGGCCGCCGTGTCGGCGCTGCGGGAGATGGGGGTGGAGGTCGCCATGGTGACCGGCGACCGGGAGGGACCGGCGCGCGCCGTCGCGCTGGAGCTGGGGATCGCGCGGGTCTTCGCGGAGGTGCGACCGGAGGGCAAGGCGGCGATCGTCGCCGAGGAGCGGGCGCGCGGCCGCCGCGTCGCCATGGTCGGCGATGGGGTCAACGACGCCCCGGCGCTCGCCACCGCCGACGTGGGCGTCACCGTCGGGACCGGCGCCGACGTCGCCGTGGCCGCCGCGGACGTCGCCCTGTCCGGCGCCGGCGTGTCGAAGCTGCCCCGCGCGTTGAGGCTGGCGCGGGCGACGATGCGCACCATCCGTCAGAACCTGTTCTGGGCGTTCGTCTACAACCTGGCGGGCATCCCGGTGGCCGCCGGGCTGCTCTACCCCTGGACCGGCTGGCAGCTCTCCCCGGTCCTCGCGAGCGCGGCGATGTCGCTCTCCAGCGTCTCGGTGCTCCTCTCGTCGCTCCGGCTCCGTCGGTTCGCTCCGTGAGGTGTAAGACGGGGCGGCCTCCTGCGTCCTCGGGGAGAAGGAGGTCGCCATGCCCGTCCACACCGAACGCCGCCCCTTGTCATCGACGCCCGCCGGGCTCCAGAGTCCAGGAGTGACCCGCTCCCGGTCCGACGCCGCGGCGATCGCCGCCTCCCTGGCCGAGCGCCAGGGCGAGTTCCTGAGCTTCCTGGAGAGGCGGCTCGGCGACCGCGCGCTCGCGCAGGACGTGCTGCAGGACGCCTTCGTGCGGAGCCTGGACCGGCTCTCGGATCTTCGCGATCCGGGGGCCGCGGTCGCTTGGTTCTACCGCACCCTGCGCAACGCGGCCGTCGACCACGGCCGGCGCGCCGGGGCCTCTCGTCGCGCCCTCGAGGCCTTCGCCTCCGAGCTCGAGGTGGCCGACGCGGGCCGGGAGACCCACGCGCAGGTGTGCCGCTGTGTCACCGCCCTGGCCCGTGACCTGAAGCCCTCCTACGCGGCCGCGGTCGAGCGCGTCGACGTCGAGGGCGCCGCGGTGAAGGACTTCGCGCGCGAGGAGGGGATCACCAGCAACAACGCCGGCGTGCGAGTCTTCCGGGCCCGCGCGGCGCTGCGGGCCAAGGTGGTCGAGACCTGCGGAGCGTGCGCGGCCCGCGGCTGCGTCGACTGCACCTGCGGAACGTGAAGCGGCGGACCGCGCTCGTCCGCGCGGCCCGCCGGCTCGTGATCCCATCCCGTCGCCTCAGCGAGGGGACGCTTCGTACCCCGCGCTCGCGACGGCCGCGCAGAGCGCCTCGTCGGAGACCCCATCGTGCGTGACCCGGGCCAGCCCGTCGGCGACGTGGACCTGGACCCCCGTCACCCCGGCGATCGCGCGCAGCGCCCGCTCGACCCGGCCGCCGCAGCTCCCGCAGGTCATGCCCTCGACCCGGAGGGTCGTCTCTCGCTCGTCCTTCTTCGTGCTCATGCTCGTCTCTCCTCTTCGCGGCGAAGGGCCGCAACGAAGAGACGACGACGACGCTGACGCATTACGCGAAGGTCAGCGCACGACGAGCGCGCCGCGATACATGCCCATCCCGCAGGTGAACGCCACACGGTCCCGGTCGCCCACGTCGAGCGTCACCGCGACCCGCTCCCCGACGGGCAGCTCGCGGCGGATGTCGTGGCTCGGGATCACGAGCGTGCCCCCGCAGCCGCGCTCGCTCGTGCGCGTGAAGACGAGCGTGATCCTCTCGCCGCGCTCGACCTCCACGGACCCGGGGTGATATCCGCGCTCGTCGACCGTGATCTCGAAGCGGCGCGGGGGATCGGCGAGCGTCACGCTGGTGATGAGGGAGAGAGTCAGCGAGAGGAGGACCGACGAGAGGATGCGCATGCACGCATCCTGGGGCGCCGACGGCCGCATCGCAATGTCGTCCCGCCGCGGTCAGCCCCTCGAGGAGGGCGCGCAGACGTCGGAGCGGATGAGGAAGCGGACGCCGCGCGGCGCCTCGAGGGAGAAGCCGGCCCCGCGGCCGGGCACCACGTCGAGGGTCAGCTCGGTGTGCTTCCAGAGCTCGTACTGATCGCCGCCCATGTAGAACGGGCAGCCCTCGATCTCACCGAGCTCCACGTCGCGCGCGCCGAGCTTCAGCTCCCCGCGCGGGTAACACATCGGCGCGCTCCCATCGCAGCAACCACCGGACTGGTGGAACATCAAGGGCCCGTGCTCCTCGATGAGTGAGCGGATCAACGCGCGAGCCTCGTCGGTAGCGTGAACGGCCATGTCGACTCCTGGGAGAGCGGTGGGCGGTGACGCGAGGGCAGGGGCGGGGAGGTGCTCGCCCCTGCCCAGGTGACCTCAGAAGAAGCCCATCGGGTTCTCGTCGTAGCTCACCAACAGGTTCTTCGTCTGCTGGTAGTGGTCGAGCATCATCTTGTGGTTCTCGCGGCCGACGCCGGAGTGCTTGTAGCCACCGAACGCCGCGTGAGCCGGGTAGAGGTGGTAGCAGTTCGTCCACACCCGCCCCGCCTCGATCGCGCGGCCCGCCCGGAAGGCGTCGTGCATGCTGCGGGTCCAGACGCCGGCGCCGAGACCGTAGAGCGTGTCGTTCGCGATCTCGATCGCCTGATCGAAGCCCTCGAAGCGCGCGACCGACACGACCGGTCCGAAGATCTCCTCCTGGAAGATCCGCATCCGGTTCTCGCCCTCGAAGATCGTCGGCGCGACGTAGTAGCCGCCCTCGAGCTCACCCGGGAGCTTCACGCGCTCGCCGCCGGCGCGGAGCTTCGCGCCCTCCTTCTTGCCGATGTCGATGTAACTGAGGATCTTCTCGAGCTGATCGTTGGAGGCCTGCGCGCCGATGCGGGTGTCGGTGTCGAGCGGGTGACCGGGCTCGATGGCGCGGGTGCGCGCCTCGGCGAGCTTCATGAAGTCGTCGTAGATCGACGCCTCGACCAGGGCGCGCGACGGGCAGGTGCAGACCTCACCCTGGTTGAGCGCGAACATCGCGAAGCCCTCGAGCGCCTTCTGCCGGAACGCGTCGTCCTTCGCCATCACGTCCGCGAAGAAGATGTTCGGCGACTTGCCGCCGAGCTCGAGCGTCACCGGGATCAGGTTCTCCGACGCGTACTGCATGATGAGCCGCCCGGTCGTCGTCTCGCCGGTGAAGGCGACCTTGGCGACGCGGCGGTTCTGGGCGAGCGGCTTGCCCGCCTCGACGCCGAAGCCCTGCACCACGTTGAGCACGCCGGGGGGCAGGATGTCCGCGACCAGCTCGGCGAAGAGCATGATCGTCGCCGGGGTCTGCTCTGCGGGCTTGAGCACCACGCAGTTGCCGGCCGCGAGCGCCGGGGCGAGCTTCCAGGCCGCCATCAGCAGCGGGAAGTTCCAGGGGATGATCTGCGCGACGACGCCGAGCGGCTCCTTCAGGTGGTAGGCGACGGTGTGCTCGTCGAGCTCCGCCATGCTGCCCTCCTCGGCCCGCAGCACGCCGGCGAAGTAGCGGAAGTGATCGATGGCGAGCGGCAGGTCGGCGGCGAGCGTCTCGCGGACCGGCTTGCCGTTGTCCCAGGACTCCGAGACCGCGAGGCGCTCCAGGTTCGCCTCCATCGCGTCGGCGATCCGGTTCAGCATGGCCGAGCGCTCGGCGGCGGGGGTCTTGCCCCACTTCACCCTCGCGCCGTGGGCGGCGTCGAGGGCGCGCTCGACGTCCTCCTCGGTGGACCGCGCGATCTCGCAGAAGACCTTGCCGGTCACCGGGCTGACGTTCTCGAAGTATCGACCCTTCGCGGGGGCGACGAGCTCGCCGCCGATGAAGTTCTCGTAGCGGCTCGCGTACTGGACCTTCGAGCCATCGGTGTTGGGGGATGCGTAGCGCACGTTCGACCTCCTCGGGTTCGACCCGCCCTGGTGCAGCCGCCGTTCCAGCCCCGAAACGGCGCGGCGCGGCCGGCTCGCGGCCCGAGAAGTGGAGCGAATCGAAACACCCGGTGGCGCGAGGCGCGCCAGATCCGTGTCCGGCTTGTGATCATCGCGTTTCGGCTGCACCGTGAATTCGATGGGGATGGCCGACGCGCTCGTGCTCGACGACGTCCCGGAGGGCGTCTGGCGCGCGTTCCAGGAAGACGACCTGCGTCGACACACCGCGGCCTGGGCCCACGACGCACATCTGGCGCGGTGGCGACGGTCTCGCGCCCTCGGCGCCTCTTCGGACGGGGCGCCGGTCGACGACGCGCTCGTGCGCGGAGAGGACCTGAAGCTCCGGGCCGAGCACGTGGAGATGCTCGACGTCCTCGGCGCCTCCGCGCTCGCCCGGGCCACCGCGCAGGTGTCCGCGCACGACTTCGTCCTGCTCCTGGCCGACGCGGACGGGGTCGTGGTCCGCAGCGCGGGTGGCGGCGACTTCCGCACCGAGGCCGAGCGCGTCCGGCTGATCGAGGGCGCGAGCTGGGGTGAGCCGGTCCGCGGCACGAACGCGATCGGCACCGCCGCGTCCGAGGGCCGCCCGACCATCGTGCTCGGCCGCGCGCACTACGGCCGGAGCTATCACCGCCTCGCCTGCTACGCGGCGCCGGTGCTCGACCCGAGCGGGCGGGTCGCGGCGGTGCTCGACGCGACGTCGACGATCGAGCACGCGACGCCGCAGGTCGGTGACGCGGTCTTCGCCGCGGCCGGCGCGCTCACCGAGCTGCTCCGCCTCGAGGCCTACGCGAGCGCGGGCGGCGCCATGCTCCGGGTGCTGTCCCGGGCCCTCGACCGGAGCGACGCGCCGGCGATGCTCGTGGAGCCGCCGGGCCGCATCACGCGCATGAACGCGAGCGCGCGCACCCTTCTCTCGGGCGCCCCGGCGGGCGGCCAGGCGCGGGCGCTGATCGGGCTCGACTGGGCGACGCTCGAGGCGGAGGCGTTCGCGCCGACCGCGGGCGGGCGGCCGGTCGGCCCGGATCTCCGCGCGCACGTCGAGCCGCTGGTCGGCGCCTCCGGCGCGCCGCTCGCGCTGATCGTGCACCTCGAGCCGCGCTCCCGTTCGACGCCGCGCCCGGCGCCGCCCCGGCCCCCGCAGCGGCGCGCGTCGGTGCCCTTCGCCGAGATCGTCTGCGAGGACCCGACGCTGACCGACGCGATCGAGTGGGCCCGGCTCGTCGCGGCGAGCGAGCTCCCGGTGATGCTCCTGGCCGAGACCGGCGCCGGCAAGGAGCTGTTCGCCAAGGCCATTCACGCCGCGAGCCCGCGCGCCGCCGGCCCCTTCGTCGCGGTGAACTGTGGCGCCATTGCTCCCTCTCTGCTCGAGAGCGAGCTCTTCGGCTACGCGCCCGGCGCGTTCACCGGCGCGGACAAGCGCGGGCGCCCCGGGCTCTTCCACGCGGCGAGCGGCGGCACGCTCTTTCTCGACGAGGTGGCGGAGATGCCGCTCGCCATGCAGGCCGCCTTGCTCCGCGTGCTCGAGTCCGGCCGCTACCAGCGGGTGGGCGACACCCGCCCCGAGGAGAGCGACGTGCGGGTGGTCTGCGCCACCTGTCGCGACCTCGAGGGCGCCATCGAGGCGGGCACGTTCCGGCGCGACCTCTACTACCGCCTCAAGGGCGCGGCCCTCCGCATCCCGGCGCTGCGCGATCGCGAGGACGTGATCCCCCTCGCCCGCGCGCTCCTCGCCCAGCGCGCCGCGCGGCTCGGGCTCCCCGCGCCGACCCTCTCCATCGACGCCGAGCGCGCGATCGCCGCCCACGACTGGCCGGGCAACGTGCGCGAGCTGATCTCCACCCTCGACGTCGCACTCGTCGCCGCGCGCGGCGCGCCCGAGCTCGACGCCTCACACCTCCCCATCGACCCGCCCGAGCGCCCGGAGCCGCCCCGCGGAGGCCTGCTGCGCGCCGAAGCCGAGGCGCTCCGCGCGGCCCTCGCCAAGTACCGAGGCAACGTCAGCGCCGCCGCCCGCGAGCTCGGCATCGCGCGCAGCACCCTCTACCGCCTCGCCCGTCGCGCGGGCGTCTCGATTCGCTAGCCTCCCTCCCTCACGTGAGGTCGAGGGGGGCAACTGATCGCACGCAAGACGCCAACGCGCCGAGTGGCCGCGGGATGGCGCATGGCCGGGGCTCGGCGGACTGCCCTCTTTCTGGGGGGACGCTTCGGTGGCTCTTGTGGCTCTCGCAAAGGCGCCAAGCCGCCAAGGGGTTGGGTGGCCGCGGGATGGTGGATGGCCAGGCCGTGCCTTCTTCGTGTGAAGAACGAGGGGCAACTAATTTCACGTAAAGGCGCGAGAGGCCGAGCTCGGAAGGCAATTGGTTTCTCGCAGAGCCGCAGAGGCGCAGAGGGAGGTAGGTGGCCGCGGGATGGTGGATGGCCAGGTCGTGCCTGCTGCTGGCCACCTCGAAGGTGTGCCTCCCTCGTGTGAAGAACGAGGGGCAACTAATTTCGCGCAAAGACGCAAAGACGCAAAGGGGCGGGAGGCCGCGGGCTGGCGGATGGCCGGGGCTTGGCGGCCTGGCCGCTCTTGGGCGGCTGCCCCTTCTCCGCTTCACCGAGTCGGCTTCTCGGGCGAGGAGCTCGGAAGGCAATTGGTTTCTCGCAGAGTCGCAGAGGCGCAGAGGAAGGTGGGTGGCCGCGGGGTGGCGGATGGCCAGGTCGTGCCTGGTGCTCTCCACCTCGAACGTGTGCCTCCCTCGTGTGAAGAACGAGGGGCAACTAATTTCACGCAAAGACGCAAAGACGCAAAGGGGCGGGAGGCCGCGGGCTGGCGGATGGCCGGGACTTGGCGGCCTGGCCGCTCTGGGCGGCTGCCCCTTCTCCGCTTCACCGAGTCGGCTTCTCGGGCGAGGAGCTCGGAAGGCAATTGGTTTCTCGCAGAGTCGCAGAGGCGCAGAGGGAGGTGGGTGGCCGCGGGATGGTGGATGGCCAGGTCGTGCCTGCTGCTGGCCACCTCGAAGGTGTGCCTCCCTCGTGTGAAGAACGAGGGGCAACTAATTTCACGCAAAGACGCAAAGACGCAAGTGCGACCAGGCACTGCTGGTCCGAGGGGAAGGAGTGATGCGGTAGCGACCGAAACTTGGAAGAGGTGTCTTGTGGGTGCGAATCCCACCCGGTCAAAGCCGAGCCCGGCAGGCCGGTAGCCAGCCT
>Ga0310345_10000183_pt1 | contig 118851 bp, 123 predicted proteins | sample HC15DNA20500_MG_FD_204667 | JGI IMG/M metagenome (GOLD analysis project Ga0310345, IMG submission 204667) | Marine microbial communities from station ALOHA, North Pacific Subtropical Gyre - HC15-DNA-20-500_MG | ecosystem: Environmental > Aquatic > Marine > Oceanic | place: Pacific Ocean... | reverse complement strand
TCCGCCTCCTTGAGCACGCCGATGATCTGCTCTTCTGAAAACCTCGTTCTCTTCATCTCGTCCGTCCTTCTGTCAGGGCCGGACTCTAATCCAACTTGGAGGAAAATCAGGGGGTCACGTCAGCTGGGACAGAACAAAGCTCCGAAGCTAAACATCTCCATACCCTCTATTCCCTTACGGTTGCGTCAATTAGCAATGGGAGGCTGAAACCAGAAAGCGTAAATATTGCCGAAAAGAGGCGCGCTCTGGTCGCAATCCTTGAGCCTTTGGCAAAAAATGAGGCGCGTCCAAACAATGCGTTGGAAGCAAAGACCTATCTGACCCTCATCAAAACCCATGATGCAATGCACCAGGAAGCAACCGACGCTCTGGACGAATGCTGGACTGATTTTTCAGAAATTTTGAAAGCATCAGAAATCCTAGGCTCTTACCCGGTCGATCTACTCGAAAGCGTCTTAGGAGAGCTTGGCAGCGTCGTTGATAGCCCTGCCTTTGATAATCTATTTGCGGAGCTGACCGATGTGATTGGTCAAAGGCGCAGCCACGGTGCGGCAGGTCAGGCCAATATCAAGCGCGCATTTCAGAAGCTCGAACTCGAAAATCCGTATGAGGCTATTCGTTGGTTTGGACGAGCAGAAGAGTTATTACTGAAGCGGGAATACCGCGAGGAATTGACCGAAGCCTTGCTGGGAAGCGCCAGTGCCTACGGCATTGTTGGTTTGCGATGGGCGGCGAGGAATCGTGCATTGGTTGCGCTTGACCATGCGATGATGGACTTCCGCGAAGATGGAGACATTGACTGGCTAGCATGGATTGCCGTCAAGCAGTTGGCTTGGGCCGAGCTGCGGTTGGGTCGTGTGCCGCAGGCTCTAGCAACGCTGATGCTGGCGAAATTCATTCTTGCCGCATTGCAACCTGAGGGCGAGATTGCAGATCAAGTTGAAGAAGACCTGATATCTATCGAGGTTGCTTTTGGCTTGCTGCTTCTGAATCTCGATGTCGGGCAACTTGGGGCCATTTCGCAACTTCACGACAGTTTTGAAAAATACGATCTTGTCATTCCGGGAATGGCGACCCTGTTCACTTTGGGTCAGCATCAAGCTCTGATTGAAGAGGGGTATTGCCCGGAGGGGCAGACAGAGAAGGACCTTAACGACTTTCTACAGAATTGGATCAATGTTCCAGGCGGCGACCAGATGCCGAGCGAAACAATATTACTGGATCAAGCCGAAGTTGAGTTTCAGTCAAATGTCCTTGGCTGCAACATCCGGGTCAAGTCACACACCGATCCGGTATCGGTAGGCATTGCTGAGACCATACTCGGCAGCCTTGAGAGCTTGATGGCCACAAGTGATGAAAGTCACGTTCTACCGCATAAAGAGAAGTTTCGGATTGTAGTGCTGCCCGATGGCGAGCCTGATTCCATTCCCAGTCATCGCTTGGTCGAGGACAAAGGAGCGTCGTATATCGAAATTTCTCACTCGCCTGACTTTCATCAAGACAGTGCAGATAAGATGCAGCGATACCGCGACTGGTTGCAGGAGCTTATTGTCGAGATAGTCTGCCGCTTTGCGATTGTGCGAGACATTGAAGGATGGATGTCAAAGATCGCGGCAGACGAGCGCGGTTTCTCCAGAGCTTTCACATTCAGCGATATGCTGACTGTCAATTTCAATGTGTTTGGCGCCAAACCACCGGTTCGGATTGGCGATCATATTAAGAGCGGTTCTCGTGTATTTACCCCATTGAGGGAAGCGCCTCTGATCCAAAAAGAAAAGCCCATAGGTGGAGCCCAGCCGCTTAAACATGGAAAAGGGCCGATCCCGGCTGCCTTCGCAAAACCGGAGGAATTGAAGCACACAGACCGGAGCGTCCTTTCTCCCATCGAATTGGATTTATGGGACAAAGCTGGCTGGCACGGGACAGCATTTATGAGCTACGATGGAATGCCAGGGCCAATTTTGGCGCTGCACTTTCGAGATGCTGATGCTTCCCGACGTATCTTTGAAGATTGGATATCTCGATGGGGACGCGAAGGCAGCGACGAGAATTTGCGAATCTCGATCGTAACGGGAGTCTCGGTCAAGCACCCCTTTGCATATTCGATGCACATTGGACCGGTCTATCGAACAAGAGATGAGCGAAGCGGAATTACGTTCACAACGTTGTCACGCTATATGCGACTGGACGCTTCTACGCCGGATAATTTGAATGGCTTCCTTGGCGCATATCAGAAGGCAGGAACCTTTGCCTTCGCGCCTGCGGTAGCGGTTCCCGGGAAGCCATTCCCTGTTCCAATGCTTGATTTGATCCAACCAAGGCGTCGATTGGAAGTTCGCCCTGCGTGGACGATCGATGAGAACGATCCCGATATGTCAGTCATACAGGACGATGATGATCCGTTCATCCCCGACGGTCAGACGGACCCGCCGGTGCGGCGAGCAATAGCTAAGATGAGGGAGTTTCGATCCGGCAAGGCCTGACCGGATAGGCCAAAGAGATTAGGCAGCACCCTTCCGTTGGTAACCTATCTTCTATGGGGCCTCAAGCCCGGAGCAATAGCCTCCCCAAGCCTCCATCAGCTTCACCCGTGCGCCGGGATTTTCCGGCGTGCCGAGATAGGTTGTACGACGATATGCAGCCTGCACCGCATCCGGCGTCTTATGCGCCAGCGCGGCTTCGACCACCGCATTTGGAAAGCCTTCGTTTGCTGCCCAATCGGTGAAGCTAGAGCGGAAACCGTGGACGTGGAAAGGCTCCTGCATATCGCGCATGACCTTCAGCAGCGTCATGTTGGACATTGCCTTGCCGGTCATGCCAGGAAAAACCACTTCGGCTCCCTCCATCTGCATTGCCTCCGCCTTCACAAGAACCGCCATCGCCGCTTCTGACAACGGCACGATGTGCGCCCTGCTGCGCTTCATGTGTTCGGCTGGGATTGTCCAAAGGCGCTGGTCCAGATCGAATTCGTCCCATTTCGCGAGCCGCACTTCCTGCGACCGAACACCCGTCAGAATGAGGAGGTCTAGCGCCAATCGCGAATAGGATGGCTTGCGACGCAGCGCGGTCAGGAACGGAGGAACGGCGACGTATGGCATTGCCTTGCGGTTTGCAGGTTTCTTGATCTGCCTAGGCAACCCTCGCCCCGCTTTCAGGCTGCTATTGCCCGATGGAGCCTCTGTGGAGCGCCAGCCTTTGGCATGGGAGTAATCCAACACCGCGCATATACGGTTGCGGACCTGGCGGGCGGTTTCCGGAATTTCCTGCCAGATCGGCGTAAGGACCGTGATGATGTCGGCAGCGGTAATTCCGCCAGTCGTCATGTCGCCCAGCTTCGGGAAGGCGTAGTTCTCCAGACTGGCCAGCCACTGGCGACCATAGACATCGCTTTTCCAACCAGCCTCGTTCTCGGAATGGTATTGGGTAGCGGCTTCGCGGAAAGTGACCTTCGCAGCTTCCTCGTTCTTGCGCTCGGTCAGCACGTCGCGCTTTTCAACCTTCACGGCTTTGCGGAGTTCGGCGGCTTTCGTGCGGGCCTCGGCGAGCGTCACCAGCTTTGCGCTACCCACTCCGATGTCGCGTCGCTTGCCATCCTGTTGGAGTCGCAAATTCCAATAGGCACCGCCGCGTTTGTCCACTTTCAGGAATAATCCGTCACCGTCCTGATAGGTGCCCGGATTCGCCAAAGCGGCCTTGACCGCTACCGCCGTGAGTTTGCCCATTGCTCTACCCCCACATTTTTCGGGACCGAGTTGCGAAACCAAAGTGTGGGGGTAAGCCACTTTACCCCCACATTACCCCCACACTTGGTTCCGGTTGCAGGCAAATTGCAGCGGTCAAATGCGGACGATAAGGGCAATGATAACCTTGGTTTTCTGCGATTTCTAGGGCTTTTCGGGGATGTTCTGAGAAAGGGCGGTGGTGGACAGGGCTGGATTCGAACCAGCGTACGCTTGCGCGGGCAGATTTACAGTCTGCTGCCTTTAACCACTCGGCCACCTGTCCACACGGGCCATTTCGCTGAGGAAATCGTGGGATCGCATGCCGATCCCTTGCCGAGAGGCGCCCCTTTGGCGAAGCGATGCTTGCCTGTCAATGCCCTCGCTGGCACAGGCCGCAGCCAATGTTGAAGACAGGACGGATTTGATGGCGAAGGGTGAACGCAAACGGGCTCTCAGGGGCCGTGCAGGTCGGATGAAGGGCGGACGAGGCAGCGGCCGGGCGAGCAGTGGTCAGGTCCGCCTCTGGGGCCGCCATGCGGTCGAGGCGGCGCTCAAGAACCCCGATCGCGTCCACCGCAAGCTGTGGGCTACGCGTGAGGCGATCGAGACGCTCGACGGTGAACTGCCGAGCGATTTCCCGGTGGAGTATGCAGATGTCACCGACCTTGCGCGCCTCGTCGCCAAGGATGCGCCACACCAGGGCCTCGTGCTCGAATGCGCACCGCTGGAAGACATCCACCTCGACGAAGTGCTCGATGGCAGTCCTGCCCGCCCCATCGTCGTGCTCGATCAGGTCACCGATCCGCACAATGTCGGTGCGATTATGCGTTCGGCTGCAGCATTCGGCGCTGCGGCGCTGGTGACGCAGGATCGCCACGCCCCGCCCGAAGGCGGCGTAATTGGCAAGGCTGCTTCGGGCGCGCTTGAGGTGCTGCCTTGGGTCCGCGTGGTCAATCTCGCTCGCGCGCTCGAGCAGATGGCCGAAGCGGGATACTGGCGGATCGGCCTGACCGGTGCCGCCGACGCCACTTTGGCCGAGGCCCTTCCCGAAGCCCCGATCGCGCTGGTGCTCGGCGCGGAAGGCGAAGGGATGCGACAGAATATCGAATCGCATTGCGATGCGCTTGCCAGACTGCCGATCGGGGACCAGATCGAAAGCCTGAACGTGTCCAATGCCGGTGCAATAGCGCTCTACGCAATCGCGACGAGGTAAGCACACATATCGAGGGGGGAATGAATTGATGCGGATACTGATCGCACTGATGGCGCCGCTGCTGCTTGGCGGATGCCTGCTATCGCCCGGCAAATTCACCAGCGAGCTTCAGCTCCTCGCCAATGACGAGTTCGTTTTCACTTATGATGGCGAGATACAGATGCTTGCCCTTAGCAAGCTTGCCGAGATGGCCGCGAACAAGGAGCGGACCTTCGAGGCCGAATGCTTCGACGACGACTTCGACCAGCGCGAGTGTTCGGAAGACGAGGTTGCCGAACAAGAGGCGGAATGGAACGCCGGCGCGGAAGAACGTCAGGCCGAAAAAGCCCGTGAAGCAGAACAGATGCGCGCGTTCCTGGGGGGTATCGATCCGTCGAACCCGGAAGCGGCACAGGAACTTGCGACCCGGCTCGAGCGCCAGCGCGGGTGGCACCGGGTAGAGTATATGGGCGATGGTCTGTTCGAGGTGGAGTTCCGTGTTTCGGGCGCACTTACGCACGACTTCGTCTTCCCAACCATCGAAGGGATGCCGAGCGCCAACGGGTTCGTCAGCATAAACCTGCGCGATGGGCGGCAAGTGCGTGTGAACGCTCCGGGGTTTGCCGGGCAGAAGGATGCCAATCCGATGTTCGGCGGGATGCCTCTCGGTGCCGTGGCAGCGATGTCCGAAGCGGAGAAAGGGGGCGAGATGCCCAAGATCGCAATTCCGGAAGGTACTTTCACGATCATCACCGACGGCAGGATACTGGCCAACAACACCGATGAAGGTCCGGCGCCACATGCGGCCGGTCAGGCGCTGTCATGGAAGATCGGAGCGACGACCAAGCAGGCACCGACCGCTTTGATTGCGTTCGACTGAAACGGACGAAAACGCCGCGCTCTCCGGTCTGGAGAGCGCGGCGAGTATTTCAGTCCCTGGTATGGCGCCGCGAGGCGTGGCGGCACCTGCCGGTAAATCCGGACTAGTTGACGGAGTCCTTGAGGCCCTTGCCGGCCTTGAACTTCGGCTGGTTGGAAGCCTTGATGGTCATCGGTTCACCGGTGCGGGGGTTGCGACCGGTCGAGGCCTTGCGCTTGGCAACCGAGAAAGTACCGAAGCCGACCAGGCGCACTTCATCACCGCTCGACAGGGACTTGGTGATGGCATCGAAAACACCTTCGACGGCGCTCGACGCATCGCTCTTCGAAAGACCGCTGGAATCGGCAACTGCGCTGATCAGGTCGTTTTTGTTCATTAGAGAAACCCCCTTGTTCTTATCATCAAATCGAATTGGCTGAATCGCCTCGGCGAAGGCGAACGAATTGAGAGTTTTTTCGAGGCAGTGTCAAAGGCAAATTCCGCCAGAATCGGCGGTTTCTGGGCCCAAGGCGAATAAAAATAAGGTGAAGCGCGTATTCACCAACGAATGCTGCTCCGCCCGGCCGCTCGATGAGCCTTCACCGCCGCGTGGAGGCTTTACGAGTCGCTGCAACGCAGCATGCCCTTTGTTAATGTGCCGTTGGCGAAGGTGCCTGGTGCGGATGATCGGGCTGGCTCGCGAGATCGTCCGCCTCGGTCCACTCGATGGGTTCCGGCACGCTGCACAGCGCATGGGCCAGCACTTCATCGACGTGAGCGACCGGGACGATTTCCAGTCCATCCTTAACATTGTCCGGAATCTCGGCGAGATCCTTGACGTTTTCTTCCGGGATGAGGACCTTCTTGATCCCTCCGCGAAGCGCCGCAAGCAGTTTTTCCTTCAGGCCGCCGATGGCGAGAACGCGGCCGCGCAGGGTGACCTCGCCGGTCATTGCGACATCCGCGCGCACCGGTACGCCCGACAGTGTCGAAACGATCGAAGTCACCATGCCGACGCCAGCGCTCGGCCCGTCCTTGGGGACCGCGCCTTCGGGCAGGTGAATATGGATATTGCGGCGCTGGAAAAGGCTCGGTTTGATCCCGTAATGCGGCGCCCGCGCTTTCACGAAGCTGAAGGCAGCGGCAACACTTTCGTTCATCACTTCGCCGAGCTTGCCGGTCGTCTTGATCTCGCCCTTGCCAGGCGTGGTCACGCTTTCGATGGTCAGCAGCTCGCCGCCCACCTCGGTCCAGGCAAGGCCGGTCACGGCACCGACCTGCGGCTCATCTTCGCTCATGCCATGCTTGAACTTGCGCACGCCCGCAAAGTCGCTGAGGTTTTCGGGCGTGATCTTTACGCTCTCGACTTCCTTCTCGAGAATCTTGCGAAGGCTCTTGCGTGCCAGCCGGGCCAGTTCGCGTTCGAGCGTACGAACGCCCGCCTCGCGCGTGTAGAAGCGGATAAGGTCACGCAGACCGTCCTCCGTGAGTTCGAATTCGCCCTTCTTGAGGCCATGCTCTCCGATCTGTTTCGGCAGCAGGTGGCGCTTAGCGATTTCGACCTTCTCATCCTCGGTATAACCTTCAAGCCGGATGATCTCCATGCGGTCGAGCAGCGGCTGCGGCAGGTTGAGACTGTTCGCAGTGGTCACGAACATGATGTCCGACAGGTCGAGGTCGAGTTCAAGGTAGTGGTCCTGGAACTTGTTGTTCTGCTCCGGATCGAGGACTTCGAGCAGGGCCGAAGCCGGATCGCCACGGAAATCCTGACCGAGTTTGTCGATCTCGTCGAGCAGGAACAGTGGATTGATCTTTCCCGCCTTCTTGAGATTGGTCACGATCTTGCCGGGAAGCGAACCGATATAGGTCCGCCGGTGGCCGCGGATCTCGGCCTCGTCGCGCACGCCGCCCAGCGACTGGCGCACGAATTGGCGGCCTGTCGCCTTGGCGATGCTCTTACCGAGCGAGGTCTTGCCGACACCTGGAGGGCCGACGAGGCACAGGATCGGCCCCTTCAGCTTGCGCGTGCGGGCCTGAACGGCGAGATATTCGATGATGCGATCCTTGACCTTCTCAAGACCGTAGTGGTCGGCATCGAGCACTTCCTGCGCTTTGCCGATGTCCTTCTTGACCTTGCTCTTCTTGCCCCACGGCAGGCCAAGCAATACGTCGAGATAGTTGCGGATGACGGTCGCCTCGGCGCTCATCGGCTGCATCGCCTTGAGCTTCTTTAGCTCCGCCTCGGCTTTTTCCCGGGCTTCCTTGGAAAGCTTCGTCTTGGCGATCTTCTCCGTCAGCTCGGCAATTTCGTTGCTACCATCTTCGTCGCCGCCAAGTTCGTTCTGGATCGCCTTCAGCTGTTCGTTGAGGTAATATTCGCGCTGCGTCCGCTCCATCTGCCGCTTGACGCGGCCGCGGATGCGACGTTCGACCTGAAGGACCGAAAGTTCGCCCTCCATATAGGACATGACCATTTCGAGCCGCTTGAGCGGATCCTTCTCGACCAACAACGCCTGCTTGTCGGAAACCTTGGCGTTTATCGCGGCGGCGATCGTATCGGCCAGTTCGCCGGCATCGTCGATATCGCCCAACTGCTCGGCGGCTTCGTCGCCCAGTTTCTTGTTGAGCTTCGCATACTCGCCGAACTGCTCGACCACCTGCCGCATCATGGCGGTAACTTCGCTACCAGACGCAGTAACCTCATCCTGAGCGGTAACCGTGGCTTCGACATAGTCTCCGCGCGGTGCCAGTTGCTCAAGAGATGCACGCGAAGTGCCCTGAACCAGCACACGGACCGTGCCGTCCGGCAGCTTGAGGAGTTGCAGCACCTGGGCGATCACACCCACATCGAACAGGTCGTCAGCCTCTGGATCGTCACATCCCGGATCGAGCTGGGCCAACAGGAAGATATCCTTGCTACCTTCCATGGCCGCCTCGAGCGCAGCCACCGATTTGTCGCGACCGACAAACAGGGGCACCACCATGCCGGGAAATACCACGATGTCGCGCAGCGGAAGGAGGGGGAAGGTCTGGGTCATCAATCAATTCCGTTAGGGGTCTCGCAGGACCGTTCGCAGGGAATATGGTGAGGCCTACCTAAGTCCGCAACGCCTCGAGCAAAAGTCATGTGGATGACGCAAAATTACAATCGATGGCCGATCTAGCAAATATCGTTTCGAGATCGAAATTAGATAGATAATCTAATTATTGTCGGGCAAAGCATTATGGCGCTTCCACCTGACTTGGCGGTCAGAAGTTGATGCTGACGGTCACGATATCCTCGTATGTGCCCGGTGTCAGGTTTGCGGGCACCGAATTTATCCGGCCATATGCAGTGAGGCTTCCCCGCCCCATCCCGAAGGCAATGCCCCATGGCGCGTTGCCCCAGCCGCTGCCCCAAGTCTGAGTTCTGGCGGCATTGCGATAGATTGCATAAGGAATGAAGTCGCCAGACGCGTTTCGCATCCTGCGCTGCGTCCCGGCAGCGTTGCTCCCCAAATCCATATCGACCCGGTAGAGCGCCAGTCGCGTGCATTCGATGTCTATCTGCGTGCTGCTGTCGACCGGCCCCGCCCCCGCTCCGGCGCTCACGTCGAACACCATTTCGGCAGTCAGCACAGTGCAGCCATCGATGACTTCCACCGTCGGAGTCAGCGTAGCCTGTGCGCTGGCAGCCGAGGAATGCGCCATAAGCACGAATGCAGCAACGGAAGTGAGAAATATTTGGCGCTTCACTTTGGGCTCGACGATACCTGGTCTTAGCCGTCTACGCCCAATCACCTAATTCGATCTTAACATCGCTTTCACTGTCGCCACGACTGGTGCCGCAGAAATCTGGCCGGATATACGCGACGTTACATTCCGGGGAGCTTGAAGCCCGGCGGCAAACCGACACCCTGCTGGATCTTCTCCATTTCCTGAGCCGAAACGCGGTCTGCCCGGTCGCGGGCATCGTTGAATGCGGCGGTTACGAGATCTTCGACCATCTGCTTTTCTTCCGGCTTCATCAGGCTTTCGTCGATCGTTACGCCGATAATGCGGCCACGTGCCGTGGCGCGAACCTTGACCAAACCGCCGCCAGCCGCGCCTTCGACTTCGATTTCGTCGAGCTTGGCCTGGGCGTCGCCCATCTGCTTCTGGATCGTTTCGGCGGCCTTCTGGGCCTGCGCGAGCATCTCTTCCATGTTCATGCGTTTCTACTCCAGGGTATTTCGCGGCGCGGAGGGGATGCGCCGCCATCATCGATCAATTCGGCATCGGGAAAAGCCTCGAAAGCGGCCTTCACCAATGGGTGTTCGCGGGTTGCCGCCGCCGCGGCTTCGCGTTCGGCCTCGAGCACTTCGACGAGCGATGGCGTACCTGCACCACCGGCGACTTCCTCGACCGTCCACCGCTTGCCTGTATGGCGGTGAAGCGCATCCCTTAGTACGGGAGCGATATCGTCCGAAAACTTGGCATCGCGGCCGTAGCGAAGAACGCCGTAGGCGAGTTCGACCACCCGCACCTGCAGGCGCATGATGCTGGCCTCCTGCATCAGGCCGGAGGTATTGATCGCCTCGACCAGTTCCCGCCAGTCGAGAGACGCCTGCGGCGCGCTCGCCGGTGCTGTGCCAGCCGCTGTTGGTGCCGGAGCGGGACCGGCTTCGGCCAGCGTTTCGATCTTCTTTGCCAGCTTTCCCGGATCAGGCAGCTGGCCAGCGTACAGCGTGCGCAGCAGCGCCATGCGCAGCGCCACCAGTGGATCGGGCGCAAGACGCACTTCCTCGTGCCCCTTGAGCAGCAATTGCCAGAGGCGGTGAAGCTGGCCTGCGGGAAGTCGTGTGGACCACTCCGCAAGCTGTTCACGCTCATCGGCGCTGGTGCCTTCGGGTTCGCTGCCGGACACTTGTGCAACCGTGATCCGGTGCGCGAGGTCCATCTGCGCGCGCATCAGGGCCAGCGGTTCGACGCCGAGCGCATATTGCTCGTCGACCGCTTCGAGCAGCGCCTTGCCATCGCCTTCGAGTATGTGGCCGAACAGCCTGCGCTGGGCACCCTTGTCGGCAAGGCCAAGCATGTCGCGCACGCGGGCGGCGCTCACCCTGCCTTCGGTATCGAGATCGGCATGGGCGATCGCCTGGTCGAGGATCGAAAGCCCGTCGCGGACGGAACCCTCGGCAGCATTGGCTACGATGTGCAAAGCCTCGGGATCGGCTTCGACGCCTTCTCTGCGGCATATCTCGGCGAAGTGGCTTTCGAGCAGATCCACCGGGATGCGCCGCAGATCGAAGCGCTGCGTGCGGCTGAGCACCGTTACCGGCAGCTTCTCGACCTCGGTCGTGGCGAAGAGGAACTTCACATGCGCCGGCGGCTCCTCCAGCGTCTTGAGCAAGGCGTTGAACGCGTTGCGCGACAGCATGTGGACTTCGTCGATGATGTAGATCTTGTAGCGCGCCGACACGGCTGCATAGCGTACCGCTTCGATGATCTCGCGCACGTCGTCGACACCGGTATGGCTCGCGGCGTCCATCTCGATCACGTCGATATGGCGGCCTTCGGCGATGGCGCGGCAAGGCTCGCACACACCGCAGGGGCTGATCGTCGGCCCACCCTGCCCGTCAGGGCCGATGCAGTTCAGCGCCTTGGCGATAAGCCGCGCGGTCGAGGTTTTCCCTACACCGCGCACACCGGTCATCAGGAAGGCATGCGCCAGCCGGTCGCGGGCGATGGCATTGGCCAGCGTACGGACCATCGCTTCCTGGCCGATCAGTTCGGCAAAGGTCTGCGGGCGGTATTTGCGAGCGAGCACCCGATAGGGTTGCGCGGGATCGGGTTTCGCAGGTTCGGGCGGAGGTGCTTCCCGCGCCGGGGGTTCGGGCGCTGCGGCAGGCGGCGCGCCGAACATCGATTCCTGCCCGGCCTCCTCGAGTTCCGCAGCGCTCGGCGCGTCGGCCTCTTCGGCCTCGCTCTCCCACGGGAGGCCGTCTGGATTGTCCGGTGAATCACCCATGCAGGTTTAGGTAGGCGCTGACAGCGCGAATGTCATGCCGCCATGATCACGAATTGTGGGTGAAAGAGGAGCCGACCGACCCGCCGCAATCCACCTGGGCTGCTTCCTTCCGGACCTGACCCGGTGAGCGAACGCAAACGTCCGACCGACTCCCGGCGCGCCATATGGCGGCGGGAGCCATAAAAATCAATTACCGAAAATTGTCGGCGTAAGCCTGGAGCTTGAGGCCCTTTGGCGGCGTCGCGTGGACTCGGGCGACGATGCCGTATTTCTCGGCATAGGCCTTTGCCTCGTCCTTGGTCGGGAAGGTCAGCTGCACCTGCGCCTGCGTGTCGCTGCTGCCGGTCCAGCCCATCAGCGGGTCCGCTCGGCGCGCTTCGGACTGCTCGAATTCGAGCACCCATTCATCGGTACGGGCCTTGCCCGACTGCATGGCGTTCTTCGGTCGCTGGTAGATTCTCGCGGTCATGGAATTGCCCTGTAATTCAACCTTCCGAGCGTGAAAAGGCGTTCTTGGTCTTCAAGCTGGGCTTTTCCGCCCATGGTTCCTCGGGCCAGCGGTGCTTGGGATAGCGGCCCTTCATCTCCTTGCGCACATCCGTCCAGCTTCCGCGCCAGAAGCCGGGCAGGTCGCGGGTCGACTGGATTGGACGCCCGGCAGGGCTGGTGAGCTTGAGCAGGAGCGGCGTGTCGCCAACCATCGGATGCCATTCGAGCCCGAACAGCGCCTGCACGCGCACCTCGACGCTGGGCGCATCGTCACCGGTATATTCGATCCGGTGCGTCGTGCCTGCGGGCGAGGTGAATTCGCGCGGTGCGAGCCGGTCAAGCCGCTGGCGGCTGTCCCAGTCGAGCTGGCCCAGAAGTGCATCGACCAGCTTGCGTTTCGGCAGGTCGAGATCGCGCCTTCCCTGCAACAGCGGCACGAGCCAGAGTGCGGCCGTTTCAGCCAGTCCTTCGCTCGTCAGCCCTTCGATCCCGGCATAGCTTGCCCGCGCAAGCAGCTCTGCCGGAAGGAGTTTTGCCGGGTTCTCCAGAGCTTTATCCACAAGCATATCCACAATCGTCTGCGGATCGGGCGACGGGTCCGGCCCGCGCGCGAGCGTGATTGCGCCGAGCCTGCGTTCGAGCAGCGCTTCTACCCGTTCGCCGGTCCAGCGAAGCACATGCTTGCGTTCGATCCTCTCGGGCAGCCAGCGTTCGAGATCGGCTTCTTCCAGTACGATGGCGGAGGTTATCCGCGCACCTTTCGCCCGCCCTTGTGCGTCACCCACGACGAGGAAGTCCGCTCGCGCAAGTGGCGATGCCGGGTCGAGTACGAAACCCCTACCCCCAGCCGTGACCCAATTCTCTCCGCTCGTATCGCGGCGTTTGGCGATGAATTCGGGCCGTCCTGCGGCAAGGAGAATACCGAGGGGTGGTGGCTGTCCTCCGTCCCGCTCAGCCTGAGCTTGTCGAAGGCCACGCGCCGACGTCGCCCACCTGCCAGCCAGCTTGCGGCTCGCCTCGGCCCTTGCGCTGCAATCGGCATTCCAGCGAGACAGCCGCGCTTCAAGATCCTCGCCACGCCCGCCCAGCCCGCGTTCCTGAAGCAGTAGGGCGATCCGTGCCGCCTGTAACTCGGCCCCGTGCTCAGTCCCGAACAGAACGGTCGCCGCACCCTGCGGATCGAGCGGAAGCTGCGCGAGCTTGCCCCCGCGTTCGGTGATCCGCCCCTCAGCGTCGAGCGCACCAAGCGCGACCAGAGTCTGCCGCGCGGCACTCACGGAGGCAGCAGGCGGCGGATCGAGCCACGCCAGTTCTGCCGGATCACCGCTGCCCCATTGCGCCAGCGCCAGCACCAGCGGCGCGAGGTCCGAGGTCTGCATTTCCGGCGGATCGTAGGGCGGACGTCCGCCATGCCCGGCCTCTTCCCACAGGCGATAGCCAACGCCCGGTCCAAGCCGCGCAGCACGTCCGGCGCGTTGGGCCGCAGCCGCCTGGCTGGCCCTGTGCGTAACCAGATGCGTGGTGCCAGCTGCGCGATCGAATTCAGCCCGGCGCGATAGACCGGCATCGACCACGACCGACACACCGTCCAGCGTGAGCGAGGTTTCGGCAATGGCGGTCGCCAGCACGATCCGGCGGCGGCCCTCGGGATCGCGCCGGATGGCGGCACGCTGGCCCGCCGGATCGACCTGCCCATGCAACGGAAGTACGAGCGCGGAAGGCAGGCGCGCTTCCAGCCGCTCTCGCACACGCTCGATCTCCCGCACACCGGGCAGGAAGGCGAGGATGTCACCCTCCTCCTCGCGCCAGGCGGCGGTAATCGCCTGCGCCATGGCATCTTCGACCGCCAATTGCGGAGATGAGCCCAGCCATTCGATCCGCAGGGAATGCGCCCTGCCCTCGCTCTCGATCACCGGCGTATCGTCGCCAAGCAATTTGGCGAAGCGCGCGCCGTCGATGGTCGCCGACATGACCAGCACGCGCAGATCCTCGCGCAGCACGCCGCGACTTTCCAGAGCCAGCGCAAGGCCGAGATCGCTGTCGAGATGTCGCTCATGCGCCTCGTCGAACAGCACCGCCGATATTCCGGAAAGCTCCGGATCGGCGAGGATGGTGTTCACGAAGATCGCCTCGGTCACCACCAGTACGCGCGTTTTCGCGGAGCGCTTGCTATCGAGACGGGTCAGATAGCCGATAGTCTCGCCGGGCTTCTCGCCCAGCATCTCCGCCATGCGTTCGGCGGCGGCACGGGCAGCGACCCGGCGCGGCGAAGTCAGGATGATCGTGCCGGTGCACCAATCCTCGCCCAGCAAGGCCGGGGCGACCGCCGTCGTCTTGCCCGCGCCGGGCGGCGCGACCAGAACCGCGCCCGTGCCTTTGCGCAAGGCCCCGACCAGATCGGCCAGCACGGAACGGATCGGCAGATTGCTCATCGATTGTTGACACAGTCAGCGGGGGTTTTCGAAACTCCGTCGGACCGCCCGCTATCCGTAAATGCGCGCTTTTCGGGATTTTTGCTGTCACCTTCCAAGACACGCCCAGGCCGGGCGATCAGGACGGGCTGGTGACGATTTATCGCGCTAGACATTGGTCGAGCCTGCCATAACCAGCAGCCTGTAGGAAACCGCCGACTCTCAGTACCCGCGTGCGACCGCGAAAAGCGCGGCTTGCGTCATCGCCTGGCGCGCCTTGCCGTCCGGGAAGATAGACAGGGCATCGATGGCGCGCTGGGCGAAATGGCGGGCGCGCGCCTTGGTATCGGCCACTGCACGGTGACGGTCGATCAGCGCGATGGCGTGATCGAGGTCCTCATCCTCGGTCCGGAAACCGCCGATGGCCGCCTTCCAGAACTCGCGCTCTTCTTCACTGCCGCGGGCATAGGCCAGGATGACGGGTAGCGTCATCTTGCCTTCGCGGAAATCGTCGCCGCGATCCTTGCCCATGGCGGCCGCGTTGGAATCGTAATCGAGCGCATCGTCGACCAGCTGGAAGGCGACGCCGAGATTACGGCCATATTCGTCGAGCGCTTGCTCCTGCTCGTCACTGCATTCGGCGACCACCGCCGCGATCCGGCTGGCCGCGGCGAACAGCGCGGCAGTCTTGGCGCGGATGATCTGCAGGTAGCGCTGCTCGCTGGTGTCGATCTTGCGCTGGGCGGTCAGCTGGTCGACCTCACCCTCGGCGATGATCGCGCTGGCACCGGAGAGAATCTTGAGAACCTTGAGGCTGCCATCTTCGGTCATCAGTTCGAACGACCGGCTGAACAGGAAATCCCCCACCAGAACCGTCGCCGGGTTGCCGTAGATGATATTGGCGGCCGCCTTCCCGCGCCGCAGATCGCTGCCGTCGACCACATCGTCATGCAGCAGCGTGGCGGTGTGAATGAATTCGACAGCCGCGGCGAGCTTGTGCTGACGCGTCCCGCTGTAGCCAACCAGTTCGGCCCCGGCGAGCGTCAGCATCGGACGCAGGCGCTTGCCTCCGCCCGAAATGAGGTGGCCCGCGAGCGCCGGGATCAGCGGCACTTCGCTCTGCATCCGTTCGAGGATGACCTGATTGACCTGATTCATGCCGTTGGCGGTCAGCGCCAGCATGGGTTCGATCGAGCCTTCCGGCTGCTTGCGGTTCAGGGGGATTACGTCGGCAGACATTTCGGCTTGGCCATGGTCTGCCCAAGCTTTCTTGGCAAGACGGGATTTCTTGTTAGCCTGCATGCATGAGCACATCGCCCCAGCCCGATCCCGTCCTCGCCGGTTTCCGCAAGAGTATCGACAATATCGATGCCGCGCTGATCCATATGCTGGCCGAACGGTTCCGGATCACGCAGGCGGTTGGCGAATACAAGGCCAAGGTCACGCTGCCCCCGGCGGACCCGGCGCGCGAGAAGGCGCAGATCGCCCGGCTGCGCAGACTGGCGGAGGAGAGCGAGCTCGATCCCGAATTCAGCGAGAAATTCCTGCGCTTCATCATCGACGAGGTTATCCGCCATCACGAACAGGCGGCAGCCCGTTAGTTTCCGCTAGGTCGCACTTCGGGGAAGGCTGAGTTCGACGAGCAGCCCGCCCAGATCCTCGCTTTCGCCCAGTTCGACCGTGCCGCCGTAAATCTCGGCGACATCGCGTACGATGGCGAGCCCCAGCCCGGTTCCCGGTTTCCCGGTATCGAGACGAGCGCCACGGTCGAATATGCGTGTGCGCTCCCCTTCCGGAATGCCACTACCGTCATCCTCGACCCAGATGATGCATTTGTCCGAGGACCGCTGGGCGTCGATCGTGACGAACACGCTGCCGCCACCGTATTTGGCAGCATTCTCGATCAGATTGCCGAGTATTTCGTCGAGGTCCTGCCGTTCCATCGAAACGGTAGCGTTTCGATTGCCATCGAGATCGAACCGAGTTTCGTCATAGATGCGCGTGACAGCACGCAAGACGCTCTCCGCGCTGGGCCAGACCTCCGCCCGCGAATGCCCGCTCGCCCGGCGTCCGACGGCACGGGCCCGCGCCAGATGATGCTCCACATGGCGCTGCATCGTCTTCGTCTCGCGGCAGACCAGATCGGAAAGCTTGGGATCATGCGCGGTTGCGGCATTGGTCAGAACCGTAAGCGGCGTCTTGAGCGCATGAGCGAGGTTCCCGGCATGCATCCGCGCCTCTTCCGCCTGTTGTTCCGTATGCGCTAGCAGCGCGTTGATTTCATCGACCAGCGGCTCGACCTCCAGCGGGAGAGGTTCGGAAATCCGGTTGGTCCCTTCGCTGCGCATCGCCTGGATCGCGTTGCGCACGCGCCGCAAAGGAGAGAGTCCGTACCAGCTTTGCAGCATGGCCATGCTGAGCAAACCAAGGCCAAGTGCGGCGAAACTCCAGATCAGGATGGAGCGGATACGGCTGATCTGGAAATCCAGTTCGCCGCGAGCCGAAGCTACGGCGAATGTCCAGCGCGTATCACTTTCCGGCAGAATGACGGATCGCTCGACGATACGCAGCGGTTCACCATCGAACTGATCACTGTCGTAGAAATGCGGCTCCGTATCCACATGGCTTTTGTGCAGCTTGAGTTCGGTGTCCCACAAGGACCGCGAGGGCTTGCTTTCCAGCGAATAGGATGGCGTGTCCTCCTGCCCCTCTCCACTCACCTGCCAGTACAGGCCGCTATTCGGCTCGAGAAAGCGTGGCTCGCCCAGCGGACGGTTGAAGTAGACTTCGCCGTCGGGGCCGATTTCCGCAGTGACGACCATTGCATTGAGAAGGTATTCGAGCTGGTCGTCGAAATTGCTCTCGACCAGCCGCACCAGCGTCCGGTCGAGCGCGAACCCGCCACCCAGCAGCAGCACGCCGATCCACAGCGCCGCGATCACCATCATGCGCCGCGCCAGGCTGCGTTTTGCGGGCGGCGCGGCGATTGTCACCGCGTCCTCTGCAGGCACGGCTTCAGGCGGGCTGCCCCCGACCGCCGCCGCCTCGCGGGAATGCTCCTCAGGCGCGCGGCTGGTCGGCGGGGTCGTCGAGGCTGTAACCGAGTCCACGGATCGTCGTAATCACGTCAGCGCCCAGCTTCTTGCGAATGCGCGTGACAAAGACCTCGATCGTATTCGAATCGCGGTCGAAATCCTGATCGTAGATATGTTCGATCAGTTCGGTGCGGCTGACCACCTTGCCCTTGTGGTGCATGAGGTAGCTCAGCAGCTTGTATTCCTGCGCGGTCAGCTTGACCGGCTCACCCTGCAGCGTGACGCGCCCGGAACGCGTGTCGAGACGCACGGCACCTGCGGTCAGTTCGCTGGAGGTGTTGCCCGAGGCACGACGGATCAGCGCGCGCAGGCGGGCGATCAGTTCCTCGGTCTGGAACGGCTTGGCAAGGTAATCGTCAGCGCCCGCATCGAGCCCGGCGACCTTGTCGCTCCAGCTGTCTCGCGCGGTAAGCACCAGGACGGGAAACTTGCGCCCTTCCTTGCGCCACATGCCGAGCACGGTCAGCCCGTCGATCTCCGGCAGGCCGAGATCGAGGATGACGGCATCGTAATCCTCGGTGCTCCCGAGAAAGTGGCCGTCCTCGCCATCGGTGGACAGATCCACCGCATAGCCGTTCTGCTCGAGCGTCGATTTGAGTTGCTGGCCGAGCGTGGGCTCGTCCTCGACGATCAGGATCCTCATAGATGTCCGTCCTCGGATAGTTTGGCACGCGTTTCGTTCATGTAGATGAACGCGTCAACCTGAACGGAGTTTCACTGACGACGCAATGCCTGCAAATCAACGGCTGCGGCGCAGGACCTTGCCGGTGCGGGCATCGACATCAACATAGGTCACCCGCCCATCCTTGATGAACTTGAGGCGGTAGGCCATCGCCGCGGGATCGTAAGCAGGGCCGAGATATTCCGCCCCGCGCATGGTCGGCAGTATCCGCGCCTCGATGTCGCGCAGGCGGAGGATATTGCCAGCGTTCATCTCGCGCCGCGCCTCACCCTGTTCGGACCGGCGCTGCGCGAACGCCGGTTCGGAAAGCACCGGACCGGCGATAAGCCCGAAGGCGAGCAGGGAGGCAAGAATACGCTTCATGATGCTACCCTGCCTAGCCTTCGAGCATTGAACAAGGAGTGAATGTCACCCCGGGCAGGCGTTCAGCCTAGCGGGTCATCTCGAACTTGACCGTCAGCGAGACCATGGTGCCAACCAGACCCGGCTCGACCGGCGTCGGGGCAGCGGCGACATCCATTGTCTGGCGGGCCTTCGATTCGAGATAGGGCATGGGAGGCCCCGACACGACGGATTCGTTTACTTCGAGCAGCCGTACACCGGTGAACCCCGACCAGCGAGCGTACTCCTCGGCCTGCGTCCGCGCCTTGTCGAAGGCGGCCTTGCGGGCCTGCGCCCGAGCCGGGCTGTCGTCATCGAGCGAGAAACTGGGGCCGCCGATATCGGTCGCCCCGGCAGCGACGAGGGCATCGAGGACTTCACCGGAGCGAGGCACCTCGCGCAGCGTGACATTCACCCGGTTCGAGGCCTGATATCCCCTGAAGACCTGACGGCGCGTGGCTTGATCGTAATCGTACTGTGCGCCCAGATTGATCCCGCTGGTCTGGATGTCGTTCGGATCGATGCCCAGCGCCTTTATGCGGTCGATCACCGCGTTCATCTCCCGGGCATTGATACGCATGGCCTCGACCGCCGTGCTGGCCTGGCTGGTTACACCGGCGCTGACATTGGCGATGTCCGGCTTGGCATCGACGGTTTCGCTTACCGACAGTTCGACGACCGGGCCCTGCGACTGTATCTGGACTTCGGCGGCCTGTGCGGTCGAGGCAATGGCAGCGACGGCAAGGGCGGGAATCGCGAAACGGATCATAGGTTTACTCCTCATTGGTCATGCGCAATGTGCGTTTTGCTGCTTTACGGCTTGCTGAACGATTGTGTTCCCGCTTTCCTCGGCGCGGGCTTGGCGCTAGCCCACAGGACCGAATGAGGGGGAATGCATGAGAACATGGAAACTCGCACTCGCAGCACTGGTTGCTATCTGTACGCAACCACTCTCTGCCGAGATGGAACGCGTCCCCGATCGCGCGGCCAATGAAGGCGAAGGCCCCTTCGGCAAGCTGCTGATCCGCGGCGCGACCGTGATCGAAGGCAGCGGTGCCCCGCCCGCCGGGCCGGTCGACATCATGGTCGAAGGAAATCGTATCGCCGCGCTCTATCCAGGCGGCGCACCGGCGGAAGAAGCGCATGCCGCGCAACGCGTGATGGACGCGCAAGGTATGTATGTCCTGCCCGGCTTCGTCGATGTTCACGGACACAATGGCGACGACGGCAAGGCCGCCCAGCCCTCTTACGGTTACAAGCTCTGGCTTGCCCATGGCGTTACAACCGTTCGCGGCGTGAGCTTCTATTTCGGCCCGGACACACCCGACCTATCCGACGCCAGCCGCAGCGCAGCCAACACTATCGTGGCTCCGCGGCTGATCCCCTATGCCGTGTTCGGCGACAAATGGTCGGGCGGCAATCCCGACACGCCCGCAAAGGCGCGCGAGTGGGTGCGCTGGGCGAAAGCGCAGGGCTATTGGGGCGTCAAGTTCTTCAACTCCTCGACGCCCGACGTGCTCGGCGCCGCGCTCGACGAAGCTAAGAAGCAGCAGATGGGTACGGTCGCCCATCTCGCGCAGACCGGCGTGGCCGAGGTCAACGCGCGAAAGGCGATCGAACTCGGTCTTGGCGGCGTGACGCATTTCTACGGCCACTTCGAAAGCCTGCTGAAAGACGGGCTTCCCTATTACCCGGAAGATTACAATTACTTCGACGAACAGTCCCGTTTCGCCTGGGTGGCGCGGCTTGCCCCGCAAGCGGTCGAGCCTGGCAGCGAGAAATGGGAGGACTATGTCGATTTCCTCGTCGACAGCGGGGTGACGCTGAGCCCGACCTTCAACATCTATTCCGCAAGCCGCGACGTGATGGCCGCGAAGAACCGCGACTGGCATGCGAAATACACCATCCCTTCGCTGATGGATTTCTACGCCCCCAGCGCCACGAACCACGGCAGCTATTACAAGGACTGGAGCACCGAGGACGAGGTCGCCTGGCGGAACTTCTACGCCAAATGGTTCGCGCTGACGAAGGACTTCCACGAGCGCGGCGGCCGCATCACGGCAGGGTCGGACCCGGGCTACATCTACCAGACCTGGGGCTTCGCCTATATTGGCGAGCTGGAAATGCTGCGTGAGGCTGGCCTCTCGCCGCTCGCCGTCATCCGTGCCGCGACCATCGACGGCGCACGCGAGATCTACGAGCCACGCGGGCAGGAACCGCCGATGGGGCGGATTGCCGTGGGCCAGCTTGCCGATCTGGTGATCGTGCCCGAAAACCCGCTCGCCAATCTGAAGGTCCTCTACGGCACGGGCCACACGCGCCTCAATTACGAGACGGGGGCGATCGAGCAGGTCGGTGGCGTGCGCTGGACGATCAAGGACGGGATTGTCTACGACGCGCACCAGCTGCTCGCCGACGTGGCTCGCATGGCAGAGGAACAGCGCGCCGCTCGTTCCCAATGACTCCCCTCCCTCGAGGGAGGGGCCGGGGGTGGGTGTACAGCCTTTCTGAGATGCCGAACCCCCACCCCTAACCCCTCCCCCACGGGGAGGGGGATTGCGCTTGCGATAGGCCGCGAGCACGACTACCTCGCGCGGCCTATGGCACAGCCCCCGATCCTCAGCCTCGAAGGCATGGCCCTGCAGCAGGGCGGCAAATGGCTGTTCGGCGGACCCGATCACGATCCGCTCGACCTGCATATCGGCCCGCGCGACCGGATCGCGCTGATCGGGCGCAACGGTGTAGGCAAGACGACATTGTTCCGCATGATCGACGGTCGGGTCGAAACCGATGCGGGTCAGCGCAAGACCAAGCCAGCCATGCGGATCGTACTGCTCGAACAGGATCCCGACCTGACCGGTCATGCCACCCTGATGGACTGGGCGCTGGCAGGCGGACACGCCCCGCAGGAACACGAGGTGGAGGCCATCGCGGGTCAGCTCGGTATCGACATGAGCCGCGAGACCAAGGGGGCGAGCGGTGGCGAGAAGCGCCGCGCCGCCATCGCCCGCGCACTGGCGCAGGATCCCGAACTGCTGCTGATGGACGAGCCGACCAACCACCTCGACCTCGGCGCGATCGACTGGCTCGAAAGCTGGCTCGATCGCTACAGGGGCGCCTTCCTCGTCATCAGCCACGACCGTACCTTCCTGAAGCGCCTGACCCGCTCGACGCTCTGGCTCGACCGCGGGAACCTGCGCCGCAAGGAAGTGGGCTTCGGCGGCTACGAGGCGTGGGAAGAACAGGTCTATGCCGAGGAAGCGCGCGCTGCGGAAAAGCTCGACGCGAAGCTGAAGCTGGAGGCGCACTGGCTCGAACGCGGCGTGACCGCGCGGCGCAAACGCAATCAGGGCCGGCTCGAAAAGCTGTGGCAGATGCGCGCCCAGCGGGCCTCGATGATCAGCGCGGCCGGCACCGCCAAGCTCAAGCTGGCGACCGAGGAGGACTTCAAGTCCAAATCGGTCATCGTCGCGCAGGACATTGCCAAGAGCTATGGCGACCGCACGATCATCAAACCGTTCAGCCTGCGCATCCAGCGTGGCGACCGGATCGGGATTGTCGGCGCGAATGGCGCGGGCAAGACGACGCTGCTGAAGATGCTCACTGGCGAACTGGTCCCCGACAGCGGCACGGTCGAAATCGCCAGGACCTTGACCGGCGTGATGATCGACCAGCAACGCCAGCTCCTCACTGCCGAAAAGACCGTGCGGCAGGTACTGGCGGAGGGCGGCGACTGGATCGACGTGCGCGGCAATCGCAAGCATGTGCAGGCCTACCTCAAGGACTTCCTGTTCGACCCGAAGATCGTCGATATGAAGGTCGCGGTCCTGTCGGGTGGCGAACGGTCGCGCCTGCTGCTGGCCCGCGAATTCGCCAAGGCTTCGAACCTGCTGGTGCTCGACGAGCCGACCAACGATCTCGACCTCGAAACGCTCGACCTGTTGCAGGAAGTTATCGCGGATTACGAGGGCACGGTGCTGATCGTCAGCCACGACCGCGACTTCCTCGACCGGACGGTGACCATCACGCTCGGCCTCGACGGCACGGGCAAGGTCGATGTGGTCGCGGGCGGCTACGAGGATTGGGAGGCGAAGCGTCGGCAGCCCGTCGCAGGCAAGGCCAGAGCGGAGAAGCAGTCCGACAAGCCCGCGCCCCCTCCCCCGCCAGCGCCCAAATCGGCCAAGCTCTCCTACAAGGACCAACGCGACTACGAGCTGCTGCCATCGCGGATCGAAGAGTTGGAGGCGGCCATCGCCAAGGGCGAGGCGATCCTGTCCGATCCCGATCTCTATACCTCCGACCCGCAGAAATTCGCCAATATCTCCAAGGGTATCGAAAACGCCCGCGACGAGAAGGACGCGGCGGAGGAGCGCTGGCTGGCGCTGGCCGAACTGGTCGAGGGATGAGCCTGCAGGCCGAGATCACGGCCTGCCGGATCTGCGCAGACCACCTGCCGCACGGGGTGCGCCCGGTCGCCAGCTTTTCCTCCACTGCACGGCTGCTCATCATCGGGCAGGCACCCGGCAGCAAGGTCCATGAAAGCGGCATTCCGTGGGACGATGCCAGCGGCGACCGGTTGCGCGAATGGACCGGGCTCACCAAGGCGCAGATGTACGATCCGGCTCGCGTCGCGCTGGTGCCGATGGGCTTCTGCTATCCCGGCAAAGCGAGCGGCGGCGACAAACCGCCGCGCCCCGAATGCGCGCCACAATGGCACGGTCGCATTATCGACCTGCTGCCGGAAGATCGGCTGATCCTGCTCGTCGGCAGCTACGCGCAAGCGCATTATCTGCCGGAGGCGCGCAAGCTGTCTATGACAGAGCGGGTGCGCAATTTCCGCAAATTCCTGCCGCGCGTCTTCCCGCTACCCCACCCTTCCTGGCGGTCGACGATCTGGATGCGCAAAAACCCGTGGTTCGAAGCGGAAGTGCTGCCCGAACTGCGCAAGCATATCGTTCAGCTTATGGGCTCGGAATCCGAACGCGGTTGACACGGTTGACACAGTCCTGAGGATCAACCGATCCGGTAGAAATCCGCCACGCGATCGAGCGCCAGCTTCAGCACCAGCTTGCCGCTGCGCACCGGCCATTGAAGCGCCTTTTCCGCCGCCGGTAGCCCCTCCCCTGCGCAGGCGACGCGCCAGAGGATATCGCTCAGCCCCGAACCCGCCTCCACCATCGCGCCATCGAAGCGCGCTTTCGCCGCGATCTGGCGTTCCGACGCCGTGAGGCCATGGTCGCTCGATCCGTTATCGACCCGGATCGGGTCCCACCGCATCGTGATCGAAGGCTCCAATTGCGCGCGCTCGTAATCGGCGCGCAGCCGCTCACCCGCATCGAACTGGCGATCGCTCAGGTGCCCGCGCGCATGCAGCCAGCTAAGCGGACTCTCCGCAAGGTTGACGGTGACGCTGCGGCGTGTGGGTCTGGCCGCGCCTCCCCGAAGCGGGCCTTCTTCGGTGAGTTCGCGTTCGACAAGCTTGCGGGGCATGGACCTCTCCCTGGTTGGAAAGTTTTGCCTTGCGCCGTCGCGGTTCATGTAGGAAAGAGGAAAAACCAAATCGGTTATCAGTGGGGAGTGACCGAGTGATCAACCGCATCCGCGACATTCGCAAGCAGAAGGGCATGACGCTTGCCGACCTCGCCGGGGCCTGCAAACCGCCGACCACCCCGCAGACCGTCGGGCGGCTCGAAACCGGCATGCGCAACCTCTCGCTCAAATGGATGGAGCGGATCGCCGCGGCACTCGATGTCGATCCCGAAATGCTCGTACGCAGCGAGAAAGTGGGCCATCCGCAAGTAGTTGCGACGCTGGCCAAGGACGGGCCTGAAGCTCTATCCGCTACCCGCGATGCGATCCTCTCGACCGATCTAGCGGGTGATGGCGCGCTGATGGTGCTCGATATCGATTATCCGCATGGCGAGTACCGCCCCGGCGACCAGCTATGGCTGCGCCAGCTTGCTCCGGAGGATGCGGGTCGCGCGATCAACCGCGACGTACTCGTGCCCCGCAAAGGGGGGCGCTTCGCCTTCGGACGGCTCATAGACCGGCAGGGTGACCTGCTTGGGGTGCTCCCACCCGGGCAGGGGCAGAAACAGGACGTGATCAAGGACGCGCCGTGGATCGCGGTTGCCGAAATGCTGGTCCGCACACTGTGAGCGGGGCCAAGACCCGCCGCGTCCTTTCGCTCTCGACCCTGTTTCCCAATTCCGCCCATCCGCGCTTCGGGATCTTCGTCGCCAGATCGCTCGAGGCCTTGCAGCGCCATACGCATTGGGACGTCACGGTCATCAATCCCATCGGCCTGCCGCCGGTCACCTTCGGGCATTACCGGCAATTGGCCGACGCGGCGCAGGACAGCCAGGATTTCGGCATCGACGTCCATCGCCCGGTGTTTCGCCTGATCCCGAAATTCGGTGGACGCCTGAACCCGAAACTGATCGCAAAGGCCGTGCTCCCCCTCGCCCGCCGCCTCCATGCGGAAACCCCGTTCGATCTTGTCGACGCACAATTTTTCTACCCGGACGGTCCGGCGGCGATGAGGGTGGCAAGCGAACTGCGCCTGCCCTTCTCGGTAAAGGCACGCGGGGCGGACATCCATTACTGGGGGGCGCGCGGTTACGGGCGCGACGCGCTGCTCGACACCGCCGACAACGCGGCGGGCCTGCTGGCGGTGTGCGAGGAACTGGCCGACGACATGGCAACGCTGGGCATGGCGCGCGAAAAGATTGCGGTGCATTACACCGGCCTCGACCGCGATCTGTTCCGACCGCTCGATCACGTGGGCCTGCGCGCACGACTGGCGGACACGCTCTCCATTCCCATCGCCAGCGACGATCTGCTGCTCGCCACGGTCGGCGCGCTGATAGAGCGCAAGGGCCAGGCCTATGCCATCAAGGCGCTGGCCCACCTACCCAGAGGACGGTTGCTGCTTATCGGCAGGGGCGAGGATGACGCGAGCCTGCGCGCACTTGCAAGGGATGTCGGCGTGGCGGATCGCGTCCACTTCCTGGGCGGTCTCGATCCGGCGATGCTGCCGCCGATCCTCTCCGCCGCCGATGCGATGGTGCTGCCGTCTGCCAGCGAAGGCCTCGCCAATGCCTGGATCGAGGCGCTCGCCTGCGGGACGCCCCTCGTCATAACCGATGCGGGCGGCGCACGCGAGGTGGTCACTTCACCCGATGCCGGGGTGATCGTCGCGCGCAACTGTCGCGCCGTGCGGGAAGGTATCGAGCTGGTTACCGCCCGCCCCCGCTCACCCGAAACGGTGGCGGCGACGGTCGATAAATTCAGCTGGGAGGCGAACGGGAGAGCGCTTGCCGCCTATTACGACACGATCGCCTAGACGACGCCGCGTGCCTTCTTTTCCTGCTGATCGAGCACGGTTTCCGTCGGCACGAAACTGTCGCTGGTAACGCCCAACCACACGAGGATCGGGGCCGCCATATAGACCGAGCTGTAGGTACCCACGAACAGGCCCAGCGTAATACCGGCGACCATGCCGAACAGGCTGGCCGGTCCAAAGAACAGCAGCGGGATCAGTGCGACGAGCAGCGTCAGCGAGGTCATGACCGTGCGCGCGAGCGTCTCGTTGACCGAAAGGTCGAGCAGTTCGGGCAGCGGCATCTTGCGGAACTTCTTCAGATTCTCGCGGATGCGGTCGTACACGACGATCGTATCGTTCAGCGAATAGCCGATGATCGCCAGGATCGCCGCGATGATCTGCAGGCTGAATTCGAGCTGCAAAAGCGCGAACATGCCCAATGTCAGGCTTACGTCGTGGAACAGCGCGAATAACGCACCGACGCCGAACTGCCATTCGAAACGAACCCAGATGTAGAGCGCAATGGCTGCCATGGCAGCCAGCAGCGCGTATAGCGCGGTCAGCCGGAACTCTCCGGAGACCTTGCCCGATACGTTGTCATTACCGTCGAGCCGGAAGTCGGAATATTCACCCTGCAGCGTGCTGACGATATTGTTCGCCGCTTCCTGAGCGGCTTCCTTGTCGGCAGATACCTCGTCCGGCAGGCGTACGCGGATCGAGACCTGGTTGTCCTCGCCAAAGCGCTGGACCACCGGATCGCCATATCCGAGCGTCGCCACCTTATCACGGAGTTCGCCTACCGGGGCTTCCGCGCTCTGGGTGAAGGTCGCCCGCACTTCGAGGCCACCGGCGAAGTCGACGCCGTAATTGAGCCCCTTGGTGAAGACCAGCGCCCAGCTCGCCGCGATCAGCAGGATGCTGACCGCAAAGAACGGAATGCGCCATTTCAGGAATTTGATGTTGGTGTCGTCGGGGACGAGCTTGAGCAGTTTCATATCGTCGCCCTCCTTACAGCACGATGTCTTTGGGCTTGGCCTTGCGCAGCCAGTCGGCAACCCACATGCGGGTCAGCGTGACGGCAGTGAAGACCGAGGTGAACAGGCCGATCACCAACACGACCGCGAAGCCGCGGACCGGGCCGCTGCCGAACAGGAACAGCAGCACACCGGCGATGAAGTTGGTGATGTTGGCGTCGTAAATGGCCCGGCTGGCTTCCTTGTAGCCGTTCTCGACCGCGGCGACGACGCGCCGACCGCGCTTGCGCTCCTCGCGGATACGCTCGTTGATCAGCACGTTGGCGTCGACCGCCGCACCGATGGTCAGCACGAAACCGGCAATACCCGGCAGTGTCAGCGTGGTGTTGAGCACGGCCATGATGCCGAGCAGCATGGCCACGTTGAAGACCAGCGCGACCGTCGCATAGACGCCGAAGCGGCCATAGCTGACGATCATGAGCGCGATGACCAGCAACGAACCCACGAGCATGGCAAGCATGCCGCGCTTGATCGAATCCGCACCAAGATCGGGGCCGACCGTACGTTCCTCGATCACCGCGAGGTCGACCGGCAGCGCGCCCGACCGCAGCGAAATCGCCAGCTGGTTCGCCGTCTCGACCGAGAACCCGCCGGAAATCTGTGCAGTGCCCCCGCGGATCGGTTCGTTGATATTGGGTGCGGAAAGCACCTTCTCGTCGAGGATGATCGCGAAGGGCTTGCCGACATTGTCGGTGGTCAGCTTGGCGAAGCGGCGGCCACCGTCGCTATCGAACTGGATATTGACGACCGGCTCGTTGGTCTGCGGATCGAAGCTCTGCTGCGCGCCGGTAAGGTTGTCGCCGCGAATGCCGCCGAGACGGCGGACGGCGAGCGACGAACCGGCGAAATCCGACGTTTCCGCATAGGGGAAGATTTCCGACCCCGGCGGGGCGAGGCCCTGCTGGACGTCGCTGGGCAGCGCGTTCTGGTCGACCAGTTTGAATTCGAGCTTGGCGGTCTGGCCGAGCAGTGCCTTCAACTGTTCGGGATCCTGGAGGCCGGGGACCTGTACGACGATGCGCGTTTCGCCCTGGCGAATAATGGTCGGCTCGCGCGTGCCGAGTTCGTCGATACGCTTGCGCACGACTTCGGTGGCGCTTTCCATCGCATCGCTGACCGCCTGATCGATCCCTTCCTGCGTGGGGGTGAGGATCATGCGATTGCCGTCTTCGACCGCCAGATTCCATTCGCGCACGAGGCCGGTACCGTTGATCGACGGCAGCAGCAATTCGCGCGCGCGATCGATCTGGGACGGGTCGTCGAGCACGAAGCTGAGCCGTCCGTCGCGGGTCGAGACGTCGCCGATGCGGATACGCGGTTCGGCGCGGCGCATGGTATTGCGCACGTTCTCTTCCATATTGTCGAGCCGCTGTGCCGCGACCTGCGAACCGTCCGCTTCAAGAAGGATATGACTGCCGCCCGCAAGGTCGAGGCCGAGGTTGACCATCGGATCGGGCAAGGCATCGGGCCAGCGGATGCTGGTCGCCGAGAGCAGCGATGGCAGCGCGGCGACAACGCAGATCAGCGTCACCAGCCAGAGCCAGACCTTACGCCAGGTGGGAAAATCGAGCATGGAAAGTCGCGTCCCTGCCTTAGTCGTTCGCGGCCGGCGCGCTGCGCGAGGACAGCACTTCGCCGATCGTGCTACGCACCGCCTTCACCGTCATGCCCTTGGCAAGTTCGACATGGACATAGTGCTCATCGACCTTGGTGATCTTGCCGACAAGGCCGCCCGCGGTCACCACTTCATCACCCTTGGCAAGTCCGGCCACGCGTTCGCGATGCTGTTTCTGCTGGCGCATTTGCGGGCGCAGGATGAGGAACCACAGGATGAGCAGCATGCCCAGCGGCAGCACCCAGCCGGTCCATGCGGGCGGCTCGGCGGCGGCGCTTCCGGCGGCGGCGAGAATATCGATCATCGAAGGAATACCTGTCGGAAATTTCAGTGTCTGTCGGGTCCGCAATTGGGGGGCGCCCACCGCCAGTTCAAGCGACCGAAACGGCTCCCGCGTGCGAAAGTGCGGCGCGGTTAGCAGCAATGCGGTGCCGGGGCAACGAATTGCCTGCGAAGTACGCTTGCCATGCACAGGCACGCGCCCTATAGGGCCGCCTCCACTGGTTTCGGGATGTAGCGCAGCCTGGTAGCGCACCATACTGGGGGTGTGGGGGTCGCTGGTTCGAATCCAGTCATCCCGACCAGTGGTTTTCCCTTCCTACACGACCGAAAACGGCGAGCCTTTCCTCGCTAGTGCCCGGGCTCGACCGTCACATCCGGCTGCCTTGCGCGGGATGCACAAACACCTGCCCGGCGCGCAGCACTTCGCCCTCACCATGCCCATCCCGATCGGTGCCCAACGATATCTTAAGTTCGGGCGCGGAAGATAGTGAAGCGTTTACCATCGCGTCGCGCGGGAAGCTTACGCAAAAACGCGTAGGTTTTAACGGTTCCATTACCACTATCCCTTAACTTCTGGCGCATGACAAAAGCGCCTTTCCGTCTCGCCGCCGTTCCGCTGGCTCTTGCCGCAGCCTTTGCTGCGACCTCCGCGCATGCCGATGGGGTGGGCGCCGGGACGCTGATCGAAAACACCGCCAGCGCCACTTACGACGGGGGTGCGGGCGCGGTAACCATCCCTTCGAACACCGTCACCGTAAAGGTTGACGAACTGCTCGACGTGGCGGTCACCTCGGTCGATGCCGGACCGGTTTCGACCGGGCCCGGCTCGGCCGTGCTGACTTTCGAGGTCACCAACACGGGCAACGGACCGGAAGCCTATACGCTCACCGCCAACCCTGCCGTCGCCGGCAACGATTTCGACGCGACGATCGACGGGATTGCCGTAGATACCAATGAAAACGGCGTTTACGATCCCGGTGTCGACGAGATCCTGACCGGGCCGGAGACGACCGATCCGCTAGACGCAGATGAAAGCCTGACCGTCTTCGTCCTCGTCGCGGTGCCCGGCAGCGTTTCGGACGGCTATGCCAGCGATGTCGACCTGCTCGCCGAAGCCGTTACCGGAACCGGCGCAGCGGGCACGGTCTTCGCGGGACAGGGCGTCAACGGCAGCGATGCCATTGTCGGCGCTACGGGGGCCGACGCAAACGCCGTGGGATCGCTGACCGTCGGAATCACCGATGTCGACCTGACCAAATCCGCCAGCGTGGTCGATCCCTTTGGCGGGACCGGCGCCGTGCCGGGCGCGACCATCACCTACACCATCCTCGCCGAAGTCACTGGCAGCGGGTCGATTTCCGACCTGGTGGTGACCGACGCCGCACCGGCCGACACCAGTTACGTCGCCGGTTCGCTGACTCTCGATGGCGCGACGCTCACCGATGCCGCGGACGGCGATAGCGGGACGGCCAGCGCCTCCGGAATATCCGTCGACCTGGGCGATGTCTCTGCCGGAACAAGCCATTCGATCACCTTCGACGTGACCATCGATTAGTTATCACAAAGCTTATATAAAGGTCTGTAAAATGTCGATTTTCAAAACGATCTTCACACAGTTTCTAGCTTTGTTCGTTCTTGCCGCGCCGCTTTCGGCACAGGATCAGGCGATATCGCTGTCGGGTGACGTGAAGCACGAAAAGACCAGCGTCGATGCCGCCGGGGAAACACGCACGGAACTGGTCGAACCCAACACGATCGTGCCCGGCGACCGGCTGATCTTCGGCACCGACTACACCAACAGCAGCAGCGAGGCAGTCGAGAATTTCGTCGTCACCAACCCGCTGCCCGATGCGGTCCGTCTGGCACCGGATGCCGATGCCGCGCTGATCGTGTCGGTCGATGGCGGCCAGACCTTCGGCGCGCTTTCCGAATTGTCGGTTTCTGCCGAGGACGGCTCGACCCGCCCCGCAGATCACGCCGACGTGACGCATGTCCGCTGGATGCTCGCCTCGGTCGCCCCGGGCGAGAGCGGACGGCTCGAATATCCAGCCATCATCCGCTGAGCAGCGGAAGGTAACCGCCAGGCCTTGCGGGCGGACAGGGACATGCAGGGCACATGAGAAGGAAAAGTACGATGAAACGCAGCAAGCAATTGCTGGGTGCGGTGAGCACGCTAGCGCTCATTGCATTTAGCGCCAGCCCGGCATTCGCGGCTGGTACAACCGCAGGCAGTTCGATCACGAACAACGTCTCCGTCAGCTTCGACGTAGGCGGCGTGACGCAGACTGCCGTAACCGATTCCGATACGTTCACCGTCGACCGCAAGATCGACGTGCTGGTCGATTTCGCCGGCACGGGCGACACATCGGTGGCGCCTGGCGCACAGAACCAGGTGCTCGCCTTCGATGTGACCAACCTGTCGAACGATGTGGTCGACATCCGACTGGCAACGGCGCTTAACGCGGGCAACGCCGCCAATATCGCCAATTTCGAAGTCTATCTCGACACCAATGGCGACCGCAGCCTTAGCGCCGCGGAACTCGCCGCGGGTCCGGTCACCTATCTCGACGAAGTGGCCGCCGACGGGACAGTCGCCGTAATCGTCATCGCCGATATCGGCCTTGGCGCGGTCAACGGAAACCAGTTCGACGTCGTGCTGACCGGCACAGCCCGCGAAGGCGGCGGCACCGGAGCAGAAGGCGCCGCGCTCACCCAGACTGCGGGCGCGAATACCGCTGGCGAGGACACCGTCTTCACCGATGGCACCGGAACGACCGACGGCGCGCGCGATGCGGCCTATTCCGATCTCGGTACCTATGTGGTCGCCGGTGCAACCATGTCGGTCGACAAGACCAGCCGGATCATCGACGACCCGGTCAACGGCACGACCAATCCCAAGGCCATTCCCGGCGCGACGATCGAATATTGCATCGTGGTTTCGAATGCATCGGGTGCAGCCACCGGCACCAACATCGATGTGAACGACGAATTGCCTGCCGATGTGTCCTACCTCGCGACCTTCGGGATCTTCGTCGATGGCAATGCGAGCTGCGCAAGCGGTACCAGGGGCGACAATCTCCCCAGCCCGACTGCAAGTTACAGCAGCGGGACGCATGAAATCGATGCGGATCTCAGCGACATCGCCGCATCGCAATCGCGTTCGGTCTACTTCCGCGTAACGATCGACTGATCGATTACGTGACCTGAACGCTGTGCGTTTCCGCTTTTCCTTCCGGCTTCTGGCAGCAGTGCTCCTTGCGGCACTGCTGCCAGTGCTTATGCCCGGCGGAGCGGCACGCGCACAGACGATCGACAATATTGCCGAAGCAAAATGGATATTTGCAGGCGATAATTACGATATCACATCAAATCTCGTATCGATCGAGGTCGACCGGTCGGAACCGGTCATAAACATCTATCGTCCGACGCCCGGACCGGGCACTGGAATAACCTACCGTTCCCCGCGCTGCGGTACCGGACAACCGAGCCAGGCCAGAACAGGTTCACCGAATGGATCGCAGCCGGAAGATACTGCTTCGGCGTCCGACGGTGGACAGATTTCCGCGATTGTAGAACCTTCCGACAAGGTGTCTCCTGGTGGCTCGGTAGTCTTCGAAATCCTGGTACTGATCGCGAATGTCGATCCGGCGGCCATCGACACTCTGGACGTCAGCATTACCAGCAGCTCGGGAGACAGCGAACGGCTGACCATTTTCGAGACTGGTGAAGACACGGGCCGGTTTATCGGACAGATCGCAACCCACCATCTCCCGCCATCCCCGACGCATTTCGATTGCAGGCTCGGCGTACAGAGCGGCGGCACCATCGAGATCGGAATTTCGCCTCACGATGGCACGGTGGTTATCGCCACGGCCATCGTCGACGTGCTGGCCGATCCTTTCGGAGTGGTATTCGACAGCGAGACCGGCGAGGAAATCAGCGGCGCCCGCGTAACCCTTGTCGACGCCATTACGGGCCAGCCCGCCACGGTCTTCGCCGAAGACGGTACGACACGCTGGCCATCTTCGGTAATCAGCGGCCAGCCGATCACGGATGCGGCGGGTGATGTCTACACCATGCGCCCCGGCGAATACTGGTTTCCGCTCACATCGCTTGGCGGTTATCGGATCGAGGTCGAACCGCCTGTACCCTATTCCGCGCCATCCGCCGCCACGCCGACACAGTTGCAGCAGCTTGTGCGGAGCGATGGCAGCAGTTTCGTAATCACCGAAGGATCATTCGGAGATCGTTTCGAGCTTATCGATCAAATCCCGCGGCGCATCGACATTCCACTCGATCGGCCGGGTCTGGCCGTGACGCTGACCAAAACCGCCTCGCGCGCCGCAGCCGAGCCGGGTGATGTCGTGTTCTATTCGATCACCACGCAAAACCCCGATGCGGCCCGACCCAAGCGCGATGTCGTGCTGGTCGACAAGCCTTCGCGCTGGCTGCGTCTGCGGCGCGATTCCGTGCGCATCGACGGCGAGGAAGCTGGCGATGCCGTCCAGACCTCTGCCGATGGCGGACAATTGACGATCGCGCTGGGCGATATCCCCGCCGGTGCGAAGCGCCGCGTGACCTACGCCATGACCGTGCGCCCCGATGCGCCTCCGGGCGATGCCGAGAACCGCGCTACGGCAACGGACTCGCTGGGGCGCGAAGTGACCACGGGCACGAGCATCGAGATCGAACGGGAATCGATCGCCAGCCGGATGACGATCATCGGCCGCGTAACGGCAGGCGATTGTTCGATCGCGGACGGGCGCCGGGGCATTCCGGGCGTGCGCGTCATGCTCGAGGATGGCAGCTTCGCCGTTACCGATGCCGATGGCCGCTATCACTTCGAAGGCGTCGTTCCCGGCACGCATGTCGTGCAGGCGTCCAGCATGACGCTTCCCGAAGGCGGCGAATTCGTCGACTGCCACCGCGACACCCGCAATGCCGGCAGCGCCATTTCGCGCTTTGCCATCGGGCAGGGCGGATCGCTCGTCGTCGCCGATTTCCATGCGCGTGTGCCCGAAAGCGCCCTCGCCCCGGTCGTCGAAAAAGCAGCCGAAGCAACTCGGGAAGACAGCCCTGCACTGCGCGGCGAGGAAGCCGAGCCGGTGCCCGCAGCGCCCACCACCGACTGGCTTGCGCTGGGCGACGGCCCCGACGGCTGGCTGATCCCCGAGATCGGTCACAACCCGCGCGCGCCTGCAATCCGCGTCGCGATCCGGCATCGCAAGGGCCAGAAGATCGTCCTGCGGGTCGACGGCGAACCGGCGAACGGCCTCAATTTCGAAGGCACGCGCGAAGCGGAGAAGGGCAAATACGCGGTCAGCCAATGGCGCGCCGTGCCGCTCAAGAACGAGCGCACCGTGCTGAGCGCGGATATCATCAACAGCTTCGGCGAGATCAACGAAACGATCGAACGCGAGGTCTTCTTCACGACGACCCCGGCCAAGGTCGAACTGGTGCCCGAGCGTTCGAACCTGGTTGCCGACGGCCGCACCCGTCCGGTGATTGCGGTGCGCGTTCTCGATCGTAACAACCGCCCGCTGCGCGAAGGTGTTGCCGGAGAGTTCACACTCAACGCGCCGTACCAGAGCGCCGAACAGATCGAGCGCCAGCAGCTCAACCAACTCACCGGGCTTGAAGCGAGCTCGGCCCGCTGGGTGGTCGAAGGCAATGACGGCATTGCCCTGATCGAACTCGCGCCCACGATGGTGAGCGGTTCGCTGCGCCTCGATTTCCGCTTCGACGACGGCGAGATCGCCCGCGAGCAGGAGCTCGAGACTTGGATCGTACCGGGCGACATCGAATGGACGGTGATCGGCCTTGCCGAAGGTTCGGTCGGCGCGCGCACCGTGGCGGACAATATGGAGCGCGCGGGGCGCTTCGACAGCGATCTGGGCGACGAAGCACGCGTCGCGCTTTACGCCAAGGGCCGCGTGCTCGGGAAATATCTCGTCACCCTCGCCTATGACAGCGCCAAGCAGGCCGAAGACCAGCGTGTGCTCGGCACGCTCGACCCCGACGCCTATTACACCGTCTTCGGCGACTCCTCGAGCCGCCGCTTCGATGCCGCATCGCGCGACAAGCTCTATGTCCGCATCGAGACGGCGACCTTCTATGCGCTCTACGGCGATTTCGAGACCGGCTTCGACCAGACCCGCCTCGCCCGCTACAATCGCACCGCGACCGGCGTGAAAGCCGAAGCGCGTTTCGGCCAGGTCCGCGCGCAGGGCTTCGCCGCCGAAATCGCCACGCGCTTCCGCCGCGACGAGATCCAGGGCCAGGGCATCACCGGCCCCTATCGCCTGTCGAGCCGCAACCTCATCGCCAACAGCGAGAAGGTTATGCTCGAAGTGCGTGACAGGTTCCGCTCTGAATTGATTGTTTCGACTAAAGAACTTGTCCGCTTCATGGACTACGACATCGACATGCTATCGGGCACGATCACCTTCAGGGAACCGGTCCTCAGCCGCGATTTCGATCTCAATCCGCAATTCATCGTCATCGAGTACGAGGTGGACAGCCTTGCGGATGGCGAGCTCAATGCCGGCCTGCGCACCGAATGGAGCAGCAAGGGCGATACGATCCGCATCGGCGCTACGGCCATCACCGACAAGGGCGACGGATCGCGCACCGACATGGGCGCCGTCGACATGCGCGCCCGTCTTGGCGACAGCACCGAAATACGCGCGGAAGTGGCCGCCAGCCGCCGCGATGGCGAGACCGCTACCGGCTGGCTGGTCGAAGCGCAGCACCAGACCGGATCGCTCGACGTGATCGCCTATGCCCGTTCGCTCGATGCCGATTACGGCGTCGGCCAGCAGAATGGTGCCGAACTCGGTCGCCGTAAGTTCGGTACCGATGCACGGGTCAAGCTGGGCGAGAACCTCTCGATCCTCGGTAGCCTGTGGCAGGATGACAGCCTCGCCGATACCAGCCGCCGCCGCGCGGCGCAGGTCCAGCTCGGCTATACCACGCAGGCCACCGACCTGCGCTTCGGCATCGCCCATTTCGCCGACCGCCTGGCCGACGGCACGCGCAACGATTCCACCGTTCTCGAAGGCGGCGTTACCCAGCGCCTGCTCGACAACCGGCTCGAACTCAGCGCGTCGACCAGCATCGCGGTCGACAATGCCGACTCGGTCGACCTGCCCGCCCGCCATCGTTTCGGCGCCCGCTATGCGCTGACCGAAAATGTCCGCCTGGTCGGCGCCTACGAAATCGCCGATGGTGCGGATATCGACGCACGCACGATCAAGGGTGGCTTCGAGGTCACGCCGTGGGACGGGGCCAAGGCGGTCACCACGCTCGGCCAGCAGAACATCGGCGAAAACGGCAATCGCAGCTTCGCCGCTTTCGGCCTCGCGCAGTCGTTGCAGGTGACCCAGTCGCTGACGATCGACGCCACGCTCGACGGCAACCGCACCATCGGCGGAAGCGGTCCGGTAGGCGGCATCGTCAATCCCGGCCAGCCCGTCGCCAGCGGCGGCCAGTTCGGTCAGGATGGCACGCTGTTCGAAGACTTCACCGCCGCCACGCTCGGCATGGCCTGGCGCAAAGACCGCTGGAGCGCCACCGCGCGCGCCGAATATCGCGACGGCGAATTCGCCGACCGCAAGGGCTTTACTCTCGGCGCGATCCGCCAGCTGGGCGAAGGCAGCATCGTGGGGTCGGGCTTCATCTGGACTGAGGCGAAAGCCGAAAACGGCGCGGCGACCGAAATCATGGACGCCGCGGTCGCCATCGCCCACCGCCCGGACACATCCGCCTTCGCCTTCCTCGGCAAGCTCGAATTCCGCAGCGATGCGGTGACGAATGCCATTGCGGGCGAAGCGGGAGCGGCAGGCAATTCGGCCCTGCTGGTGGATGGAGATGCCAAATCGAACCGCCTGATCGCCAGCCTGTCGACCAACTGGTCGCCCGAGGGCAAGGACGGGAATGGACATCTCGTCCGCCGCCACGAATTCGGCCTGTTCCTCGGCGCGCGCCACAACTTCGATCAGTTCGAAGGGTACGACTATTCCGGCACTACACTGCTCGCCGGGGTGGATGCGAAATTCAGCATTGGCGAGCGGTTCGAAATCGGCGCGCGCGGTACGGTGCGCACGGGCATCGAGGACGGCCTGACCAGCTATTCGATCGGCCCGAATATCGGTTTCGTACCGGCGGACAATGCATTGATTACCGTGGGCTACAACTTCGCCGGCTTCCGCGACGAGGACTTCTCCGCCGCGCGCGAAACCGACGAAGGACTTTATGCGTCGATCCGCATCAAGTTCGATGCCGACAGCTTCTCCTTCCTCGGACTGGGAAGATAGGTGAAGGCGCGATGAGAAACCTGCATCTAAACGCGCTTTTAACCATGTTTGCCTATCCCGGCATCATGAAGCGGAGACGGTTTTCGGGCGGCGGCGCGATCGCATATCTACTACGCGCAATCCTGTTCGTATTCGCCGCGACAATCGCTCTTCCCGCCAGTGCGCAATCGACTTCGACATTCTCGAACTCTACCACCGGGACAATCAACGGGTCGACCATCTGCACAGCGCCGCTGGTCCGCACTTTCACTGTCGGCAGCAATTTCACGCTGGCGGATGTGAATATCGGCATTCTCGCCACGCACACCTGGCGCGGCGATCTCCAGTTTACCCTCCAGTCACCAGCCGGAACGAGGGTGCAGCTCACCAATGGCGACACCCAGAGCATCAATGGCGACAATTTCAACGTCCTGCTCGACGATGCGGCATCGCAACTGGTTAACACCGACAGTTCGACCGGCAACCACTCGACCTCCGCACCGCCCTATCAGAACACCTTCCGGCCGCGCAGCGCGCTTTCGGCGTTCAATGGCGAGAGCTCGGCAGGCACCTGGCGGCTGGAGATCTGCGACCTCTATCCGTCGGCCGACAATGGCCAGTTCCGGCGCGCCGATCTCTATCTGACATCGCCGCCCACGAACTATGCCGACCTTTCGCTCACCAAGATCCTCGTCGGCAGTGCCCCTGCAAATGGCGGCGCCGTCACTTACCGCCTGACGGTCAGCAATGCGTCGGCTTCGACATCTTCCGCATCGGGCGTCACCGTACGCGATACCTTTCCCGGCCAGTTCACCTACGGCTCCGCATCGGGCGCGGGCAGTTTCAATTCTGGGACCGGGATATGGACGGTGCCGACCCTTGCCCCGGGTGCGAGCGCCACGATCGATATCACCGGCACGATCGCGGCCAGCGCGGGGACATCGATCACCAATAGCGCCGAGATCATTTCGAGCAGCATTGTCGATAGCGACTCCACGCCGAACAATGGCAGCACCACCGAAGACGATTATGCATCCGCGACATTCACTGTCGTATCGGGACGTCCGGCAGGGATCATACCGGCGGTGAACTGTCCCAACGGATCGAGCCTGTTCGACTGGGATGCGCCGTCGGTCAGCTGGTCGGCGGGATCGACGAGCAACAGCTATGCACTGGGCAGCTTCGGCAATATCGCGTTTAATCTCACCAACGATGGCGCCTATCTCAACAATGCCACTTTCGGCGGACAGTCGCCGACACTTCAGAGCGCATTCACCGGCGGGCTCTCACCAGCGCAGAGAAGCCTTGCCGTGGTCGCCGACCAGACGAACCGCTCTGGCGTCGCCACTATCACGGTAACGCTGCCCCGCGCATTCGATGGCGTGCAGTTCACGATTTTCGATGTCGATTATGCCGCCAACCAGTTTACCGACAGGGTCGTTGTGACAGGAAGCAATGGCGGTTCGTCGGTGACACCGACCCTCAGCAACGGCAATGTAAACTACGTATCCGGCAATACGGCCATCGGCGACGGCGCTTCCGACAGCGATTCTTCCGCGGGCAATCTGGTGGTTACCTTCACCGGCAAGGTCGACACGATCGTCATCACCTACGGCAACCACAGCACTGCCCCGAACAATCCCGGCCAGCAGGGTATCGCGCTGCACGATATCAGCTTCTGCCGCCCCTATACGACGCTCAACGTCACCAAGATCAGCTCGGTCATATCCGACCCGGTGAACGGCACATCCAATCCCAAAGCCATTCCCGGCGCGCTGATCGAATACCTCATTACCGTGAACAATACCGGCAGCGAACGGACCGATAGCGATACCGTAGTCGTGACCGACGACGCCCCGGCGGATGCGAAAATGTGCCTTGCCAATCTCGGCGGCGCAGGGAGCGGACCGGTCCTTTTCGGGGCCGGCAGTCCTGCCTCGGGACTTGCCTACAGCTACGTTGCACTGGGCAATGCGGGGGACGACCTCGAGTTTTCCGCCGACGGGGGAACGACCTGGACCTATACACCCACGCCCGACGCCGATGGCTGCGACGGCGCCGTTTCCGATTTCCGCGTGACGCCAAGCGGCGCATTCACCGCCGGACGGGCTTTCACGTTGAGAGTCAGGTTTATCGTCGAGTAGCGATCCGGCCCGGTAAAAGGCCATTTCCTACATGAACCATGTTGGTTATTTACTTCGGCTTTACAAACCGGAGATATCCTATGCCGTTACTTGAATCGCTCATCGGCCCCATCGCCTCAATCATCGACAAGGTAATCCCCGACAAGGAAGCGCGCGCGAAAGCAAAGCTGGAACTGCTGGCCCTGGAAGGTACGCAGGAACTCAGACAGATCGAAGCGCGCCTGTCAGCCATCCTCTCGGAAGCGCAGAGCAGCGATCCCTGGACCAGCCGCGCGCGCCCCAGCTTCCTCTATGTGATGTACGCGCTGATCCTGTTCAGCGTGCCAATGGGTATTATCGCTGCTTTCGACCCGATCTCCGCCCGCGCGATCGGTGAAGGCATGACCCGCTATCTCGCCGCCCTGCCCGATGCGCTCTACGCGCTCTTCGGGACCGGCTATCTCGGCTATACCGCGGCGCGCCAGTGGGGGAAGGTCCGGGGCGTCGACGCTTGAGGTCGCGACGTTTGGCGCTAAACCGGCACAATGACCGACACCGTTTTCGTCCTCAATGGCCCCAATCTCAACCTGCTCGGCACGCGTGAGCCGGAAATCTATGGCTCGGACACGCTGGCCGATATCGAGGCGATGCTGGAAGAGAAGGCCAAAACGCTCGGCCTTGCGATCACCTTTCGCCAGACCAACCACGAAGGCGTGCTTGTCGACTGGCTGCAGGAGGCGAAGGGGTCGGGCGCGAAGGCCGTGCTGCTCAATGCCGCCGCCTATACCCATACATCCATCGCCCTGCTCGATGCGATCAAGGCGATCGGTGTGCCGGTGATCGAGGTGCACCTTTCCGATCCGGCGAAACGCGAGGATTTCCGCCATATTTCCTATGTCGGCATGGGCGCGGTGGATGAGGTAAAGGGCATGGGTGCACGCGGCTATGCCCTGGCGCTGGAGAAGGCGGCGGCGCTGTAATTCAACTGCGCACCCCTTGCCCTTCGCGCGGCGGCAGAGCATAGGCGGGCCAAACAACATATAAGGGGTTCCATGGCCGACCATAAGGGCAATGCCGGCAAATCCGGAATGAACGTCGATACCGCACTCGTGCGCGAACTCGCGGAGATGCTGGGCGACACCGGGCTCACCGAAATCGAAGTGGAGGACGGCGAGCGCAAGATCCGTGTCTCGCGCGGGGGCGGCGTCGCCATGGCCGCAGCGCCCATGCCGATGGCTCCCAGCGCCCCGGCGGCCGCAGCACCTGCCGCTGCTGCGCCCATTGCCGAAAGCGCTGCACCCGCAGCCGACACTGCCGACGCGATCAAATCGCCCATGGTCGGCACCGTCTATCTGGCCGCCGAACCGGGCGCGCCCGACTTCGTCAAGGTCGGTGACAGCGTCAAGGAAGGCCAGACCCTCCTGATCGTCGAAGCGATGAAGGTGATGAACCCGATCACCGCCGACAAGGCCGGGACGGTCAAGGCGATCCATGTCGAGAACGCCCAGCCGGTCGAATTCGACCAGCCGCTCGTCAGCATCGGCTGAGGTCGCCCGTGAGTATTTCCCGCATCCTTATCGCCAATCGCGGCGAAATCGCGCTGCGCATCCATCGTGCAGCGCATGAAATGGGTATCGAAACCGTCGCGGTGCATTCCACCGCCGATGCCGATGCCATGCATGTCCGCCTGGCCGACCATGCGGTGTGCATCGGCCCGCCGCCCGCGACCGACAGCTATCTGAATATCGCCAACATCATTTCGGCGGCCGAAGTCAGCCACGCCGATGCGATCCATCCCGGCTATGGCTTCCTGTCCGAGAACGCCAAATTCGCGGAAATCGTCGAGGCGCACGACATCGCCTGGATCGGCCCCAAGCCCGAACATATCCGCACGATGGGCGACAAGGTCGAGGCGAAGAAGACGGCTGGTGCACTGGGTCTGCCGCTGGTCCCCGGCTCCGACGGCGCAGTCGAAACCGTCGAGGAAGCGCGCGAGATCGCAGCCGAGATCGGCTACCCGGTCATCATCAAGGCCGCCAGCGGCGGCGGCGGACGCGGCATGAAGGTCTGCGAAAGCGAAGACCAGCTCGAAAGCCTGATGAAACAGGCCGGCAGCGAGGCGAAGGCAGCCTTCGGCGATGCCACCGTCTATATCGAGAAATATCTCGGCGATCCGCGCCATATCGAATTCCAGGTCTTCGGCGACGGCAATGGCAATGCCATCCATCTGGGCGAGCGCGACTGCTCGCTCCAGCGCCGCCACCAAAAGGTGCTGGAGGAAGCCCCCTCCCCCGTACTTTCCACCGAAGAACGCGACCGCATGGGCGAAATCTGCGCGCAGGCCATGCGCGACATGGCCTATCGCGGCGCAGGCACGATCGAATTCCTATGGGAAAACGGCGAGTTCTACTTCATCGAAATGAACACCCGCCTGCAGGTCGAACACCCGGTGACCGAAGCGATTACCGGGGTCGATCTGGTGCGCGAACAGATCCGTATCGCCGCGGGCAAGCCGCTGTCGGTCGCGCAGGACGAAATCGAGTTCAAGGGCCACGCGATCGAATGCCGCATCAATGCGGAAGACCCCTGGACCTTCGCCCCATCGCCGGGCGAAGTGACCTATTACCACGCTGCCGGCGGCATGCATGTGCGCGTCGATAGCGGGCTCTATCAAGGCTATCGCATCCCGCCCTATTACGACAGCATGATCGCCAAGCTGATCGTCTACGGCCGCACGCGCGAAGGCTGCATGATGCGCCTCAAGCGCGCGCTTGAGGAGATGGTGGTCGAGGGCGTGAAGACCTCCATCCCGCTGCATCAGGAACTGCTCCAGCAGGATGATGTGAAGAGCGGGCAGTACTCGATCAAATGGCTGGAAGAGTGGTTGAAGACGCGCGATGGGTAAACGCCTCGCGGTCCTAGCGACCTGTCAGGTAGTGCAGCACCATATCGGTATAGGTCGCGATCAGTGCCTCGTCGGCCGGTCGCAAATCGTCCGGCTTCGCCGAGTTCGGAAAGACGATGCGGTCGAGAAACACGATGTTCACGAAATAGCTCACCATCCGGGCGGCTTCGCGCAGGTCTTCATGCGCGATCTCCTCACGGTAGGTTTCGAGTTCCTCGGCCAGCAGCTCAACGCCATCCTGACCGAGCTTCCTTACCAGCGGCACTTCGAGATCGGGGTTCAGCCGCCGATAGGTCAGGAGCGCGCGGCGCAGACCAAGCGTATCGGTAATCTGGCGGTGCGCACCGCGAATTGACTGCTCGATCATATCCCGAAGCCCAAGCTTCTCACCGGGTTCGAACGGCACCCCGTCGACCGTGCCGTGCTCCACATACTCGGCCACACGCGCCTCGACCCGCTCCATATAGCGGTCGAACAAGGCGGGAAGCAGAGAATCCTTATCCTTGAAATGGCTGTAGATCGAGCCGACCGCGACCTGCCCCTCGCCAGCGATATCGGCAATGCTGATCGTTTCGAACTCTTTGCTTTCCAGCAGTTTTTCCAACGCAGCGAGGATTTTTTCCCGCGTTTTCGTGGCGCGTTTCTGCTGAACCTTCGTCATCCCTGAGCTCCTCCCGCATTCGGCTGCTGCCTGCAAGCCCGATCTAATATTGAATTTGAATTCATATTCATTATTGTTGTCGGCAGGCAAGCACAAAACGATTCGCAAAGGAGCGATCATGACGACAACAACCCTCGAGACAGCCAGCGAGGCGGGGGCCACACCGGCCGCCAGCCGCAGCTCCCCAATCCCGGCCTGGGCGGAAATCCTGCTGGTTATCGCCACGTTCTCTGGTGTCAGGGAGATACCGGGGATCGAATATACCGGCCCGGCGGCGCTTATCGCCTCGACTCTCCTCATCACCTTCTTTCTCTGGCTACGCGGTGACGGCTGGAGTTCGCTCGGCCTGCGCGGGCCGAAGAATGCACGGGACATCCTGAAAGGGGCCGGGATGGTTGTCCTGGTGTTCCTTGGCGCAGCCCTGACCAACGCGATTTCGATGGTCGTCCTTGGGTCATTGCTGGGTGCGGATGCCGAGCGGGAGTTCATGGATGTCTCCACCTTCCCGAAATACCTTGTGATGATGGGCATCGTCTGGACGACCGCTTCTTTCTGCGAGGAAATGTTCTTTCGCGGTTTCTTGATGAACCGCACCGTGGAAGTGCTTGGCGCCGGGCGCTTCACATGGGTGCTGGCAGCCCTGTTTCAGGCGGTGCTGTTCGGCCTTGTCCACGCCTATCAGGGGATCGGCGGAATCCTGACGACCGGCCTTATCGGCCTCACCTTCGGACTGCTTTATCTCGTAGCCAGACGCAATCTCTGGCCGACGATCATCGGGCATGGCCTGGTGAACACTTTCGGCATCACAGTTCTGCACCTGCAAGCCACCGGCGCAATCCAGACCAGCGGCCTGGGCTGATCGCACTCACATTCAAAGGAGAATAATATGAGCTGGAAAAAGCCAACCCTGATCGGCCTCTGGTCACTTGTCGCTATCGCATGGCTGGCGGTGATCGGGATTTACTTCACGGGCCCTTCGAAAACGGTCTGGATCGCTACCGTGGCCGGTGCGGCAATCATATCCGAAGTCGCCGTCTGGGGAACCGCTGCAATCCTCGGCCTGACCATAATCGAGAGCCGCAAGCGCATCTGGGCGAAGATCACTGCGCCGCTGCGCAAATCGCAGAACTGATCGGGATTGGAAGCGGCCGTCCGTACTCGCGGGCGGCCGCTCTAATCGAAACTGAACCCAGCCGCCTTCGCCTCGGCGATGACCTCTTCACCGGTTTGGCGTGGGTGATCGCCCTTGATGCGCGACCATTCGGCGCCTTCATCGACGAAGATCTCTTTCTCCACCCCGTACTTGGTTGCCGCATCGAACAGGCCGGCGGAAAAGCTGCGATTGCCCGTCGGCAGGAAACGGTACCACAAATTGCTACCGCATCTGGAACAAAAGGCGCGTTCCGCCCAGTCGCTGGACCGGTATTCGGATATCGCGTCTTCGCCGGAGACCTCGACGCTTTCACCCGTCTGCGCGGTGTAGAACGAGCCGCCCCAGCGGCGGCACATATCGCACTGGCAGATCTCGACCTCGTGCTTGGGATTATCGAGCGTGATCGTCACCGCGCCGCACAGGCAATGGCCTTCGATCTGCTCAGCCCCGCTCATAGCGGGACGCCGGGCTCGTGCTTGCTGGTGCGGATCGTCAGCGAGGTCTTCACGCTTTCCACATTGGGCGCGGGCGTCAGCTTGCTGGTCAGGAATTCCTGGAAGCTCTGCAGATCCTTGCTGACGATCTTGATGATGAAATCGATTTCACCGTTGAGCATATGCACTTCGCGCACTTCGGGCAGGTCGTGCATCGCAGCCTCGAACTCGCGCAGCGAATCCTCCGCCTGGCTCTTGAGACTGACCATGGCGAAGACGGTGATCGAAAAGCCCAGCTTCGAGGGATCGAGTTCGGCATGGTAGCCCCTGATCACGCCCTCTTCCTCCAGCGCACGTACGCGGCGCAGGCAGGGTGGCGCGGTCAGCCCCACACGGTGGGCAAGCTCGACATTGGTGATTCTCCCCTCGTCCTGGAGTTCACCCAGCAATCGCCGGTCTATGTCGTCGAGATTGGCCATATAAAATATCCCTGCTACCCTGGCGCCGCCGGCGGGGCATCGCGAAACTTCCACGAAATGTTGACAACGCGATGCAGCCGTCTTGGCTAACATTATTATCTTTGCCAGCAATTGTCTCGCTTTGCAACGCGCAGGCAACTTTCCGTTCAGCGTAAGTATTACACGGTTAGAAACTGCGATGTGCGATGGTTTACGTCTCGAAAACCATTGCCTGTCACCGGAGAACCGATGCATTTCGACGACCGCCTTGCCACAGTGCTGCGCCACCGCGCTGCCGGCGAGCGTGCGTCCAAAACGCAGTTCCGGCAACTGCTCGACCTGCTTGGCGAGCGTCCGCAGGCGGGCGATCCCGCGCTCAAGGCGGCAGCGTATCTGCGCCTGATCGCGCTGGCCGAAATGATTCCGACGGCCGAACGCGCGGCAATCGTTGGCGAAAACGGCTGGCGTTTCCGCAATCCCGAACTGGTCCGCTGGTTCGGCGAAGCGCATCCGTCGATCGCCGGAGCCGCGCTCTACCGCGCCCAGCTGACCGGCGAGGAATGGGCCGAGTTGATCCCGCGCCTGCCGATCCGAGCTCGCGGTTTCCTGAGACATCGCAGGGATCTGCCCGAAGGTGCCGTGCGCGTCCTGGACCGGCTGGGCGTATCCGATCGCGCATTGCCCCTGCCGGCCGACCTGCCCATGCCTGACACGGTCGATGAAGAGCCGTCCGAACCGGTCGACTTCGGTGAGCCCGAACCGCTTGTATTGCGTCCGGCCGAAGAGATTGCCGAGGATACGGATGCACCGGCGACGGTCGAACAGGAGGCCGAGCCGGAACCGATCGCCGAGGAGATCGCCCCGTCGCGCTCCGCCGAAACACCCGACAGATCGGACGGCATCCGGGCTTTGGTCGAGCGGATCGAGAGCTTCCGCAAGTCGCGCAGCCCAGGATCGCAGGACGGCGATGCGCCCACCCTCCCGCTAGCCGGGCTTGAAGAGGCGCAACCCCGCAAACAGCTGGACGCCTTCAGCTTCGGTACGAATTCGGAAGGAACGATCGACTGGGCCGAGCCCGAAATCGCGCCCATGGTTATCGGAATCGACCTGTCGCAGCGTCGCGAAGACGACCGGGCGAGCGAGGATTTCGCTGCCGCCTTCGCCAATCGGCAGCCGGTGCACGAGATCGCCATCACCCTACGCGGTGCGGACGCCATCGAAGGGGACTGGATCGTCGATGCAGCCCCCCGTTTTACGCGCGGAGAGGGGCGCTTTTACGGCTATGTCGGGCGCTTCCGCCGCGCGGTCGCGCCGGTCGATGACCGTGCCCAGCGCGGGGCGGATCGTCTGCGCCAGCTGCTCCACGAACTGCGCACACCGGTCAACGCCATGCAGGGCTATGCCGAAGTGATCCAGCAGCAGGTCTTCGGCCCCACCCCGCACGAATACCGCGCGCTTGCCGCTTCCATCGCAGGCGATTCCGCGCGCATTCTTGCCGGTTTCGATGAACTCGACCGTCTGGCACGACTGGAGACGGGTGCGCTTGATCTGGAAGCGGGGGAAAGCGATTTCGCCGCCATCGCCCGCGCGCAGCTCGGCCAGCTCCAGACGGTGCTTGGTCCGCGCGTCGCGCGTTTCGATGCCGCACTCACCGACAAACCCGCTCCGCTCGCCCTCGCCCGCAACGAGGCGGAAATGCTCGGATGGCGCGTACTTGCGACGCTGGCGGGCGCGACCGGCGCGGGAGAAACCGTTTCCCTATCGCTCGCGCTCGACGGCGAGCAGGTTGCGCTTCGTGCGCAGCTACCCTCGAAGCTGGCGGCGGCAGAGAATGTCTTTACTTCCGAAATCCGGGCTGGAGGCAGTACGCTTAGCTCGGGAATTTTCGGCGCCGGTTTCTCACTCCGTCTCGCCCGTGCGGAGGCCCGAGCAGCGGGCGGCGAACTGGCACGCGAGGAGGATTTCCTCGTCCTCACCCTGCCGCTCTTGACCACTACCGATGCCCTGCCTAGCCCTGCCGATGCGCCTGATCGCGCGGCAGGCTAGGACACGCATACCATCAATCACGCCAACCTCCTCATACCGCCGAAAGCTGCGCAATCGGCCCGCTTTGTCGAAGGATTCGGCCAGCGCTCGCTGCTGACGGTCGACACAGAAGAGGAGTTCGACTGGAATGCGCCGTTTCGCGCCGATGGCTATGGCCTCGACCACGTGAAGGCGATTTCGGGCTTCCAGGAATTCTGCGAAGGTCTCGACGTCTCGCCCGTCTATCTCGTCGACTGGCCGATCGCCAACGATCCGCTTGCACGCGAAATCATCGGCGATGCGGTGCGCGGCGGGCGGGCGGAAATCGGTATTCAGCTCCATCCCTGGGTCAATCCACCGCATGACGAGGAAGTCTCGACCCGCAACAGCTTTGCGGGCAATCTTCCCCCAGAACTGGAGGCCGAGAAATTCCGGCGGCTGCGCGATGCCATCGTTGAAGGGTTCGAATCCGCTCCGCGCATCTACCGCGCCGGTCGCTATGGGATAGGGTCGCAAACCGCGAAACTCCTGAGCGAGAGCGGCATCGCCATCGATAGCTCGGTGCGCGCGCGCTTTGACTACTCGGATGAGCATGGCCCGGATTACAGCCGCCATCCGGTCAAACCCTATTGGACAGACGCCGGTAAGACTCTGCTGGAGCTCCCCTTGACCACGGCCTTCTGGGGAATGCTGCGCCAGCAGGGGCAGCAGCTATTCCCGCTGACGGGGAAATTCCCGCCACTCGGCAGCGTGCTTTCCAGGCTCGGAATGCTCCAGCGAATCGGCCTGACCCCGGAAGGCATCACGCTCGAGCAGGCATTGCGCGCGATCGATATCGCAGTGGACGATGGCCTGCCGGTGCTGGTGCTGAGCTTCCACAGCCCTTCACTCGCAGTCGGGCACACACCCTATGTGCGCAGCAGGGACGATCTCGACCAGCTCTACGACTGGATGCGTGGAGTCTATTCCTACCTGCGCGCACGCGAAGTCCGCCCGACGACAGTGGAAGAAATCATTGCATCGAGTGTTCGCTAGTGCTTGCAACCCCCACGCACCAGGGCTAGGCGCGCTTTTCCGCACGGCGTGGCTGGGGGCCTGTAGCTCAGTTGGTTAGAGCTGGCCGCTCATAACGGCTAGGTCGCGGGTTCGAGTCCTGCCGGGCCCACCATGCCCGGCGCCTTGCGGGAAATCGGTCGGGGAGTGGCGCAGCCTGGTAGCGCACTTGTTTTGGGTACAAGGGGTCGCTGGTTCGAATCCAGTCTCCCCGACCAGATTTCCAAAAAGGCGAATTGCTCGCAAGCGAAGCGCGGGAGGTGCGCCGTTTGAATAGCCCGACAGCCACGACCTCTCCCACCATCGACACGCGCCTTATCTGGGCCATCGCCCTACCCGCAATGGTGACCAATGTCGCGACCGCGTTGATCGGCGCGGGAGACATGTGGATTGTCGGCCAGCTCGGCGATGCGCCGACACAGGGTGCAGTCGATATCGGCGCCAAGCTGTTTGCCTCACTCTTCACTGTTATGAACTTCCTCAAGACCGGCACTACCGGCCTGGTCGCGCAGGCAGGTACACGATCGGGTGCACGCGCACAGGCGGAGGTGCTGATCAAAGGACTGACCGTGGGTCTGACGATTGCCGGGGTGCTGCTGCTGGCGAAGCCGGTGCTCTTGCCACTATTGCTCGACGCCTTGGGTGCAGAGGCACGAGTGCGCGCGGCGGCGCTCGTCTACGCCGATATCCGCTACTGGAGCGCGCCCGCGGTCATGGCGAATTTCGCTTTGGTCGGGTTTCTCGTCGGACGTCGGCGGATGCGCGAGGTGCTGGCGATCGAAGTCTTCTACAACCTCCTGAACGTAGCGCTCGGGCTATGGCTGGCTCTTGGTCTGGACTGGGGTATCGCGGGTATCGGCTGGTCAAGCTTCATCGCCGAATTCGCCAAGCTGGCGGTTGCCGGATTTATTATCTGGCGCATCGCGGGTGACGATATCCGGGTAGCTCTGCAAACCGGTACGAGCATTTCGGTCCCGGCGCTCAAGCCCTTCCTGGCGGTCAATAGAGACCTTTTCCTCCGCACCGTCGTGTTGATGATCGCGATCGCCGCACTGACACGTCTGAGCGCTGAACGCGGTCCGGTGGTGCTGGCGGCCAATGGGATTCTCTACCAGCTTTTCGTGCTGGCAGCCTTGTTGCTGGACGGTTTCGAAAATGCCGCGCAGGTCCTCAACGGCGAACGGGCGGGCGAAGGGGATCGCGCCGGTTTCACCACTTTCGTTCGCGCGATCCTGTGGCGCTGCCTCGGCATAGCGGCCGGGCTGGCGCTGCTGTTCGCATTCCTCGGCGGCACCATTACCGACAGCTTTGCCGCCACCCCCGCGGTCGCCGCGGAAGCGCGCAAGCTGTGGCCCTGGCTCGTTGCGATTCCGCTGGCAGGATTTGCCGGTTTCGTGCTCGACGGGGTATTCGTGGGCGCCAGCTGGACGCGTGGACTGCTCGGCACGATGGTCGGCGCGGCGGTAGGATATGGTGCACTGCTCTGGCTGACCTGGCCGCTCGGAAATAACGGCCTGTGGGGCAGCTTTATCGCCTTTCTGGTGTTGCGGGCGCTGTTCCAGCTGGCGATGATGCCACGCCTGCTACGCCGCGATTTTGGCTAGGCGATAGCCCTACAGAGTTCCTCGCCCTGTTTCGCGTTGCCGGATTTGTATAGCCTTTATCCAATCTTGTGACGGGGTTCTGCTGCGGTGAGCCCCACCGACGGCGTGCTTGCCCCCGGGCCCGGGTGCGACTATCTGCGCCCCCAGACCTTTCCGGGCCAGCGCGCCCGCTCATCCATATCGATACCGAAGGACCAAGCCAGATGGCCGCCCAGTACGCTTTCGTCATGAAGGACATGACCAAGACCTTCCCCGGTGCGCAGAAGCCGGTGCTCAGCAATATCAATCTGCAGTTCTACCAAGGCGCCAAGATCGGCATCGTCGGCCCCAACGGCGCGGGCAAGTCGACGCTGATCAAGATCATGGCGGGTATCGACACCGATTTCACCGGCGAGGCATGGCCGGGCGAGAACATCACCGTCGGCTATCTCGAGCAGGAACCCGAACTCGACGAGAGCAAGACCGTGCTCGAAAACGTCAAGGACGGCGCGCGCGAAACCGCCGACATGGTAGAGCGCTTCAACGCGATCGGCATGGAGATGGGCGAGGAAGACGCCGATTTCGACGCGCTCAGCACCGAGATGGCGGAACTGCAGGACAAGATCGACGCGGTCGACGGCTGGACGCTCGACAATCAGCTCGAAGTCGCGATGGAAGCGCTGCGCTGCCCTCCCGGGGATTGGCCCGTCACCGACCTGTCGGGTGGCGAGAAGCGCCGCGTCGCCCTCACCCGCCTGCTGATCCAGAAGCCCTCGATCCTGCTGCTCGACGAACCGACCAACCACCTCGACGCTGAATCGGTCCAGTGGCTTGAAAACCACCTCAAGGACTATCCGGGCGCCGTGCTGATGATCACCCACGACCGCTACTTCCTCGACAATGTGGTGGAATGGATCCTCGAGCTCGATCGCGGTTCCTATTACCCGTACGAAGGCAATTACTCGACCTATCTCGAAAAGAAGGCCAAGCGCCTCGAACAGGAAAGCCGCGAGGAAAGCGGGCGCTCCAAGGCGCTGTCGCGCGAACTCGAATGGATCCGGCAGACGCCATCCGCGCGCCAGACCAAGTCCAAGGCGCGTATCCGCAAGTTCGAGGAACTGCAGGAAGGCCAGAAGGACCGCAAGCCGGGCAAGACGCAGATCGTCATCCAAGTGCCCGAGCGCCTCGGCGGAAAGGTGATCGAGGCCAAGAACATCTCCAAGGCCTATGGCGACAAGCTGCTGTTCGAAAACCTCAGCTTCATGCTGCCCCCGGGCGGCATCGTCGGTGTGATCGGGCCGAACGGCGCGGGCAAGTCGACGCTGTTCAAGATCCTCACCGGCAAGGAAGAACCCGACAGCGGCACGGTGGAAATCGGCTCGACCGTCCATCTCGGCTATGTCGACCAGAGCCGCGACCATCTGAACCCGAAGAACAACGTCTGGGAGGAAATCTCCGACGGGCTCGATTACATGAAGGTCAACGGCCACGACACCTCGACCCGCGCCTATGTCGGTGCGTTCAACTTCAAGGGCGCGGACCAGCAGAAGAACGTCGGCAAGCTGTCGGGCGGTGAGCGCAACCGCGTGCATATGGCCAAGATGCTGAAGGAGGGCGGCAACGTCCTGCTGCTCGACGAGCCGACCAACGACCTCGACGTCGAAACGCTCGGCGCGCTGGAAGAGGCGATCGAGAATTTCGCCGGCTGCGCCGTGGTGATCTCGCACGACCGCTTCTTCCTCGACCGGCTGGCGACGCACATCCTCGCCTTCGAGGGTGACAGCCATGTCGAATGGTTCGAAGGCAATTTCGAAGCCTACGAAGAGGACAAGCGGCGGCGTATGGGCGATGCGGCGGATCGTCCGACGCGGCTGGCTTACAAGAAGCTGACCCGTTAATACGGAGGTCAGATACGCAATTCCAAGTCGGGGCAAAGGGGGGCTCACTTGGGCAAGGGAAAAGTCGGGGAATTTTCCGCTTCAGAGGTGAGGTCGGCGGCGATCTATGCCGCAGGCTGGTTCGTCTGCGCGATGATCGCGCTCGAACTCACGCAGGGCGAGGACGGAATTGCAGCCGTATGGCCGCCAAGCGGAATCTTCGTCGCGGCTCTCCTGCACATGGGTGCCCGTGGACGTAAGCTGACGAGCTCCGGTGTCGCGCTCGCCAGCATCGTCGCGAATATGTGGGCCGGATCCGGCTTCTTTGCGTCGTTCGGTTATACGATCGCCAACCTTATCGAAGGCTGGCTGGTTTTCTTTCTGATGGACCGGGGCCGGTTCAGGCACATGTTGCTTGCCCGCCCGGCCAACCTGATACGGTTTGCCATATCAGCCATCATCGGCGGTATCGCCAGCACGGTGATGGCGGGAGCCCTATCGGGCAATTTCGACACTGTTTTCCTGACCTCCTGGATGAGCACCGTCACGCTGGGCATGCTGATCGTGACACCGGTGATCATGTTCCTCATTCAGGACCAGCATCACGAGACGGGCATATTCACGTTTCGCGGCTTCTGGACCTTCGTGCTTGTCGCACTCACCGCCCTCGCCGCCTTCGGACAGTCCGACATCCCCCTTCTGGTTCTGCCCATCGTAGCAATATCGATAACCACGGCGGCACTGGGACTGACCGGCGCGGTGCTTGCACTTCTCCTCGTGGCAACGATCGGTTCCGTGCTGACCGCCCTGAATCTAGGACCAGTCGGCATCTTCTTTCCTCCGGTCGAGAACCAGGTGCTTTTCTTCCAGGTCTATTTGCTGGCACTCCTCGTCTCCACCCTTCCGGTCGCACTCTCCCTCGCCCAGCATCGGCGCGATCTTCAGGAACTGGCGACCAGCAAGCGCATGCTTGAAGCGGCGGAACGTGCGGCAAAGGTTGGTCATTGGCGGCACGATCCCGCGACTGACACGATTTACTGGTCGGAAGAGGCCGGGAGAATGCTGGCGCGCACCCCGCTTCCCGTGTCTCTGGATGAGATGGTCGAAATGTTCCACCAGGACGATCGCGAACGGATTTCGCGGCTTCTGGTAACAGCCGAGGAGACCGGTATCCCATTCACTTTCGAGGCGCGGATCGACCGGTTCGACGGAACGCCCGGCTATTTCGAATGCCGGAACCAGGTCGAAACCAGCTCCCAAAGCGGCCCACCAGTAATTTTCGGCACAATCATGGATGTGACGGAGCGCGCGGAGCGGATGCGGGAAATGCATCGCGCAAGAATGCGTGCGGAGCACGAAGTTGCGGAAGTGCGTATCCTGGCCGAGACCGATTACCTCACCGGCATCCCCAATCGCCGCAAGATACTCTCCGAACTTGCGACGCAGGTAGCCCAAGCGATTTCCTGCGAACGGGATCTCTCGATCGCCATGCTCGATATCGATCATTTCAAGTCAATCAATGACCGGTTCGGGCATGAGGCGGGTGATCAGACGCTCATCAAGGTGAGCGAAGCGCTGAAGTGCCACCTTCTTTCCGGAGAGATGATCGGTCGCATGGGCGGCGAAGAGTTCCTTGCCATCTTCCCGGGCTGCGACGCAGAGAGCGTCCGCCAGCGTTGCCTCGCCATCGGCCCGGCCATGGGAAGCGTGAAATGGCCGGAGGCAGGAATGGAACCCGTGACGGTCAGCATCGGTATCGCGCAGTTCGATCACGAATGGAGCGACGACCGTTTGTTGCGAGCGGCCGACGATGCGCTCTATCTTGCAAAGCGTAACGGACGCGCGCGCTGCGCCGTCTACGTGGAAAACGCCCAGGGTTAGCAACGGCTGCGGCAGATGCGGGCCCCAGTAGCAGACCGGTCCGACTGACAATCGATCTCGTAACGCGCGTCGCTCACGATCGTTCGCCGCGACTTCATTTGACTGCCACTGCTTGAGTTGCGACAATCGCGGCTCGGCGTTCGAATACGAGCGCATTCCGGCGCGGCGCCAGGCGACCGCGAAAATTCAATCCGAAAAGGACCATTATGCCTACTCCCCAAAACGGCGACACCGTATCCATCGACTACGTGCTGCGCAGGACAGACGGCGAGGTAGTCGGCTCTACCGAGGAACAGGGCCCACAGGAAATTCAACTGGGCAGCGGGCAGATATTCCCGCAAATCGAGCAGGCTCTGACCGCAATGGAAGTTGGCGACGAACAGAAGGTCGCGATCGAATGTGACAAGGCCTTCGGTCCGCGTCGCGACGAACTGATCATCGACATCCCGCGCGAAAATCTGCCACCTGAACCGGCCCCCCAGCCTGGCATGGCGCTTCAGGCGCAGCAGCCGGACGGCACTCCGCTGACGCTTTATGTCGTTGGTGTGGGTGAACAGTCGGTCAAGGCCGATGGCAATCACCCGCTGGCAGGCGAAGACCTGACCTTCGACATCACTCTGCGCGAGATAAAGCAAGCCGCGTAATTTCGGTACGGCGGGCGGGGCAGTCTTAATTCATGTTCAATGCTCCGAACATGAACGACAGGCAGTCAAGCCGGTTCAGTTTCGGGTCAGGCCGTTGTGATACAAATTGCGACATCGACAACGGCCGCGGGTGGTGGAGCGGCTCTGGACCGACAAGAAGGACTCGCTCCATGAAGCTCAACAAACTGATGAAGGGAAGCGCGTTAGGCGTCCTCGCCGCGGCGATGGCCATCACCGCCCTGCCCGCCGAAGCCGAGGCGCAATCCCGCGACCGGCAGGAACGCGCCCAACGTGATCGTGGTGATCGCGGCGAAGCGCGCCAGCAACGTCGTGAACAGCGCAGCGAGCAACGCGATAGCCGCCGCGATTTTCGGCAGAGCAGCCGGGGTGATCGGCGCGAAGCACGGCGGGTAGGTGGCGAGGACCGACAGGACGCTCGCCAGAACCGCCGTGAATGGCGTGGCGACAACCGTTCGGATCGACGTGCCGAAATAGCCCGTGAGCGCAACAACCGTGCGGAAGTCCAGCAGCGCAACCGCAGCTATACCGCAGACCGTAACCGCTCCTATACCGACCGGAATCGGGCCGACCGTCGCGTGGAAGCACAGCGCAATGCCTATCGGGAAGGTCGCCGCGACGAACGCAGGCGTGACGCTCGTGAGGATCGCCGTATCCGCGAAAACGCCTATCGCAGCGGCCGGCAAGCCGAACGCAATCGCGATCGTTACGAGGACCGGAACATCCGGCGTGACGGCTATCGGGATGGTTACCGCGAAGCTCGCCGCGACCAGCGCCGTTCGCGCTATTACGACGGTCGCCGCTGGCACGACTACGACCGGTGGGATACGCGTCGGTGGCGCAGCAACAACCGCTATGACTGGCAGCGCTACCGCTACAGCAACCGCAACATCTACCGGCTGGGGCGCTATTATTCACCCTATCGCGACTACAGCTATCGCCGCCTGAGCATCGGCTTCCGCCTCGGCAGCCTGTTCTTCGGCAGCCGTTACTGGATCAACGATCCCTGGCGCTACCGCCTGCCCGCAGTGTACGGCCCCTATCGCTGGGTCCGCTATTACGACGACGTACTGCTGGTCGACGTCTACAGCGGCGAAGTTGTCGACGTGATCTACGACTTCTTCTGGTAAGACCTTCCGCCGACCGGTTTTCGAGAGTGGTCCGGTTGGCAGTGAGAGCCCCCGCCGAGCAATCGGCGGGGGTTTTTCGTAGCCCTCAGCCTGGCACCTTGCCGAAGGGTAGCATGCGGAAGATGCCGCCATTCCGGTCGAAGAAGGTGTGCTTGAGCGCGCCGAGGATGTGCAGGCCGATCAGGTAGATGAAGATCTTGCCGCCCAGTTCATGCATATCGAAGATCGATCCGCCGAGATCCTTGTTTTCACCAACCGGAAGCTGCGGGATGGTGAAGAGACCGAAGAACTCGATATCCCGACCATTGAGCGAGTTTGCCAGCCAGCCGCCAAGCGGCAGGGCGATAAGCAGGATATAGAAGATGATGTGGACCGTGCGCGCCAGCGCCCTTTCCCAACCGGCGAGATTCGACGGCAATGGCGGCACCTTGTGCGTCCACCGCCACAGCAGACGTCCAACAGTGAGCACCAGGATCGTAATACCCCAGGCCTTGTGATAGCCCATCACTTCACCCCGCAAAGGACCTTCGAGGTGATGGGCGCGCTCGGCGATCTGCCAGTTCATGATGACAAGCACGGCGATCACCCAGTGAAAGAGCATCGCGCCTGTAGAGTAACGGCGTGCGGCAGTATCGTTCATGATGTTTCCCCGAAGTTTCAACGCCCAACCTATCGCAAGCGGGCAAAGTGGCAAGTCGCGGCTTGTCGCAAATGACCTGATTGCTAGACAGGCCGCATCATGACCAAGACTGCTACAGTTCCCGATCAGGATGCTCTCAGGCGCGTCGGCGCGATGGTGCGCAAACGCCTCGATGCCGATCCGCAAGCCTACAAGATCCCGACCGACAAGGCCGAAATCTACGCCATCGGCGACTTTCTCTCGCCCGAAGAATGCCAGCGCCTGATGCGGATGATCGATGCCGTCGCGCGACCGAGCGAGCTGCATGAAACGGCCTATGTGGCCAAGTTCCGCACTTCCTATTCAGGCAATTTCGACCCGCACGATCCGTTCGTCAAAGCGATTTCGCGCCGGATCGACGATGCGCTTGGCCTGCCCGATAAAGTGGGTGAGAGCATTCAGGGCCAGCGCTACCTTCCGGGGCAGGAATTCAAGCCGCATAACGACTGGTTCTACACCGACCAGGAATACTGGAAGCTCGAACGCAAGCGCGGCGGGCAGCGCTGCTGGACCGCCATGGCCTTCCTCAACGAGGTCGAGGAAGGCGGGCACACCCACTTCGTCGAAGTCGGCGCTTCGATCGAACCCAAGCCGGGCGTGCTGCTGGTGTGGAACAATGCCACCCCGGAAGGCCTACCGAACGAGGATACGCTCCACGCCGGTACGCCGGTGATCAAGGGTCAGAAATACGTGCTGACCAAGTGGTTCCGCACGCGCAAGCACACCTGAGCGGTCAGGCGCGGGCCAGCGCCTCGGCAATCAGTTTGCGCGTGTTCGCCACGCCGTAGAGCGCAATGAAGCTGCCCATGCGCGGCCCCTGCTCGCTACCCAGCAGCGTTTGGTAGAGCGCCTTGAACCAATCGCGCAGGCTCTCGAACCCGAATTCCTCGCGCTTGCCGATTTCATAGACCTCGGTCTGCAAATCCTCGGCGCTCGTATCCTCCGACGCACCCGCGAGGTAAGCATCGAGCGCCTGCAACGCTCCGACCTCGTTGGTCGTCGGCGCGCGGCGGTCGAGCGTCGGCACGATATAGTCGCGGGTATAGGCGACCGCCGTGCCGATCAGCACCTCGAGCTCGGGCGTGATCTGCCCCGCCCCGATGTAGCTTTCGAGATAGTCGCGCAAAGACGCCTCGCTCGCTTCCGCGCCCAGCACGCTGGCGAGGTTCAGCAGCAGACCATAGGTCACCGGCAGGCTGTCGCCCGCGCCCGGTGCCTCGGCCCCGTCGAACCCGCCATTGGCGCGCGCAAGGTGCCACACAGGATTGCCGAGCTGCTTGTCCAGTTCCTGCTCCGCCAAACGCTCGCGGAACTGCCAGTAATCGTCCACCGCGCGCGGGATCACGCCAACGTGAAGCTGCTTGGCGCTCTTCGGATTGGGGAAGATGTAGAAGCCCAGGCTCTCCTCGCTGCCATAGGTCAGCCATTCCTCTATCGACAGGCCGTTGCCCTTGGACTTGGAGATCTTCTCACCCTTCTCGTCGAGGAAGAGTTCGTAGATCAGCCCCTCGGGCTTCTTGCCGCCGAGCACCTGGACGATCTTGCCCGACTGCGTGACGCTGTCGGTTAGGTCCTTCCCGCACATCTCGTAATCGACGCCCAGCGCATACCAGCGCATCGCCCAGTCGACCTTCCATTGCAGCTTGGACATGCCGCCGAGCGCCGACTGCTCGACCACGCTGCCATCCTCGTCGGTGAAGCGGATCGTGCCCGCTTCGGCATCGAGCACCTCGACCGGCACCTGCAACACCGCGCCCGTTGTCGGGCTGACGGGCAGGGTCGGCGAATAGGTCTTGCGCCGCTCCTCGCGCAGCGTGGGCAGCATGATGTCGAGGATCGCCTGGTTCTTGCGCAGCACCTGCCGCAGAGCATCGTCGAACGCGCCGGAGTTATAGCGGTCGCTGGCGGAGACGAACTCGTATTCGAAGCCGAACCGGTCGAGGAAGTCGCGCAGCATCGCATTGTTGTGATGCGCGAAGCTCTCATGCGTGCCGAACGGGTCGGGAATGCGCGTCAGCGGCTTGCCGAGATTGGCCTGAAGCACTTCCTTGTTCTCGATATTGTCGGGCACCTTGCGCAGCCCGTCCATATCGTCGCTGAATGCCACCAGCCGCGTCTTGCCGTCTTCGGGCTTCGCCCCGATCATCGCTTCGAAGGCGCGGCGCACCAGCGTGGTGCGCAGCACTTCCTGGAAAGTGCCGATATGCGGCAGGCCGCTGGGGCCGTAACCCGTTTCGAACAGGACCGGCGAACCGTCGGGCTTCGCACCGTCGGGATAGCGTTTGAGCAGGCGCTGCGCCTCTTGGAACGGCCAGGCCTTGGACACACGGGCAGCGGTAATCAGATCGGTCATGCTCATGGCTGACGCCTCTTGCCGAGTCGCGTTCGCGTTGCAAGCGCGAAGGCGTGACATTCGTTCAGCTTCGCCTTCCGGAAGCTGAAACATGGACCACATGGACCACTGTCCAGGCGAGAAAAAGCCATCTGGCGGTTCGGGTTGGTCAGCGACGGTTTTATGCATGACAAAACGGTTTCCATAGCAGCCTGGATACCTTGCCAGGTGGCTGTAGGACAGCGTCGGCGGCCGGGGCGGCTGAAAGCAGTCGTCCCGCCAAAGTTGCATTGGCGGACATAGCTATTGGCGAGCGAACCTGATTGCGACTAAAGCGCCGCCATGTCGCGAATTCTTGCCTGCCTGGCGTGCCTGGCGCTCCTTTCCCTAGCGACGTTACCTGTGGGATTCATGCCGGCGCTGTCGGCAGACGGCAGCTTCATACTGCGGATTTGCGATGGCACGATGGTACAGCGGGACCCTGCCCATCCGCAGGCTGCAACCCATGGAAATCATCAGGGAATGCATGCGTCAGGCCCCTCTGATGAGAAGCATCACGCACCCGCGGAAAAGCATGACGGAAGCGAACACGAAACACGCTGCAACTACGCGGTGAGCGCTACGGCCGACCTTCCGCCAGCACCACTGCTGGTTCGTGAGGCGGTCATTCTCGCAGAAGAAGAGCCTGCTGACGACCAGACCCCTCTGACCGGGATATTCCCGGCCGCATTGCCCCCATCGACCGGCCCGCCTGAGATCTGACCCGCCAATTGGCCTCGCACAGGGGCACTGGATTAGATCAAACAGGAATTTCCGATGAAACACGCACTTTATTGGGTGGGTGCCGCGATGGCGCTCGCCAACTCTTCAACTGGATCGGCACATGACGTCTATGCCGACGACCATGCTCCAATCGGGGTAATGGCCGACCACGCCCACAAAAAGGGCGAGGTGATGTTTTCCCTGCGCGCCATGCATATGTCGATGCAGGGCAATCAGATCGGGACGGACAGCGTCGATCCGGACACTATCGTGACGACCGTCCCAAACCGCTTCGCCGGGATGCCAATGCAGCCGCCGACCTTGCGCATCGCGCCAACGGAAATGCGGGCGGATATGTACATGCTCGGCGTAATGTACGCACCGAGCGATGCCGTCACCTTGATGGTGATGAGCAGTTACATCGAAAAGGAAATGGACCACGTCACATATCAGGGCGGCATGGGCACGACGCAGTTGGGCACATTTACGACCAATCCCAAAGCTCTGGGAGACACCAAGGTGTCGGCGCTGATCCCGCTGATGGGCTTTCCCGCTGCTACGGACGATGTCCGCGACGAGCTTACCCTGAAGGCTGGTGTCAGCATCCCGACCGGATCGACGGACGAAACCGCCCAGATACTCACGCCGATGGGCGATACACCGACCGTCCGCACCCCCTACATGATGCAGGCGGGCAGCGGGACTTGGGACCTTGAGCCAGCGCTAACCTACAAGGGTCGTCGCGGGAAACTCGGTTTCGGAGCCCAGGCCAGCGCTTCCGTCAGGCTTGGCGACAACAAGTGGAACTACAGGCTCGGCGACATCTATGAAGCGACGGGATGGCTTAGCTATCGCGCAGCGCAATGGGCCAGCCTGTCCGGTCGGGTGCGCGGGCGCACGACTGGACGAATTCATGGCATCGATGACGCGATCATGGGCCCAGTCCAGACCGCCAATCCAGATTTTCAGGGTGGTGACCGCGTGGACCTGATCGGAGGTGTGAATTTCGTTGCTACTCACGGCGGCTTTGCCGGTCATCGAATTGGCATCGAGATCGGCACCCCGATCTATCAGAACCTGAATGGCCCACAGATGGCCGCTGACTGGTTCGCAACCGTCGGCTGGCAAAAGGCCTTCTGACCCAAAAAGGAAACGGGCGTCGTCCAACGTCCGTTTCCCAACTACTCTCGAACAATCGCCATCTCTGCCTGACACGGCAAAAGGGACGCCCAACTCGGTAGTGGACGCCCCTTCCGCTGCGACACCTTCGAGGGTCGGGTGGGTTTTTAGGCCGTCGCAGGACGCCAGCCGCGCAGTTCCGGCCAGACATTGGTGTACTGGCTCAGGTCGATGCTCGGCTTGCGGTCGGTGAAGCGGGTCCCCAGCGACTGCAGGATCAGGCGAGCGCGCTTGGCACGGGCCTTGTGCGAGGCGAATGGGTTGGCCCGGTCGGGCTTGGCCTCGATCATGCGCTTGAGCAGGCGGTCCCGTTCTGCCGGGTTGCGCGGTGCTTCGGTGGGCAGCTCTACCGCAGCGCCGTTGCTGGCAGCCATCGGACGCGCCGGTTCGACGGGCGTGGTGCGAACGGGTTCGGCGTCATAGCTCGTCACCACAGGCTCGCGCTCCGTCACAGGTGCGGTGGCGACGACCGGACGTTCGATCGCGGGCACATCCTCGCTGCGACGACGACGACGCGAACGGAACAGCAGGAAAGCGGCAAGGCCGACGCCGCCCAGCCCCAGCAGGGCGAATAGCAGGGCCGCCCCCGACATGTCGTTCACCGGCTGCTGCACGGGCTCGGTTTCGATGGCGGGTTGTGCGATATCGCTCGCAGCGGTCGCGGCGAAAGCTTCGTCAGCGGGAATCGCGGTTTTGGTAGTGTTCACCGCAGGCGCCGCGCTTTCTTCGCTGGCCGTTGCAGCTGCTGCGGCCGGCTGAGGTGCCGGGGCAGGCGCCTGGCGGGTGGCGGCGCGAGTGGTCTGCGTGGTTGCGACCGGTTCGGCCTCTTCAACGACTGGCGGTTCCACCACAGGCTCGGGCTGCGGCAGTTCGATCGCGATCGGCGCGGGGGCCGGTGCTGGGAGAACGACCGGCGCAGGCGATGCGGCCGGGGTCGGCGCGGGTACGTCGAGCACGATGGTCGGCGTTTCCTGGGCCAGGGCGGCGGGTGTATGGAGCGCGGCCATCGCGGCAATCGCGATGGGGGCGCAGGCGATCATATGGCGTGTCTTGGTCATGCCATTAAAACGGGCATGTTTTCGCCACAGTTCCGATGAACCTTTGTTCATAAAAACATATCACTCTGATTTTACTGATTTAATTGAATCCGTTTTACGGTTAATCGCAGACCCCTTGCGACGAACCGAAGGCCGTTCGGCATAGTCCTGCCGCCCTCTGTTTACTTTTCGTTCCGGCACTACCATGGTCCGCGAATGTCCCAGCCGCTCCCCCTCCCTGCCCTTCATGCGAGTCATGCCGGGACCTGGTTGCGCGATGCCAACGGAGCCACGCGTGGTTGCTCCAAAGGCGAAGCGGTGATGGCCGCAGCGGACACGCCGCAATTGCTGATGAATGCCCCGCTGGTCGCCAACCGGCTGGGTTACCCGGACCTGTCGGGCCTCGACCTGCTCGAATTGTTCGCCTTCGTGCATCCGGCGACATTCTGCGTGCCGACACCCAAGGGGCTGGCGCATGCGCTGGGGCTGGACGAACCGGCGGATGATGCCGCCGTCCCGCTGCTGCTTCAGCAGGCCGCAGGCGCGCTCGTGGCCATGTGCGAGAGCGGCGATTGGGCGGAGCGCGAAGGGGCTTGGTCGTCGCTGCAATCGCTCGCGCGCCTGCGCTGGCCGTGGGCGGGCGTGCTCGCGCCGCATGTCCGAAAACCCGAGCGCGCGGAAAAGTGGCTCTTCAGCCGCCTGCCCGAATGGGAGGAAACGCCCGAACGCCCGCAACCGGCACAAGTGCTGATCGACGAGCCGGAGATCGAAGCGCAGCTCGAACGCCTGACCGGCGAAGGGGCCGAACGCCGCGAGGGACAGCGGTCCTTCTCGAAAGGCGCCGGGCATGTGTTCGGCCCGCGCGACCGGCACAAGCGCCCGCATGTCCTGCTGGCGCAGGCGGGGACCGGTATCGGCAAGACGCTCGGCTATCTCGCACCCGCCTCGCTCTGGGCGGAACGCTCGGGCGGGACGGTTTGGGTATCGACCTATACCAAGAACCTCCAGCGCCAGTTGCGGCGCGAGAGCAATCGCGCATGGCCCGCGACCCGTCCTGATGGCTCGCCCCCCGTCGTGGTGCGCAAGGGGCGCGAAAACTACCTCTGCCTGCTCAATCTGGAGGACGCTTTGCAGGGCGGTTTCGCCGGTCGGCCCGCCGTGCTCGCGCATCTGGTCGCGCGCTGGGCGGCCTATTCGCAAGATGGCGACATGATCGGCGGCGACCTGCCCGGCTGGCTCGGCACGCTGTTCCGCAAGCGAGGGATCGCGGCGCTGACCGACCAGCGTGGCGAATGCGTCTATGCCGGCTGCCCGCATTACCGGAAATGCTTTATCGAACGCAGCGCGCGGAACGCGGCGCAGGCCGACCTCGTGATCGCCAACCATGCGCTGGTGATGGTCAATGCCGCGCGCGGTCGCGATGTCGCCAGCCGCCCGACGCGTATCGTGTTCGACGAGGGGCATCATGTCTTCGACGCCGCCGACAGCACCTTCTCCGCCGCGCTGACCGGGCAGGAGGCGATCGAGCTGCGCCGCTGGATCATCGGCCCGGAAAAGAACAGCCGCGGTCGCCGTCGCGGTCTTTCGGCGCGGCTGGCCGATGTCGCCAGCTATGACGATGCGGGCGGCGAGGCGGTGGAGGCAGCGGTCGAGGCTGCGCATGCCCTGCCCTCCGATGGCTGGCTGGGGCGGCTGGCTGAAGCGGCACCTCTCGGTCCGCTGGAAGAGCTGCTCGCCACAGTCCGCGCCACCACATTCTCGCGCGACGAAAGCGGGCTGGAGGCGGGTTATGGAATAGAAACCGAATGCGCCCAGCTACCCGGCGAACTGGTCGAGGCGGCGGGCACGGCGGCGCAGGCGCTGGCAGCGATCCGGACGCCGCTGCTCAAGCTGGCCGGGCGGCTGGAAGCGGTCATGGAAGACGCGCCCGACTGGCTCGACGGGCAGGGTCGGGCTCGGATCGAAGGCGCACGCCATTCGCTGGCCTGGCGGATCGACCTGATCGCCGCATGGGAAGCCCTGCTCTCGCGCCTCGGCGGACCCGCCGATCCCGAATTCGTCGACTGGCTGCAGGTCGACCGCAACGATGCGCGCGAATTCGACGTCGGGCTCTATCGTCACTGGCTCGACCCGATGAAGCCCTTCGCAAGGGTCGTGCTCGAACCAGCGCATGGCGTGATGCTGACCAGCGCCACTTTGACCGATCGCGATGAGAGCGGGCCGGACTGGGCACACGCCATCGCCAAGAGCGGCGCACCGCATCTCGAACTCGCGCCCAAGACCGCGCAGGCAGACAGCCCCTTCGACTATGCGAGCCGCGCGGAGGTGCTGATCGTAACCGATATCCGCAAGGGCGACATTCCCGCGCTCGCCGGGGCCTATGCGCGGCTGATCGAGGCGTCGGACGGCGGCGTGCTGGGCCTGTTCACTGCGATACGGCGGATGCGCGCGGTCTATGGCCGGATCGCCGACCGGCTCGCCCGCACCGGTTTGCCGCTCTACGCGCAGCATGTCGATCCGATCGACACCGGCACGCTCACCGATATCTTCCGCGACGATCCGCGTGCCAGCCTGCTCGGCACCGATGCGCTGCGCGACGGGGTGGACGTACCGGGCCGATCCTTGCGCTGCGTGGTGATGGAAAGCGTCCCCTGGCCGCGCCCCACCATCCTCCACCGCGCCCGCCGCGCCGCAGCGGCAGAGCAGGAGGGCGGAGCGCAGCGTTACGACGATCGCATCATCCGCGCGCGGCTGGCGCAGGCCTTCGGAAGGCTGATCCGCACACGGGAGGATTCGGGCCATTTCGTCGTCCTCTCCCCCGCTTTTCCGACGCGCCTGCTGTCGGCCTTCCCGGAAGGCACACCCGTCACGAGACTGACACTCGAAGAGGCTTTACAGCGCGTGGCCAAGGGTGTTGTTAGCCCGGAGAAGTCGCCAGCGGAGAATGAAGCCCAGTGAAAGTCCTCGGCCTGTTGCGCCACGCCAAGTCCGACTGGGGCCAGAGCGACAAGCGCGATTTCGACCGCGGACTGAATACGCGCGGCCGCAAGGGCGCCAAGGTCATCGGTGACCACATCCGCGAGCACGGAATCAAATGGGACCGCCTCGTCGCCAGCCCTGCGGAGCGGGTGAAACTGACGCTGTCCGAAGCCCTGCCCGAGCTTGAACCGAAATGGGAAGACCGGCTCTATCTCGCCGGAACCGACACGATCATGGAAGTAGTGCGCGAGGCGGGCGGCGATGCCGACGCGCTCTTGCTGGCCGGTCACAATCCGGGCCTCGGCGACATGCTGTTCGAACTGGTCGCCCCGAAAAACGAGAACGCGCTTTACGACGAGGCGAAGGTCAAGTTCCCCACCGCCGCCTATGCGGTGTTCGAGCTCGATATCGACGACTGGAGCGAGTTGCGCGACGGCTGCGGCACGCTGGTACACTTCGCTAGGCCGAGGGATCTCGATGCGGAACTGGGGCCGGAATATTGAGATTATCCGACGGCGCTCGGGTAAGCGGAAGCTGGTAGGTTTGGGCTTTTTTTGGTGACGCCGACAAGACACCGATGCCACCACCACTCCCGCTCAGCCTGAGCTTGTCAAAGGCCACGCGCTGTCGCTTGCTCCAAGCGTCATGACTGCTGCCGGTTCCGGGCAAGCAGTGAGATATGTTCCCAATCGCCCGCAATGAGCGCCTGTTTCTTTGCCCTGCTCCAGCCCTTGATTTGCCGTTCTGCCTCGAAAGCCTCGTCGCGAGTGGGGAAGTCCTGCGACCATTCGAGCGACACAGGCAGTCGCTTGGCGGTGTAACCACCCAAGGTTCCGGATCGATGCTGCTCCATGCGGATTTCCAAGTCTTCGGTATGGCCGACGTAGTAGCTGCCGTCATTGCAGCGCAGCAGATAGGTGAAGAATGCCATGCCTTACCGCTAGCCTTGGCGTATGGCCTTCGACAAGCTCAGGCTGAGCGGGCTTGGTAAGAGCACGCCCGCAAACGGGTTGTTCGCGAAACGTGCGATACTACCGCAATACCCGCGGCCCCGCCCCGCCCTCCGCAGCGACATCGTCGGGATTGTACAGCTTGCATGTCTTCAAACTCAGGCAACCGCAGCCGATGCAGCCGTCGAGATTGTCGCGCAGCGCCTGCAGTTGCGCGATGCGCCGGTCGAGATCCTCGCGGATCGCTTCGCTGATCTTCCACCAGTCGAAGCTCGACGGATTGCGCCCCTGCGGCAGGTTGCGCAGATGCTCGCCGATATCCTCGAGCGACAGGCCGAGCCGCTGGACGATGAGGATGAAACTCAGCCGCCTGATATCGCTGCGCAGGAAGCGGCGCTGATTGCCGGCGGTACGGTGCGACTGGATCAGTCCCTTATCCTCGTAAAACCGTATGGCCGAGGTGGAGAGGCCCGTGCGACGTGCAAGGTCGCCGATGCTGAGGAGGTCGTTCGGATTCATCGATTTCTCTGATAGGGCAATTGAACCTTGACCTCAAGTGAAGTTGAAGTTGCATAAGGCGTGGCATCGAAACAGCGAGCGATTGGCCGATCCCCGGCGAATGCTCGGCAACAGGAGATGCACATATGCCTATCGGACGCCTCGAACACGCCAATATATCCGTCACCGATCCGGAGCGCAGCGCCACGCTGTTGATGGACCTGCTTGGCTGGAAGGAACGCTGGCGCGGCGAATCCATGATGGGCGGCCGTTCGGTCCATGTGGGGGCCGATCACGACTATATCGCGCTCTATACCGGCGATCATGTGACGGGCGATTACGCCAAGGGTAATCCGCTCAACCACCTCGCCTTTACCGTCGACGATCTCGATGCGGCGGAGGAAGTCGTCACCTTCCACGGGCTGAAACCCTTCGGCCACGACGATTACGAGCCGGGCCGCCGCTTCTATTTCTTCGACTGGGATGGAATCGAATTCGAGGTGGTCAGCTATGAATGAGCCGATGCCCAGAGAGCCTATGTTCGCGCGACGTGAACCCCGTTTGCGGACCCATGGAACCCCGCCATCGTCGCCAGGGGAACTTCCTCGAACCGGCCCAGCCAACGGCGCGCCATTTTCGCCAGTGGCATCGGGTTGAGGTAATGCCGCTTGCAGCGCCCGTCGCGCTCGGAGGCGACCAGTTCGGCTGCCTCCAGCACGGCGAGGTGCTTCGCCACCGCCTGCCGAGTCATCGGCAGGTCTTCGGCAAGATCGGACAGCGTCAGCCCGCCCTCTTCGCTCAGCCGGTCGAGCAGGAGGCGGCGCGTGGGGTCCGAAAGGGCGACGAAGGTGTCCGTCATGAGAGCAAGGTTAAGAAGGCCTTGCCGAGTCGCTCAATTCTCTTGCCAGAGTTGTCCACGGCGAGGATTCAGCCGGGGAGTGTCCCTGTCTGTCTCAGAGCCTCGCCCAGCGCTATCCCGGCACTCGTGGCGAGATTGAGCGAGCGGACCTCGGCCCGCATCGGCAGACGCACACTCGCATCCACCGCAGCACGAACCGCGTCGGTCACCCCTGCACTTTCCTTGCCGAACAGCAGCACGTCGTCGGGCCGGTAGGCGAAGTCGTATGACGATTGCGTCGCCCGCGTCGTAAAAAGCACGATCCGCTTACCCGCGCGCGCTTCACGAAAGGCGGTGAAATTCGCGTGGCGGACGATCTCGACATGATCGATGTAGTCCATCGCCGCGCGGCGCACACGCCTGTCGTCCCATGGAAAACCGAGCGGCTCGATCAGGTCGATCCCCGCCCCCATGCAGGCACCGAGACGCATGACATTGCCGACATTTCCCGCGATTTCGGGCTCGAATAGCGCAATCCGCATGAATCAGGCGAGCCTCATGCGTTGCCGACGACGAAGCAGGCGGCGGCGACCAGCGCCCCGGTCCAGCGATTGGCGCGGAAGCGATCGAGCGGATTGCCCGGGTCCTCGCCATCGAGCGTTGCGACCTGCCAGAAGAGGTGGCCCGCGGCGGGGATCAAAGCGAGCAGCGCCACCCAGTCGGCACGGTAGAGCCAGAAGGCCAGCGCCCACAAAGCCACCGCCCCGGCATAGAACAAGGCCACGCCGCCCCGCACCTGCCCGCCGAGACGCAATGCACTTGAACGGATGCCGACCAGCGCATCATCCTCGCGGTCCTGCATCGCGTAGATCGTATCGTAGCCGATCACCCATAGCGCGGCACCCGCATACATGGCCACGAGTGCGTCCCAATTGTCGGCGCGAAGCTGCGTCCACCCAACCAGCAGCCCCCAGGTAAAGACCATGCCGAGCCAGGCCTGAGGCCACCATGTGATGCGCTTCATGAAGGGATAGGCCGCAACCAGCACAATGCTGGCAAGCGCCACGCCCTGCGCGAGCGGGCGCAGTTGCAGCAGGACCAGCAGGCCCACGGCGCACAGGAGAAGCAGCCAGCCCCACGCAAGTTTCTTCGAGATTCGTCCGCTGGCGACCGGGCGCAGCGCCGTGCGCGCGACTTTCCGGTCGAGATCGGCATCGACGATATCGTTATAGACACAGCCCGCGCCGCGCATCGCGATACTGCCGAGCAGGAGCCAGCCGAGCAGTTCGAGGCGCCACCCCGCTCCCGTCAGCCACACGCCCCATGCGCAGGGCCAGAACAGCAGCCACCAGCCGATCGGCCGGTCGAACCGCGCCAGCTGCGCCAGATCGCGCGGCACCTGCGGCAGGCGCGCGACGAGGCCGCGGTGCTCGCTGTCGGGGACGACGTCTGGGGGAGCCGTTTCGCTCACCGGTCCACCACTTTCCAGCCATGCCAGCACAGCCCCAGCATCACGAGGTTGCCGACAAAATCCAGCAGCCCGATTTCGGTAAGCAGCGGCACATGAAAATAGAACCAGTAGTTGAAAACGAAAAATGGCAGAAGGGCTGCGCCGTAGGCTGCGAAAGTCCGCTTGGTAAAAATGGCGGTGAAAGCAACCAACGCGAAGAGGCAGGCCTGCGCCCCGAAACAGGCGAGAGCAAAGCGAGCCAGGAAATCGTCGCTCCGATAGTCCGGGCGGACTGCCAGGTCGATCACCGATTGCGGCGCGATCAGCGCCCAGCCACCCAGCACAGCGAACACCGCTCCGATCATATATTGCGTGGCTCGTGCACTCATGTTTGCGGCCCTAGCGCCGGTCGGCACGCTCGTCTAACGCCTTCGCCATGCCCGCCACCCCCGCCTGGCCGCCCAAGAGTGCACCGCGCCTGTTCGTCGAGCAGGAACTATCGGCAGGCACGCCGGTGACCATTGACGGCAATCAGGCACACTACCTCACCAAGGTCATGCGCGTTTCGTCAGGGGATTCGGTGATCCTGTGCGACGACATCACCGGCGAATGGGCCGCCGAAGTGATCGAGGCGGGCAAGCGCAGCGTAGTGCTGCAACCACTGCACCACCTCCGCCCGCGCGAGCCGGTGCCCGATTTCTGGCTCTGCCCAGCGCTGCTCAAGAAGGACCGCTTCGACCTGGTACTCGAAAAGGCGACCGAACTGGGCGTGGCGCGCATTGCGCCGGTGGTCACGCGCCGCTGCGTCGCGGATAAACTGAACCCGGAACGCGCCGACACGATCGTCACCGAGGCGGCCGAGCAATGCGCGCGCACGGCCCTCCCCGAAATTGCGCCGGTCGTGAAACTCGACGCATTGCTGCGCGACTGGCCGCAGGAACGCCACCTGTTCTTCGCCGATGAAGAAGGCGGCGAGCCAGCTGCCGATGCCTTCTGTTATGCCGAAGGACCGGCCGCGCTGCTGGTCGGTCCAGAAGGCGGCTTCGACGATGCCGAACGCGCCGCGATCCGCGCACATCCCGCCTCGGTCGCGATCAGCCTCGGCCCGCGCATATTGCGCGGCGAAACCGCGGCCATTGCGGGCACCGCCGTCTGGATGGCCGAGGCAGGCGACTGGCTCGGCGAAGAATAATTTCCTTCCCTCGCAAGGTTCGGTTTCCTATCGCCACCCGTCATGAGCACGCGTGAGACGTCGGGGGCAGAGGATCCCATTATCGAAAGCCGCGACCAGCTGGTCGCGCCGATGCAGCGTGGCGAAAAGCCGAAAGACGCCTGGCGCATCGGTACCGAGCACGAAAAGCTCGTCTATTGTCGCAAGAGCTTCAAGGCCCTGTCCTATGACGAAGAAGGCGGGATTCGCGATATCCTGCTGAGCCTGCGCGAATTCGGCTGGGAACCGATCGAGGAAGGCGGCAAGGTCATCGCCATGAAGGGTGACGATGGCACGGTCAGCCTCGAACCCGCCGGTCAGCTCGAACTGTCGGGCGCGCCGCTCGAAAACCTGCACCAGACCTGCGCCGAAACCGGGCGGCATCTCGATCAGGTGAAGCAGGTGGGTGAGCGCTTCGGCGTCGGCTTCCTCGGCCTCGGCATGTGGCCCGACAAGACGCGCGCTGAACTGCCGATCATGCCCAAGGGCCGCTACGATATCATGATGCGGCACATGCCGCGCGTCGGCAATCTGGGCCTCGACATGATGCTGCGCACCTGCACCATCCAGGTAAACCTCGACTATTCGAGCGAGGCCGACATGGCGCAGAAATTCCGCACCGGCCTCGCGCTCCAGCCGCTCGCCACCGCGTTGTTCGCCAATTCGCCCTTCACCGAAGGCAAGCCCAACGGATACCTGTCCTATCGCAGCCATATCTGGAGCGATACCGACCCGCACCGCACTGGCATGCTGCCCTTCGTGTTCGAGGATGGCTTCGGCTATGAACGCTGGGTCGATTACATGCTCGACGTGCCGATGTATTTCGTCTTCCGCGACGGGAAGTATCTCGACGCAGCCGGCCTGAGCTTCCGCGATTTCCTGGAGGGCAAGCTGGAGATCCTGCCCGGAGAAAAGCCGACCAAGGCCGATTGGTGGGACCACCTCTCCACCGCCTTTCCCGAAGTAAGGCTGAAAAGCTTCCTCGAAATGCGCGGGGCCGATGGCGGACCGTGGAGCCGGATATGCGCCCTCCCCGCGTTCTGGGTCGGCCTGCTTTACGAGCAGGGGGCGCTCGATGCGGCCTGGGATCTCGTCAAGAACTGGACGATGGAAGAGCGCGAAGAACTGCGCAACGCGGTCCCCAAGCTCGCGCTCGACGCGCCCATTCCCGGCGGCGGCAAACTGCACGATCTGGCGAAGGAGGTGCTCGCCATCGCCCGCTCCGGCCTCGCCGCGCGCGGACGGCTGAACACGTCGGGCGACAATGAGACGGGCTTCCTCGAAACGCTCGACGAGATCGTCGCCAGCGGCAAGGTCCCCGCGCAGGTGATGCTCGATCGCTACCACGGCGAATGGGACGGCGACATCAGCCGCGTCTACAAATACAGTTTTTGACGGATCGGGGAGAGAGGCAGTGATCCAGATCAACGGCACGGTCACGACCGGCGATACCTTCACCGAGGATACGATCGCGGCGATCGTCAGGATGATGCAGGCCAGCCGTGCCGAGGACGGCTGCATCGACTATACTTTCGCGCGCGACCTCGCCGATCCAGCCAAGCTGGTCGTGTACGAACGCCGGCGCGACCATGCAGCGCTGGAGGCGCACCGGAACTCCGCCCATATGGCCGAATTCCGCAAGTTCCTCGCCGCCAACCCTCCCGGGACGATCGAGTTGCGCCTGTACGAAACCGATGAAGGCGAGCCGCTGGGCTGATTATTCGGCTGGCTGACCCGCCAGCGCAGGTCGCGGCCTCACCCGATTCCACAATCGCGTCAGCGGTGCCGTCAGCAGCCCGTGCTGCGCCATCCATGTGTGGTATTCGCGATACTTCGGGTCTTCCGCGAGGAGGTGCGCTTCCTCCGTCTTCGCGCGCCAGAAGTAGATGCCGTTGACTACCGCGAGGAAGAAGCAGTTGCGGATCGCTTCGACCGGAGAGCCGGTGGTGACGAGGAACGGCATCACGGCGCACCACCAGAACAGGTTCTTCGAAACATAGGCCGGGTGCCGCGTGAAGCGGTATGGCCCATTGGTCAGGACACCGCGATAGGTGAGGTTGGAAAAGCGCAGGCCGAAAGCGAAGGTCGCCCAGGCGTAGATACCCGTAAGCACCACCAGCAGCGCGCCCCACAGCGCCAGCAGCGTGTCGTGACCTGCAAGCCAGTGGAGCCAGCCTTCCGTATCGTGCTCGTAATTGATGGCTTTGCCGCCACCGAGGATGCCCCAGACAATCGGCGGATAACAGATAAATGCCGCGATCCAGCCGCCGAGCAGCGGATTGCCCGAGCGGATATGCGCGTCGAGTGGGCGCATGGTGACGATATAGCCGACCGTGCCGATCATCACGTCGATCATGAACATCGCCTCGATGATGGTCAGCGCGATCCGTTCGGGCCGCGCGGCAACTTCGGCAAAGTCGGCGGTCACGATGGTGCGGAAGGCGAAGGGAATGATCGAGATCATGAAGGCAGTGAAGAACGCCTTGATGATCCAGGTGCGCCAGTGCTTCTTGATTTCCTCCATATCCCAGCCCGAGCGCATCAGCAGAAGCGCCCCGAAATGCCAGGCATGGTCACGCGGGTTCACAAGGGCGCGGTCGATCCAGAACACGTAAGGCACCGAAAGCACCACCAGCGGCAACGCGGCATAGCCGAGCACCTGCATCGAGAAGACATACTGCCCATCCCAGTACCAGCGGCATAGGCAGTAAAGCCCGGCGATGATCGCCCATGTCGCCCACAGACCTGCAAGCTTGACCCAGGTAACGCTGCGATCCGGTTCGCGGCTGCGCGGCAGCGACCAGTCCAGACCGGTCGACGGACGCAGATGCACCTTGTCGACCAGGATAGACCAAGCCGCCATCGGCAACGCTGCGGTCAGCAGCCCGAATAGCGCCGAATTCCTGCCGCCCAGCGTATCGTGCGGGACGGCCCAGTCGAAAGCCTCGGCAAGGTCGGGAAATCCGCGCGCGAAGGCGACCCAGGCAAACAGCCCGGCAAGACCCACCAGTCCTACGGCCGATGAGACATCGCTCTTCGGCCGTGCGGGGGCTGCTTGCTCCGTCGCGCTCATCACCGCCCTTCGTTAGCCCCGATTGGTTAACACGGCGGTCACGCTAGCACGAAAATCAGCGGAACGCGGTAATCCGGCCGCTGTCGTCGAGAATATACAGCGTATTGTTGGCTACGATCGGTGCCAGCGAGACCGACTCCTTGAGATCGGTGAACTGGCTGGCCGAACCTTCGCCGGTGCTGATCCGGTAAACCTCGCCTTCCGAATTGACCGCCCACAGATTGTTGCCCGCCAGAACCGGGCCGGACCAGAAGATCGGGCCTTTCTTGTCTTTCTCGTCACGCCAGCGCGGCAGTTGGGTCAGCCAACGCACCTTGCCGGTGGAACGGGCGATGGCGAGCAAGCGCGCATCGTCCGTGAGGGTGAATATCCACTCACCCGCGACGGCCGGGGTCGAAATACCGGCAAGATTGAGTTCCCAGATGCGCTGGCCGGTGACCAGTTCGTAAGCCGCCATGCGACCGCCCTGGCCCAGAGCGTAGACGCGGCCATTGTCGATGATCGGATCGGCATCGATATCGGTCAGCGAGCCGACCTGTGTCGAAATCGACGTCAGGGCCAGCGCGTCCGCCCAAAGAGTGCGGCCGTTTTCATAGCGGTGCGCAATCAGTTCGCCCGAACTGTAGCCCGCGATCACCGTGCCCTGACCCGCCGCCGGAGCAGCCACTCCGAACACACCGGCTTGCGTCGACGAGCCCGATTCCTGCCACTGAATCTCGCCGTCCGCTGCGCGCAGGGCGAATATCTGGTTGTCCTGCGTCATCACGAAGACCGACCCGAAGGCAACCGTCGGCGAACCGCGCAGCGGACCGGAGGGCTTTACCTTCCAGACCACCGTACCATCACTGGCATTCAGCGCGACGACGTCGCCCACGCCATCGGTCATATAGACCTTGCCATCGTCATAGCTTGCCCCCCCGCCGAATGCGGAAGGCTTGAGATCACTTTCGACGCCGGGATTGTAGCTCCATCGCCGCCCGCCAGTCTGCGCATCGAAGCCGGAAAGCGCTCCGTCGCCTCCCACGGCGAACATCATGCCGCCGCCAATGACCGGCGCAGCGCCGAGACGCCGCCGCTGGCTTGCCCCTTCGATATTGACGGTGAATGCCCGGACGGGCGTGTCGGAAAGCGCGAGGTGGCCATAGGACTTGGCCGCATTGCCGCCAGCCTGGGCCCAGGCATCGTTCTCCCGCGCGGGAGGCAGGACCACTGAAACACCGGCCAGCGCCGGATCGACCTTCGCCCCGGTTTCGATACGCGAAAGGATCGGCTGGCGGTTACCCATCGTCGGGGTGACCTTCTTGTCGCCGCCGCCACCAAAAAGGCCGCCGCTACAGGCGCCGAGGCCGATCGCCATTGCCGCGACGAGCGCCGTGCGCGAGAGGTTCTTGCAGTTCATCTGTTTCCTCGTTCCGTATCTCTGCGGCAATGCTGCGCCGTTCCTATTCGGTTTCCACCGCGGCGCTTTCGCCTTCGGCATCCTCGCGTTCGATCCCCTGCTCTTCGAGCAGCGCATCGACATCTTCGATCGCATCGACGCCCAGCACACCGGCCATCTGCCGCGCACGCGACCGGATGGATTCCGGCGCGTCCTCATCCTTGGCGATCTGCGCGAAGAGCGTCCCGGCCTCGGCGCGTTTGCCCTGATCGAGATAGGCGTGAGCGACGAGTTCGCCCGCGCTGGCGAAATACGGCGTTCCGGGCGTTGCCAGCGGCTTGAGCGCCGTAATGATTTCGGCGCTCTTCATATCGTCGTAGTTCAGCGTGACATCGCGCAGGCGGGCAAGGTCGCGCATGGCTGGCGCGGCGCTTTCATTATCGGCGACGCTCTTGAAGATGGTCGAGGCTTCTTTGGTATCACCGCGTTGCTGGGCAATTCCTGCGCGCATCATCGCCGCTGCGATCCCGGCTCCACTGCCATCCTTCCCGGCGAGTTCCTCGAGCCGGTCATAGGCGGAATCGACATTGCCCGCCTGAATCTGGTCGAGCGCACCGACCAGCGCTTCGGAATCGCGCTCCATCGCGGCTTCCTGGCGGCTCTGCCAATAGAGGTAGCCGCCAAAGGCGACGAGCCCGGCAATCAGCAGGCCGAACAGGGGCTTACCCCATGTGTTCAGGAACACCTCGGCATCGCCCTGCCGTACGGCGTCGTCGACTTCGCGCAGCAAAGCTTCCTGCTGGGCGTTCTCCTGCTGGGCGCGCTTGTCTTCGCGGGTTAGTTCGTTTTTGGGTGTCAGGGCCACAGGGCCGGGCTCCATCTGGGTATGTATCGGTTTGCGCGGCTCTTTAAGGACAGGCGCGGACAAGGGCAATGGTCGCGAAAGCCTGTCCCCGCCCGCGTGAACAGCGGCTGAAACGCTTCAGAGCTCAATTTTCATCGCACTTGAGTAAAGGCGGCGATAGGTCGCGACCATCTTGGCCTCATCGAATTCGGCCACAGCCTTGGCGCGGTTGGCCTCACCGACCTCCTTGCGCAGATCCTTCGACACAGCGAGCTGGACCAGCGCCATGCGCAATTCTTCTTCGTTTCCGGGAGGCGCGATGAATTCCGCATTCGGCTCGGAGACCATATTGGCGATATCGCCGACGGCAGGCGCGACCACAGGAAGGCCCGCCGCCATCGCTTCGACCACCGAAAGCGGGAACTGCTCCGAATCGCTCGACAGGGCGAAGATATCGAACAGGCCGATCACGCGTGCCGGATCGGAAACCGCGCCCGGCAGGTGGACGCGATGGTTGATCTGCAGGCGGTCGGCCTCGGCCAGGATAGCGTTGCGCGCCTCCCCCTCGCCCAGAATGACCAGCTGCCAATTCTCCGCAAGTTCGGTGAACACCCGCACCAGCCGCGGCAGGTTCTTGACCGTGCGCAGCCCAGCCAGCGTGCCGACCCAGAATTCACCCGGGCGCTTGATAAGCCGCAGGGCGTCTTTCTTGGGGCGCATGGCGAAGGCCTTGGTATCGATCCCGTTCGGGATGCGCTTCACCCGGCCCAGCGGCTGTTGCCAGTCGACCAGCGCGATTTCCTCCAGCCGCTCGGACGGCACGACCAGTCCCGACGCCTTGCCCAGCGCAACCCGGCGATACCAGGTCCGGCTTGTCTTGAGCTTTTTCAGCTCGCTTTCGTCGAAACCGTCCTCATGGTGGATCAGCGCAGGAAGATTGTGCAGGTCCTTGAACAGCGTATGCGCCATGACCGCATCCATCGCGCCCCAATTATAGGTGCATACGAGGTCGTAACCCTGCATCGCCTTGGCGAGTTTTTGCAAACGGCCCGGCAGCGGCCATCCCTTGAGACTGGGAAATTCGGGCTGCATGCGGACATCGACGCTTTTCGAAATCCGGTCCGCGGCACCCTGCTGCGCGGGCTCGCCCGACACGATGGTGTGCCGGGCCTTTTTGCCGAAGGCATTGATCAGCTGGACCGTGCGCAATTCCTTGCCGCCCGGGGCGAAGGTCGAATGCAGATGGAGGATATGCGGCACTGCCCCGCCCCGTGCACGGTTCATGCGCAGCGTGCCAGCAGCGCGTCGATTGCGGTGCGCGCTTCGGGTTCGTCGAGCGTTGGCGCATGGCCGACTGCGGGAATCGTGGCCGCAATGGCTTCAGGGGCGCGACGGCGCATTTCGTCGAAGGCCTGCGTGGATAGTAATTGTGACAATTCGCCACGCAGCAGCGCGAGAGGCTTTGTCGCCAAGGCATCGAAGGCAGGCCACAAATCCGGCGGCACCGCCGCCTCGTCGGCAGCCATGATCGGTTCGGCAATCTTCATGTCGTAGTCGAAAGCTATGCGGCCATTATTGCACAGCGTGAGCGTGCGCTTGGCCATGGCGATCCATTCCTCGGTCCCGAAGCCGGGAAAAGAGCCGCCATGCACCTCCTCCAGGGCGCGCGCGGCGTGCATCCAGGTCGGGAAACTGCGCCCTTGCCCGATATAGGACTTGATCGCATCGAGCCCGGCCGTCTCCAGCACCGGGCCGACATCGTTGAGCAGCGCCCCGGTGATACGGTCGGGATGCAGCGCGGCAAGCGCCAGCGTTATCAGCCCCCCCATCGACGTGCCGATGGAAACGAAGCGGTCGATCTGTTCAGCCTCGAGCAGTGCCAGCAGATCGAGCAAATAGGTTCCGACCTGATAGCTGTCCGGGTCCTCGGCGTAATCGCTATCCCCGCGTCCACGCATCGACGGCACCAATACATGCCACCCCTGCGCTGCGATATGCGGCGCCAGATCCTCGAAATCGCGGGCATTGCGGGTGAGGCCGTGCAGGCAGATGACCGGCGGACGGGCACCGGCAGTGCCATATTCGCGGAAATGGAGGGTGAGACCGTCGGCGCTCTGCCAATGGCGGTCGATAAAGCTGATATCCATGTCTGGCGGCGAAAACCTTGGTGGCTTGGCAGAGGTGCCCTTGTATCGGGCCGGCTTGCCGCCCACTATCGCCGCATGCGCGCCGAACCGCAAGCCGTGAGCTATCGCCCCGACACGCCGATCGAATCGCTGGCCGAATGGCTGGGCGATGCCGTTGATGCAGCGGATTTTCCAGCGACGCAGCTACGCTTTCGCAACGACCGACATGCCGCAACCATTGGCTTGGCTACGCTGCCCGACGATGAGTGGATACGCCATTTCGGGCGGTTCGAGCCGCTGGAAGGCAACCTCCCTCGCCCGCTGGCGCTACGCTATCACGGCCATCAGTTCCGCGTTTACAATCCGCAGATCGGGGATGGACGGGGGTTTCTCTTCGCCCAGCTACGCGATGGCGCGAACCGCCTGCTCGATCTCGGCACCAAAGGCGCCGGGCAGACACCATGGAGCCGCGATGGCGATGGGCGGCTGACGCTGAAGGGTGCCGTACGGGAAATCCTCGCCACCGAAATGCTCGAGGCGCTGGGCGTCTATACCTCCAAAACCTTCAGCGTCGTGGAAACGGGGGAAGAGCTGTGGCGCGGCGACGAGCCCAGCCCGACGCGCTCCGCGGTCATGACCCGCCTGAGCCACGGACACATTCGCATCGGCACGTTCCAGCGCCTGCTCGCGCTCGAAGAGAAAGAGCATATGGCCGAGCTGGTCGACTATTGCCTCGAGCAGTTTCCCGGCCCCCCTCCGCCGGAGGACGCTCCGGGTAGGGACGAGCTCGCCGTCCGGCTGATGCACCTCGTCGTCGAGCGGCTGGCGGACCTGGCGGCAAGCTGGATGGTCGCAGGCTTCGTGCACGGCGTGCTGAACACCGATAACATGAACATCTCGGGCGAGAGCTTCGATTACGGTCCCTGGCGCTTTCTGCCCAAATGGGACCCCAGCTTCACCGCAGCCTATTTCGACCATCAGGGTCTCTATGCATTCGGGCGCCAGCCCGAAGCGCTGCACTGGAACTGCGGACAATTCGCCGTTGCGCTGCGCCTGCTTGCCGAAGCACCCCCGCTGATCGCTGCGATGGAACGCTTCGGCCCGCTCTATATGGAGGCGATGGGCAAGCGCTGGTGTTGGCGACTGGGAGTGGCAAGCCGGGGCCTGGAGGAAGATACCGCATTGATCAGCGCGTGCGAGAAGGAGCTGACCGAAAGCGGCATCGCCCCGGACGACTTTTTCTTCACTCATCGCGGCGGGCGCCGCGCAGAAGGTGAACTGGCCGACGCCTTGCAGGGCTACGAGCCAGTTGGCGGCGAGCATCCTTACTGGGACGATGACGCGCCGCAATCGATGCTGATCGACGAGGTCGAAACCATCTGGGCAGCCATAGCGGAACGCGACGACTGGCAACCTTTGCATGAAAAGGTTGCGGCGCTGCGGCGAATGGGAGAGGCGCACGGCCAGCCACCTTTACCCGCAGGCCATTTATCGACGCCGCGCAAGGACTTGAATTGACGCGAGGCATCTAACCTCCCACTTAGGGCCCACTTCGCGCCCCACAGAGGAAATCCTATCGAAATGGCGACCGAACTGGTCTCAACCGAACCCGCGACAGGAAGGGAAATCTGGCACGGCACATCCGGCGACGTCGATCAGGCGGTCGAACGTGCGAGAACGGCGATGCGCAGCTGGGCGCGCGAGCCGCTGGCGCGCCGGATCGAACTGATGCGCCGGTTCGCCAATCAGGTACGCAAGCACGCGGAACCCTTCGCCGAACTGATCGCGCGCGAAACCGGCAAGCCGCTATGGGAAGCGCGCACCGAAGTCGAGGCGGTGATCGGCAAGGTCGAAATCTCGATAACGGCCTATGCGGAGCGGACCGGGCAGAGGAAGCTCGACAGCGCTCTACAGGGTACGGCGGCACTGCGGCACAAGCCCCATGGCGTGATGGCAGTGCTCGGCCCCTATAACTTTCCCGCGCACCTGCCGAACGGCCACATCATTCCCGCGCTGATCGCGGGTAATGTCGTGATTTTCAAGCCGAGCGAGAAGACGCCAGCCGTGGGCGAATTTCTTACGCGCTGCTTTCACGAAGCCAAGGTGCCCGAGGGCGTCATCCAGTGCATTCACGGCGGGGTCGAGGTCGGTCAGGGGCTGGTCGAACACTGGATGGTCGATGGTGTCCTGTTCACCGGATCGGCTCGCGCCGGCATCGCAATCAACCGCAAGCTGGCAACCGACCCGGGTAAGATCGTGGCGCTGGAAATGGGTGGCAACAATCCCATCGTGATGCTCGATACCCCCAAGATCGACGATGCGGCAGCCACGATCGTGCAATCGGCCTTCACCACCGCGGGGCAGCGCTGCACCGCCGCACGGCGGTTGATCGTGGTCGATTCGATGTTCGACAAGATCGTACCGGCGGTGAAGGCACTGGCGGAAAAGCTGATCGTCGACGAACCCTTTGCCGAACCGCAGCCCTTCATGGGCTGTGTCATCGACAATGGCACGGCGGATCTCCTGTCCGAAAGTTTCGTCGCGCTCATGAGCCGCGGCGGCAAGCCGATCATGCATATGAAGCGGCGTGACGAAAACCTGCCCTTCCTTTCACCGGCGATCCTCGATGCGACGGATATCCACGAGCGGCCCGACATCGAACTGTTCGGCCCCCTGCTGCAAGTGATCCGCGTCCCCGATTTCGATGAAGCCATCAAGGAAGCGAACAATACGCGCTACGGCCTCTCGGCCTCGCTCATCGGCGGTCGGCCGGAAGATTTCGAGACGTTCTGGAGCGAGATACGGGCCGGGATCGTCAACTGGAACCGCCCGACAAACGGTGCGTCCTCAGCGGTACCCTTCGGGGGCGTGGGCCTGTCGGGCAACCATCGTCCGGCGGCATTCTACGCGGCGGATTATTGCGCCTACCCGGTCGCCAGCAACGAGATGGAACAGCCGCGCGCCAGCATTGGCGTGGGCATCAAGAGCGCCTGACGGCGATCAGTCGGTGGTGACCAGATCAATCTCGGTCACACCCTCCGGCAACCGCCGACCATAAACGACATAGGCCGAATTACCCTTGGTTCCGGAAAGGATATTGTCGCCCGCAGCGGTGACATGTTCGACGCTGTAGCCTGCGCCGCGGGCGCGGGTGTAGTAGAAGGCGAATACCTCATCGAGGGCGACCGGTGTGAGGAAGGAGACGATCCTCAGCGCGCAGCCGCCCTCGTCGGTGCCGGCGGCTTCCTGTGTGTTGCCGCGCGGATAAACGGGGAAAGTGGCAGGCAGCTTGGCTGCCCAAGCCGTCGTGTAATTCACCTTGTCGCCGCAATTCTCGCCGCCCGGGGCAACCGCGGCCTTGGCAGCGGCAACCATCGCCTGGCTCGGGGCGGCATTGTTGCCCAGCGCCTTGGCGCCCGGGGCGAACACCATATTGCTGCGACCGCCAACCAGTTCGGCTGCACGATCGCGCGCAGCTTCGATCGCGCGCGGCGATTTGTCGATGTTGGGGATCGCTGCATTGCCGGTGCCCGACAGCGCGGCATTGGCCTCGTTGCTGCCGGCAAGGTCCGGATCGGTCATCAGCTCATCGTTGAGAGCCTGTTCGGTAGCCGGGTCCATGGCGTCGCCTGCCGCTTCATCCTCGGCCTTGTCGCCACAGCCGGCAAGCAGGGCGAAAGGCAGGACAGAAGCGAGCAGGCGGCGTTTCATCGGTAGACCTTTCGGCTTGGAACGCTGGGGGAATAGCTCCGGGTCTACGCGGGTTTCCAGTCCGATGGAATAGCCTGCACCATAGCGGGACAAGCCGACACGCAAAACGTAAAGGACGCCGCCCGCCTCCATAAAGGAAACGGACGACGCCCTCACGGCTCGGTGGGAACCGTGGCTTCCGGCCGCGGGTGGGCGCGGCCGGAATTCTCTAATGTCGTTAGCCGCAGCGAGTGTTCGAGCGGTCGATCGACCGGCCGAGCAGCGCGCCGGCGGCCCCGCCGAGGATCGCGCCAAGCGTGCGATCACCGCGCCCGGCAACCTCGTGGCCGAGCAGTGCGCCGACACCAGCCCCGACCAGCAGGCCGGTGGTGCCATTGTCGCGGCGGCAGTAGTAGCGACCGTCATTGCCGCGCCAGACGCGGGTATTGGCGCGTACCGGTTGGCCGTAATAGCGGTCGTAACCCATGTAGTAGGGGCGCGACTGCCGCTCGCCGCGGTAGCCCCGATAATCGCGATAGTCGCGGTCACGATAGTGGCCACGATCGCGATACTTGCGGTGCTTCTTGTGTTCGAAGGTCATGTCGCCAGTGACAGCCGCATGCGCATTGGGATTGGCGTGCAAGGCGGGTGCAGCACTCGCGGGCATGGCGAATGCGAGACCCGATGCGGCGATCGCCATGGAGGCGGATTTGAAAAGCTTTGGCATGGGTTCTTCCTTTTTTTCCAGCGGCCGGAGGGGCATTCCGACGATGTCGTTAAGCTTTACGCCTCCCAATATGAACCAAATGCAACGGCGTTGTCAGATTCGAAAATTTCGATGAAGCGAGTTTTTGGCGTCGACGAATTGAGGCTTGCGAGCCTTTTCCAAGCCGCCTAGCGCGGCTCGATGAACGCGAGTGTCCCATCCCAACACGACCGGACGGGCCTTGCAGCGGCCTTCGGCGCCTATGTCATCTGGGGCTTTCTTCCGCTCTACCTGATTCTGGTGAAGCCGGTCCCCGCGCTTGAATTCGTGGGCTGGCGGATCATCTGGACGCTACCGCTTTGCCTGCTGATCGTGCTTGCGCGCAAGCAGGTACGCGAGTTGCGGGCCGCGCTCGCAAATCGCCGGACGCTGGGATGGCTCGCCATCAGCGCTACCCTGATCGCGGTGAACTGGGTGACCTATGTGTGGGCCATCCAGACCGGCGAGGTCTATGCCGCGAGCCTCGGCTATTACATCAACCCGCTGGTCAACGTGCTGCTTGGCACCATGCTGCTGGGCGAGCGACTGACGCGCCTGCAATGGGCGGCGGTAGGGATCGCTGCGATGGGTGTTTCGCTGCTTGCAGCGGGGGCGCTGACGACGCTGTGGATCAGTCTGACCCTTGCACTCAGTTTCGGAACCTATGGCTTGATCCGCAAGCAGGTCGTTGTGGGTTCGGTCCCCGGCCTGACTATCGAATCGCTGCTGCTGCTGCTCCCTTCGGCAGGCGTTGCGTGGTATTTCGCGCAGACGCAGGTCTCGTCCTTCGCAGTTTCGATCGAGCTCAGCCTCTCGATCATGCTCGGCGGTGTGTTGACCGCGGTCCCGCTGCTGATGTTCGCTATCGCCGCGCGCAAGCTACCCTATTCGATACTTGGCTTCATTCAGTTCCTCGCGCCGAGCATCGTCTTCATCCTCGGCCTGACGGTCTTCGACAAGCCACTCCATCCCGCCGAAATCGCCTGTTTCGCCTGTATCTGGACGGCAGCCGCGATCTTTATCTGGGACCTTGTCGCGCGGTCTAGGAAGCCAGCCGCCAGTTAAGCGTTTCGCCTGCGTGGAAAGGCACGACCACCGCATCTCCGCCTTCGACTTCGGCGGGCACATCCACCGGCATCCTTTCCAGCGTGATCCGTTCTTCGTTCGGTGCAAGCCGGTAGAAGGCAGGGCCGTTGAGGCTCGCGAAGGCTTCGAAATGCTCGAGCGCGCCCTCGTCCTCGAACACTTGGACGTAGCTTTCGAGCGCGAAGGGAGCATTGAATATCCCTGCGCATCCGCAATCGCTCTCCTTGGCATGGCGATGATGCGGCGCGCTATCGGTGCCGAGGAAATACTTCGCAGACCCACTCGTCGCCGCGCCGCGCAGCGCAAGGCGATGCTGTTCGCGTTTCGCCACCGGCAGACAGTACATATGCGGGCGGATACCGCCGACCAGGATATCGTTGCGGTTGATATGGAGGTGCTGCGGCGTGATCGTCGCCGCGACATTCGGTCCCGCACTCTGGACGAAACTTACCGCCTGCATGGTGGTGATGTGCTCGAAAATCACGCGCAGGTTCGGCAACCGATCGACGAGCGGCTGGAGAATCCGCTCGATGAACACTGCCTCACGGTCGAAGATGTCGATATCGGGCGTGGTCACCTCGCCATGGACACATAGCGGCATGCCGATTTCGGCCATGCGCTCCAGCACGCCCATGATATTGGCGACATCGGTGACGCCGTGCGCCGAATTGGTGGTCGCACCGGCCGGGTAGAGCTTGGCTGCGGTCAGTACGCCGTTGGCATGCCCCGCGGCGAGATCGTCCGCATCGCTCTCATCGGTGAGATAGGCGGTCATCAACGGGGTGAATTCCACGCCATCGGGTACCGCGTCCATGATCCGCTCGCGATAGGCTGCGGCGAGCGCGGTAGTCGTGACCGGCGGGGCAAGGTTCGGCATCACGATGGCGCGGGCGAACTGGCGCGCGGTATGCGGCACGACGGCGCGCATGGTGTCGCCATCACGGAAGTGCAGATGCCAGTCGTCGGGGCGGCGGATTGTCAGCGATTCGACCATGTGGTTGCCTATGGCGGCGGGCGGCCTATCTGTCACCCATGACCGCCACTCGCCTGATGAACCGCGCCGTGATCCGCCTGTCCACCGAGGACCCGGAGGAGGATGTCGCGTCCTTCCTTCAGGGTCTCGTCACCAACGATGTCACCGGCGCGCTGCCCGCCTATGCAGGACTGCTGACGCCGCAGGGCAAGACGCTGTTCGACTTCCTCGTCTGGCCAGGTGCCTCGGGCGAATTGCTGATCGATTGCGAGGCGGATGTCGCGCAGGATCTGGTGAAGCGCCTGTCGCTCTATCGCCTGCGCAGGAAAATCGACATTGCCGTCGATCCCGGCGTCGGCGTCCACTGGCAGCGCGAAATGGGTGATGGCGGAGCGGCCGACCCGCGGCTTGGCGCGCTGGGCCAGCGCTGGCTTGCCCCGGTCGACGACAGCGACGCTGGCGCGGAGGATGCATGGCGCGCCCACCGGCTGGCCCTTGGCGTTCCCGAAGGCAGTACCGAACTGGGCGATATCCTATGGCTCGAAACCAATGCGGTCGAACTCCACGGAGTGAGCTTTTCCAAGGGCTGCTATATCGGCCAGGAGAACACCGCCCGGATGAACTGGCGCAGCAAGGTCAACCGGCGGCTGGTGGTGGTGCCGCTCGATAAATCCGAAGAGAAGCGCTGCAAGGCTGCATATCCCGACCTCAGCCTGGCGGTCGATCACCTGCGGGTGGCGGATATCGACCCGGACATTGCCCCCGAATGGCTACGCGAAGCGCTCAACCCTGCTGAATAGGCAGATCGAGCGAACGCAGGAGCATCCTTTCCGCGCGGTCACGCGCCGCCGTATCGGGTAGCCCCAGCGAACGGGCGAGCGCGGTACCGATCAGCGCATCGCCCATCGCCATCAGCACCAGCGCCAGCGTTTCTTCATGGACCTGCATCGGCGCGGCCCCGTGCGCGGCTTCCCCCGGTGCGATTTCGTCCACGAGCTGGTGGATGGTTTCGACGATGGGCGTCAGCGCATCTTCATTGCCGGTGAGGATCATCCAGCTGGCCAGCGCCCCGGCCCCTTCCTTGTCGAAAGCGTCGAAGGCGAGATCTACCACTTCCCGGGGCGAACCCAGCCCCGCCCGACTCGCACGCACGGCATCGATGATCGTGTCGCAGACGGTACCCGCAAGGTGGCCGGCCAATGCCTTCTGCAGACCGGCCGCCGATCCGAAATGATGCAGGAGGTTGGCATGAGTGCGCCCGATTCGCGCGCCTACAGCCTTCAGCGTGACCGATTGCGGCCCGGTTTCGATAAGCAGCGCACGCGCCGCCTCGAGCGCGGCGAGGCGCGATTCTTCGGGAGAAAGTCGTTTACGGGTAGCCATATGTGCGCAGAGTTATCCCATTCGCAGCGAGGGGGAAACCCGTTTACCGTCTCTTATTGACATTTATGTAAGTAGTCACTACTTACACTCGTGTCAGTTAACAGTGTGGAGCCTTCCATGAACGCCCCCGTTTCGATCGATACCAACATGCGCAAAGCTGCGCCGACGCCGGACGATCTTACCATCACCGTGCGCGACGAGCGCTTCAATCGCAGCACCACCCCGCGCCGCTGGTGGGCAGGCGAGCCCTACGGCACCGCCTGGCACAATGCGCTGTCGGCCACCTTCCCGCGCGGAGAAGCTTTCTTCATCGAATCGGTAAAGGCCTTTCGCGAGGGGGCCGATCCCAAGCTGGAGGCCGAGCTTCGCGCCTTCGTGAAGCAGGAAATCAACCACACGCGCGAACATATCGCCTTCAACCGGCTGGCCGAAGATCACGGCTACGACATCAAGGCCATCGACCAGCGCGTGGCGGAAATGCTGCAAATGCTCAAGGGTCGCCCCGAGATCCTCAATCTCGCTGCAACCATGGCGCTCGAACACTACACCGCGATGATGGCGGCAGAGTTTCTCGCCAACGAGGCGCATTTTGCCGGAGCCGATGCCGAGGTCCGCGACATGTGGCGCTGGCACTCGGCCGAGGAAATCGAGCACAAGGGCGTCGCCTTCGACACATGGAATCACGCCACGCGCGACTGGTCCGCGTGGAAGCGCTGGAAGCTTCGCAGCCTGATGATGCTGCTGGTCACCGGTCGCTTCTTCAAGCATCGCTGGGAAGACAGCATGAACCTGCTCGCGCAGGATGGCATCACCGGCTGGAAGGCGCGTTGGGGCCTGTTCAAATATCTGACCGTGACCCCGGGTGTCGTGCGGCGGATCTTCCCGGCCTGGCTCGCTTATTTCAAGCCTGGCTTCCATCCATGGGACCACGACGATCGCAAGCTGATCAAGCTGTATGAGGGCGATTTCGAAGACGCGCTCATGCCGGCGGGATAGAAATCCCGCCCGAAACAAGAAGGCCCCGCGAGACGATCGCGGGGCCTTTCGTTTGTCAGGCCGCCATTGGCGGGATCATGGCACATTTTTCGAGATCGAGGCGGTAGAGCGCGCAGGGCGCATCCTCGCCGCGACCGCAGCTGTGGCGCTGCACGGTCTTGCCGGTGCGCGCGAAGCCGAGCTTGCGCAGCACCCGGCCGGACGCGGGATTGTCGAGGAAGTGACCGGCATTGATCGTGCGGTAGCCGAGCAGCCTGGCCACTTCGAGCACCCCGCTGGCCGCTTCGGTGGCATATCCCTGCCCCCAGTACGGCCGCGCGATCCAGTAGCCGAGTTCGACCCCGTCCTCGTACTCGCCGAGACCGACCGAGCCGATGATCTGCGAACCGTCCTCGCCCGGCAGGGTCATCAGGAAGCTGGGCATGCGCGGATCCTGCCCGCGAGCGACGAACTCATCCGCATGTTTGGGGAGATAGGGCCACGGCGCACGGGCAAGATTGCGGACGACGCCTTCGTCGGCAATGCCGCCAAACAGCGCTTCTGCATCTTCGGGCCAGGCAGGCCGCAACAGCAGCCTCTCGGTTACATGGAACATCGGTATTCTCCCCAAATCTCCACGCTCCGGGCTCCTAGGCCGGACGCGTGACAATTGCGTGATGGCGAAAGAAAATTTCGCCGTGAAATTGAAGAGGGAGAAACGACGAGAGGGAGACGGCTCCCTTCCCTGGCGGAAAGGTCCCATCTCCCTCTTCGGCTGCCGGATCATGGACCCGGCTGGGACCGTCCCGTTTGGACGATCCCGTTATCGGAGCGTCCTGTTACTCGGCGGCTTCCGCCATCATGTCGACCGAGACGAATTTGCGGTCGAGCTTGCCCTTGTGGAATCGCACAATACCGTCGGTAAGTGCGAACAGGGTGTGGTCCTTGCCCATGCCGACATTGGCACCCGGATAGAACTTGGTGCCGCGCTGGCGCACGATGATGTTGCCGGCGACGACGTTTTCGCTGCCGAACTTCTTCACGCCAAGGCGACGACCGGCCGAATCACGACCGTTACGCGAAGAACCGCCTGCTTTTTTATGTGCCATCGTCCGCGCTCCTTACTTCTTGTCTTCGGTCTTCTTGGCGGCGGCCTTCTTGGGCGCTGCCTTCTTGGCCGGAGCCTTCTTTTCAGCAGCTTCCTTCTTGGGAGCAGCCTTTTTCTCGGTCGCTTCGGCCTTCGGAGCGGCTTCCTTCTTCGGAGCAGCCTTCTTCTCGGCCTTCGAATCGCCAACTGCGGTGATGCGCAGCAGGGTCATCTGCTGACGATGACCGTTCTTGCGGCGATAGTTGTGACGGCGACGCTTCTTGAAAACGACGACCTTCTCGCTCTTGGCCTGCGCAATGATCTCCGCCGAAACGGTGACCTTGCCGGCATCCGAAAGCTTTTCGCCTTCGCCTGCAAGCAGGACGTCGCCCAGCGTGATGGTGTCGCCGGCTTCGCCAGCGAGCTTTTCAACCGCGATCTTGTCTCCGGCGGCAACCCGGTATTGCTTGCCGCCCGTGCGCACTACTGCGAACATGGTACGTATCTCTCGTTCAATTTGCTGTGCCCCAACCCACAAGACGAACTCTTGCGAATTCACGGCGCGCCCGTCAGGCCGCCAGTGGCAGCCCCGGAAAGAAGCGTGCCGTTAGGCGAAAGGAGGGGCCAAGTCAACGCTTGCTGCCAGGAAATTTGCATCCTCGCTGGCGCGCTGCGATGCGCGTGATATGGAGAGTGCGATGATCGACCGCAAGCATCTTGTCTTTCCGTTCACGGCAATCCTGCTGGCAGGCTGCGCCACCGCCTCGTCGGATCGTTACCCATCGCTTGCGGTGCGCGACATAGAACGGGCGGAAGGCACGTTCGAGCCCGTCCCCGGCCCCCAGCTCGATGTGCCCGAAGTCGAAGCCGATATCGGCCCCGATCTCGATGCAGGTCTGACCAGCCTGGTAGAGCAGGCGCAGAGTGCCCATGCAGCCTTCACGAAGGCCGTTCCTTCGGCTGAACGCAGCGTTCAGGCTGCATCGGGCAGCACTATCGGCAGCGATAGCTGGGCGGCTGCGCAGGTTGCCCTGGCCGATCTCGATTCGGCGCGCAGCAATGCAGCAATCGTCCTGGGCGAACTCGATACGCTCTATACCGCCGCCACGGTGCAGGCCGAGGACTCCTCGGCGATTGTCGAGGCGCGCAATGCGGTCATCGCCCTGGTAACCCAGGAAGATTCAATACTCGAACGCCTGCGCGCCCGGGTCCAGTAACGGCAAGGACGCGAAACCGGTCGCCCGGTTCCGCGCCCGCCCCAATTTCGGATCCGATCAGACCAGCGCGGCGATCGTGACTGCGGCAACGCCCCAGCAGAAGATCAGCACGGGAAGGATCAACATCTGAACCGCGGCATCGCGCGCCGTGACGCGCCCGGTGTGGGTCACAATGCCTTCGCTGACCAGTTTTGCCCAGCTCATGTTCCGGCTGCGATGGTCTGGCGCCATCCGCGTCCAGATGGCCGGGAGCCCGAAGCCTGCGACGATGAACAGGGTGAAGATAGCCATCGGGATGATCAATCCCGCCGTGGACAGCCCGGCCGCCATGACCGCGAGAAAGCCGAGATAAAGGCCGACCGTCGCCACATAGAGCCCCTTGGGCAGCTCGAAGCTGCGATCGACTTCATGGGCTACCTTCGGCGCATCGACGACAAAGGCCTGTTCGGCAACGAGTTCGCGGGTGAAATGCTTGGACATGGCGTGCTCCTTTGTTGGAGCGGTGATGCGCCTGGTGCCGCGCGCATTCCTTGATTCAGATCAAGGAATGGCGATTACTTCCATCGCTCCAGATCGGCGTGGTCCTGCTCCCGCGGTTCGACCCAGTGCCAGCCGTGGCTTCGCTTCTCCCGTTTCCAGAACCATGCGGCGGATTTGAGATGGTCCATCAGGTAGTCGGCCGCCGCGAAAGCGTCGCGCCGGTGCCGCGCCGCCGTAGCGACGAGCACGATGGTCTCGCCCGGCGTCATGACGCCGACCCGGTGCCAGACGAGCGCGCCATCGAGGTCGAAACGAGACTTTGCGGCGTGTGCCAGATCATACATGCCCGGTTGAGTCAGCGGCTCGTAATGCGAGAGCTCAAGCGCCTTCACATCGCCATCGGGCCGCACTTTGCCGCGGAAGGACACGATCCCGCCCGCTTCGCCATATGCAGCGTTGAAAGCCGCCAGTGCCTCCCCGACCGATAGCCCATTGTCGAGCAACCGGACATCGAGCGGGGTCGAGAGGGTAAGTCTAGCCACCGCTGACCGGGGGCAGCAGCGCGACCTCGTCGCCATCGTGAGCGTCGAGCGCAGTCTTGTCGGCCAGTACCTTACCGCCGCAGGCGACGTTCACGCGCGCCTCTACCAGTTGCTCGGCGACTTTTTGCCCGACCGCTTCCAGCAAGCCCGCCCAATCGAGCGGCGCGGGCACTTCGCGTTCCGGCTCACCGGCAAGATCGCTCAACGGACCGAGGAAAAGGATGCGCACGCCCATGGCTCAGGTCTCCAGATACTGTCCGGTAATGCCGGGAGCCGCCGCGAGATAGGCCTCTGTCGCATCCGCCGCCTCGCCACCCCCGCCGGCGACCATGTTGATCCGGCGCGGTGCGTGCTTGCGCGCCAGCCCCGCCACGATCGCCTGCCGCCATTCGCGGTGAGTGTGATCCGCCGGGGGCACGAATAGCATCACATCCTCGCCCCTGCCCAGCACGCCCTCGACATGCGCCAGCCAGTGCTGGTGAAATACGCCCGCGGCGGCGAGCGGGTCGTCGGGCAATCCTTCGACCGCGATACGCTTCATTCGCGCCGCTCGCGGTGGAGAGTGATGCCGATCTGTTCGCCCGCCTCCGCAATCGCGAGTTTGACGATCTTGACCGTCACCGCCTCGACCCGCCGATCCTGCAGGAACAGCGTCTCGCAGACATGGTCGGCGACCGCCTCGATCAGCTTGAAATGCACGCCCTCGGGCAGCGCTCCGGATGCGGCGAACTTCAGATCCATGTAGTTCTTCGAATCGTCGAGCGGCGTATCTGGATCGTAGCGGTGCAGCGGCTTCATCCGTACCTGAATGGTGAAGCGCAGCGGCTGTGGGCGGCCGGTTTCTTCCGAGTAGATGCCTGTAAGCACATCGTGCTCGAACTCGGCCACTTCGAGGATCAGCGAATCGTTCATCGCGGGCGTCCTAGCGCGGATTGGACCAGCGCGCGAAGATCGCAGTGGGCAGCAGGCGGCCAGTGCCAACTTCGTGCACGGCCAGGTCTCCATGCTCGATCTTGCCTGGCAGCCTTTCGAAGACCTCTTCAAGCAGCCCGCCAAGCGCAAGGCTGCTCATGCGCACGGCGTAAACGGTGAGAAAGAGAAACCGGCTGTCCGCATCGAGCAGCTGGCGACAATCGGAAACGAGGCCAGGCAGCCCTTCTGCGAGCCGCCACACCTCGCCATCCGGGCCGCGTCCGAATTTGGGCGGATCGAGGATGATCCCGTCGTAACGCCGCTCGCGCCGGACCTCGCGCGCGGTGTATTTCATCGCGTCTTCGACCAGCCAGCGGATCGGGCGATCGTCCAGCCCGGCAAGCCCGGCATTCTCGCGCGCCTGTGCGACGGACTTCTTGCTGGCGTCGACATGGGTAACCCGCCCGAAACGGCTAAGCGCCTGCGTGCCGACGCCGGTATAGCCGAACAGGTTCATGGTTTCGGCATCGGTCGCGTCGCCAAGCTGCTCGCCCATCCAGTCCCACACGGGGGCCATGTCGGGGAAGAAACCGAGATGGCGAAACGGGGTACACTGGGCGGTGAAACGGGCCTCCTCGCCCCAACCGAGTTCCCAGCCATCGTCGGGAACCTGCTTCGAATATTGCCAGCGCCCACCGCCGTCCTCGTCGCTGCCGGGGACGAATTCGCCATGCGCGTCCCACTCATCGAGCCGGGGAGACCACAAGGCCTGCGGTTCGGGGCGGATGAAGCGGTAGGGACCGTATTCCTCGAACTTGCGGCCATGGCCGCTGTCGAGCAGGCGATAGGCGTCCCAGCCCTCACCCACCATCAGTACGGGATCGCGGACCAGTTCCGCCATCAGGCGGCGCACCCCAGAATGTGCTCGCGCACCGCCTCATAAGTACCCGGAAGCTCGGTATAGGCTTCCTCGCGCGCGAAGAGATCGCCCACGCGGGCGGGCAGCGGAGGGCGCATGCCGGTAGCGCGTTCCACGGCATCGGGAAACTTGGCGGGGTGTGCGGTCGCCAGAGTGACGACCGGCACGTCGGCGGAAAGACCCGCCTCGCGCGCGGCGTGGAGTCCGATAGCGGTGTGCGGATCGACGATCTCGGCGCAATCCTCGCTGGCCCAGCGCATTGCGCGGGCCATGTCGTCCTCGTCGGCACGCATGCTGGTGAACAGCGCGGACGCACCTTCGCGCTGGGCGTTGGTCAGTTGCATGGCCTTGCTCGCCTCGAAGCCGCGCATCTGTTCGGCAAGCGCTGCGCCGTCCCGGCCGCCGACGTCGAACAGCAAGCGCTCGAAATTGGAGCTGACCTGAATGTCCATGCTCGGCGCGGAGGTCGCGGTGACGGTTCCGGTCGAATAATCGCCGTTCGACAGCGCTCGGTGGAGAATGTCGTTGATGTTTGTCGCCACGATCAAGCGCTCGATCGGCAGGCCCATGCGCGCGGCGACATGGCCGGCGAAGACATCGCCGAAATTGCCCGTCGGCACGCTGAAGGCGAGCTTTCGCTCCGGCCCGCCAAGCTGGAGCGAGGCGGCAAAGTAATAGACCACCTGTGCCATCAGCCGCGCCCAGTTGATCGAATTGACCGCGCCGATGCGGTGCTTCGCGGTGACGCTCTCGTCGGCGAAAATACGCTTCACCATCGCCTGCGCATCGTCGAACGATCCGTCGATGGCGATATTGTGGACGTTGGGCGCGCGCACGGTGGTCATCTGACGGCGCTGGACATCGCTCACCCGCCCCTTGGGGTGGAGCATGAAGATCTCGACTCGATCAAGACCGGCCACGGCATCGATGGCGGCACTGCCCGTATCGCCGCTGGTCGCCCCGACGATGGTCAGACTGCCATCCTCGCGCGCGAGAAATTCCTCGAACAGCAGGCCGAGCATCTGCAATGCCACGTCCTTGAACGCGAGTGTCGGGCCATGGAACAGCTCGAGCAGCCATTGCCGCTCATCGAGCTGCGTCAGCGGCGTCACCGCAGCATGAGCAAACCGGCCATATGCCTTTTCGGTCAGTTCGCGCAGACGGTCCGGCGTCAGGGATTCGCCGACGAAGGGCTGCATCACCCGTGCGGCCAGTTCGGCATAGGGCAGGCCGCGCATGTCCGCGATCTCGGCGTGCGAGAACTGCGGCCATTCCTCAGGCACATACAGGCCACCGTCAGATGCGAGGCCAGCCAGCGTGACGCCGGCGAAGTCGAGCGCAGGAGCGCTACCGCGTGTGGAGACGTATTTCATTGTGTCAGGCGGTTAGCGGCGCATGGGTGAGCGGGCAAGCAAGTGGGACTAGTCCGCCTCTAGCTTTTGCTTGTCGTCCGCTGCCTCCAAGTCGGTCTTGAGCCGTGCCAGCCCCTTAGCGGCATGCGCGGCGTGCGGACCGATCCAGCGATCATGAATGGCCTGGATGGGCATGGCATCAAGATGATTGAACCGTTCCCGCCCCTTGCGCACCGGAATTACCAATCCGGCTTTCTCCAGCACCCGCAGGTGCATCATGACCGTCGTGCGGTCGAGTTCGTCGAAGGCGCTGCACAATTGCTTGGTGGTGAGCGGCCGCGGCTTCAAGGCGTCACAGATTGCACGCCGCACGGGATTGGCGAGCGCCTTGAACACGGCATCGAGTTCGGCATCGATTGACATGTTATGTTTTTATAACATAATTGACCGCGACTCAATAGGAGCCGGTTCATGGAACTCAAGTTTCGCGTATTCGCCAATATCTCGAAACCCGTGCACGAGGTGTTCGAGGCGGTGGTCGATCCGGACCAGTTATCGAGCTACTTCACGACCGGCGGCGCCAAAGGCAGGCTCGAAGCCGGAGCCACGGTGATGTGGGACTTTCACGACTTCCCCGGCGCCTTTCCGGTGCAGGTGGTTGAAGTCGTCCCCGACGAACGAATAGTGCTCGAATGGGCCGCGTCCGAGGGTGAGGTGAAACCCGATACCGGAAGCCCGGAGGTCGCGGATGGCGGCTACAACACTACCGTCACCATGACTTTCAGGCCGGTCGATGGAGACCCGGGCCGCACACTGGTCGAAATCGCCGAGGAAGGTTGGCGCGAGACCGAAGGCGGACTGAAGGCGAGCTATGGCAATTGCATGGGCTGGAGCCAAATGCTCACCGCACTCAAGGCCTGGACCGAGTACGGCATCAATCTGCGCGAAGGGATGTACAAATAGATTAGCCGCTCTTCCGGCGACGCAGCGCCAGTACGTAGATCACCAGCGCCGTCAGCGCGAAAAAGAACCACTGCCCGGCATAAGCGAGATGGTTGTTCGGCAGGTCGCGCGGGTCGGGCGCGGCGAGCGGCTCCAGCCCGGCGAGAGGCTGGGCTGCCACCACGCGTCCGCCAGGCGCAATCGTACCGCGCACTTCGCCGCCACTCCAATCGACCGGGGCCGGGTTGCGCGAGAAGCCGAGGTCGACCGTGACCGGCGTCCCGTCCGCAAGATTGCAGGTCACGCGCTGCGCGACGCCTTTCTCGCCCCTTGCACTGGTTCCCGCCGTGGTTGTGCCGCCCGTCGCGCTGGCACAGCCGATCGTCGTGCGGCGGTAGAGGGCTGCCTGCAGTGCATCGGCGTCGCGCGGATATTCCACCTCCGCCGACATCGCGAGCGACTGTTCCGCGCGTGCAATCAGCGCTTCTTTCTCGTCCTTGCGCCCCAATTGCCAGATGCCGAGTGCAATCATGGTGGCAATCGCCGCGGCGACGAAGATGGTCGGTACAATCGGAACGCGCATCAGATATCCCTGCTACCCGCCTCGCGGGCGTCATTGCGATATTCACTCGCGAGCAGCCAGGCCTTGGTCACGCGCAGACCGCCGAGCACGAGCGCGAAAGTCAACGGCACCCACAGCAGGGCATGCACCCACCAAGGCGGCGCGAAGGACAGTTCGACCCAGATTGCCAGCGCAACGGTGATCGTGCCCACCGCCAGCGTCACCAGCGCGGCAGGCCCGTCGCCCACATTGAAGCGCGAATAGTCGAGACCGCAGGCGCCGCATTTGTCGGAGAACGCCAACAACCCGCCGAACATCGTCTTCGCCCCGCAGCGGGGGCATAAACCGAGAAGGGCAGCCTCGGCCAAGCCGGGCTGCCCCTCGCGTGTCTCTGGATTTTCCGAAGACATCAGTGGATGGCAGCGCCCCAGCCGCCCCAGACATAGACGACGACGAAGAGGAACAGCCACACGACGTCGACGAAGTGCCAGTACCATGCCGCCGCTTCGAAGCCGAAGTGCTGACGCGGGGTGAAGTGGCCCTTGTAGGAGCGCACGAGGCAAACGATCAGGAAGATCGTGCCGACCAGCACATGGAAGCCGTGGAAGCCGGTCGCCATGTAGAAGGCCGAGCTGTAGGTATTGCCACCGAAAGCAAACGGTGCATGGGCATATTCATAAGCCTGCACCGAGGTGAAGATCGCGCCGAGGATGATGGTCAGCCACAGACCCTTTTTCAGGCCTTCGCGGTCGCCATGGATCAGGCTGTGATGGGCCCAGGTCACCGTGGTGCCCGAGCACAGCAGGATCAGCGTGTTGAGCAGCGGCAGGCTGAACGGATCCATCACCGCCTCGATCGCGGCCGGCGGGAATACGCCGCCGACGACTTCGGAAATCTCGCTGGGGAACAGCGCGAAGTCGAACCAGCTCCAGAACCAGCCGACGAAGAACATCACTTCCGAAGCGATGAACAGGATCATGCCGTAACGCATGTGCAGCTGGACGACCGGCGTGTGGTCGCCGCGCTCGGCTTCCTTCACGATGTTCGAGAACCAGCTGAAGAACGTGGCGATCAGGCCCGCGATGCCGAGCCCGAGCACGAGGTGCGCGCTCGACATTTCGTGCATGAACAGCACCATGCCGCTGGTGAAGGTGAGCGCCGAAAGCGAGCCGATCAGCGGCCAGATATCGGGTTCGAGGATGTGATATTGGTGATTGACGTTGCCAGCCATTGTACTCGCGTCCTGGGTTTCGCTTTGCGGGTGCCCTTAATGCGCCAATGCGCGCGGGTCTAGAGGCTACTCGGCAGATTCCAGAGCCCGGTGGAAAGTATAGGAGAGCGTGATCTGTTCGACGCCGTCCATATTGGGGTCATCCAGCGCCTTCGGATCGACGTAATAGAGCACCGGCATACGCACTTCCTGGCCCGGCTCGAGCACCTGTTCGGTAAAGCAGAAGCACTGGATCTTGTTGAAATAGGCACCGGCCTGCTCGGGCTCGACATTGAAAGTCGCCGTACCCGTGATCCGCTCGTCCGAATTGTTCTTCGCTAGATAGATCGCCATGTCGCGCTGGCCGATGGTCACGGTATCCGTGGGATGCTCGGGACGGAAGCTCCACGGCACGTCGGCGGCGGTATTGCCATCGAAGCGGATCGAGATCGTGCGCGCCGCAGCGCTGTCGGCGAAGCGCGCAGCCAGCGCTGCATCGCTTTCGCTGGCGCGCTGCGTCGTTCCACCGAAGCCGGTAACTTGGCAGAAGAGCTGGTAGAGCGGGACCGCGGCATAGCCGAGGCCGAGCATCGCCAGCGCGCCCAGAAGAGCGAACAGCGCGGTACGGTACTTGCGGGTCTCCAATGTAGCAGCTGTCATCGCCGCCCTCACATCCGCGCGATGGTAATTACATAGAAGAGCACCGCAAAGAACAGCAGGACACCGCCCAGCACGAGGTTCCTGCTCTTCTGGCGGCGCTTATATTCGATTTCTTCTTCGGGGGTCATGCGATCCATCCCAGATTGGCCATTACCCGGTCGGCCACCAGCGCGGCGAACAGGGCGAAAAGATAGACGATGCTGAAGGCGAACAGGCGCTTTTCAGGCTTCATCGTGTCGTTTGCACCAGTCTGCCGCAAAGCGACCGGAAACGAAAGCGCAAGGAAGGCAAGCGACAGCGCAAGCGATGCAATGCCATAGACATAGCTTGTGCCACCGATAAACCACGGCGTGGCGGCGATCGGCACCAGCAGCACCGCATAGGCGAGGATCTGGCGGCGGGTCGACGCTTCCCCCTTCACCACCGGCATCATCGGAATGCCGACATTGGCGTAATCGGTCTTCACGAACAGGGCGAGCGCCCAGAAATGCGGCGGCGTCCACATGAAGATGATCAGGAACAGCAGCAACGGCATCAGCGTGATATCGCCCGTCACCGCGACCCATCCAATCATCGGCGGAAAGGCCCCTGCCCCGCCCCCGATGACGATATTCTGCGGCGTGCGCGGCTTGAGCCAGACGGTGTAGATGACGGCGTAATAGAAAATCGACAGCGCAAGGATGATCGCGGAGAGCCAGTTCACCGCCAGCCCCATGATTATCACCGAGGCGGCGGAGATCAGTATGCCGAAATCGCGCGCATCGGTGCGATTCATCCGGCCGGCCGGAAGCGGCCTTGCGGCCGTGCGCTTCATGCCCGCATCGATATCGGCTTCCCACCACTGGTTGAGCGCCGCCGCCCCGCCCGCGCCCAGCGCGATGCACAGGATCGCGGTGAAGCCCAGCACGGGATGAATGCTGCCCGGCGCGGCGAGCAGGCCGCACAGGCCGGTGAAGATCACCAGGCTCATCACGCGCGGCTTGGTCAGCGCGAAGAAATCGCACCATTCCGCCGGGAGCTGGGTAGGAACTGTCTGGGTCATGGAATCGGGTGCCCTATAGGCGTTCACAGGCGCTTTAACCAGTCGATCAGGATGCGGTTCACTTCCTCGGGCCGCTCCTGCTGCGTCCAGTGGCCCACACCGTCGAGGATATAGCCCTCAGCCTTCGGCGCGAACATCTTCACCAGCGCCACCGGGTCCTGGATGGCCCCGAACAGGTAGGTCGCCGGATCGCGCGTGCCGCCTATGAACAGGGCGGGCTGTTCGATCAGCTTGCCCGCCCAGCCCTGAAGCCATGCGTAATCCGCTTCGTGGTTGCGATAGCGGTTGAGCGGGCCGCGAAAGCCGGAAGCCTTGAATTCGGCCTCATAGAAATCGAGGTCGTCCTCGGTCAGCCAGGCGACGGGCGCAGGATCGGGCAGGCCATCGAGAAAAGTCGCGCCCAGCGGTTTGTTCCAGTAGTCGCCGGGCGGAACGTCTCCGCTGATCGAATACATCATCCGGGCCACCCATTCGCGAGGGTCCTTTTCGGCCTCGGCCTCCGCGACACCGGGTTCCTGGAAATACTCTTGGTAGAAAAACCGGCCCTGCGAGGTGAAGTGTTCGCGGAAGACCTCGGTGAACGGGCGGTTCGGCACTCCGGCGAAGGGCACGGAAAGTCCGGCGACGGCGCGGAAATGCTCGGGGTGGGTCAGCGCCGAATTCCATACAATGGGAGCGCCCCAGTCATGGCCTATCAAGACCGCAGGTGCATCGGGCGAGAGTACCGCCTTCAGGTCGACAAGATCGCCAACGATCCGCTCCATCGCATAAGCATCGACCGCATGCGGCTTGTCCGACCCGCCATAACCGCGCACATCGATAGCACAGGCAGTGAACCCGGCCTTTGCCACCGGGCCGATCTGATGCCGCCAGCTATACCAGCTTTCGGGAAAGCCGTGGACCATGATCGCCAGCGGCCCCTCGCCCTCGACGGCGCAGCGCAGGCTGACTTCACCAGTGTCGATGGTCCGCATCTCGCGCATTCGGTCTCTCCCGTCGGAATATGAAAACGGCCAGTCCACCATGGGACCGGCCGCTCTTTCATGTCCAGTCTTTCGAGCGTGGATTATGCCGGCTTGGCCTCGCTCATGTGATCATGGGCGGTGTGATGGTCCTCGATCACCGGGAGCTGGCTGAACTGGTGGAACGGCGGCGGGCTCGAGAGCGTCCATTCGAGTGTCGTCGCGCCTGCGCCCCAGTAATTGTCTTCAGCCTTGCGACCAGCCACGAAGGCATAGACTATATTGGCGAAGAAGAAGATCATCGAACCGGCCATGATTTCGTAGCCGAGCGAACTGATCTCGTTCCAGTAGGCATAGGCATCGGCATAGTCCGGATACCGCCGCGGCATGCCCTGCAGGCCGAGGAAGTGCTGCGGGAAGAAGATCACGTTCACGCCGATGAAGAAGCCCCAGAAGTGCAGGTGGGCCAGCAATTCGTTGTGCATCTTGCCGCTCATCTTCGGGAACCAGTAGTAGAAGCCCGCGAAGAGCGAGAACACCGCACCCATCGACAGCACGTAGTGGAAGTGCGCGACGACGAAATAGGTGTCGTGGACCACATCGTCGACGCCGCCATTGGCGAGATAAACGCCGGTCACGCCGCCGACGGTGAACAGGAAGATCATCCCGATCGCCCATACCATCGGGCTCTTGAACTCGATCGAGCCGCCCCACATCGTTGCGATCCAGCTGAAGATCTTCACGCCGGTCGGAACCGCGATGACCATGGTCGCCGCGGTGAAATACATCTTCGTGTTCACGTCGAGGCCGACGGTGTACATGTGGTGCGCCCACACGACGAAGCCGACGACGCCGATCGCGACCATGGCGTAGGCCATGCCGAGATAGCCGAAGACCGGCTTGCGGCTGAAGGTCGAAACGATCTGCGAGATCATACCGAAGCCCGGCAGGATCATGATGTAGACTTCCGGGTGTCCGAAGAACCAGAACAGGTGCTGGTAGAGGATCGGATCGCCGCCGCCTGCGGGATCGAAGAAGGTCGTGCCGAAATTGCGGTCGGTGATCAGCATGGTGATCGCCGCGGCGAGAACCGGCAGGGCCAGCAGCAGCAGGAAGGCGGTAACCAGCACCGACCACACGAACAGCGGCATCTTGTGCAGGGTCATGCCCGGCGCGCGCATGTTGAAGATGGTGGTGATGAAGTTGGTCGCGCCGAGGATCGAGCCGGCCCCTGCGAGGTGGAGCGAGAAGATCGCGAAGTCGACGGCCGGGCCTTGGCTGCCGGTGGTCGAAAGCGGCGCATAGACCGTCCAGCCGGTACCCGCACCCGGGCCCGTACCGCCGGGCACGAACAGCGAGAACAGCAGCGAGCAGAAGCCCGCCACCGTCAGCCAGAACGAAACGTTGTTCATGCGCGGGAAGGCCATGTCCGGCGCGCCGATCATCAGCGGGACGAACCAGTTGCCGAAACCGCCGATCATCGCCGGCATGACCATGAAGAAGACCATGATCAGGCCGTGGGCGGTGATGAACACGTTCCACATATGCAGCGAGGTATCGAAATCGGCGTTGCCGCCCATGAATTCGGCCCAGAACTGCAGATACTGGATACCGGGCTCCGCCAGCTCCATGCGCATGATGCCCGAGATCGCACCGCCGACGATACCCGCGATGATCGCGAAGATCAGGTAGAGCGTACCGATGTCCTTGTGGTTGGTGGACATGAACCAGCGCGCGAAGAAGCCGGGCTTGTGGTCGGCATCATGCGCGTGGTCTTCGGTGTGGGCCTGGAAGCTGTCGGCGGTGGTAGCCATCGTGCTATACTCTCGAGCTAAACGTAAATCTTAGGCGGTCGGGGCGACGGGAGCGGCGCCAGCACCCGGTGCACCGGGTTCCGCACTCTCGGGTTCCTGTACGGGCGCGGCGGTAGGCTCTGCCTCCATACCCTCTTCTTCAGCGCCGGCGATGGTACCGCCCTGCGCCAGAACCCAGGCATTATACTGATCCATCGGCAACGCTTCGACCGCGATCGGCATGTAGCCGTGACGTGCGCCGCACAGTTCCGAACACTGGCCGTAATAGACCCCGGGCTCGTCGATGAAGAGGAGCTTTTCATTCAGCCGCCCGGGCACGGCATCGAGCTTGAACCACAGGCTCGGCACGGCGAAGGAGTGGATCACGTCGGCTGCGGTGGTCTGCAGCCGGATCGGCACACCGGCAGGCACAATCATGCGGTTGTCGACGGCCAGCTGGTGCGGCTCGCCCTGCGCATCCGCCTCTTCCTTGCTCAGCATGTTCGAGACGATCTCGAAATCGCCATTATCCGGATAGGAGTATCCCCAATACCACTGATAGCCGATCGCCTTGATCGTGATCGCATCCTTAGGCGGCGACTTGTACTGCGCGCTCAAGAGACCGATCGACGGGACGGCGATAGCGAGCAGGACAAGAGCGGGAACGACCGTCCAGATGACTTCGATCAGCGTGTTGTGGCTGGTTTTCGAAGGGACCGGATTGGCGCGCCTGTTGTACTTGAGGATGACCCAGATAAAGAGCGCCAGGACGAACGCGCTGATGATCGCCATTACCCATACGAGTCCGATATGCAGCGCATTGGCCTGATGACCGATTGGCGAGAACTGCTGCTGAACGTCCAGTCCGCCAGCGACCGGCATACCCTTGCCCTCGGTCGGCTGCATAGGCGTATAGGCCCCTGCGCCCGGCCCGACATCTTCGCTGGAGGCTTCGGCGGCATCGGCCGGATCGACCTGTTCGAGCTGCGCCGCAGCAGTCTGTTCGGCAGCATCCTGCGCCATCGCGCCCTGCGTGCCGAAAGCCAGCATCGCCGCCATCGCCAGGCTGGCGACAATCCGGTGGAACCCGTTGAGGGAGCCGAGAATTTTCATCGTCTTGGCACTCTTTCGTGTCGTGTCTCGTTCCGGGCCTGCCAGGCTGCGCGAATCCCGCGTGCACGGCAAGACGCGCCCCTGCGAGGGCTCGGTTGCGCCCGCCCTATAGGCAGGGATTGCGCATGCCTCAAGCGGGTGGCGGATAAAAATGTGCAAGCCGCTTTGCCTCTTGCGCATTCGCGCGCAAGGCGCTTTGGACCCCAGCACCATGACCGACGAAGATATCCTATCCGAATTCCGAGCCAGCGAAGCCTTGCTCGAAGGCCACTTCAAACTTTCGAGCGGGCGCCACAGCGGGCACTATCTGCAGTGCGCACGGGTGCTGATGAATTCCGAACGGGCCGGGCGCCTCGCCTTCGCCCTCGCCCAGAAGATCCCGCGCGAGATTCGCAACCAGATCGATGTGGTGATCAGCCCGGCGATGGGCGGCATCATCATCGGTCAGGAGATGGGCCGGGCGCTGAACAAGGATGCGATGTTCCTCGAACGGCCCGAAGGCGAGTTCCACCTGCGCCGGGGCTTCCGGCTGGAGCCGGGCGCCAAGGTCCTGATGGTCGAAGACGTGGTCACCACCGGCCTTTCCAGCCGCGAGGCGATTGCGGCGGTGGGCCGCGAAGGCGGCGAAGTGATTGCCGAAGTCGCGCTGGTCGACCGCTCGAACGGCGAAGCGGAGCTCGGCGTACCCTTCTTCCCGCTCGTCGACATCACTTTCCCGACCTATGCCGAAGACGAAGTTCCCGCAGAACTGGCAGCGATCCCCGTGACCAAGCCGGGAAGCCGCGCGGCTTGAGCAACCGGCTGCGTCTCGGGGTCAATATCGACCACGTCGCCACCATCCGCAACGCGCGCGGAGGGGACCATCCCGATCCCGTGCGCGCTGCCGAGATAGTGGCGGCGGTCGGCGGCGACGGGATCACCGCACACCTGCGTGAAGATCGCCGCCATATCCGCGATGCCGACCTAGAACGGATCCAGAAGGCGACCGACCTGCCGCTCAATCTCGAGATGGCGGCCACCGAGGAAATGCTGGCGATCGCTCTCGCCCACAAGCCCCATGCAGCCTGCATCGTCCCGGAAAAGCGCGAGGAGCGCACCACCGAAGGCGGGCTCGATGCGGCGGGCCTGCACAACCAGCTCGCGCCCATCGTGTGGAAGCTGGCCGATAACGGCATCCGCGTGTCGCTATTCATCGAAGCCAGCGAGCGGCAGCTCGAAGCCGCCGGGCTGCTCCGCGTTCCGGTCGTCGAATTCCACACCGGCGAATATGCGCATGCCGGCCTCGACGACGATAGTGAACGCGAGTCTCGCGAACTGGATCGCATTGCGGCCATGTCGAAACTGGCACGCGAGATGGGCATCGAGCCGCATGCCGGGCATGGCCTGACTTATGAGAACGTGAAGCCCATCGCCGCCATTCCCGAACTCGCCGAACTCAATATCGGCCACTATCTTGTCGGCGAAGCGGTATTCGTAGGGTTGGAAGCCGCCGTTCGCCGAATGCGCGACCTGATGGACGAGGCGCGCGCATGATCATCGGCCTCGGCTCCGACCTCTGCAATATCGAACGAATCCAGAACTCGCTAGACCGCTTCGGCGAGCGGTTCGAGAATCGCGTCTTCACCGAGATCGAGCGTGCGAAGGCCCGCCGCCGCCCCTTCACCATCGCCGGAACCTACGCCAAGCGCTTCGCCGCCAAGGAAGCCTTTTCCAAGGCGGTCGGCACCGGTTTCCGCCGTGGGGTCTTCATGAAAGACATCGGCGTGGTGAACGCCAGATCGGGTGCGCCTACCCTCGCCCTGACTGGCGGCGCAGCAATCATACTTGCGGAAATGGTGCCGGAAGGCCATGAGGCGCGCATTCATCTCACCCTCACAGACGATCACCCATGGGCGCAGGCCTACGTCATCATCGAGGCCCTACCCAAGTGACCACCGGCACACCGGCAGTGAACGACACCACGAAGAAGAAGAAATCCGACGATAAGGTCGACTGGATCGCGGAAATCCGCGGCCTTGCCCTTATGCTTCTGGCGGTCTTCGCCTTTCACAGCTTCGTGGCCAAGCCGTTCTACATTCCCTCGGAATCGATGATGCCCAACCTGCTGGTCGGCGACCGGCTGGTGGTGAGCAAATATCCCTATGGCTGGAACTGGAGCTCGATCAGCTTCCACCTCGCCCCGCGCGGCAGCTGGCGTCTGTTCGGATCGACGCCCGAATATGGCGATATCGTCATCCCCGTGCATCCCCAGCGCGATGAAGATTACATCAAGCGAGTCGTCGCCCTTCCCGGCGACCGGATCGCAGTGCGCAACGGCCAGATCATCCTGAACGGTACGCCGGTAGAGCAGAAAGTCGAACCGGCCATCGCCCTGCCGCTCGACGCCAATTCCCGCTGCGACGGCTTCGGCTTCGACGATTTTCGCGCGACCGAGGACGGCAAGCGAATCTGCCGCGTACCCGTGATGCGCGAAACGCTGCCCAATGGCGCGACCTATCTGATCATCGACCATCAGAACCAGGATCTCGACAACTTCCCCGAGATCACCGTTCCCGATGACCATGTCTTCGTAATGGGCGACAATCGCGACCATTCGGCCGACAGCCGCGAGTTGAACCATCCGCGCGGCCTGCTTGGCCCCATTCCGCTGGAGAATATCGGCGGACGGGCCGAATTCATCACTTTCTCCCTCGATGGCACGACCACGCTCAACCCCATCACATGGTGGACGAGCCTGCGCGAAGGACGCGCCTGGTCGACCCTGCGTCCGGCAATTGCGGAACGAAAACCCACCCCCGAGCGCTAAAGGCACACACAAAGGGGGCGCGCGCATGGCCGACAAGATGCAGGACATCCACGACCAGGACCTCGGCACCAGCCCTTCACGCATCAACGACCCCCGTATCCGCCACGAGGTATCGCGGGCGATCGTGTGGGTTGCGGTCATCGGGGCCGTGGCGCTTGCAGTGTGGATCGCCCGCCCGCTGCTGGTGATCTTCGGCGCGATGGTCTTCGCATCGATGATAGACGGCGGCGCGCGCCTGCTCGGACGCGCGCTCAGTATCGCACGGGCATGGCGTGTCGCCATCGTCCTGTTTGCCACGGTCGCTTTCCTTCTGTGGCTCGGCTATTTCGCCGGTTCGACGATATCGCAGGAGGCCGCACAGTTCCCGGCGATTATCGAACGCCAGCTGGGCGAGCTTTTCACCTGGGCACGCGCGCAGGGGTTCCAGATCGAACAGTCGCAGTTGCAGAATTACCTCGGCAATATCGGCAGCGGGATCAGCACTGTTACCCGCGCGCTTGGCGGCATTCTCGGCGGCCTGGCGACGGTCGTGCTGATCATCGTGATCGGTGTCTATGTGGCAGTCGATCCGCAACTATACGAGCGGGGCGTCGCCTGGATGTTGCCGCGCGAACAGCGCGACCGGTTCTACGTCACCGCCGCCCGCATGGGGCAGACCATGCGCCGCCTGATGGCGGGCCGCCTGCTCGGCATGGTCGTCGAAGCGGTGTTCACCTATATCATGCTGGCCCTGGTCGCGCCGTTGTTCGGCATCGGACCGGTGCCCATGGCTGCGCTGCTGGCGATCCTGACCGGCCTGCTTGCCTTCATCCCGAATCTCGGTGCCATCATCTCGGGCGTGTTGATGGTGCTGGTCGGCTTCTCTGGCGGCGTCGAAATGGGCATCTACACCATTGCGGTCTATTTCTTCGTCCAGAATTTCGACGGCTACATCGTCATCCCGATGATCGCCAAGAAGACCGTCGACCTCGCCCCCGCGCTGGTACTCGCGTTTCAGCTGATCATGGGTATCCTGTTCGGCATACTCGGCCTGTTCCTGGCCGATCCGCTGCTGGCGATGATCAAGGTCGCGCTGGAACGCCGTGCCGAACAGGCCGACGAGAGCGATAATAAAGAGGTTGCCACGAATGGCGCGTAAATTCCTGTATTTCATAGCTGTCTGCATTATTCTGGTCATTCTTGGCGCGATCGCCCTGTCGATCTGGTCGCGCGAGGCGACCGAGATCGCCTTCGTCCCGCGCGGCGAATTCGTCGAGCAGGAGCCGCTCGCCGAAAATGCCTATCAGGACCCGAATATGTGGTATTCGCGTCCAGGACTCGGCACAAACGACCCCTCGCGTTATCAGCCTGCCATCGCCGAAACCGCGCCCGATCCGGCCGAGCGCGAGCCTTCGCCCGATGCGCCCGCGGCCGAACAGAGCCTCGACGGTGGCGACCCGCTGGAAACCACCGGCACGGTGACCGGCGAGGCCGCCGATCCGCAGACACTCCCCGAATTCGTGGTCTTCTTCGTCCCTCCCACCAGCTATATCCAGGCTGGCGGGGACTGGAACGCGACGATCGAGGACGCGACCACCAACAATCGCGCCCGCCTGTTCCTGAAGGGTCTGGCCAGCCCCTTCAATCGTGCCGACGAATTGTGGGCTCCCAAATACCGTCAGGCGGCGGCGGGCGCCTTCCTGACCAACAAGCCCGAGGCGCAGCAGGCGATCGATGCCGCCTATGCCGATGTCGCGCAGGCCTTCGATTATTTCCTCGACAGCGTGGACGAGAACAAACCCATCGTGCTTGCGGGGCATAGTCAGGGGGCCGCGCATGTGCTGCGCCTGTTGCGGGAGAAGGTGGCCGGGACACCACTCGAGGCGCGGATCGCGGCTGTCTATGCGCCCGGCTGGCCCGTTTCGGTCGAACACGATCTACCGGCGCTGCCCTTCCCCGCCTGCGCAGCAGCAGGGCAGGCCCAATGCCTGCTGGCATGGTCGGCCTTTTCCGACGACGGCGACGCCGATCTGATCATGCGCCGTTACGAGGCGACCGAAGGCTATGACGGAGAGCCGCGCGGCAACGGACCGATCCTGTGCGTCAACCCGCTGACCGGCGGGACCGGAGGCGAGGCGCAGGCCAACGCCAATCTCGGGACGCTCGTGCCCGACGAAACGCTTTCGAAAGGGGAACTGGTGGCAGGGGCGGTTCCCGCGCGATGCGGCGAAAACGGCCTGCTCTATATCGGCGACCCGCCCGAACTTGGCGAAGGCGTGCTGCCGGGTGGCAATTACCACGTTTACGATATCCCGCTGTTCTGGAAGAATTTGCAGGAAGACGTGATTGCGCGGGTGAAGGCATGGACGGCAGCACAGGCCTCGTAACCGACAACGCGCTGCCCTTTGGCGACGCGCTGCCGGAAGGCGGGGCGCTGCTCGGGCTCGACCTTGGCACGAAGACCATCGGCGTCGCAACCTGCGATGCCGGATGGCGCTATGCCACCGCAGGCAAGACCATCGCGCGCAGCAAGTTCACCAAGGATTGCGGGGCCTTGCGCGCGATAGTGACGAACCGTTCGATCAAGGGCATCGTGATCGGCCTGCCGCGCAATATGGACGGCACCGAGGGCCCCCGGGCACAGGCCAGCCGCGCCTATGCGAAGAACCTCGCCGCCGCGCTGGAACTGCCGGTGCTGCTGTGGGACGAGCGCTGGTCGACCTCCAGCGCCGAGGCGGCAATGATCGGGCAGGACATGAGCCGCGCCAAGCGTGCCGAGAAGATCGACAGCCACGCGGCGGCGGTCATCCTCCAGGGCGCGATCGACACCCTGGCGGGCGGCGGATTCTAGCGCGCACTGCATCGATCCCATAATGGGCCTGTAAACTTCGGCGCGGCATGGCTATCGCCGAGGACGATGAGCGACCAAGAAAGCAAATTCGATCCGAAAAGGGCCACGTCCTTTTTCGCTGGCCGCGGCCATTCGGGATGGCTCGGTCTCACATACTCCGATCACGGCGACGATTGGGTCGAACTCGAACTGCCCTGGCGCGAGGACCTGCTCGGCGAAGACGGCCAGCGCGTACTTGCCTCCGGCCCCATCCTCAGCCTGATGGACATGGCTAGCGGCATGGCGATCTGGCGCGCGATGGACGAATTCACCGCCATCGCCACGCTCGACCTGCGAGTCGATTATGTCCGCCCGGCGCGCGAAGGCGCCAGCGTCTTCGGACGCTCGCAATGCTACCGTGTCACCCGCAGCGCGGCATTCGTGCGTGGCCTTGCGCATGATGGCGATTCCGGCGATCCGGTGGCGCATATCCAGGCGGCCTTCATGAAAATCGCCCCGATAGGGAGGCTCGGAGATGGCTGACGAACAGGAAATCGAGGCGCTGACGCCCTATGCACGTTCGCTGGGAATAACGGTGGAACGCTGGGAGGACGGCATGCCGGTCCTGTCCGTATTGTTCGACGAAACGGTCGAGGGCCGACCGGAACACTATCATGGCGGTGCGACCGGCGGGTTGCTCGAAACCGCAGGCTATGCCGCGCTGCGTGCGGAACTGGCGCGGCAGGATCGCGTGGCCCTGCTCAAACCTATCAACATCACCGTGCAATATCTCGCCGCAGGCAAGAGCCGCGCCAGCTTTGCGCTGGGGCGGATCACCAAGCTGGGCCGTCGCAGCGCGAATATCACCGTCGAAGCCTGGCAGGACGACCGCAGCCGCCCGATCGCGACCGCAGTGATGAATGTATTGATGGCCGAGGCCCCGGCCTAGTTCGTCGCATCCTCCAGCGCACGTTCCTCGCGCCGGTTGCGGATCGCTTCATATCGCCGCTCATCGGCGCGCCGCCGGGCCGCCTCGATCGCTTCCTCGTCGATCGCGACACCGCCGTCCCCGATGCTGATATCGACCGGAATGCCGTCGATCTCGGTCGAGAATACGGCCTCGCCATCGCGGATACGCAGGCGTGAATTGCCGTCGCCGATGGGAATGTCGCCAAGATCGGGCACGTCCAGCGGCTCGATCGGAGTGCCGGGATCCTGCTGTTCGCGCGGCCTCGGCTGGATGGGCACCGGTTTCACGTTCATCGCGCGGTTCATGAAATCGCGCCAGATCCGCGCTGGCAGGCCGCCGCCGCTGATCCCGCCTTTGAGCGGCGAATTGTCGTCGTTGCCGACCCATACGCCGACCACCAGATCACCCGCATAGCCCACGAACAACGCGTCGCGATTGTCCTGCGTGGTGCCGGTCTTGCCGAAATTCGGCCCCGAGAGCATAGCCGCGCGACCGGTGCCGTTGTTGATCGCCGAACGCAGCATTTGCTCCATTTCGGAATGGGTCGAGGACGAGAAGCTCGACGGGCCGTCCCACAGATTCGCGAAGAACCCGCGCTCTGGCCGGGCGAAGGCATGCGGCTCGACCGGATATTCGTTCGCAGCGATGGCAGCATAGGCCGAAGTCAGTTCGAGCAGCGACATGGTCGAAGTGCCGAGCGCAAGACTGGGATCGCCCTTGGCCATCGGAGAAGTAACGCCGAGATCGCGCGCGGTCGCGATAACCTTCTCGCTGCCCACCTCCCCCAGCAGCCGCACCGCCGCCACATTGCTCGATTGCGCGAACGCCTCTTCCAGTGTCAGGCTTTCCGAATAGCGCTTGCCGGAGTTCTGCGGGCGATAGCTGCCTTCGGTGATCGCGGTGTTGGCGATCCGGTCATCCGGGTCCCACCCGGCCCGCAGCGCGGCGAGATAGACGAACAGCTTGAAGGTCGATCCCGGCTGGCGCCTGGCCTGCGTGGCCCGGTTGAAGGGCGATTTTGCATAGTCCTTGCCGCCGATCATCGCCACCACCTCGCCATTGCGACGCATGGCGACGAGCGCGACCTGCGCCCCGCCCAGCGCCGCGCGCTGCGTCACCTGCCGGGCGACATTCTGCAACCGGCTGTCGAGCGTGGTGGTCAGCGTCTGGCGCGAATAGCCCTGCTCGGTCAATTCGCGCGCTTCGGGCAGCGCCCAATCGGCGAAATAGGTGCCCGTCGGCAGATCGTTGCGCGCGCGCACATCGAGCGCGGGGGGCTTCATGTTCCGCGCCTCCGCCTCGGTGATGTAGCCCGCATCGACCATCGACTGCACGACGATCCGCATGCGCTTTTCCGCCCGATCATAATGCTTGGTCGGCGCATAGGCGCTGGGCGCCTGCAACAGGCCCGCCAGCATCGCCGCCTGATTGGGCTTCAGGTTTTCCGGCTTGCGATAGAAATAGTGCAGGCTCGCCGCGCGCAACCCGTACACATTGTCGCCAAAATAGGCGTTCGACAGATAGCGGCTGAGAATTTCATCCTTGGTCAGCCAGCTTTCGAGCCAGAAGGCGATCAGCGCCTCGCGCGCCTTGCGCGTCAGCGTGCGTTCGGGAGTGAGGAAAGTGAACTTGGCGAGCTGCTGGGTGATCGTGCTGCCCCCACCGGTTCCGGTAAAGGCGGCCCGCGCGATCCCGCGCGGATCGACGCCCCAGTGCGAATAGAACCGCCTGTCCTCGGTCGCGAGGAAAGCCTCGATCACATGCGGCGGAAGCTGCGAGACCTCGACCGGCTCGTCGGTTATCGCCCCGTTTCGCGCGATCGGCGTGCCATCTGCCGCAAGCAAAGTGATCTGCGGCGCGGCGATCGGTTCGAGCGATTTGGACAGCGGCGCAGTGACCGCCAGCCATGCGAAGAGGACAATGAACAGGCCGATGATCGCCGCCAGTATGCGCGCCGCCCACCAGCGCTTGCGGCGAGCGCGCCAGTAATCGCGCTGCCACCAGCGCTGGCGCCGTTTCTCTTCCGCCTCGAGGGCACCGTCGAGCCGGTCCAGCCGGTCGTCCCAATCGTCGTAGTCCAGCGCATCATGCGTCGCGTAATAGCCGCGATGCGACGGAAACTCCGCCTCGGGTTCGGGCCTGCGCCGAAAGGAATCGAATACACCCATCGCTTACTGTGTTACCCTGTCAACACAGTTATTGATAGAGGGCGCAAGCTTAACTCCTGCCAACCACGCTTTCGGGCAGGTCCTCGCCGAAGACGCGCTGGTAGTATTCGGCCACCAGCATGCGCTCTTCCTCGTCGCATTTGTTGAGGAAGCTGAGGCGGAAGGCGAGGCCGACATTGTTGAAGATCGCCGCATTTTCCGCCCAGGTGATCACCGTGCGCGGGCTCATCACGGTGGAGATATCGCCGTTGATGAAGCCCTGCCGCGACAGGTCCGCGACCTTGATCATGTCGGCGATCAGCTTGGGATCGGCATCCGGATTTTTCGCCTCGACGATCTTCTGCTCGGTTTCGGCAGGCAGATAGTTGAGCGCGACGACGATGTTCCAGCGGTCCATCTGGCCCTGGTTGATCTGCTGCGTGCCGTGATAGAGGCCCGACGTATCGCCGAGACCAACCGTATTGGCGGTGGCGAACAGGCGGAAATTCGCATCGGGGCGGATCACCCTGTTCTGGTCGAGCAGGGTCAGCTTGCCCTGCTGTTCGAGCACGCGCTGGATCACGAACATCACGTCCGGGCGGCCGGCATCGTATTCGTCGAACACCAGCGCCACCGGGTGCTGCAGCGCCCAGGGCAGCAGGCCTTCACGGAATTCGGTGACCTGCAACCCGTCGCGCAGCACGATGGCATCACGGCCCACCAGATCGATACGGCTGATATGCGCATCGAGGTTGATGCGGATACACGGCCAGTTGAGGCGCGCCGCGACCTGTTCGATGTGGGTCGACTTGCCGGTGCCGTGATAGCCCTGCACCATCACCCGCCGGTCATGCGCGAAGCCCGCGAGGATCGCCAGCGTGGTGTCCGGATCGAAAACATAGGCCTCGTCGAGATCGGGCGTGCGTTCGTCCGGCTTCGAAAAGGCGGGCACCTGCCAGTCGATATCGATTCCGAAGGTCTCGCGCACATCGACGGTGGTGTCTGGCGCGGCGAGGACGGTCTTGGCGGATGCGTCGAAGGTCTTGTCGGTCATGTCGTTCATCTCGATTGGCGGGTTAGACGGATGGATAGGTAGCTGCAAGCAACGAAATCGCGGCATGGCCCAAGCGGTGCTCGACTCGATCACCGTGCAAACGCATAATCGCGCCGATGCCGCCGATCCCGCTTTCCGAACGCCTCCGCCTCAAGCTCGTCGAGCGGGTGCGCGGCGTGTTCAACGATGTCGAGAACGGACAGAAGCCCGTGCCGCCTTCCGATGAGGCGCTGTTCGCCCGGGACACGCCGATCCGCATGGTCCATGCAGACATTGTGGCGATGATGGTCGGCGGTGTGCGCGGGCTCTTGTTGCAGATGCTCCATCCGCACGCTTTGCAGGGCGTGCTCGACCATTCGAATTTCCGCACCGACATGCACGGACGCCTCAGGCGGACCGCCCGCTTCATCGCGGTGACCACCTTCGGCCATCGCGATGACGCCATGGCGGCAGTCGAGCGGGTCAACCGCATCCATGCGAAGGTCGGCGGCACACTACCCGACGGCACACCCTATTCGGCCACGGACCCGCGCACGCTCGCCTGGGTTCACGTGGCGGAGGCAACCAGCTTTCTGGCGGCCTATCTGCGGCATGTCCGCCCCGATATGCCGGGCGGTGAACAGGACGAATATTATCGTCAGTTCGCCGTGATCGCCCGCGCGTTGGGTGCCGACCCGGTGCCGCTCGACCGGCGCGAGGCGGAAGCGATCTTTCGCGAACTGCGCGGCGATCTCATGGCTTCGCCGGAAGCGCGCGAGATCGCGCAGCTGGTGCTCACGCAGAAACCGGAAGGTTCGCCGCCCGCGATCCAGGCGCTGTTGGGCGCCGAAGCGGTCGCCCTGCTGCCGCCCTTCGCCCGCTCGATGCTCGACCTCGAACGGCCCGGCCTTGCCGCCATCCCCGCCCGCGCCGCGACCTGGGGTATGGGCAAGACGCTGCGCTGGGCATTCCGGCAGACCTAGGCGAGTTTCGGCGGCAAGCCGAAGAGGTCGGCATAGCGCATCGCGAGATCGCGATCACCTTCGATCGTCAGTCCGGCATCACGCTCCAGCGCTTCCCATGGAACGACGTCACATATTCCGCCGGCGATAGTGGCGGCGTCGGCGGCGCGAAACACGGCGTCCGCACCTGCCACATCGCCGCGACGGATGGGCAGCGCATCGCGGCCGGGCTCCGCCACGAATCCGTCCTCGCCGATTACGAAACCGATGCGACGGCCCTGGAGTTCATGTACCCGCGCGCGGTCGAGCATGGTTCGCATCGATAACATCAGCGAAACCGGCGACAGCGGCAGCGTGGGATCATGTCCGCTCGATCGAGCCGCCCAGCGGCCCAGTTCCTGCACCAGCGGTTCTGCGGCATAGCCCCATTCGGTCAATTCATAGACCTGTACCTTTCCCGGCGGCGGCAGTTGCCGACGGGACAGAACGCCTGCCTCCTCCAGCGACGCCAGCCGCTCGGTCAGCACCTTGGCCGAAATACCGGGCAGACTGGCGCGAATGTCGGAAAAGCGCCGCGCGCCGAACATTAATTCCCTGACGACAAGCAACGACCAGCGTTCGCCGATCAGTTCCATGGCGAAGGCGGTGCCACACGCATCGCCATACCACCTTCCATGACCCGAATTTTCGTTCTTAGTTTTTCTTTGTAACTTCATAGTTGCTTTTAGTAACTTCATAGTCCACCAATCGCAAGTCCCGAGTCGCCGTGAGAGGAAGACGACCCATGACCCAGATGATATTCGTGAACCTGCCCGTGGCCGATCTCGACAGGTCGAAAGCCTTTTACGAAGCCATCGGCTTCACCAACGAACCCAAATTCACGGACGAAACAGCCGCCGCGATGCAACTTAGCGACACGATTGCCGTCATGCTGTTGACTCATGAAAAGTGGAAGACCTTCACCACGAAGGACATTCCGGACGCAAAGAAAAGCGCGCAGGTTGCCCTGTGCATAAGCAGGAACGATCGCGATGCAGTCGACACGATCGTAGCTGCTGCGAGCGCTAACGGTGGCACCGCCGACCCCAACCCGCCACAGGATTACGGGTTCATGTACGGCCGCAGCTTCGAGGACCCCGACGGCCACGTTTGGGAGCCGATGTGGATGGACATGGAGGCCGCCGCAACAGGCCAGCCAACCGCAGCAACCGCCTGAGGAGCGCAGCCATGTCGATGATCGATCCGCAGGCCGCGATTGAAATCACCGGTTACGAATGGGTGCCCGATTTCGCGCGGGGCTTCGTGCGCGACCTACGCCCGCGCTGGGCCTGCGAGGAAGCGGGCATCCCCTATCGCGAACGGCTGGCCAATATCTCCGACAAGCCCGACTGGCTGCTCGCTACGCAGCCTTGGGGACAGGTGCCGATCATGCGCGACGGCGACGTCACCCTGTTCGAAAGCGGCGCGACGCTGATGCATCTCGGCGAGATGAGCGAGGTGCTGCTGCCGAGCGAACCGCAGGCGCGCGGCGAAGCAATCTCGTGGCTGTTCGGGGCGTTCAACTCGGTCGAACCGGCCATGTTCGAATTCACCAATGTCACCGTCTTCGCTCGCGATCAGGAAAGGGGCGAAACTACGGCGGCCGAGCTTGGAGGAATTCGTCGCGCGGCGCCTCGCTCCGCTCGAACAGCGGCTCGGCGGGCGGGACTGGCTCGCGGATCGTTTTACCATTGCCGATATCGCCATGGTCACCGTGCTCCGCCAGATCGGCGGCAGCAAGCTGCTCGCGGCGCATCCGGCGGTCGAAGCCTATGTCGCGCGCGGGATGGAACGCCCCGCCTTCAAGCAGGCCATGGCCGACCAGCTGGCCGCTTTCGACCGTCACGGTCCGGCCGAAATGTGACCGGAACAATCGCCGGAGAGACATGCCGGACGCCAAGTCAAGGAGTAGGATGATGGGATATATACAGGGTTTTCTGGTCCCCGTGCCGCAGGACAATAAAGAGGCCTACCGGGCGATGGCGGCCGGTGCGGTGCCGTTTTTCAAGAAGCACGGCATGGTGCGGATGGTCGAATGCTGGGGTGTCGACGTGCCCCACGGCGAAACGACCGACATGTATCGCGGGGTCAAGGCCGAAGACGGCGAGAACGTCGTGTTTTCATGGGTCGACTGGGGATCGCAGGAAACCGCCGACAAGGCCCACCAGGCCATGATGGACGATCCGGACATGGAGATGCCGGGCGAGATGCCCTTCGACGGCATGCGCATGGCATTCGCGGGCTTCGAATTGCTCGGCGAGAAAGGTCCGGGCGGCAAGAGCGGCTATGTGCAGGGCTATCTCGCCCCTGCTCCGGTGGAAAACCGCGCGGCGGTCGAAAAGATGACTGCCGCGATGCGCGATATCGCGATCGATGCCGGCGCGTTGCGCGCGCTCGACGGCTGGGGTGCTGATATTGCCGACGGCAAGGTCACCGATCTCAAGCAGGCGGTGAAGGCACGGGACGGCGAGGCGGTCCTCTTCGGATTTCACGAATGGCCCGATCAGGCCGCCTACGAAGCCGGCTCCGCCCGGATGAGGGAGGATGAGCGCATGGCCGGATTTGGCACCGACATGCCCGTCGACGGCAAGCGCATGGTGTTCGGCGGCTTCGACGTCCTGCTCGACACCGATCAGGAGGGCTGAACGATGACCGAAGATCGCGGTGCCTTCATCTGGTACGAACTGATGACCGACGACCCGGCAGGCGCGCGCGAATTCTATCGCGATGTCGTCGGCTGGGAGATCGAGGCCGAAGGGCAACCGATGCCCACCGGCACCACCTATCGCATGATCAACCGCAGCGATGGCGGCCAGGCCGGCGGCGTGCTCGAAATCAGTGCGGACATGAAAGCCAGCGGAGCGAAACCCGGCTGGCTGGGCTATATCCACCACCCGGATGTCGATGGCGTGGTGGATACCGTAAAGGCTGCCGGAGGGGCGGTGCACATGCCGGCGATGGATATGCCCGGCGTCGGGCGTATCGCTATGGTTGCCGATGCGCAGGGTGCAACCTTCTATGTCATGAATCCTACCCCGCCCGCTGGCAATCCCGATGCAAAGAGCGACGTCTTCGATTTCGAAAAGGCGCAGCGCTTCCGCTGGAACGAACTCTGGACCACCGACCAGCAAGCCGCCGTCTCGCTCTATACCGATCTGTTCGGCTGGACCCAGGAAGGTGCGATGCCGATGGGAGAAATGGGCGACTATCTGTTCATCCAGAAGGATGGCGGCGGCATCGGTGCGATCGGACGGGCGCAGCCCGGCGGAGAAGGTTCGCGCTGGCAGTATTTCGCCGGGGTCGACGATATCGATCGGGCCTGCAAGGCAGTAACCGAAAGCGGTGGCAAGCTGCTGGGCGAACCGCAGCAGATTCCGGGCGGGGAATATTCGATCTACGCCCATGATCCGGCGGGCGCGACAATCGGGCTGGTCGGCCCGCGAAAGGAGAGCTGAGATGGCAAACTATACGCTGTTCACCAATCCGATGAGCCGCGGGCAGATCGCCCGCTGGGCACTGCACGAGGCCGGCGCGGATTACCACACGCAACTGGTCGACTGGATGGACAAACCTGCAGGGCTGACCAGCACCAATCCGATGGCCAAGGTCCCCACGCTGATCCACCACCACAACGGCCACGATCACGTGGTCACGGAATGCGCGGCGATCTGCCACTATCTCGCTGTCATGCAGGCGCCCGAACTGACCCCCAAGGCGGAAGAGACGGCCGATTACTTCCGCTATCTGTTCTTCGCCGCGGGTCCGATCGAGCAGGCGGTCACCGCCCGCGCGATGGGCTGGTCGGTCGACGATCCGCAGAAGCAGGGCATGCTCGGCTATGGCAATTATGAGAAGGCGATGGATGCCTTCGACAGCCTGCTGACCGGCCGCGACTATGTCTGCGGCGACCGCTTCACCATGGCCGACGTCTATGTCGGCAGCCAGGTCGACTGGGGACTGAGCTTCGGCTCGATCCCCAAGCGGCAGGTGTTCGAAGACTATGCCGGAAGGCTGCGCGAACGCACCGCCTACCGGGAAGCCAAGGCGATCGACATGAAGCTGATCGAGGAGAGCCAGAATGCCTGAGAAACTCACCACCGTCCTGTGGTATGATGACGACGCGGAAGAAGCCGCGCGCTTCTATGCCGATACTTTCCCGAACAGCTCGGTCGGCAGCATTTTCCGCGCCCCGGCCGATTTTCCCAGCGGCAAGAAGGGCGATGCGCTGACGGTCGAATTCACCGTCCTCGGCCGCAGCTTTTCCGGCCTCAATGGCGGCGACCTGTTCAAGCCCAATGAAAGCGTCAGCTTCATGGTCATGACCGAGGACCAGGAAGAAACCGACCGCTACTGGAACGCTATCACCGGCAATGGCGGGCAGGAAAGCGCCTGCGGTTGGTGCAAGGACAAATGGGGTTTCAGCTGGCAGATCACGCCGCGCACCCTGCTCGAATCGCAAATGGCGGGGGGCGAGGAAGCCAGACGCGCCTTCGATGCGATGATGACCATGGGCAAGATCGACGTCGCCGCCATCGACGCCGCCCGGGCGGGGAGCTGAGAGGATGCCGCGCAAGATAACCGCCGCCGCCTTCCTTTCACTCGACGGGGTCATGCAGGCCCCCGGCGGACCGACCGAGGACCCGACCGGCGGCTTCGATGAAGGCGGCTGGGTCTTCAAGCTGTGGGACGAAGGTGTCGGCGAGACGCTCGGCTCGCTGTTCTCCGGCGATTACGACCTGCTGCTGGGGCGACGGACCTACGATATCTTCGCGGCCTACTGGCCCTATGCCGAAGGCGACAACAAGCCGATGGGCGAAGCCTTCGACCGGGCCAACAAATACGTCCTCACCCGCGGCGACCAGCCGCTCGAATGGCAGAACAGCCATCGGCTGACCGGGGTGGAGGATGTCGCCGCGCTCAAGCAGGGCGACGGGGCGGATATCATCATCCAGGGGTCGAGCACGATCTACCCCGCCCTCCTCGCCGCTGGGCTGATCGATACGCTCATCACCATGACCTATCCGGTGCTGCTCGGCAGCGGGAAGCGGCTGTTCGGCACCGGCACGCCGGTCGACAGGCTGGAGATGACCGACCACCGCGTGACCGACAAGGGCACGGTCGTGGCGACCTATCGCCCCGGCGGCGCGCTGCCGCCCTATCCCGACGAGGCCCCGATCCCCGCCACCAGCGAGCGCGAAATCGCGCGCCGCGCGGCGATAGAGGCGGGGACCTGGTAATGCTGGCCCTGTATGGCCATCGCTTCTCTTCCTACACCTGGAAGGCGCTGATCCCGCTCTACGCGAACGGGACCGAATTCGAATTCCGTGACGTCGATCCGGGGGGCGATGACGGGATGGCCAATATGGACTTCGTCCGCGCGGCACATCCGGCGGGCAAGTTTCCGGTGCTGGTCGATGGCGATAAGACGGTGATCGAGGCGACCGCCATCGTTGAATATCTCGCCATCCACCATCCGGGCGAGGCGCCGCTCATCCCCGCCGATCCGGCCGAAGCCGTCAATGCGCGGATGATGGACCGTGTGTTCGACAATTACGTGATGGGCACCGCGCAGCTCGTCGTGAATGCCTATATTGCCGATGCGCAGAACCCCGACCCGCAACAGGTCGAACTGGGTAGGACCGGCTTGCTGCGCGCCTACACATGGCTGGAGGGCTGGCTGGCGGAGCATTCACTGCCGCGGCATGTCAGCCTCGTCACCTGCGCCGCCGCACCATCGCTGTTCTATGCCGACTGGATCGAGCGCATCCCCGACGACTGTCCGCGAGTGGCCGCCCTGCGCGCCGAAATCCTAGTCCTGCCCGCCGTCACCCGCTGCATCGACGATGCGCGGCCCTATCGCAGCTATTTCCCCCTCGGCGCGCCCGACCGGGACTAGAGAGGAGATCACCATGAACGAACTCAGCATCACTCGCTTTATCGACGCCCCGCCCGCCACGGTGTGGGACGTCATGGTCAACCGGCAGGAAGAATGGTGGTGCCCAACCCCATGGCGCGCCGAAATCGACCGGCAGGATCGTCGCCCCGGCGGCGCATGCGACATGACCTTCTACGGTCCCGATGGCGAGGAAATGCCGCAGAACGGCATCTATCTCGCCTTCGACGAAGGCCGCCGTTTCGTCACCACCGATGCGGTGCAGGGCGATTTCGAACCCGCCGGGCCGTTCATGGTCGGCATCTGGGAGATCGAACCCGAAGGCGACGGCACGCGCTATACCGCCACCGCCCGCCACTGGACCGAAGAGGCGAGGAAACAGCACGAGGAGATGGGTTTCGAACAGGGTTGGGGCGCCTGCGCCGACCAGCTCGCGGCGCTGGCGGAAAGCCCATGAACGAGGCACTGAAACCGTCTGCCGAACTGGCCGCCCTGCGCAAGAGCCTGCCAGGAGAGAGCGATGCCTATGCGCAGGCGCGCACCGAGCTGCTGGCCGAGGAGATCGAGGTGCGGCGTCATCTCACCCGGCTGGCGCAGCAGCGGCAGGCCCTGCCCGAAGGCCCGAAGGTCGAAAAGGATTACCGCTTCAAGGATGCCAATGGCGACGAACTCGGCCTGGCCGAGCTGTTCGGCGATCACGATACGCTGGTCACCTATTTCTGGATGTACGGGCCCGAGCGCGAACGGCCCTGCCCGATGTGCACCAACTTCCTCGGCGGGGCGAACGGCAATGCCGCCGATATCAAACAGCGCGCCGCGTTCAAGATCCTCGGACGCAGCCCGGTCGAACGACAGCAGGCCTTCGCGCTGGAGCGCGGCTGGCGCGATCTCGATTTCGTCGAGACCGTGGGCGACGATTATGCACTCGATCACAAGGCGCTCGACCCGGACAAGGGCTGGGAATTTCCCGCCTTCACCGTTTTCCGCAAGGATGCCGACGGAACGGTGCGCTATTTCTACAATGCCGAAATGCCCTCCGAAGCGGCCGATCCGGGGCAGGACCCGCGCGGCGCGGTGGATATCGCGCCCTTATGGAACATTCTCGACATGACGCCCGAAGGGCGCGGCACGGACTGGTATCCCAAGCTCAGCTACTGACCCGAAACCGCGTTGGAATTGTTGTCGTGCGATCCTATTTCTTCTCTAAATCATTGACTTTTATAACTAATTATGTTAGCCGATTTGCAGGATCGGGAGGCGCGTCGAGCTTAAGCGCCTCGCCTCCTTCGCTTGGGGCCGGCTTTCCGGTCAGGCGACGCGGCCGGTGCGGGACGTACGGATGCCTTGACGGTGCGGATTAGCTCGATCCGCCGGTTCACGGATGCCGGTTTCGCCCAGATGCGACCTTGGTTTCGGATGTGGCGCGGGGCCTTCACTCGCGCGGATCGTGGCAGGGCCTCCGGAAGGCGAACCCTCCCAGCCACGGCCGGCCGGACCCGTCCATGCAGGAGTTTAATGGGGTTCAGGTCGAGCCATGCCCGGCGGGGCGCCACTCGACCGCGCCGAAACAGGCACCCGCCGATCCGCTCCCTCGCGGGCATCGTGCCTCACTCCTGGCACCGCCCCGGCCGCGCGATCTTATCTGTGTGCGCTACCGCCCTTCGGGCTACGTGAGCGCAGAATTCCCCAAGGCGTTATCGTCCGGGCTCGCCGCCGGATGTTTTTGTGTGTCGGCTAGCGACCCGATTGCGGTCATTCAGAATGTGGCCTATTTATTTTCGCAGCGTTTGACGTGACCCCCTGATTTTCCTCCAAGTTGGATTAGAGTCCGGCCCTGACAGAAGGACGGACGAGATGAAGAGAACGAGGTTTTCAGAAGAGCAGATCATCGGCGTGCT
>Ga0310345_10000182_pt1 | contig 119520 bp, 102 predicted proteins | sample HC15DNA20500_MG_FD_204667 | JGI IMG/M metagenome (GOLD analysis project Ga0310345, IMG submission 204667) | Marine microbial communities from station ALOHA, North Pacific Subtropical Gyre - HC15-DNA-20-500_MG | ecosystem: Environmental > Aquatic > Marine > Oceanic | place: Pacific Ocean... | reverse complement strand
TGCAAGGAGGGCTTCACAAAGCCAGTTTGCGCACTTATACCGCGCGGACTTCCCGAAGGGATCCAGTGCGGTCGTGGCGGAACTGGTAGACGCGCAGCGTTGAGGTCGCTGTGGAGCAATCCGTGGAGGTTCGAGTCCTCTCGACCGCACCATCCCTAGGGAAGCAGGCAGTCGGACGCCCTTGCCGTCCGTAACGAAGGAGGGGGCCCTCATGTCCGACCTGCCGCAATCATCCCAGACAGATATATCCGACGAACCCGTCCGCGAAGCGCATATGGATTATGTGCCCGATGTGCGCGAGGCGGTCTGGGACCGCGATACGCGCTGGCTTTCGCGCCTGCTGAACCGGCTGCACCCAGCCGACGCCGCCGACCTGTTGGAACAGCTGTCCAGCGATGACTTTGCCGCCTGTGTCGATCTGCTCGGCGGCCAGCTTCCGACCAATATCATCATCGAGCTTCGCGACGAGTACCGCGAGGAAGCTGTCGAAGTCCTGCCGGATGAGGCGGTTGCCGCCGTTCTGGGCGAACTTGATTCCGATGATGTCACCACCATTCTGGAGGACCTTGAGGATGACCGGCGTGAGCGCATCCTGGAAGAGCTGGCGCCGGAGGACAGGGCCTCGCTGGAGCAGGGCTTTGCGTATGGCGAAGAGACGGCCGGCCGTCTCATGCAGCGCGAATATTTCGCGGCGCCCGAATTCTGGACGGTAGGTCACACAATCGATCATGCGCGGGAGAATGCCGACGACCTGCCGGCGGAGTTCTTCGAAGTCTATGTGATTGACCCGGCTCACAAGCTGAAGGGCGAGGTGCCGCTTGCCACGCTGCTGCGCTCTGCGCGCGATGTGAACCTGTCGGACATCATGCAGGAAGTGGAATCGACCATTACGGTCGATATGGACCAGGAAGACGCCGCCTATCAGTTCCAGAAATACTCGCTCGCTTCAGCGCCCGTGACCGACCCGGCCGGCCGGCTGATCGGGATGCTGACCGTCGACGATGTCGTCGATGTCATCCAGGAAGAGAACACTGAAGACCTTCTGGCGCTCTCAGGTGTGAACGCCGCCGACGGGTCCGACACAGTGCTCGATTCGGTGAAATCCCGCGCGCCCTGGCTCGCCGTCAATCTTGTGACCGCCTTCATCGCCTCGGGCATCATCTCGCTGTTTGAGGGCACGCTGGACCAGATCGTCCAGCTGGCGATCCTGATGCCGGTCGTCGCCGCGCTGGGCGGGAACGCCGGCAGTCAGGGCCTTGCGGTCGCCGTGCGTGCCATCGCGGAACGGGAAATGGAAGGCGATGCGGGCCGGCGCGCAATCCTGCGCGAGACGCTCACCGGTCTTGCAAATGGAATCATTTTCGCGATTGGCGTTGCCATCATCGCCTTTGTCTGGTTCCAGAGTTCCCAGCTTAGTTTCACCATAGCTGTCGCCATGTTTGCCACCTTCATCTGGGCAGGCTTTTCCGGCATTGTTGTGCCACTCGCACTGAAACGTGTGGGTGCCGACCCGGCGGTTGCGTCTTCGGTCTTTGTTCTGACGCTAACCGATATTATGGCTTTCTTCAGCTTCCTCGGGCTGGCGACACTGATCCTGCTCTGAAGCCGGGCGGGGCTGGCTGGGCACCATGCGGCCTGCGACTTGCAGCGTCGGGTCTGACTGTATCGGTTTGGAGCATTTACTGTGTCAGAACTTCGAACATCCGACGCTGGACTGAGGCTCATCAAGGCATATGAGGGCTTCCGCCCGGATTCGCGTCAGCTGCCGGATGGCCGCTGGGTGATCGGCTTTGGTCACACCAAGGCCGCGCGCGAGGGCCTGACCATTACCGAGGCCGAAGCCGAAGCCATCCTTTCGGAATTTGACCTGCCCCCCATTGAGGAAGCGCTGAACAAGCTGCTGCTTGTGCCTGTTTCACAGAATGAGTTCGATGCGCTCGTTTCCTTCTCGTTCAATATCGGCCTGTCGCAATTCGAGGCGTCCGACGTGCTGGCGCATATCAATGCCGGTAACAAGCTGAAGGCGGCCTGGGCGATGGAAAGCTGGCGCAAGGCGCGGGTTGGCCAGCGTGACATGGTCGTCGACCCTCTGGTGCGCCGGCGCGCAGACGAAAAGGCACTTTTCCTGAAGACCGAAGGTCCTGTCCCGCACGCCTCCAGCAGCCAGTTCCGGCCCATCGTCGATATTGAAGAGACCGAGCGCTACCGCAAGCAGGTCCAGATGGCTGCCTTCCAGGCGCCGGGCTTGCCCGCGAATGACCAGATCGATGAAGAAATCTCCACCGAGGCCGCTGCCCGCCACGTCAAGGACAGGCTGACGCGCATCCTCGGTGAGGAAGAAGCCAATGAGATCCTCGCCGAGCATGGCGAGGGTGCTTATGATTATCCGTCCGACGGTGAAGACAAGAGTGTTGACGACATCCGCGCCGCCGTTTCCGCCCTGGCTATCGACACCGCGCCCAAGGGCAATCTGGCCGGCCACCTCCAGACCGAAGAAGCGATAGAAGAAGACGCTGTGGTCGAGGCAGAAGCCGAGGTCGAGGCTGAAGCTGAAGCAGAGCCGGTCTCCGAAGAAGAGGATGGTCAGCAGGCCTTCACGATCAGCGCTGACAATGATGCTGACGAGATGGACACCAGCGAGGCTGAAGAGGCGGGCCAAGCAGAAACCGCAACACCTGCCGATGAAGAAGACGATGAAGCCCACCGCGCATCCTCGCCTTTCGATCTGGTGGTGCCGCCGGTCCATCAGCAGGCAAGTGAAGACGAGCAGGAAGAGGGCTCAATCGAAGCTGAGACGGCTGAAGCCGTTGCCTCTTCCGATGAGGAAGCCGCCGCTGCCAGCGAGACCGAAGACGAGACTTCCACGGCCGCAGACGCTGATGCCAGCGAGGCTGAAGACCTCGAAACGGATGCAGATTTCGATGTCGATCTTGAGCCGCTGAGCGCTGCCTCGCTTGAAGACGAAGACGACAATGAAAACCGTGACGAACGCGGCCGCATCCTGATTGATGATCTGCGCCCGTCCGACGTTTGGCTGTCTGAAGGACGCGACGAAGAGGATGAAGTGCGCGAAGGGCCGCTGGAAACCCTGCTGTTCGCCATCCTGGCACTCGTCGGCGCAGGCCTCTTTACCTATGGCGGCTCGGCCGAGTTCGGCTGGTTCGGAATGGAGCAGGCCGAACAGACCGAGATGATGGCCTACCTTCCACCTTTCCTGATGCTGCTGGGCGGCCTGATCTGCATTGTCATGGCCTATTACTGCATCAAGGCGCTCATGGGCGGCAAACAGGAAGGCTGAGCCGCGGATACCATTCGCGCCATTGGCTTTCGGGGCAATCATGGCTAAATCCCAGCCATGATCCCGAACACATATCCCACACTGAACTTCGATCTCGGCGAAACCGCCGACATGATCCGTGAAACCGTGAAAAGTTTTGCCGCCGATCAGATCGCTCCCCTGGCTGCCGAGATTGACCGCACGGACGTCTTTCCCCGTCACCTCCTGCCCAAGATGGGCGAGCTGGGGCTGCTTGGCATCACCGTTGAGGAAGAATGGGGCGGCACCGGGCTGGGCTATCTCGAACATGTTGTCGCGATGGAAGAGATTTCACGCGCCTCTGCCTCTGTTGGCCTGTCCTATGGTGCGCACTCCAATCTTTGCGTGAACCAGCTTCGCCGCTGGGGCAATGACGACCAGAAGAAGCGCTACCTGGAAAAGCTTGTCACGGGTGAGCATCTGGGCGGCCTCGCCATGTCCGAAAGCGGCGCAGGATCTGACGTTGTCTCAATGAAGCTGAAAGCCGAGAAGAAGGGTGATCGCTACATCCTCAACGGCTCGAAGATGTGGATCACCAATTCACCGGATGCCGACACGCTGATCGTCTATGCCAAGACCGAGCCTGAGAAGAAGTCGCGCGGCATCACAGCCTTCATCATTGAACGCGGCATGAAAGGCTTCTCCGTCGCCCAGAAGCTCGACAAGCTGGGTATGCGCGGCTCGGAGACTGGTGAGCTGGTCTTTGAAGACTGTGAAGTGCCCGAAGAGAACATCATGGGCCCGCTGAACGGCGGCGTCGAAGTCCTGATGAGCGGTCTCGACTATGAACGCGCGGTCCTCGCCGCAGGCCCGACGGGTATCATGCAGGCCTGTATGGATGTCGTCCTGCCCTATGTTCACGACCGCAAACAGTTCGGCCAGTCGATTGGCGAATTCCAGTTGGTGCAGGGCAAGCTTGCCGACATGTATGTTCAGATGAACGCCGCCAAGGCCTATGTCTACACTGTTGCCAAGGCCTGTGACCGCGGCGAGACGGCGCGCAAGGATGCGGCCGGCGCCATTCTCTATGCCGCAGAGCTCGCCACCAAGATCGCCCTCGACGCGATCCAGCTGCTGGGCGGCAATGGCTATATCAACGAATATCCCACGGGCCGCCTGCTGCGCGATGCCAAACTGTACGAAATCGGGGCAGGGACGTCGGAAATCCGCCGCTGGCTCATCGGCCGCGAGCTTTTCGGGGAGACGGGCTAGATCGCGGACTTGTGGGCGAACGACCTGTCAGGCTTTTGCTCGTTTCCTCCTGAACTGAAGGATGCGTTCGGTGAAGCTGCCTCCCGGCCTTTGTACTCTGCAATTTCTGCCGGAATCCGCAGCGTAAATACCGATCCGCGCTCAGCTTCGCTCACCACGGTGATATCGCCGCCCATGAGGCGCGCGAGGCTCTGGCTGATCGAGAGGCCGAGCCCTGTCCCGCCGAATTTGCGTGTGATGGATCCATCGGCTTGGGAGAAGGACGCGAAGATATGGTCGACCTTGTCTTCTGGAATGCCGCAGCCTGTATCCGACACATGTACGGTCAGGTCTGAATAGCCGTGCGAACGCGGGTCCGCTTTGACGGCAATCAGCACTTCGCCGCGTGCCGTGAACTTGATTGCGTTGGAAATCAGGTTGCTCACGCATTGGCGCAGACGAATGCAGTCCAGAATCAGGTAGGCCGGGACGCTGTCATCGATGAAAAGGCGAAAGGAGAGGTCTTTTTCCTCGGCCGACGGCTTATGCAGTCGGAAAATACTGTTGAGCTTCTGGCGCACGTCGATCGGATGCGGTGAAAGTTCGAACTTGCCTGCCTCGATCTTGGAAAGATCCAGAACGTCATTCAGCAATGACATCAGGGCGCGTCCGGACTCGAGGATGATGGACACGTTTTCGGCCTGCACGTCGGTAAGGCTATCCTGGGCGAGGATCTGCGCCATGCCCAGAACGCCGTTGAGAGGCGTGCGGATTTCATGGCTCATATTGGCCAGAAACTGCGACTTCAGCCGCGTCGCCTCTTCTGCGCGTCCCAGCGCATCATTGAGCTCTGCCACGCGGCGGCGCTCCGGCCGGATATCCTGAATATGCGCGATATGCACCGGCTCGGTCTGGCCAGCGAGAAAGGCGCTGTTGATCGCAATCGATGTCAGGATTGTCTCTCCCGCCGCCGATACAAGTTCGCATTCATGAACATTTTTGAAGGAGCCATTTCTCGCGACCTCCTTCAGGAGTTCCTCTTCTGCAGGCAGGGAAGGCCGGCCGAGCAGCTTGCGGCAATTGTGTCCCACAAGATCGCTTGAGCGACAGCCCAGAAGTTCCTCCAGGGCGCTGTTCACATAGGTCACAGTCCCATTGTGATCGCTCAGCAGGATGGCGTGCAGGGCGTGGTCGCAGGCGAGTTTCAGACGCTCTGCCTCGCCGATGGCCTTGTCGCGCGCCTTGGCAAGTTCGGTGACCTCGTGTGAGCAGCACAGGACGCCGCGCCGTGTCGGGGTGAGTGTCGTCTTGATGACCCGTCCGACCTTTTTTGCTGCCCGGCCCTCATCGGTCATGAAGGTGACTGGCTGCCCGCTCCGGATCACGTCCAGGATTTCGCGCGTGTTACGCGCCGTGCGGTATTCAGGGTCGAATTCGAAGACACGTCTTCCAACAATGGACTGGCCGTCGCCAACCAGAGCTTCATTCATCAGCCTGTTGGCGTAGACCCATTCAAGATCGACAATGGCACCGTCCTCATTGCGGACGGGCACAACCTCGCTGATGAACAGCGGTAGTAGATCTGCAAGTTCAGGGTCCATCGGTTGGTGTGCCTGCCGGTCATTCTGTCCTTAATTTCATGAATGTCCGACTTTACTTAACGAGGCGTTGAAGGCGCTGATTCCATTGCGGATTGTGCTCGATTTGACAAATGGATGCTGCAATTGCCCGATGACTTCCGTCTGGACGCATTGTCGTGTCCAGCACGCGCTATAGTTGTCTCATCAAGTTAGCCATGCCCAGAGACGCCAATTAAAGGATGCCACATGCTTTCAGCCCGCCCATCAAGCGCGCCGAATAATCTGGCCCGTATGCTCGCAGATTTTCAGGAGATGCGTGCTTATTCGCGCGCTCTGGCCGAGGGGCTATCGGACGCCGATGCAACGGTGCAGTCCATGGAGGATGCAAGCCCGGCAAAATGGCATCTGGCCCATGTGACCTGGTTCTTTGAGTGTTTTATCCTGAAGCCGCACCTTGCCGGCTATGAGGAATTCGATCCGGCTTTCGAGTATCTTTTCAATTCCTATTACGATGCCGTAGGCGAGCGCCATCCACGCCCGCGCCGGGGCATGCTGACACGGCCCTCGCTTGACCACGTCCTGGCTTTCAGGGCGCATGTGGATGCTGCGATGGAAGAGCTGCTTGGCACGGATGTGGAGCCTGCAGTCGCGGAGCTGGTCACGCTGGGCATCCATCATGAGCAGCAGCATCAGGAGCTGTTCCTGACCGATATCCTGCACCTGTTCGCACAGAACCCGCTGAAACCCGCTTTCAGGCCGTCAGAGCCGCGCGCGATGACCGCACCGGCTACCCCGCTCACCTGGCACCGTTTCGAAGCCGGCCTGATACACATGGGGCACGAGGGGGAGGGGTTTCATTATGATTGCGAAGCGCCGCGCCACCAGACCTATGTCTATCCCTTCGAGCTTGCCAGCCGCACGGTGACGAATGGCGAATGGATCTCCTTCATCGAGGATGGCGGCTATGACCAGACACGGTTCTGGCTGTCGGATGGCTGGGCCGCCCGCCAGGCGCAGGGCTGGCAAGCGCCGCTCTACTGGCACAGACGCGACGGCGAATGGTGGACCATGACGTTGCGCGGTGCGCAGCCGGTGGATCCCGAGGCGCCCGTCTGCCATGTGAGCCAGTATGAAGCCGACGCCTATGCCAGCTGGGCCGGGGCCCGCCTGCCCAGTGAAGCGGAATGGGAACTCGCGGCGAGTGGTCTGCCCGTGAACGGCAATGATGCCGGCACAGGCCGGCTCAGCCCGGCGCCGCAGAGTGCGGACGGGCTTGCCGGCATGTTCGGCGATGTCTGGGAATGGACGCGCAGCGCTTTTCTCCCCTATCCGGGCTTCAGAGCGCCCGAGGGCGCTGTCGGCGAATATAATGGCAAGTTCATGAGCGGGCAGATGGTCCTGCGGGGCGGCTCGTGCGTTACACCTGCAGGCCATATTCGCCCGACATACCGGAATTTCTTTCACCCCGATAAACGCTGGCAGTTCTGCGGCGTAAGACTCGCAAAGGACGCATGATGGACGGCGAAGCCACAAACCCCTTTCTCGACGATGTGCTCGCCGGATTGTCGGCGCGCCGTAAGGCGATCCCCAGCCGCTGGCTTTACGATGCCCGTGGCTCGCAGCTGTTCGACGAGATTACCGAGCTTGACGAATATTATCCCACGCGCACCGAGCTGAAAATCCTGACCGGGCAGGCGCGGGACATGGCGAACGCCATCGGCCCAGATGCGGTGATTGTCGAATATGGTGCGGGCAGCCTGATGAAGGTGCGCATTCTCCTGGACGCGCTTGAGGCGCCCCGAGCCTTTGTGCCGGTAGACATCTCGTCTGAACATCTCGAAGCGTCAGCCAACGAGCTGAGAGCCTTCTATCCCGACCTGGACATCTATCCAGTCGCGTCCGATTTCATGGCCTCCAATCTCGGCGCAAGTCTTCCTGAAGGTGGGCGCCGCCGGGCCGGTTTCTTTCCCGGCTCGACCATGGGCAATTTGCTCGACCGGGAGATTGACCGCTTTCTCAAGACTACGCGCGAGGATCTCGGCGACGAGGCCTGTTTCATCATCGGCCTCGATCAGCCCAAATCGCCTGACATCCTTATTCCGGCCTATGACGATGCCGGGGGTGTGACCGCGGACTTCAATCTCAACCTGCTGGAACGCATCAACCGGGAGCTGGAGGGCAGCTTCGACGTGTCCGCCTTCAAGCATGAAGCGCGCTGGAACAGTGAGGATAGCCGGATCGAGATGCACCTTCGCAGCCTGAAGGATCAGACGGTGACGGTGGCCGGCCGCGAGTTCAGTTTTGCGGAGGGCGAGACGATCCATACAGAGAACTCCCGCAAGATTGCGCTCGACCGTTTTGCCGGAATGGCGGAAAATGCAGGCTGGACGCTGACCCGCAAATGGACCGATGAGGACGGCCTCTTCGCTGTGGTCCTGCTGGAGGCGGCCTGAGGATTTAACCCGCCGCAGGGAGGGGCCGGTTGGACATCAAGACCTATAACGCATTCTGCGAAACCCTTGCCCATACCAGCCATGTCGTTCAGTGGGGCGGCAGCCATGTCTGGAAGGTGGACGGCAAGGTGTTCGCGATCGCCGGCGATGACAAGCAGGGCGGATTTCGCTGCAGTTTCAAGGTCTCCGAGCTTGCCTTTGATATTCTGAAAGAACAGCCGGGGTGCCAGGGGGCGCCTCATCTTGCTTCGCGCGGCATGAAGTGGATCCAGCGCTTCAGCGAAGAGGCCGTCGATGATGAGGCGCTGAAAGACTATCTGCTTGAAAGCTACCGGCTGGTCTCGCTGGGCCTTTCGAAGCGCCGCCAGCGCGAGCTTGGCCTCAATCAGGACTGACGCAGCCGCTTCAGCAGGAATGGCCGGACGAAATAGGCGACAAGACCAAGAGAGATGACGATGCCGAGGCTGATGGGCGCATTGTGGGCGAGGCGCCAGACAAGGATCACACCCAGAAGAAGCCCGAGCGCAATGCCCGTCAGTGGTATGTACCAAAACCGCCCCAGCTTCCGGATGCAGATCAGGTTCACGGTCAGGAATGTCGCGAGAAAGACGAGGCTTGCCGCCTCCACCAGGTCTGACAGCGATCCTGTCACGGACAGAATGCCTGCCACCAGGCCGAAGCCGATGATCGACGCGTAGGGCGTGCCTTGCCCGTTGGTCCTTGCGAACAGGCTGGGCAGTTCATTGTCCTCGGACACGCGCTTGGCAAGGTTGGCGGAGGAGTAAAGCGTTGAATTGATGGCGGCAGAGGTCGCAAAGCCTGCAGCAATGGTCAGGAGGACAAGGCCGGCAGGGCCCCACGCTTCGCGCGCGGCGACGGCGAGGGCGACGTCTTTCCGCTCGACCACAGTGGAGGCGCCTGCAAGCATTGTGGCGCCGAGCGCGACGGCCACATAGATCGCGACCACGGTAAGCGCAGATCCGACGAGCAGCGGGACGAAGCGGGTCTTTGCCTTGCGGATTTCCTCATACTCATATGTCAGCAGCTGGAAGCCTTCATATGAGACAAAGATGGCCGCTGCCCCGATGAGAGACGCTGAAACCGGCCGTGCCTCGATACCTGCCGTCAGTTGCTCCGGCGCCCACTGAAACAGACCGAATACGGCAAGCGCGACAAGCGCTGAAAGATTGGCGACGACGATCACGATTTCGACGCGCGTCATCTTGCCCAGACCCAGAAGATTAAGACCGGTGAGCCCGCCCATGGCCGCGATGGCAAGGCCCCGCTTGAGCCATTCACCGCCCCCGAAGGCATTGGCCACATACTGGCCGAACGCATAGGCATAGAGTGCAATTGTCAGGACATAGCCGCCCAGAAGGAGCCAGGACAGCGTGCCGGCGAGCCCTTCACGGTCCATTTCTTCCAGAAACTCAAATGCCCCGCCTGACCGGCCCGCATCCACCGAAAGACGGGCATAGCTGAACGCCGATGAGACAGCGACAAGGCCGGCGAGAAGAAAGGACAGCCAGGCCCACTGGCCGGCGGCCTTCACGACGACGCCGAGTGCAACGTAGATCCCGCCACCCACCATGCCGCCCGCCGCAAGTGCAAACACCGATACCGGACCAAGTTTGCCCTCACCGGACGAGGCGCTGTTCGACATGTCGGGTCTCCTGCTCTGCCCACCGCAACGCGGCATTGAGACCGGAACTTGCGAAGCGGCCTTTTCGTTTCTGACTGTGAAGCTTAGCGCACCAACATAAAAGGATGAAAATGACCCTCACAACAAAGCATTTCGGCGTCGACATTCCGGTCATCGGTTTCGGCACCTGGAAACTGAAGGACGACACCGCACATGAGTGCGTCTCCAAGGCGATTGAGGCCGGTTACCGGATGATCGATACGGCGCAGGCCTATGAAAACGAGAAAGCCGTTGGCCGTGGCATCAAGGATGCCCAGCTTCCGCGCGAGGACCTCTGGGTGACCACCAAGGTGTGGATGTCGGAATTCAAGGATGGCGACCTGCAGGAGTCGGTCGAGAAAAGCGTTGATCGGCTCGGGACAGACTATGCCGACCTCATCCTTCTTCACTGGCCAAACAAGGATGTCCCACTTGAAGAGACCATCGGGGCCCTCAATGATGTCCGCAAGAAGGGCCTCACAAAACACATTGGTGTATCCAATTTCACCGTCGATCTGCTTGGGCAGGCGGTGAAATTGTCGGAGGCTCCGATCCTGACAAACCAGATCGAATATCACCCCTTCATCGACCAGACGGCGGTGCTGGAAGCGGCCCATGGTATTGGGACCTCCGTCACGGCGTTCTCGCCGCTTGCCCAGGGCAAGGTGTTTGAGAGCGACGTGCTGAAAGAGATCGGCGAGGCGCATGGCAAGAGCGCGGCGCAGGTCGCGATCCGCTGGTTCGCCCAGCAGCCAGGCATCATCACGATTCCCCGCTCTTCTTCACCGGAGCATCTTCGCCAGAACAATGATGTGCACGATTTTGAGCTCTCGCCGCAGGAGATGGGCCGCATCACGGCGCTCAAGGCCAATCATGAACGCCTGATCAACCCGAGCTGGGCACCGGACTGGGACGCGGCCGCCTAGACCTGACATGCCCCGGTCAGACGCCGTCAGACCTCGTGCAGATCCACGCCCTTGGGTCTGGCGGCGCTCCCCGGTCCGTAGCAGAATTCGGTCAGCGAGCCTTTGGCAATCGCCTTCTGGGCGGCGGTGTAGCCCGCTTCGACCGCCTCCTCGAAAGCGGTCCAGTCACGCAGTTCGATGTCCCGCAGCTCCGGCAAGATCAGCATGTCCACGAGGGCACGGCCTGCGCTGGGATTCACCTTCAACGTAGCTGACCGCATGAGCAGGCCTGCGATGGGCGGGGCCGATGAAAAGCCGTGTTTCCATACCCATTCAAAGAAGCCGGGCGGATTGACGAAATCCTCGGCCTTGAGGCCTTCCGGTGCACGGGCGACGTCCGACCCGATGACGACGCCCCGATGCAGTTCGCGCATCACATCCGTGGGGAAATTGTTGAGCACGGCACCATCGACCAGCACTTCTCCATTATGCACGACCGGTGGCAGAATCCCCGGAAGGGAGATCGTCGCGCGAAGCGCTGTGCGCAGCTGCCCGCGCCGGTGAACGCGGTAGGTCCCATCGGTGAGATTGGTAGAGACGGCAAAGAAGGGAATGTGCAGATCGTCGATATCCACATCGCCGAAATGCTCTTCCAGCCGCCGGTTCACGCGTTTGCCGCGAATGAGGGAAATGACCGGCAGATTGTAGTCGCCGAGGGGGTTGGATTCCACGAAAGCCTTGCGGATACGCCTTTCGATCTCGTCATCCGGCCAGCCCATGGCGACACAGGCGGCCACGACCGCCCCCATGGATGCCCCGCCCGCAAAGTCGATGGGAATCTCAGCTTCCCGCAGGGCACGGACGACGCCGATATGGGCATAGGCCCGCGCTCCGCCCCCCGACAGGATAACCCCGGTTGAGCGCCCGGCCATGACACGGGCAAGGCGCTCACAGCTTGGCGTGTTGAGACCATGCCAGTGAAACAGCCTTGCCGCGCCAGATGCGTCCAGCCAGTCCGCAGGCTGGGAGGCAGGCCGCTGGGAACTGTGATGAAGAAGGATCATGTCGACCAGTTGAAGCGTGCTGGCCGGCGAGTCGTGTGAGGGCAGGAGAGGGTTGGACGGGCGCGCATCGGCCCGCCCGAAGACCCACACCCGGTCGGCCTGACGGGTCGACAGCCGGAACCAGGAGGAATCCCCGACAGACGTCACCAGCATCACAATATCGTAATTGGCTTCCAGCTCGTCGAAATAGCCTGTGGGTTTGTCGCGCCCTTCGGCTTCATCGATGATGCGGCAGTTCATATTGAACCGCTGAAGCGCCTTCTGCAGGGCCTCGGCCCTCAGTTCGAGATCGATGGTTGGCGACGTCGCGACCAGGGCAAATACTTTGGGCGCATTGCGGCGATTGGGTTTGCGGCCCTCCCTCAACCGCATCAACATCACACGGATCATCGAAGACAGGATGTCGGGATCGGCTTTGGTGATCCGGTCAAAGCCCTTGCGTGAAATCTCCAGGACTTCCGAATCTCGCAAGGCGTAGACCGAGCTCGTATGGGGCGCATTGTCCGGCAGCCCGTCGCCATCCTCATCGACGGCGCCTTCGAAAAGGGCCATTTCCCCCACGGGCTCGCCCGCGCGAATATGGCCGAGGAAGTCGGAACGACCGTCCGGCATGGCCTGGAAGGCGCCGAGGGAGCCGGAAAGCACGAAATAGATAGAGTCGGAGATTTCGCCCGCCTTGAACAATTCCCAGCCGGCCGGCAGCGCAAACCATTTTGCCTCGCGCCCGGCCGCTTTCAGGGCGCGTTTGGGAACGTCCCCGAGAATGGGGATCGACTTCAGTGTTGGCGAAATATCGAGACTCATTTGCCTGCCAGTGTGTTCGCTCGGGAAGCTTGTGAAAAGACCTTTCTGAAGCGGCCTAATGGCGCTGATATATGTCAGCGCGATAACCGCCGCGGGATGACATTGCCCTCAACCGGCGATAGGTCTGCAAGAAACAGTCTCCGGGAGGGCCAATGCCCGTACTGAAATCCACGCTCGACACGTCTGGCGAAAAATTCTCGTCGAACCGGCAGGCCATGGAAGGCCTTCTGGAAGAGCTGCGCGAAAAGACGGCAACAGCAGCAAAGGGCGGCTCCGAGCGCGCCCGCACGCGTCATACAGAACGCGGCAAACTCCTGCCGCGCGAGCGTGTCGAACGCCTGCTCGATCCTGGCGCGCCTTTTCTCGAGATCGGCGCGCTGGCTGCCAATGGCATGTATGACGATGACGCCCCCGGCGCCGGCATCATCACCGGTGTTGGCCGCGTCGAGGGCCGCGAGTGCATGATCGTCTGCAATGATGCGACGGTGAAGGGCGGGGCCTACTTCCCGATGACGGTGAAGAAGCATCTGCGCGCGCAGGAGATTGCCGAACAGAACCATCTGCCCTGTATCTATCTGGTCGACAGCGGCGGCGCGAACCTGCCGCATCAGGCAGAGGTCTTCCCCGACCGAGAACATTTCGGGCGTATCTTCTACAATCAGGCCCAGATGAGCGCGAAAGGCATCCCGCAGATCGCGTCGGTCATGGGCTCCTGTACGGCGGGCGGCGCTTATGTCCCGGCGATGTCCGATGAGACCATCATCGTGCGCAAGCAGGGCACGATTTTCCTTGGCGGCCCGCCCCTCGTAAAGGCGGCCACGGGCGAGGAAATCTCCGCGGAGGATCTTGGCGGCGCAGAAGTTCACGCCCGTAAGTCCGGTGTGGCTGACCACTATGCCGCCAATGATGAGCACGCACTCGCCATTGTCCGCTCGATCATCCGCACGCTGCACCAACCAAAGCCTGAAACGGTGGGCATCGCTGAGCCGCGCGAGCCGCTTTATAATCCGCGAGAGCTTCACGGGCTTGTCCCGCGCGACGTGCGAGAGCCATATGATGCGCGTGAAGTCATTGCCCGCACTGTGGACGGGTCCGAGTTTCACGAGTTCAAACAGCTCTACGGCGACACGCTGGTCTGTGGTTTTGCGCATATCTACGGGATGCCGGTCGCGATCCTCGCCAATAATGGCATCCTGTTTTCCGAAAGCGCGCAGAAGGCGGCGCATTTCATTGAGCTTGCCGACCAGCGCCGCACACCGCTCATCTTCCTGCAGAACATCACCGGCTTCATGGTGGGGTCGAAATACGAAGCTGGCGGCATCGCCAAGGACGGCGCCAAGATGGTGACGGCTGTGGCCACCGCCTCAGTGCCCAAGCTTACCGTTGTGACCGGCGGCAGCTTTGGGGCCGGGAACTACGGCATGTGCGGGCGGGCATACTCCCCACGCTTTCTGTTCATGTGGCCGAACGCCCGGATCTCCGTCATGGGCGGCGAGCAGGCAGCCTCGGTGCTTGCGACCGTCCGGCGTGATGGCATGGAGCGGCGCGGCGAAGACTGGAGCGCCGAAGAGGAAGAGGCCTTCAAGGCCCCGATCCGCGAGGCCTATGAGGCGGAAGGCAGCCCCTACTATTCCACTGCGCGCCTCTGGGATGACGGCATCATCGACCCGGCCGATACGCGCCGCGTCCTCGGTCTCTCGCTCGCGGCAAGTCTGAACGCGCCGCTGGGTGAGCGGGGTTTCGGCGTTTTCCGGATGTAACCGATACGCACTGATACGGATTCCGGTCCGCAAGACGTCTGCGCACAATGGTCTTCCCTTCAAGGAGATCGTTCGCCGTGACCCGTATCTGCCTGATCGATGCACATCCCGATGCGGCCGACCACCTCTGTCATGCGCTGGCTGATGCCTACGAACAAGGCGCGCGAAAGGCGGGGCATGACATCGAGCGTATCGATCTTGCGCAACTCGAATTCGGTTTTCTCGAAAAGGTCAGCGATTTCGAGATAGCGCCTCCCGAGCCGGTCCTGTCGGAACGTGAGAAGATTGCGCGGGCCGATCATGTCTGCCTGGTCTTTCCCCTATGGCTTGGCAATATGCCGGCCAGGGCGAAAGCCTTTCTGGAGCTGGCGGCGTGCGGGAACTTCTTTCTTGCGGCGGCCAACAGTTCACGAAACTGGCCGAAGCAGATGATGAAAGGCAAATCGGCCCGGACCATAATCACCATGGGCATGCCGGGGCCGGTCTACAGTCTGGTTTTTGATGCCGGCGCCCTGAAAGCACTGGAGCGGGGCCTGTTCGGGATATCGGGGTTCAAACCGGTTCGCCACACCATCCTTGGCGGCGTTGAACAGGCGGGTGATGAGGCACGGCAAAAATGGTTTCGGAAAATAGATCTGCTCGGCCAAAGGGCTGAATAAGCGGGTTTTCTCCCTCCTGTTTTCCTTGCAAGCAGACGGAAGCCATGTCACCCGGTCAGGCCTTGTTGCACCTGACTGGAGGCGAGGCGCTGGCCACCAACCGTTTCGATCTGCTGCGTCTGCTCTTTGCCGGCGGTGTCGCCGTTTTCCACGCCGTGGCCCTGTCGGCGATCGCACCGCTTTCTGATCTTGAGAACGTGCTCTCCCACCTTGCCGAGCTCTGCATCGAAGGCTTCTTCATTGTGTCCGGCGCGCTTGTCTTCGGGTCTCTGGCGCGGGCGGATGATCTGGCGGATTATGCGGGTAAACGGGTCCGCAGGTTGTATCCCGCCTATGCCGTTATCATCCTCCTGCCTGCACTGGTTAGCCTCATTATTGCCGGGCCGGGCGCTCTGGCTCAGATCGCCCATTATCTCGGCGCCAATCTCGTCTTCCTGAACTTTCTGTCGCCCGAGCTGCCAGGGCTGTTTCAGGGCCAGCGCTTTGAGGAGGTCAATGGCGCGCTCTGGACCCTCAAGATCGAGGTGATGTTCTATCTGGCCTTGCCGGTCATTGCCGCCCTGATGCGTTTGGCCGGCAGAGGGGGTTGGGTAGTGCTTCTTGTCCTCTATGTCGCGGGCGAAGCGTGGCGGCTGCTGGTCCCGGCCATTCTGGAGGGGGACGGTGTGGCGGGGATGCTCAATGCCTATGGCCCCCAGATCGCCCGCCAGCTACCCGGACAGATGGCTTTCTTTGCCAGCGGCATGGCGCTCTGGCTGATGTGGGATCAGGTCAAGACCCGTCCCGGCCGGTTCGGGCTCGTTGGTTTCGTCCTCTTCGCGGCCTCGTGGCTGCCCTGGCTGGAGCCGCTGCGCGCGGCAGGACTGGCCGGCCTCATCGCCTGGGCGGCATTCGCACCGGGACCGGTGCTCAATGCAGCTCGGTTCGGCGATATCAGCTATGGGCTCTATATCGCGCATTTCCCCATCATTCAGATGATTGTTATGGCCGGTGTCTTCAGCGCCGCTGGTCCCTCCATCGGCTTTGCGGCGGCAGCCGTTCTGACTGTGGCTGCAAGCTTTCTTCTCTGGTGGCTGGTGGAGAAACCGGCCCTGCGCAAAGACAGCCATTACCGGCAGGCTGCGCGCGACAGCTGACAGGCGTTTTCAAGACGGCCAATCGCGCCTAGTTTCGCTTCCAGATCACAGGAGACCTCAATGGCCTACCAGACCATTTCGCTTGATGCGACGCCGGGTGGCATTGCCATCATTACCCTCGACCGGCCCGAAAAACACAATGCCTTCAACGCCATTGTCATCGATGAGCTGACCGATGCGCTGGAGACGCTGGAAGAACAGACCACCATCCGCATGGTCATCCTGCGCGGCAACGGGCCGAGCTTTTCAGCCGGGGCTGATCTGGAATGGATGAAAGCGGCGGCCGACTATACCCGCCATGAGAATGAAGAGGACGCCTACAAGCTGGCCGAAATGCTGCGCAAGCTTGCCAATCTGCCTCAGATGACCGTGGCGCTGGTCCATGGGGCCGTCATGGGCGGCGGGGCAGGGCTGGTGGCCGCCTGCGATATCGCGGTCGCCATGCAGGATACCAAGTTCCGCTTCTCAGAGGTGCGCCTTGGTCTGACGCCGGCAACGATCAGTCCCTTTGTCATCTCTGCCATCGGGCCGCGCTGGGCGAAGGCGCTTTTCGTTTCGGCAGAAAGCTTCGACGCCGCCTTCGCAGAGCGGATCGGCCTTGTTCAATATGTCGTCGAAACCGATGAGGGCCTTCTGCAGATGGAGGAATATCTCGCGGACCTCGCCAGCAAGGCCGCGCCCGGTGCCATCCATGACAGCAAACGCCTCGTCCAGGATTTCGCAGGCGTCGAGATCGATCAGGGCCTCAGCCATGAGACCGCAAAGCGCATCGCGGCCCGCCGTGCCAGCGATGAAGGCAAGGAAGGCCTCACGGCATTCCTTGAAAAGCGCAAGCCCAGCTGGACTGAATAGATCGGGTGGGGAGAGGCCTGTGCAACGCGCCTCAAAACCGGCTTTTGAGTGCACAGATGACCTTATAGGCGCCATTCAGGTGCCTTGTTGAAAAGCGAGACAGCCTGTCATGTGGACATGGACCCAATGGCAGGACTGGCTTTCGGCGAGGCGAGAGAGGATCAGGCAGCGTCTTGTGCGCGGGGCCTGGTCGACAGCGCTGTTCGAGTTTCTGAGTTTCGGCATCAAGCAGGGCTGGGCCTGCATCTTCGGCGGGCTCTTGCTGGCCCTTATGCTGGGCACTCACCTCTATTACCCCGAAGACGCCTGGCTCAGCCGCTACGACTTTCTGGTCATCGCAGCAGTCCTCATCCAGATCGTGTTGATCGCCACGGGTCTGGAAAGTCTGGAGGAAGCCAGGGTCATTCTGGCGTTTCACATCGTCGGCACGATCATGGAGCTGTTCAAGACCCATGCGGGCAGCTGGGTCTACCCCGAAGACAGTTTCCTGCGGATCGGCGGTGTGCCGCTCTATTCAGGCTTCATGTATGCGGCGGTCGGCAGCTATCTCGCACGGGTGTGGCGGCTTTTCGATTTCCGGTTTGACCGCTTTCCGCCGCTCTGGCTGCAGGCGCTTCTGGCGGCTGCGATCTATCTCAATTTCTTCACCCACCATTTTACGCTGGATATCCGCAATGGCCTCTTCGCCGCGACCGTCCTGATCTACGGGCGCTGTGTGGTCTGGTTCAGGCCTGACCGGGCCTACAGGCCCATGCCTCTGATCATCGGTTTTGGCCTGGTTGCACTTTTTATCTGGTTTGCCGAAAATATTGGAACACTTGCGCGGGCCTGGAGCTATCCAGGGCAGGAGTCAGCCTGGAAACTTGTCTCTCCGGCAAAATTCGGCTCTTGGTACCTGCTGATGATCATAAGTTTCGTGCTGGTGGCCCTGATCCACCGGCACCGGAAAGGACAAGATGCTGAACAGCCTGCTGATCGCGAACCGGGGTGAGATTGCCTGCCGGATCATAGAGACCTGCAAGCGCCTCGGCGTGCGCACGGTGGCTGTCTATTCCGATGCTGATGTCTATGCCCGGCACGTCGCCATGGCGGATGAGGCTGTCCACATTGGCGCCGCCCCGGCCACTGAAAGCTACCTGAAAGGCGATCGCATCATTGACGCTGCGAAGGCGGCTGGCGCCGAGGCCATCCATCCGGGCTATGGCTTCCTGTCAGAGAATGCAGACTTCGCGGACGCCGTTGTCAAAGCCGGGCTCATCTGGGTTGGGCCGACGGCTGAGACGATCCGGTCCATGGGGCTCAAGGATGAGGCCAAGCGCATTGCCGAAGAGGCTGGCGTGCCGGTCTTGCCCGGCTATCGCGGCGAGGCGCAGGATGCCGGCACGCTGGAAGGGGAAGCCGAGCGGATCGGCTATCCGCTATTGATCAAGGCCGTGGCCGGGGGCGGCGGGCGTGGTATCCGTCTGGTGTCGAGACGCGAAGACCTCGCCGGCGAACTGGAAAGCGCCGTGCGCGAAGCAAAATCCTCTTTCGGCGATGGCCGTGTGATGCTGGAAAAACTCGTCGAGCGGCCACGCCATATCGAGGTTCAGGTCTTCGGTGACAGCCATGGAGGCGCCGTCCATCTCTATGAGCGTGACTGTTCCTTGCAGCGCCGCCGGCAGAAAGTGGTTGAGGAAGCCCCCGCGCCCGGCATGCCCGAGGATGTGCGTGCCGCCATGACCGGCGCAGCCGTCAGCCTGGCGAAAGCGGTTGGCTACCAGGGGGCTGGCACCGTCGAATTCATCGTCGATGGCACCCGCCCCCTAGCGAAGGACACCTTTTTCTTCCTTGAGATGAATACCCGCCTCCAGGTTGAGCATCCCGTGACGGAACTCATCACCGGTACAGACCTTGTTGAATGGCAGCTGCGTGTTGCTTCAGGCGAAAAACTGCCGCTGGAACAGGGCGATATCCCGCTGAACGGACACGCAATCGAGGCCCGCATCTGTGCTGAGGACCCGGCCGACAATTTCCGGCCCGGGGCAGGGCGGCTCTATGCGTTCAGCCTGGGCGATGTGGAGCGTTTGTCGGAAAGCAGCGCCGGTGCGCCGGAGGGCAGTCTGGAGGATGATCTCATCCTCTACCGGCTCGATAGCGGCTTTGGCGCAGGCGATACCGTGCCAGCGGTCTACGATTCCATGATTGCGAAAGCCATCGTGAAAGGCTGGGACCGCGAGAGTGCTGTCGATGCGCTGGCCGATAGTCTCGGCGAGAGTATCGTGGCCGGCATTCCCAGCAATATCGGCTTTCTGAAACGCTGCCTCGACCATCCGGTCTTCCGCTCCGGTGAGCATCATGTGAACTGGATCGCCGATGAGATCGATGCGCTGACCCAGCCAAAGCTCGACACGCGTGAGGCCGCCGGGCGCCTCGTCGCACATGCGCTGATGAGGCCTGGCGATGATGGCCCGTTTGATCGCAGGGATGGCTGGCGGATGAACGCGCCGGCGCGCCGGTCCATGCGCCTTAAACTGGATGGTGAGATTGCCGAGATCACGCCAGACCCGGCCGAGGCGCCCGTCATCATGCCGGCGGTCTCCATTACCGATCACAGCTTCGCCGTGGGCATCGATGGCGACACGGTACTCGTCGACATCCCGGATTATGAGGCCGAAGCCGAAGCCATTGCAGGCGGCGACAAGGTCTCGGCCCCCATGCCGGGCAAGGTCATCGACCTTCGTGTCCAGCCGGGCGATGAGGTTTCCAGAGACCAAACGCTCGCCGTGATGGAAGCCATGAAGATGGAGCACAGCCTGAAAGCACCCCGCGACGGGGTCGTGAAGGCAGTGGGCGCCGAAGTGGGGGAACAGGTTGCCGAAGGTGTGATGCTCGTCGAGCTTGAGGAAATCTAGCCTCCGCCGGCTGGTGAGCCGATTGCTGCTTTTAAGGCAGGTCGGGACTGGCCTCGCTGTGTCTGCCCATTAAATTCATGGGCGTGAGCCTGAACATGGTCAAACTCTGCGTGGGCGCCGAAGAGATCGGCGACCTTGAAGCGTGGCAAAAGCGCGTGATGCGGACGCGCAAGCAGCCCGTTCATCAGACGCGCATGGTCCCCAAACGGATCGACGAGCTGCTTGATGGCGGCTCGATCTACTGGGTCATCAAGGGCATCATACAGGTCCGCCAGCCTTTTGCAGACATTCGCGTCATAGAGGACCGCAATGGCCGCAAGGCGTGCGAGCTTGTGCTGGACCCGAAGCTGACGCTGGTCGAGCCGACCCCCAAACGCCCTTTCCAGGGCTGGCGCTACCTCAAACCGGATGAGGCCCCGCTGGATATCCGGCGTGACGGCAAGGCCGACGAAATTCCCCCAGCGCTTCATGCCAAGCTGAAAGAGGCGATGGTCTGGTAAGCCATCCGGCTTCTGGGATCAGACCCGTTCCCACAATATAGAAAAAGCCCTCGCGCGCTGGCGAGGGCTCAATCGGTTGTCTAAGGCTTCGGGCCTATTCGACCTCTTCAGGCTTGCCCGGCTTTTTCTTCTTCGACTTGGACTTCTTGCTCTTGTCCTCGATGTATTCGAAGGCGAGCTTTTCGGGGTCTTCCATGTCCACCGTGATCTTCACGGCGCCGCCCTTGGCGAGCTTCCCAAAGAGAAGCTCCTCGGCCATCGGCTTCTTCACATGTTCCTGAATGGTACGGGCCAGCGGACGGGCCCCGAATTCCTCGTCAAAGCCGCGCTCTGCCAGCCAGTCACGCGCCTCCTCTGAGAGCTCGATGGTGACGTTGCGGTCAGCAAGCTGGACTTCCAGCTGAAGCACGAACTTCTCGACCACGCGCTCGATGATCTCCGGCGTCAGTCCGCCAAATGTGATCGTCGCGTCGAGGCGGTTGCGGAATTCCGGCGTGAAGAGGCGTTTCAGCGCTTCTTCCTGCTCGTCTTCCTTCTTGCCACGGCCAAAGCCGATGGAGTTCTTCGCCGCATCCGACGCACCGGCATTGGTGGTCATGATCAGGATCACATTGCGGAAGTCGACCTTGCGGCCGTTTGCATCCGTCAGCGAGCCATTGTCCATGACCTGAAGCAGGATGTTGAACAGGTCCTGATGGGCCTTCTCGATCTCATCGAGCAGCAGCACACAGTGCGGATGCTGCATGACGCCATCGGTCAGAAGGCCGCCCTGATCGAACCCGACATAGCCGGGAGGCGCACCGATGAGGCGCGACACCGTATGGCGCTCCATATATTCCGACATGTCGAAGCGCAGCAGCTCCACGCCCATGATGGAGGCGAGCTGGCGGGCGACTTCCGTCTTGCCGACACCAGTCGGGCCGGTGAACAGATAGGAGCCAATTGGCTTGTTCGGTTCGCGAAGGCCGGCGCGCGACAGCTTGATCGCAGAAGACAGCGCCTCGATGGCCTGGTCCTGACCGTAGACCACACGCTTGAGGTCCGGCTGCAGGTTCTTGAGGGCGATCGCGTCGTCCTTTGTGACCTGTTTCGGGGGGATGCGTGCGATCTTGGCGATCACCGCCTCGATCTCCTTTGTCCCGATCTGTTTGCGGCGGCGGCTTTCCGGCACGAGCCACTGCGTGGCGCCGGCTTCATCGATCACATCGATGGCCTTGTCCGGCAGCTTGCGGTCGGTGATGTAGCGGGCCGACAGCTCCACGGCCGTCTTGATCGCGTCATTGGTATAGCGGATGCCGTGAAAGTCCTCGAAGGTCGGCTTGAGGCCGGTGAGGATCTTGATCGTGTCCGGCACGGATGGCTCAACCACATCGATCTTGCGGAACCGGCGGGCGAGAGCACGGTCCTTCTCGAAGTGCTGTTTGTACTCCTTGAAGGTCGTCGAGCCCATGCAGCGGACCTCGCCGCTCTGCAGGGCAGGCTTCAGCAGGTTGGATGCATCCATCGCGCCGCCGGACGTTGCGCCGGCGCCGATTACTGTATGGATCTCGTCGATGAACAGGATGCCTTTCTCCTGCTCGCTGATTTCCTTCATCACGGCCTTCAGCCGCTCCTCGAAATCGCCGCGATAGCGCGTACCGGCCAGCAGGGCGCCCATATCAAGGGCCCAGATGACCGCATCGTCGAGAATTTCCGGCACTTCGCCGTCGACGATCTTCTTGGCGAGGCCTTCGGCGATGGCCGTCTTGCCGACACCCGGATCGCCCACAAGAACCGGATTGTTCTTGGACCGGCGGCAGAGCACTTCGATACAGCGCTCGATCTCGAAATCGCGCCCGATCAGCGGATCGACCTTGCCCTGCTTGGCCTTCTCATTGAGGTTCACGCAATAGGCTTCCAGCGCCTCTTTCGCAGGCCCCGGCTTCTGTTGCTGTTCGGTCTCCTCGGATCCACGCGGCGTTGTCGAGCGCGACATGCCCGGCGATTTAGCGAGGCCATGCGAGACGAAGTTCACCGCATCATAACGCGTCATGTCCTGTTCCTGGAGGAAGTAGGCGGCATGGCTTTCGCGCTCGGAGAAGATGGAGATGAGGACGTTAGCGCCAGACACCTCGTCGCGGCCCGAGCTTTCCACATGGAGGATTGCGCGCTGCACCACACGCTGGAAGGCGGCGGTGGGCTGCACGGCTGTGGCCGGGCTGTCGGTGATAAGGCTGGACAGCTCGTCATCGATATACTGCGTCAGCGACTGGCGCAGCTGCGGGATGTCGACCTTGCAGGCCGTCATCACTTCCACCGCATCGGTGTCTTCAGTCAGGGCCAGAAGCAGGTGTTCGAGCGTCGAATATTCATGCGAGCGCTCACCAGCGAGGTTGAGGGCTTTTTCCAGGGCAGTTTCGAGACTGTCAGTCAGTGAGGGCATCTAGCTTTAATCCTCTTTTTCCATCGTGCATTGCAGAGGATGTTCGTTGCGCCGCGCCAGGTCCATCACCTGGGCAACCTTTGTTTCGGCGACCTCGAAAGTATAGACGCCGCACACCCCCACACCTTTCTGGTGAACATGCAGCATAATCCGAGTCGCCTGTTCCGGGCTCTTGTTGAAGAATTGCTCCAGAATGAAGACCACAAACTCCATTGGCGTGTAGTCATCATTCAGAAGCAGTACCCGGTACATGCTTGGTTTTTTCGTTTTGACCCGTGTCTCGGTGACGACGCCCGTGCCGTCATTGTCGTCGGTGCGGGCTGGGCCGGAAGGGCCTTCCGGGTCAGCGAGCAGGGGTCTGAAATCTTTTGCGGCCATGGTCATGACTTAGGTTTGCTGGTTGGCTTTTTAAGCCTGATACGTTCTTTGTCCCCGATCAAGCTGTGGCTGCCGCATTTCCTTTCAACTCCGCGAGCAGCGATTGGACGCGCTTGCGGTTGGCGTTGAAATCATACTTTCCGACGCGTGAGCGTGAATAGACGGCAAGGGCAGAGGTCTGCCCATCCTCGGAAGCGGGGTAGGCCTTGAGCGAAATGTCGTCCTTGAACTTCAGCAGCTTGGTCACCGCGACGAATTCAAGCTGATGCTCAGCTTCATCGCTTTCCCCGAGTTTCCAGTCGTCATGGCCCGATACCATGGACTGAACCCGTTTGAACAAAGCTGCAGGGGATTCGCCGAAAACAGGGGAGGTTTCGTCGGCCTCGCTTGGCGATTTAACATTGCCGGGCAGGACGAGATAGGTATTTGGCGTATCAGGCCGCTGGAGCGTTTCGAAGGACGTGAACTGGCTCATGCTTCAAATATAGGTCGCGAACCGGCTGCATGCACGGGCTGCGCTGCAGAGAGCCCGACGAAAAAGGCCGGCTGTCATCACAGCCGGCCTTCCTGAAATGGTCATGCCTGTTTTTGAGGCAGGCAGATCAGGCGGCTTTTGCCTTGGAAGCGGCTTCCTTCGTGGTCGCCGTGGCTTCCTTCGCGTAGCCAGCGAACGGCTCGAAGCAATCTTTCATCGCGGTGGTGTAGATGCCAGCCAGCTCGCTGAGGCCGTCCATATGGGCCTTCACAGCATTGCGCATATAGGCCGACTGGATTTCCATCGCTTCTTCCATCGTGGTCGCGCCAGCAAGCGTTTTGCCGGTCTCGACGGTCATGCTCATGCGGTCCTGTGCCTGGCGCATGACAGCGGCGCTGACGTCCTGAAAGCTCTTGACGGAAGCCTTGGCGCTTTCGGTGCTTGCGGACATTGCGTCCTTGCCCATTTCGCCAAAGGGGAATGCCTTGACGAAGGTCTGCGGATCGAACGTGCCGAACATTGTGGTTTCAGTTTTAGCCATGAAGCAATCTCCTTCTATGCCGTTAACATAGGGGAATCTGTTCGCGCTTGCAACATGTTTTTGTGCGGTGCACAAAAATTACGCCCGAGCCGGGAATTTCGGGTTAACCGATCGCGCATGGCGGTTAACGACTGGATAACTCAAATCTAGCACTCTAGGGTCAGGCCCGGTGGCAGCCGGGGGATCTGCAGCCATCGCATCATGGGAGGATTATATGAAATTCGGCTTCGGTAGAAGGATGAGTGAAATCCTGTTTGGTGCGGTTGCCATCGCGCTGATGCTGTCGCCGGTGGCCCATGCAGAGAAATATGCCTCCATCGTTGTCGATGCAGATACCAATGAAGTCCTCCATGCGCGCTTTGCAGATGAGCCGCGCTATCCTGCCTCCCTGACCAAGGCGATGACCCTCTATATGGTTTTCGATGCGCTGAAGTCCGGTGAGCTGACCCTCTCGGAAGATATGCCGGTCTCGCGCGCGGCCGCCTCGCAGCCGCCCTCCAATCTTCGCCTGACGCCCGGCTCGACCATTTCAGTGCGTGACGCCATCCGCGCCCTTGTCACCAAGTCCGCCAATGATGTGGCCGTCGTGATCGCAGAACGGCTGGGCGTGACGGAATCGCGCTTTGCGACGCTCATGACCGCCAAGGCTCACGCGCTTGGCATGTCGCGCACCACGTTCCGGAATGCCTCGGGCCTTCCGGATGCGCGTCAGGTCTCCACAGCCCGGGACATGGCGATCCTGGCTGAACGCCTTCTGGAGGATCATGCCGGTTATTATCATTATTTCTCGACCGACAGCTTCCAGTGGGGCTCGCGCAAATATCCAAACCACAACGCGCTTCTGAACTCGGTTGACGGCGTCGATGGCATCAAGACCGGCTATACCCGCGCCTCCGGTTTCAATCTCATGACCTCTGCGCGCCGGGACGGGCGCCGCGTCATCGCGATCATGTTCGGCGGCTCCACCTCGCGCTCGCGCAATGAGCATGTGACGGATCTGGTGGAGGCGGCCTTCAACAGCTTCAACACCCAGCAGATGGATGATGCGGTGATGACCAGCTATGCGATGAGCGCGCCCAATAGCCCGGCCCATCAGGACGGGGCCGCGCTGCCCATGCTGAACGGTCAGGTCTTCGTGCCGGTCGTGGGTGAGGGCGATGAGAGCGGCGCCGTGATCGAGGCTCAGGCCCCCGCCAACTAGGCTGCGGCTTTCACCAATTCCAGACAGACAAAAGGGGCGCAGATGCGCCCCTTGATCGTTCAGGCTCCAGGATGCCGGTCTAGATCGTGATCTCGTTATCGGCGAGTTCCGGCAGGCGCAGCATGCCGACAAGCTCGCGAAGCTCCTGGCGGGCGGCAACATGGCTCATCGTGAAGGCAAAGTTCGATCCCTTTTCGGTGAGGTCCAGCAGCGTCAGCCCGGCCGGGAAAAGCTCGCGATAGATGACCCGCTCTGAAAGCCCGGGCGCAAGGCGGAAACCGATCCGTTTGGACAGATTATCCAGCGCTTCGCCGACCTTCTGCTTGTTGCGCGCTTCCAGCGGCGACATCCGGTTGCGCATGACGATCCAGTCGATCTGCTGGCGGGTCTGCTGCGCTTTTACCTTGCGGCAATTCCAGACCATTTCCGAATAGAAGCTGGGCGAGAGCACCTTGAGGGTCTGTGGATTGACGTCCCCCAGAAGGTCGAAATCGACGAAGCTGTCATTCAGCGGCGTGATGAGTGTGTCAGCCTTTGAATGGGCGAGGCGCGACAGGAAGGTGTCGCTGCCGGGCGCGTCGATCAGGATCATGTCGCAGGAGGTTTTCAGCCGTGCGATGGCGCTTTCCAGCCGTTCGGTCTCTTCGGCCTCCGCATCGTCCAGGGCGCGCTGCTCGCTCGCATCGACGCGGATGATTTCCGGCATCGGCAGGCGAGAGCCTGTGGATTCTGTCCAGCGCTGGCGATTTTCCAGATAGCGGGTGAAAGAGCGCTGGCGCACATCAAGGTCGATGGCGCCCACCCGTTTGCCCAGCCGGAGCAGGGCAATACAGAGGTGCATGGCGACCGTCGATTTACCGGCGCCGCCTTTCTCATTTCCGATGACGATGATGCGGCAGTTGCGTGAGCCGGCGCCTTGTGGGCGCTGGTCTTCAGTGCCGGCCGGTCCGATGGAGCCGAATCCGTCTGCTGGCATGGCAGGCCTCCCCAATGATCTGTTGTGTTCGTCTGATTGCCGGAAGGCCCGTCAGGCGGGCATCGCTTCGGGCGATCGCGCGAACAGGAATCTGTCGAGCCGCTCGATGACGGGTACAGGTGGCCGCGGAGCTGCCGGACGATCGAACAGCTCATCGTCGAACAGCGCCTCGTCTTCAAGCGAGCTATAGTCGGAAAATTCGACACGGTAGCAGGTCGGGCGTTCCTCGCGGATCGGCGCCTCGCTGGCCACGTCGACCAGGCAGTTGCGCAGCCTGCAGAGAGATGCGGTCAGCCGTGAAAGCACATCCGGCTTGCCGACCACCGGGCGCTCATCCTCAAACAGCCAATCGTCATGCCGAAGCCTGTCAGTGGCCAGGGCATCGCGGCCGGCAGAACTTTGTGTCACAAGACGGCGCGGGCGCTTTTTCGATTTGAACGGAAGGGCCGCCCGGGCCAGAAGTGTTTGCAAACGAGGCATGTCGGACTTTCTCATAAGTGAACAAATCGGCTGAATTGGTTAACACCTCGTTGAGGAAATCAGAATTCGGAGGCATCTCCAAGTGAGCTTTCAGGAAGCGAACATTGTCAGGAGTCGCGAGGCTCTCCAGAGCCAGATCGCAGTTGCTCGCAGGAAAGGGCAGCGTATCGGATTCGTTCCGACGATGGGCGCCCTGCATGACGGGCATATCTCTCTCGTGCGCAGGGCCAGTGAAAAGGCCGACTTTGTCGTGGCCAGCATTTTCGTGAACCCGACCCAGTTCGCGCCGGGCGAGGACCTCGACAGGTATCCGCGCGATGAGGAGGGCGATGTGGCCCGCCTGAGTCAGGCAGGGTGCCATCTCGTCTATTGCCCGGGCGTTGAGGAAATGTACCCCGAAGGCTCCGTCACGAACGTCCGCGTAGAAGAGATGTCAGATCTGCTCGACGGGATCTATCGGCCGCACTTCTTTTACGGCGTGGCAACGGTCGTGGCGCGGCTCTTCATTCACGTCCAGCCGGACGTCGCCGTCTTTGGTGAGAAGGACTACCAGCAGCTGCAGATCATCAAGCGGATGGTCCGTGACCTTGGCTTTGGCATCGAGATTGTTGGCGGCAAGACCTGGCGGGATGAAGACGGGCTCGCCCAGTCCTCGCGCAACGCCTATCTCAGCGAGGAAGAGCGCCAGCGCGCCAATGCCATGTTTGCTGCCCTGCACCGGGCCGCCGCGCGTATCCGCATCGGCGTGCCCGTGGCCGAGGCCATAAAGGAAGCCCGCAGCTTCATTCTCGCCGCGGGCTTTTCCAGACTGGATTATGTAAATGCGGTCGACCCGGCGAGCCTGCAGGATCTGCCTGACGGCCCTCTGGCGGAGGACCAGGCCTGCCGCCTGCTTGCCGCCGCCTGGATGGGATCAACCCGCCTGATTGACAATCTCGGCGTATAGCTGCTCGTTCAGTTCCGGGCCGCGCGTATAGATCAGCGTGCCTTCGGCAATGCGCGGAATTAGGTCTGCCGCCACGGCCTGTTCAAGCGCCGGGCAACCCCAGCTGCGGCCGATCTTGGTGCCGCCAGGAAAGACATAGTCAGCGCCGTGGATGACGATGGCGCGGTCGCGGGCCAGCGAATTGGCGTCGTCCAGACCATCAAGGCGCAGCGAAAGGCCGTGTTTGCCGTAATAGGTCTCAGCTGTGACGAAGGTGCCGAGAGACGACATCTTCGACCCGGAAATATTGGAGAAGGTGTCAGCAATGCCGTCATGGTCGGGGTCCGAGCCCTGACCATGTGAAACGAGATATCCGTCCGCCGTCATTGTTTCCATATCGACGAGAAAAAAACGCGGCTCGCTGGAATGGCGCCTGTAATCGATCACGATCATGTAGCGATCATTCGCAATCTTGTCGGCATGTGCCGTGCGCGCTGCGAGTGCTTCGCTCCAGAGGTCGGGACCCATGGCGCTCTGCGGCGCCTTGGCAAAGGCGGCAGATCCAATCGTTGCGATTGCGGCGAGAGATAACGAGAGGAAACGGATAAATGTCTGCATGGTTCCCACCCTGCCGTAAAAATTTGGCAGAAGTTGGGAGGACCGGCAAAAAGGTTCCCCGCAAACTGCAATAAAGACTGCAGATTACGGGGAATTCACATTCTCTGGGGAGGGTATGCGCCGCTTTAGAAGACGCGCGGGCGCTCCGCCTTGTCGACATGGAGGCCGCATTCCGTCTTCGCCATGCCGGCCCAGCGGCCAGAGCGGATATCCGACGGGTCCTCGGCCGGGCGGGTGCAAGGCCAGCAGCCAATCGAGGGATAGCCCTGATCGACCAGCGGGTGGCGCGGCAGGTTGCGCTGCACGAAGAAGCGGTCGACGTCTTCCTGGGTCCAGCTCGCCAGCGGGTTCACCTTGAAGCGGCCGGCCGAGTGCTCAAACACAGGCAGGCTCATACGGGCACCGCCATGAAAGCGTTTGCGCCCGGTAATCCAGGCGTCGAAGCCTTCCAGCGCCGGTTCCAGCGGACGTACCTTGCGCAGGGCGCAGCAGGCATCCGGGTCGCTCTGCCAGAGACGGTCCTTGGGATCGAGCACCTTGCGCTCGGTCTCATTCGGCGGGGTCTCCCGCACATTGGTGAGGCCGAGCTGGTCGATCAGCTTGTCCTTGTAGTCCAGCGTCTGCGGGAAATGCAGGCCGGTCTCAAGGAAGATCACCGGAAAGTCCGGATCGACATCTGCGATGAGCGCCAGCATCACGGCGCTTTCGGCGCCAAAGCTGGACACATAGGTCAGTTTTTGCGGCCATTCGCGCAACAGCGAGGCGCGCAGGATCGTGGTCGCCGAAGCGTGTCGCAGTTCGCCGTTCAGCCGGGCGAGCCGTTCCTCAACGGGTTGCTGCAGTCGCGTCTGTTGATCGGCATAGGGCATGTAAGCGCCTTTATTCCTTTCCATGCCGGCGGCGAAATACGGGCACACGCCCATCTGCTGCCGGCTGATATACCGCTGAAAATTCTTCCAGCGCGTCTATGACAGAAGCTAGTTCGGCCCGCTCGGTCTCAAAAGCGTCGAACCCTGAACGGTTCATATAGAGAATCTGATCTCGCAGGACGTGGCCGACCGCGCGAAGCTCGCCCTCATAGCCAAACCGCCGGCGCAGGAGCTGGGCCTGGGAATAGCCGCGCCCGTCTGTATATTTTGGAAAATTCACCTCGATCAGCGCCAGCCGGTCCAGGAATTCCGCCAGCTCGTGCGGATCATCTGCCGGCTCCAGACGGACCCCGATCTCAGTATTTCTCGCAAGCAGCATCTCTGTCTCACTGCGGAAGCGGGCGAGAGATACGGTAATGCATCCACCCGGTGAAAGCGGGGCGTCATCGGGCACATAGGCCCAGATATCGTCGACTTCGCGGCGGTCCTTGATAAGCGGCATTATTGAGTTTTCCTCGTTGACTACGCCCCGGCGTAGATCGCGTCCTTGAACGGCTCCATGCCTTCGCGCTCGAAGGTCTCGATGAAGGTCTCGTCCTTGCTTGTGCGAAGTTCGCGGTAGCGGTCGACAAGGCGTTTCAGGGCCACCGGCACATCGTCGGCCTTGAGGCCCGGCCCAGCCATCTGGCCGATGGTTGCCTTTTCGTCTGCGCGGCCGCCCAGCGTGATCTGGTAGTATTCCTCACCTTTCCGGTCGACGCCCAGAATGCCGACATGACCGACATGATGGTGTCCGCAGGCATTGATGCAGCCGGAAATATTGATGTGGAACTTGCCAATGTCAGCCTGATCATCCGGGTCGCTAAACGCCTCCTGGATGGCCATGCCGACCGGGATGGAGCGGGCATTGGCGAGATTGCAATAATCGAGGCCGGGGCAGACGATCATGTCAGAGATCAGCCCTTCATTCGGGGTCGCGAGACCTGCTGCGTCCAGCTTGCGGTAAAGCTCATACACATCATCCAGCGCAACATGCGGCAGGACGATATTCTGTGCGTGGCTGACGCGAAGGTCGCCATGACCATAGGCCTCTGCGACGTCCGCCATAACGTCCATCTGCGCGTCGGTCGCATCACCGGCAGCCACGCCAAGCGGCTTCAGGCTGACGGTGACCGTCGTATACCCCTCCACCTTGTGATCGTGCAGGTTCGCCCGCGTCCAGCGGGCGAAAGCGGCATCGGCGGTCTTCGCCTTGTCGAAGGCCTCTGAAACGGCGTCTTTGCCCGCAAGCTTCGGCGGTTCGAAATAGGCGTGGATGCGGTCGATCTCTTCCTGAGGCAGGGCGATCTTTTCCGCGTCGCGCTGGGCGGCGAACTCCTCCTCGACCAGCTTGCGAAACTCGTCCTCGCCGGTTTCGGACACCAGGATCTTGATGCGCGCCTTGTACTTGTTATCGCGCCGGCCAAAGCGGTTATACACCCGCATGATGGCCTCGAGATAATCGAGCAATTCACTCTCGGGCACGAAGTCGGACACTTTGGCCGCGATATGCGGCGTGCGGCCCTGACCGCCGCCGACGTGAACCTCAAAGCCCACCTCGCCATCCTTGCGGCGCATATTGAGGCCGATGTCATGCACCTTGATCGCGGCGCGGTCATGTTCAGCCGCCGTCACCGCGATCTTGAACTTGCGGGGCAGGAAGGCGAATTCCGGATGGAAGGTCGACCACTGACGGATGATCTCGCACCAGGGGCGCGGGTCCATGACTTCGTCCTTGGTGGCGCCGGCATAATGGTCGCTGGTGACGTTGCGGATACAGTTGCCGGAGGTCTGGATGGCGTGCATCTCGACCTCGGCCAGCTCTGCCAACACGTCAGGAATGTCCTTCAGCGCGACCCAGTTGAACTGGATGTTCTGCCGGGTGGTGAAGTGGCCATAGCCCCGGTCATAGGTGCGGGCGATATGCGCCAGCTTGCGCATCTGGCGCGGGCTGAGCTGGCCATAGGGAATGGCAATCCGCAGCATATAGGCATGCAGCTGGAGATAGACCCCGTTCTGCAGGCGCAGTGGCTTGAACTCATCTTCTTTCAGCTCACCGGACAGGCGGCGCGCCACCTGTCCACGGAACTGCTCGACCCGCTCCTTTACGATCTGCGTGTCGAATTCATCATACCTGTACATCGGTAACCTCATGGAGATGGGGAAGGCCGAGCTCGCGCTCGCAGCGCGCAATCCAGCCGTGGACGGCCGGAAACTCGGAGACATCGAACCCGCCCTCGTGAGCAAGACGGGTATAGGCGAGAAGGGAGATATCGGCGAGTGTCATGTATGCCCCGCCGGCGATCCAGTCATTTGAGAGAAGCGCCAGTTCCATACGGCCAAGCGCCCGGCGACCTTTGGCCATCAGGTTCGGGTCGATGTCTTCCTCGGCGCGTTTCTCATAGAGTTTCTGGAAGCGGCGTACCGCGATGGCGGTCTCATGGGAATATTGTTCCCAGAACATCCATTCCAGCATCTTCGCGCGCTCGAAGGCATCCGTGGGCACCAGATCGCTTTCCTCTGCAAGACAGAAAATGATCGCGTTCGATTGCGCGACGACACGGCCATCCTCCAGTTCGACGACGGGAACCTGGCCGAACGGATTGATGGCAAGGAAGGCATCTGAGCGCGTCTCGCCCTTCAGGATATCGACTTCGACCCATTCATGGTCGATGCCGAGACGCTCTGCGACCCATTTCACCTTGAGGCAGTTGCCGGAAATACTGTCGCCATGGATCCGGATCATTTGGCGCCCCGCTGGAATTGCGGATGTACCGTTGGTCCGTTGACGCGGATGGATTCACGCAGCGTTTCGCGTCCGTCCACATCGCCGGTCTCTGTGACCTGCATGAAATAGGGGTCGGTGACGGTGCCTTCCTGTCTGGAGGCCTGTTCCAGCCGGGTGTCGGCTTCCTCGCCGATGAAGACGCCGATCCGGGCAGGGTCATCAGACCAGCTGCCATCATCGGCCATCCAGACGACTTTGCCGGTTGCCGTATCCCAGGCAGTGACAGCCTTGGGCTGGTCGGGTTTCAGTTTCGGGCGGACCGAAGTCATGCCAGCGCCTCCGCGATGAAGTGATTACGGGCTTCGGCAGGCAGGCCTGCCACCTCGCCAATGATGAGAAGGGCCGGGCCCTTGATACCGTTCGTTTCGATGATTTGCGGCAGGGCTTCAAGCGTGCCGAATCCGCGCGTCTCGTTCGCCCGCGTCCCGTTTTCGATGACGGCGACGGGCGTTTCGCCGGAAAGGCCCGCTTCGCGAAGTTTCTGCGAAATGATGGCGGATGTTCCGACCCCCATGAAGACGACAACTGTCTGATGCGGTTTGGCCAGACCTTCCCAGTCGAGGTCCGGCACCCCGCCTTTTTGCGCATGCCCGGTCACAAAGGTCAGGGTCTGGGCATGGTCGCGGTGGGTCAGGGGGACATTCGCGCTCGCCGCGCATCCCATGGCCGAAGAAATACCGGGCACCACGGTGGCTTCTATGCCGGCCGTGCGCAGGGCTTCGACTTCTTCGCCGCCGCGCCCGAAGATGAAAGGATCGCCGCCCTTGAGGCGCACCACACGCTTTCCTTCGCGGGCGGCCGCGATCATCAGTTCGTGAATGCCATCCTGCGGCACAAGATGCTCGCCCTTCGACTTTCCGACCGGCACGCGATCGGCGTCGCGGCGCACCATGTCCATGATTTCGGCAGAAACGAGCTTGTCGTGGAAGACGATGTCGGCCTGCTGGATGAGGCGAAAGGCCTTGAGTGTCAGCAGTTCAGGGTCACCCGGACCCGCGCCAACGATGTGCACGGGTCCAAAATCCTCCGCGCCGGACTCGCTTGAAAACCGGGCGAGCGCCTCACTCATCAGGCTTTCAGCGCGCTCATCATCATTGGCGTAGACCGCTTCGGCCACAGGCCCGCGCAAGGCCTGTTCCCAGAAGTGGCGGCGGGCAGTTTCCGAGGCGATCGCCTCCTTGACGGCAGGGCGCCAGCGCTCGGCGAGTTCGGCAAGCGCGCCAATCCGCTCCGGCAACAGGGTTTCGAGCTTGGCCCTCACATCCTTTGCAATGACCGGCGCCGCGCCGCCCGTGGCAAAGGCGGCAACGACCTGTCCGCGGTCCAGAATGCTCGGCACGGTGAAGTCGCAGAGCGCCTTGCGGTCCACGACGTTGACCGGCACGCCAGAGGCGCGGGCAAGATCATAGGCCCAGTGCAGCTCTGCCTCGTCGTCACAGGCGATGATGGCAAAGCGCGCGGTACCGAGCGCCTCTCCGGCCTGTTCGGGCACGACATGGGCGAGTTGTTCAACTGATTTCGCCCAGTCGGGAAGCGTGTGGGTGACCAGCGCAATCCGCGCTGGCGTCTTGGCAACAAGGCGAACCTTGCGCTCGGCATTCACCCCATCGCCAAAAATAACGATCTGGGCGCCATCCATCTGGAAGAAGGCTGGGAAGAGACGCATCTGTACTCACAATGTCGGACGTTGCTTGGACTTACCGGAAAATGAGGCTTGTGACCCGCCTCCGGCAAGCGTAGACCCCTGATCCCATCGTTTAGATAAACTATGCGAGGTTCTCAATGGCCGAAAATGACCGCCTGCCACCGCTGAATGCGCTTCGTGCCTTCGAGGCCGCTGCCCGCCGGCTGTCATTCAGCAAGGCCGCCGAAGAGTTGAATGTGACGCCTGGCGCGATCTCGCAGCATATCCGCCAGCTTGAGGATTATGCCGGCACGCCGCTCTTCAAACGCACCGGGCGCAGTGTGCTGCTGACCGATGCGGCGCAGGCGAGCCTGCCGCTAGTGCGTGAAGCCTTTTCGCGGATTACCGAAGCTGGCCGCATCATGCAGCAGCCCGCCCGCAAGGGCCGGGTCATGGTCTCCTGTGCCCCTTCATTCGCCGCCAAATGGCTCGCGCCCCGCCTTGACCGGTTTCACATTTCAAATCCCGGCATCGAGGCGTGGATCTCCGCGGATATGTCGATCACCGACTTCACCACGGCAGACGCTGATTTCGCCATCCGCTATGGGCAGGGCGGCTATGAGGGCCTGAAGTCCGAAAAACTCATGGAAGAGACTGTGTTGCCGGTCTGCTCGCCGCGACTGCTTGAAGGCTCTGATGCCATCAAGAAGCCAGAAGACCTCGCCAAACACACGCTCATCCACGATGAGAGCACCGAGCAGGACCCGTCCTGTCCGGACTGGACCAGCTGGCTTGCCGCGCGCGGGGTAGGCGAAAAGGTCAACGGCCAGCGCGGGCCCCGGTTCAACCAGTCATCGCTGGCGATTGAGGCAGCCGCCTCCGGGCGAGGCATTGTGCTTGCCAAGCGGGCGATTGCCTCTTCCGATATGGCTGCAGGCCGCCTCGTGGCGCCTTTTGCCGATGGGTCGACCAGTATCGATTTCGGCTACTGGATCGTCTGGCCGAAGGGGCGCCATCAGTCAGACGATGTTCGGGCCTTCATCAAATGGATCAAGGCCGAAGCCGCCGCGGGTGAAATTCACGGCGTCTGAGACCGCGCCTTCTCTGCCGAGTAAAAAAGCGCCGCCAGCGACAAACTGGCGGCGCTTTGCTTTTGGTGAGGTGACCCTAGCCCGCAGAGCCCGGCACAGGTATTTGCGCCGGGGCGCCTGGTCCAAGATCGAAGCCGAGGAAGAGCCAGATCATCATCAGGATCACGCCTGAAATCAGCATCCAGATGGAATAGGGGATCATCATGGCCGTCAGGCTGCCAAGGCCGAAACTCTTCTGCCAGCGCTGCGCGAAGACCAGGATGAGCGGGAAATAGACCATGAGCGGGGTGATGATATTGGTCGCCCCGTCGCCCACGCGGTAGGCGGCGGTTGCCCCGTCCGGGCTGATCCCGACCAGCATGAGCATCGGCACCAGCACAGGCGCGAGCAGCGCCCATTTCGCACTGGCGGACCCGACAAACAGGTTCAGTGCTGCCGAGAAGAGGACGATCATGCCCAGCACGGCGGGCAGCGGAAGCCCGCTATTGTTGATCGCCTCGGCGCCGTGGACCGCCGAGATCAGGCCAAGGTTCGACCAGCCGAACATCGCCACGAAATGCGCCGCGGCGAAGGCGAGTACGAGATAATAAGCCATATCCTTCATCCCGCCGGCCATCATGTTCACTAGGTCGCGGTGGTTCTTGATCGTCCCGGCCGAGGAGCCATAGGCCCAGCCTGCGGCGAGGAAGAGCACAAGGAAGGCGGCCACGAGAGAGCGGAAGAGCGGACCGGCCTGAACATACCAGGCGGCATCCTCATTGCCCGGCCCATCCGCCAGAAGCGGGGTACCCGGCCCGATCGTCATGAAGACCCAGAGCGCAACGACGCCCAGGATGGCCAGCCCGGCGCGGCCAAGGCCCTTTTTCTCGCCAGCGGTGAGCGGTTTGTCCTCATCGCCATAATTCTTCATGTCGCTGTCTTCGTCCGGTACCCACTTGCCAAGACGCGGCTCGATGATCTTGTCGGTCACCATCCAGATGACCGGCAGATAGATGAAGAGAAGGACGCCGATAAAGTACCAGTTGCCGGCAAAGTTCACGCTCCAGCCGCCATCGATATTGCTGGCCTCATAGGCGCTTTCGGTAATGCCAAAGAGCAGCGCATCGAGCTGGCCAGGCGTGATGTTCGCGGAAAAGCCGCCCGACACACCGGCGAACGCCGCCGCGATCCCCGCCAGGGGGTGACGCCCGGCTGAGGCAAAGATGATCGCGGCCAGCGGGATCATCACGACATAGCCGGCATCGGCGGCATGGTTGGACAGCATGGCGATCAGCGCAACGAGCGGCGTCAGCAGGGATTTCGGCGCATTGCGGACCGCCCCCCGGATGGCGCTGCCGAACAGGCCTGAGCGCTCTGCCACACCGGCGCCCAGCATCACCACCAGCACATAGCCGAGTGGATGGAAGTGCGTGAACGTGGTCGGCATCTCGACCCAGAGCTGCTGGATGTTCTCCGGCGAGAAAAGGCTTCGCGCCTCTTCCAGCTGCGGGGTGCCATCCGGATTGGTCAGGCTGGGGTGGAAGGCCGAAACCCCCGCCCAGGCGCAGATCTGCGAGACGATCATCAGCGCGATGATCAGATAGAAAAAGATGAAAACCGGGTCGGGCAGTTTGTTGCCCGTTTTCTCCACCCAGCCGAGAAAGCCTTTCTGTTCGCCGGTCGTTACCGTGTCGGACATGCGCAATTCCTTATATTCCCTCGCTGGGCGCACCCTAGCCGTACCCGCGCCGACAAGGCAATCGGCGCCCTGCTGGCGGCTCCATCTCGACAAGACCGCCATTCCCTTTTATCCGGCGGGCCATGAGTTTGAGCCCTTCTGAAGAAGCCGCCCGCAGGCGGACATTCGCCATTATTTCGCACCCGGACGCCGGCAAGACGACGCTGACGGAGAACCTGCTGCTGGCTGGCGGCGCCATCCGTCTGGCCGGTCAGGTCGCCGCGCGCGGGGAACGCCGCCGCACCCAGTCGGACTGGATGAAGATCGAACGCGACCGCGGCATCTCCGTCTCGGCCTCCGTCATGACGTTCGAGCATGACAATCTCGTCTTCAATCTGCTCGACACGCCGGGCCACGAAGACTTTTCCGAAGACACCTACCGCACGCTGACGGCCGCCGACTCCGCCGTCATGGTTCTGGACGCCGCCAAGGGCATCGAGCCGCAGACGTTGAAACTCTTTGAAGTCTGCCGGATGCGCGACATCCCGATCACGACTTTCATCAACAAGATGGACCGCGAGGCGCTCGACCCGCTGGAGCTCCTTGACGAGATCCAGGACAAGCTGCAGCTCGACACCTCGCCGCTTTACTGGCCGGCCGCTTCCGGCCAGCGCTTTGCCGGCATGAAGGATCTTCGCAAGGGTGACTTCGTCTCCTTCCGCAAGAAGACAGCCGACCAGCAGGCCGATGTCGGCCCGAGCCACCGGATCGGCATGCAGGAAGCCCGCGGCACCATCGACACCATGGTCATGGATGAGCTGGAAGAGGGCGCGGAGCTTGCCAGCGAAGCGCTGCCCGATTTCGACCGCAAGGCCTATGAAGAAGGCCATATGACACCGGTCGTCTTTGGCTCTGCCCTGCGCCACTTCGGCGTTAATGAGCTTCTCTCCACACTGGCCGAGTTCGCCCCCGGTCCCCGCGACCAGAAGGCGGAGAAGAAGGACCAGCCGATCACGGTGGAGCGTTCGGACAAGACTGTTTCGGGCTTTGTCTTCAAGATCCAGGCGAACATGGACCCCAACCACCGCGACCGCGTGGCCTTTCTTCGCCTCTGCTCGGGTGAGTTCAAGCGCGGCATGCGCCTCAAGACGACCTCGAACAAGCAGATCAATATCCACGCTCCGCTGATGTTTCTTGCCCAGGACCGTGAGATCGCAGAGACCGCCTATGCCGGCGACGTGATTGGTGTACCGAACCATGGCCAGCTGCGTGTCGGCGACAGCCTGTCCGAAAGCGGCGAGATCAAATTCCAGGGCATCCCGAACTTCGCCCCGGAAATCCTGCGCCGCGCCCGGCCCAAGGATCCGATGAAATCCAAGCACTTGCGCAAGGCCCTTGAGAGCCTGGCTGAAGAAGGCGTGACCCAGCTTTTCACCCCCGCACTTGGCTCCGACATGATCGTCGGCGCGGTCGGCTCGCTGCAGATCGATGTGATGGCAGAGCGCGTTGCCGCTGAATACAATCTCGAAGTCGTGTTCGAACAGGCCCAGTATAATGTGGCCCGCTGGATTTCGGCGGACGATCCGGCCAAGCTCGAAGCGTTCATGGAGAAGAACCGCGGCAGCACCGGTACCGATCTCGACGGCGCTCCGGTCTATCTCGGCAAGAACAGCTGGGATGTCGGTTATGTCCAGGAGAAGAACCCGGACCTGACCTTCACCTCGACCAAGGAACGTATGGTCTGATCATTTCGAGGCCGGCTGGGCTTCACGGGTCCGCCGAAGTGGCAAAAGACACCTAGCCGGTATCGTCCCTTTCCTCTGCGGCGCGGGCCTCGTTTTCTTTCGAGGGCCGTTCGCTCGTCTCGCTGTCTTCTTCTTCTGCTGATGCGCCGTCCTCGTCGCCCTGATCAGGCCGCTGCAGCTTCGCGGGGGCGTCCGGCCAGTCGAAGTGAATATCGCGCTGAGGGAAGGGGATGACGATATCCTCACGCTCGAAGACGCGGGCAATCTCGTGCTTTAGCTCCGAAGGTGCAATGACGATGTGGTCGGCGATGATATAGGCCCGGAGCTCGAAATTGACCGAGCTATCGCCGAACTCCTTCAGAATGACATAGGGCGGCGGTTCACGCAGAATGTAGTGATTGGCCTCAGCGATCTCCATGATCGCCTTTTCGACCTTGCGCGTGTCGGTGCCGTATTTCACGCCCACGCCCACAGCGATCCGCATGACAGAACTCTTGTGGGTCCAGTTGCCAAACGCGTTGCTAACCAGTTCGGCATTCGGGACAATGATAGACCGACGGTCGAAGGTCAGGACTTCGGTGGCGCGGACATTGATCTTCTGGACGGTGCCTTCGCCCGAGGGCGTCACGATCCAGTCGCCGATCTTGAAGGGGCGCTCAAACAGCAGGATAAGACCCGCCACGAAATTGCTGACGATGCTCTGGAGGCCAAACCCGATACCGACAGACAGCGCACCGGCAATGATGGCGAGGCTGGAGAGGTCGAACCCGACCACGCCGATCGCAGAGATGAAGGCGATAGTGACGCCCGCATAACCGAGCAGCGTCACCAGCGAATTGGCCGCCCCGGAGCTGATCTGCGACTTGGGAAGAATCTGGCGCTCGAGTGTGCGCTGGATCAGGCGCGTGGCGACTATAATCGCAATAACGGTCAGGATGGCGGAAAGAATGCTGCCAAGTGAAATCCGCTGGCCAGCAATCTCAAAGCCCGACAACAACCAGCGGAGCTCGTTCCACAGCTCGGAGGCAGGGATGCCCATCGCGAGCAGGAGGAATGGGGGGATGAGCAGGACGACCAGCGTATCCACACTGATGCGAATCCAGAACTCCGAATTCATTTCAGTGGGCTCATCCTCGTCATCCTTGTCGCGCGCCGACTCGTAGCGGCGCTCCTCCTCCACGCCAGAGAGGAATTTCAACGCCGTGGCCCGCATGAATTCGCGCACCAGGATGGCGATCAAAAGCAGGATGGAAAGCAGGATCAGACGCTCGACGACGAATCTCGAGAGGGAATGATAGCCCAGCAATGAGCTAGCCATGATGAGGATCGCCGTCGCGATGATCGCCCAGCGGATCACAATCCGTCGCACAGATTTGCCGCGCTCGGTCTTCGCTTTCATCCGTACGGCCAGCCAGATGAGCAGCCCACCCGTGAGCAGGGCCAGACAGAAGGTTCGAACGGCTATGAGTTGCTCGCCAGGCGAGGCGAGCGCGCCGGAGGCGGTCAGCGTCGATTCAATCGCAAAGGCGACCACAAGGACGATGAAGGACAGGCTTATGGCGCTGGCGGCCTGATCGCCGACACCGATCAGCCGGAAGGCGGTGGTCCGCGGCGCCATCACAGCAGACACGAGCGCCCGCATGCAGAGAACGGCGATGGTGACGAAGGCAAGCGAACGGCCAGCTTCGCTTTCGAGCAAGTTCATGCCGAGCAGGTAGGCAACGCCATTGAGGGCAAGCACCACGGCAAATGCCGTGACGAAGCGCGCAAGGAAACTCGCCATGGCAAGCTGCGCCACGGTCTGCCGGCTCGGGCGCGTTTCCGTATTCTTGGTCAGCTCCCAGCGATAGAAGCTCCGATAGAGGAGGAGGAGGCCTGCGAGAAGCAGGAAGGAGATACCGAACAGGATCAAGAGGGGGTAGGGCGTGCCCTTCTCAACCTGCGCATCGCGCCAGTCCGTTATCTCGCGCGTCAGTTCAGACCAGACATCATCCACGGCCTGAATGGCACCCGCCCAGACTTCCGGTTTGATGGGGGATAGCCCCCGCTTGGTAACAGAGGAGACAAAGACATTTTCCCGGCTTCTGGAGATGCTGTCCAGCAGGCGGCGCGCATCGATATCCGCGAGGCGTGCATTGGCTGCGGCGACACTGGCGCGCCTGTTTATGTCCCGGAAGGGGGCCGTGACCTCCGCAAGCGCGCTCTCCTTGAGCCGGGCCGCAGCGGTTTCAGACGATTCCGGCACAGCATCCGACGTTTGCCCGGATGTCTGGCCGGGCTCTTCCTCTTCCTCCGCAGGAATAAGATCGGCAACCGCATCCAGCGCTTCGCGGGAATCGGACCTGATTGAGATGGCACGTTGCTCAAGCGTCGTAATCTTGTCGCGCAGGCTGGAAAGCCTGGCGATCTGACGGCTCATCTGATCGGGCGTATCGCTTTTCTCAAAGTCGCTGGAAATGGAAGAGAGAGTTTCGTTGACGCTGGTGAGCTCGGTCTCGATCTCTTCGAGGTCCTGGCTGATCTTCTCGCTGGACGACTGCTGGCCCTGCGCAAACGGGGCAAGGATGAGGACGAAGAACAGGAAGACGCCTAGAAGATTGCGGCTGCGGGCATTCATTGAGGTCACCAAACTCCGATCATACGTGCCTGTTGCGGCTAGCTATACGGCTATTGATCCCGGTCAAAGCCGTTTGGGCGAGGTTCCGAGGCGCGAGATGATTTCTCGGGGGATATCGTAGTCGCGAATGATCGCGGCGCGGTCGCGAAGGCCAAGAAATTCCCGCTGGATCAGAAACCCATAGACCGTTTCTACCGCGCGGTCCCTTTCCGTCTCATAATTTCCGGTTTCAAGCGCCTGCCTGTAGGCCGCAAGTGCCTGCGAAACCCGCTGCCCGGACCGGCCGAGGGCGCTGGCCTGTTCTGCAGCGATCTCAGCTTCCAGAGGCGATTTGGCCTCGGCCTCCTGGACTCGGCTGGCAAGGTTTTTCGGTGCGCGGACGGCCATGCGTCCTAACCTAGTGCGGCATCGATCAGCAGAAAAGCCGAGAGGCGCGCACTGGCATTTCTCGATGAATTGCTCGTCTTGTCGAGAGCGCTCAGCGCGTCGGCCTCTTCCACGCTGAGGAATTCCCGCGCAATCATCATGAGGTCTTCGTCGCTATCGAGCCGTTTCTGGACCCGCTGGACTTGCCGGGAGGCGGCGTCGACCACGGCCTTGCGGCGTAGCCCTTCGCCCTTGCGCGCGGCGCTGGCGATTTTTTTCTTGTCGCGCGGGCGGAAGATTTCTGTCAGCCGGATGCCGGACTCCATCAGCCGGTGGATCATCTCCTCGGCATTTTCCTCGCGCGGCAGGTGCGGATGATCTTCCTCCCGCTCGACATCGGCAAGGATGTTGCTCCAGCGCTCGCGCCGGCCGGTTTCTTCCGCATGTCTGCGGGGCGTTTCGGGTTCGGACGCAGGGGCCTCTGCCTCATCGCCAGCGGCCTCGTCCTCGCCTTCCTCTTCGAAATCGATGGCTTCGCTGCCGCCGACCGGCTTGAGATAAGGTGGAATACGGTCCTTCCAGCTGGGACGTGGAGAAGATGCTTCGCGGGCGAAAGACGCGGGTCCTGCCTCATCCGGCTCATCTGTTTCAGTCTCGTCATAGCCTGAAACGCTTTCCTGGCCGGAGCAGAAGAGATCACTGTCGGTTTCTTCCCGTGTCTGCTTTGGCGCCGGGGCGGGGTCGAAACGCTCTGATGTCTCCTCGAAAACATTCTCCGCCTGATCGTCGGCCGATATATGCTCTGCCGGCTCGGACTGAGGAGGGCGGGTGGTTATGTTCAGCCTCGAAAGGGCTTCGGCGTCGGCGCGGGCCTTATGGACCACCTCAGCGGCTTCTTCGCCTGCGCGCTTGAGCCGGGCGAGGGTCTGGGCAGCCTGCTCCGCGGCATCCCGGGCTTGCGCCTGTATATCCTGTGACGCGCTGCGCGCATTTTCCATCGCCGCCGAGACCGCTTCGGTAATCCGGTCCCCGGTCGTCGATGCGCTTGCCGCCACCATCTCGCTCGCACGAAGCGCCTGGTCCACCATCTTGCGCGACTGTTCGAGCTTTTCCTCCATCCGCGAAACGGCGAAGATCAGCGACTCGCTGCGCTTGGTCGCTTCCACCGACATTTCATCCAGCGCGGAAACACGCTCGCTCAGCGTGGCGCTGGCCTGGCGAAGTTCGCCCAGCCGGTTTTCGAGGTCCTCATCGGCCTCTGCAATGTCGGATGCGGCCTGGCGGGCCGAGTCGCGCATTTTCTCGGCCTGGCGAGGGATGGCGTCGCTCATGATCTCGCTCTGCTGGCGTATATCGTCGCCAAGTGACTGCAGGGCTTCGCGTTCGGTCGACAGGCGCACTGAGAGTTCACCGGCCTGTTTGGCAGCCTCATGGGCGACCGTTTCCAGCCGCAGTCTTTCCTCTGAAATCTCCCCGGACATGGCTTTCATCGAAGAGAGCGCATGCGCCATGGCGCGGTCGACCTCTCCCGCAGAGGTTTTCATCAGGTCGGCAAAGGTGCGCGCTTCCTGTCCGCTGGTCTCGATGGGCGAGAGCAGCCTCGCGGCGGCGCGAAGCACGACGGCATTGGCTGCCGAGGCGCGCGCATGGGCCTTTGCGAGAAAGCCCGCCATCAGAATGAGAAGACCGGGAATGAAGAGGGCAACCGCCCCGGCAAACAGCGCGGCCGGCGGCAGGGCCGAGAGCTGCGCGCTGCCGGTCAGGGCAAACATGCCGGCAAAAGCGGCGAGCCACCAGGCCACGGCCGCGCCAATTGCCACCCAGAGAAAAACCTTCCCCTCACCGCTGGCGCTGTCGAGTGCGTCGAGGTCGCTTGAGGGCGAGCCGGGAGAGGGAAGGCGGGTCAGGCGCGGAAGGTGGCGCTCGTCGCTGTCTGCTGTGTTGTCGTCAACCATGGTTCAGGCCTGCAATCGGGTTCGGGCCGGCGCTGATCACCGGGTCACCCTTGCGGACCTTGATCGTCCGGGACGCTGCATGATCGGGCACGGCCTCGCGAATACTTCTGCGTATCATAGCCCTGTTAATGGAGGGTGTGCAATTTCGCGATTGGAAACAGACCGGTCAGGCGTCCTGATCGGTCGTTTCGCGCGCTTCTGTTTCAGCAGGCTTTTCAGGCGCGGCTTCCACCTTCTGCGGCGCCGTCTCGGTCTTTTCCGGCCGGCGGGCGACCATCTCGAAAAGCAGGTGATCGCGCCACTCGCCGTCGAGTTTGAGATAGCGCTCTGCGAGGCCGATCTCGCGGAAACCCAGCCGTTTCACCAGCCCGCTGGAGCGGGTGTTCTGCGGCATGATCGCAGCCTGGACCCGGTTCAGCCTGAAATCGGTGAAGGCCATGGAGAGCACTTCTTCCATGGCGCGGCGCATGATGGACTGGCCCTCATGGCGCCGGTCGAGGAGATAGCCGAGGTCGCCGGTGGAGAAAGGACCGCGGCGGATATGGTCGAGGTCGATCTTGCCGATAACTTCGGTGTTTTTGTGAATGATCACAAAGCGGTAGGCCCGCCCTTCGCGCCATTCCAGCCTGGAGCGCTTGCAGGCCGCGCGCCAGTGGGAATTGGTGTAGTAATGCTCCGAACGCGTCGGCGCAAAGGGCCGGAAACGCTCGCGATTGATCGTCAGGAAGTGTGCGACCCGTTTTGGGTCACACTCATGCAGGACAACCAGTTCGAACATCAATCCCCTCGGCCTTTTCGCGCGCAATGGCGGGCGCCATGCAAGTACCTAGCCGGGATCGTGTCCGAAGAGAAAGCCTGACCTGTGTTAAAATGGGGCGTGTTTCCTGAACGCAGCCCCCGACCGGCGGCTAGAACAACCGCTCATTCTCGTCGACCACCTCATCCGCGAGTCGCAGAAGGGCCAGGCCGCTGCCGAGCACGAGGAGGGAATTGCCCAGCGAATTCAGCATGTTGGATGGCAGCGCCAGTTTCGCCACGCCGTCGCGTGCCTTGCGGACCTTGCGGCTCACCCCGCGGTCGAGATGCGGGCGCTTCTTCTTCGCATCGGGCAGGTCGAGCAGGGTCGGCTTCCACTGGCGCAGCAGGACGCCGGTGCCGACCAGCGCGGCGGCGGCGATGAGGGGGGTGTTCTTTCCGGGCGCGTCGGCCATGGGCGGATCCTTTGTCTGACTGTCACATCTAGAATGCGGACCGCGACAGGAGAGTTCCGGATGCGCCGGTGTTCCGCCCTTTGACGGGGCGGGCGCGGGCTTTTGTACGCGTCCTTCGACTTCGCTCAGGATGAGCACAAAAGGTCAATGTATTGAGTGGGCTGGTTTCGTGTCCCGCCCGTCCCCGGACATGAGCCCTCTTACCCTAGCCGCTATCGTACCAGCCGCCGAGGGCTTCAGCGATTTCCAGCGGGAGCGCCAGGGCGAAGGTCGCGAGGGCCGCTTCGAACCGGTGCAGGCCGGGCTGGGGCAGGCAGACCGGCCTTGGCTCCCCGGCCGCTTTCAGCCGGGCGAGATGGCGCGCCATGCGGCGGGCAAGCGGGGCCGGGTTGCTGAGCAGGGCACGCAGGGTGGCGTAACGGTGCATCAGCGGTGTTCGGTCGGGAGGCTTTGGCGCAGTGCGCACCAGGCCGGCGAACCGGTCGGGCGCGTCGAGGTCAAAGGTCAGGACAGGCAGCAGCACGAAACGGTAGCCGCCTGGGCGGCGGTTTTGCCTTGGGTCTGCAGGCAAGCAGGCCTCGCCCGCGCCGGGCGTGTCCTGATGGGGTGTCTGGTGGCAGGGGGGGCCGGCTTCCGCCGGGAGGCGCGGGGTGTCGGTCGCGCGCACCTCGAGCTCCGCCGCCATCAGGACGAGGAGGCGGCGCAGCAGGGTCTCAAGCTCACGCACCCTGGCGCGGAAGGCGCGGGCAGCGGCGCGCGTAAGCTCATAGCGCTGCAGGATGAGCCCCGCTCTCTCGGCGGCGATCTCCAGCGCATCGCGCATGGCGGCAAGGCCCGCCTCTATGAAACCCGGTCTGCTCATGGCCGGGAAGTCTAGGGGGCAATGCGCGGGGAGGGGGACGGATTTTTTCTGTCCCCATGCCGGGTTTGAGGGATGGGGAGCGTGCCGCATGGGAGGCCGCAGCTTTCCCCTCTCCCGATTGCGGGAAGGGGTAGGGGTGAGGGCGCCGAGGTTGCTGCTAGTGAAGAGGTACCGCCAATCACGAACGTTGCAGCCCTCATCCCCGCCCTTCTCCCGCGTCCGGGAGAAGGGGGCGATAGTCTTGACCGTTCCGGGCGCATCCGCCCAATCTCTTCGCCGGGCGGCAGCAAGGGGCATTCGGCATGAGATATCTGATCCTGGGCGCGGGACTTCTTGCGCTCGCCGCGTGCGGCGGGGCGGGGAGCGCTTATGACAAGCCGGTCAATCTCTGTGAGACCACGGATGCAACCTGCGTCAGCGTGCCGGTGCGCGACCTGCTCGCCGTGGATGGCGACACGTTCGAGCTGCGGCGGCTCTCAGGCTCGGGCCGGGAAGAGCGGGTGCGGCTCCGCCTGATCGGGTGGGACAGTCCTGAGACAGGCGATGCGGCGGCATGTGCGGCAGAGGACTCGCTCGGCCAGAAGACAGAGGCCCGGGCGCGCGACCTGTTCGAGGCAGGCTCCAAGGTGACCTTCCTGCCCGAAGGCCCGGACCGCTATGGGCGCCTTCGCGCCCATGTCTATCTAGACGGCGAGCATGTCGGCTGGCTGCTCTCCCGCGACGGGCTGGCCCGGCCGCTGGAAGAGGGCGTGCAGGTGGATTGGTGTGGGATCAGAGGTCTTTAGCGATTTGCGCCGCAATAGATTTCAAGGATGCGCCGCTCTCATCCTCTAATTCGGCTACAATCATGTCGCGTATTTTCAGAGCGCCCGCTCGACCACTAAGACCCTTGAAGGACCCGTCTCGATGCCATTCCCAGTCAATTCCTGACTTGAGAAGTTTGAGCATATCTTTCGGCTTGTAAGCGCCATTCGCCAGACATCGGTCGATTATCTCAGCACCTAGGAAACAGATACCCCAAAATCCCGCGCCGCGAAGCATCAAATATTGCTTAGGCTCCTCCCACGCCTCGGGTTGCCAGCTGTATAGTGCATCAAAATAATTTTTAATCAGCTTAATCTGAACGTCGATGTCATCAATCGCACTCAATCGAGACGGTCTGGAGAACATATACTCCAACCCGGTCTTGAGCGTTCTGAGGGGAATGAATTTCGCTGAACTAGATTTCCCGCCAGAAAAAACAATGCCAGCTAACGGGCTATCTTCGTCGGAAGACAGGTGATTGGCGATGTAGAGATGGGGATCTTCGACCCTTAACCTCTTTTCGCCTGTTAGGCGAACCGCAATGTTGTCGAGGTGACTGGTATTCATCCGGCGTTGGTTGTTGTTAATGTCTCGGAACAGTTTGATCTCCTGATCGCGAGAGAGCCCTACTGCTAGGCAGAATGAAACTGGGCGGGTAACTTGTGGAAATCCTTCAGCATGACCGTCCGCGTAATGAAGGCGGTGGTTTCCGTCGACTCGAGATATCTTAATCCCCTTTGACCGACGGATTTTCTCCATGTCGATCTTGAGAGTGCAGAGCCCGTCTTCGTGTTCGATGATGTCAATTACTGCTCTGTCTCGCACGCAAAGAAATATTTCCGGCCAAAACGCCAGTTTCTCAGTGGTAACGTATTCGTACGCATCTTTTGCATGCTTAGGACTAAGGTCACGCTGCGTGCCCATAGGATTCGTTTCCGCATCATAAATGTCAGCTTGTGATGCGGACGACAGGTCGCATAAGCGGGCAAAACCTCGGACTACATCTACACCCAGTACCGTTTCGCGGAGTACCTGAACTTTCATAAATCGATCTTTCACCAATTGGGTGTCTCCTGTCCGACCGCGATACTCAAAAGGTGAGATCGCCAGTTTTTAGCATCGTGGTCGGCGAGCCACATCACCTTGTACAGCACTGCTAACTTAGCAATTGCGACGAACCGATCGAATTCCTCTTCGGAAAGGTAATCTTTAGGCTTGGCATCACCATGCACCACCCTGCTGCGCGCATTATAGAATTTTTTCAAGAGACCTGCTGTTTCAAGCCTCTTGCTGGTATCCTGCTGGACTAGATGCGCGAGTACAGTCTGAAACTGATACGATAACTCACCTCTCACTTGAAGCAATGCTTCCAAAGAAATGGCAAGATCTAAATACGTGTCGGCAATATTGGCTCTCAATAACGCTGTCCCGAAGCGAGACATGCTAATTAGTATTGAGGGGTCTTTATCGATAGATATTCGGCTAGCCTCAAAAAGCGCTTCAATCTTTTTTGGAGTAGTGCTTTTCTCAAGTTTGAATTTTAGTTGGTTACTTTCGTGAATGCTAAAATAATTATGAGAAGGTAGGACTGTTATTAGTTTCTGTGCTTTTACTTTTTTGAAAATGTACGTTTCGCCAATCAGTATCGGGGAGTGGGAGGCAACTGAATTTAATGCAAATGAGAGAGCAGCATTATCCGATTTGAGCTTTTCAACATCGTCCGGATCGTCGATCGGCCGATAGAAACACTTAAGGTCGGCGTTTATCATGTCTGACAACGGCGTCTTTTTTTCTACGATTTTGTAGTGAAGTTCCGGTCCTAGCTTAGTTAGCTCGCCAGCCCCGATTGTTGGTTTGCTCGGCCCTGTAAGAACGCAACTACGATTAAATAATACCGTTACGGCATGATGATTGGTCATTATTTACTATTCAGCTGAATGTATGACCCCTATTTTTATCTACTATAAAGAGAATATTCAATCCTCGGAAAAATTTCCGAGATCAGCTCATTCAAAATAGTAAATTTGGCTCGGTCAGATTTGATCTGAAGCGATAAGTTAGATTTATCTATCAACGCATTGCAGATATTGCGCCTCACTCCGGGTCGAACCCTCACCCTCCGAGTTTGCTCAGGATGCGGGTTTAGAGACCGAGTTCGCCTTCGCGCAGCTACTTAACCTCATCAAGTAATCTAGCATCCGATGCTAAATTCGGTCCATTGGACCGAATTACGCCTGCGGGTCGCATCGAACCCTCATCCTTCGACCCCGGCCTTCGCCGGGGCAGGCTCCGGCCAGGATGCGGGTTTAAAGTCCCAATTCGCCTTCGCGTAACTTTTTGACTTCGTCGCGTAGTCTAGCGGCTTCCTCGAATTCGAGGTTCGCCGCGGCTTCGCGCATCTGTTTCTCGAGGCTGGCGATGACGGCCTGGACGTTGTGGCCTGAGCCCGGCTCCAGTTTGGCGACGGCTTCTTCGGCCATGCCGCGGGCGGGGAGGCGGCGGGATTTGCCGCCCTTGAGCTGCTGGCTCTTGCCGCCGGGCTTTTCGCCGAGGTCGGCGAGGATGTCGGCGACGGCGCGGACGATCGTGGTCGGCACGATGCCGTGTTCTTCATTATGGGCGATCTGTTTCTCGCGGCGCCGCTGGGTCTCTTCCATGGCGCGTTCCATCGAGCCGGTGATCTTGTCGGCATAGAGGACGACGCGCGCTTCTGAGTTGCGGGCGGCGCGGCCGATGGTCTGGACCAGCGAGGTTTCCGAGCGCAGGAAGCCTTCCTTGTCGGCGTCGAGAATGCCGACAAAGGCGCATTCGGGGATGTCGAGCCCCTCGCGCAGCAGGTTGATGCCGACCAGCACGTCGAACTCACCGAGGCGCAGGTCGCGGATGATCTCGATCCGCTCCACCGTGTCGATGTCGGAGTGCATGTAGCGCACCTTCACGCCCTGTTCGTGCAGGTATTCGGTGAGGTCCTCGGCCATCTTCTTGGTCAGCGTGGTGACGAGGGAGCGGAAACCCTTCGCGGCGGTCTCCTTCACCTCGGCGAGGAGATCGTCGACCTGGTTGATATTGCCATTGTCCTTCGTGCCCGTCACGGGGCGGACCTCGACCGGCGGGTCGATGAGGCCGGTGGGGCGGATGACCTGTTCGGTAAACACGCCGCCGGTCTGTTCCAGCTCCCACTTGCCGGGGGTGGCGGAGACGTGGACGGTCTGGGGCCGCATCGCTTCCCATTCGGGGAATTTGAGCGGGCGGTTGTCGATACAGGACGGCAGGCGGAAGCCGTATTCGGCGAGGGTGGACTTGCGGTTGAAGTCGCCCTTGAACATGGCGCCGATCTGGGGAACGGTCTGGTGGCTCTCATCGACGAAGACGAGGGCGTTTTCCGGCAGATATTCGAACATGGTTGGCGGCGGCTCACCCGGCAGGCGGCCCGTGAGGTAGCGGCTATAGTTCTCGATGCCGTTACAGGAGCCGGTCGCGGCCATCATTTCCATGTCATAGGTGACGCGCTGTTCGATGCGCTGGGCCTCGAGCAGCTTGTTGTGCTTCTCGAAATGCTCGATCGTCTCTTTCAGCTCTTTCTTGATCGAGCTGACGGCATTGTTGAGCGTTGGGCGCGGCGTCACATAGTGGCTGTTGGCGTAGAGCTTGATGGCCGGCAGGTCCTGGATCTTCTTGCCGGTGAGGGGGTCGAACTCGACAATGCTTTCCAGCTCGTCGCCGAAGAAGGAGAGCTTCCAGGCGCAGTCGTCATAGTGGGCCGGGAAGATGTCGAGCACGTCGCCCTTGAGGCGGAAGGTGCCGCGCTGGAAGGCGGCGTCATTGCGGGTGTATTGCAGGGCGACGAGCTTCTGCGTCACCTCGCGCGGGTCGATCTGCTGGCCTTCCTCAAGCTTGAAGGTCATCGAGGTGTAGGTCTCGACCGAGCCGATACCGTAGATGCAGGAGACCGAGGCGACGATGATGACGTCATCACGCTCCAGGATCGCGCGGGTCGCCGAGTGGCGCATCCGGTCGATCGCCTCGTTGATGGAGGATTCCTTCTCGATATAGAGGTCCGAGCGGGGGACGTAGGCTTCCGGCTGGTAGTAGTCGTAATAGGAGACGAAATACTCCACCGCATTGTCCGGGAAGAAGGATTTCATCTCGCCATAGAGCTGGGCCGCGAGCGTCTTGTTGGGCGCGAGGATGAGGGCCGGGCGCTGCACCGCCTCGATCACCTTGGCCATGGTGAAGGTCTTGCCGGTGCCGGTCGCGCCGAGGAGGACCTGGTCGCGCTCGCCATTCTGGATACCCTCGACGAGTTCGGGGATCGCGGTGCGCTGGTCGCCGGCCGGCTCATAGTCGGAGGCGACGCGGAAGCGCTTGCCGCCCTCGATCTTCTCCCACTGGCGGTCGGGCCTGTGCGGCGTCCAGTTGTCGGATGGCAGGCCGCCCGCCGCATCGCGGGCGGCGCCGGACCAGTTGAAGGTGGCGGAGGCGTCCGAGACGCCGGAAGTGGAACGGGACATGAACAGCAAGATGGTGCAGGGCGGGGGGCGCGTAAAGGCCCCTCTCTGCGGGCGGTGCTGCTGTCTGTTCCGCCGGGCCGCTAGCAGGGGGCGGTGAAGGCGTCCTCGCTGAGCGCGCCGCTGTCGGCATCGAGCATCAGCACGCTGCCGGTGCGCTCTGCTTCTGGCGGGGTATCGGTGCCGGCGCAGGGGTCGGTGAGGAGGTCCCAGCTGGCGAGGATCTCCAGCTCGCCGCTGCGCAGGCTGAGATGGGTGGCGCGGCCGGTGAGGCCTGTGTCGTCCTCTGTGGTGGTGTAGAGGAGAAGCTCGGTCAGCCCGTCCTGGTTGGTGTCGGGCGCGGCGACGATCTGCGCGCCGGCCGCGTCGCTGTCGAGGGCGACTTCCTGCGTGATGCCGCCAATCGAGACGAGGACGAGGCGCGGGACGGTTGTGTCCTCGCCGGTCTCCTGCGGTTCGACCAGCCAGGCGGTCTCATTGGCGCCCGGCGCGGTGAAGGAGCCGCTGGCCCTGCCAAGCACGCGGGCGTCTTCAATCGCTTCGGGCCGGGTGGCATTTCCGGCGGCGAATTTCGCGGTGGCGGCCTCGACCTCGCGCGGGTCGAAGAGCGGCGCGGCGTCCGTGTCCTCATCGGTCTTCTGCGGCGAGATGCCCTTGGCGTCGCGGATCTCCGGCTTGGGGATTTCGGCCGTCTTGCTCTCTTCTGCAGCGGCTGCCTCTTCCGGCGTGGCGGGCCGCTCCATCGGCTCGGAGCAGGCGGCAAGGGCGGTGCCCAGCAGGAGGGCGGTCACAGGGCGCTTCAGCATGTCAGGTCCTCTTCGGATTGTCCGGCGAGACGAACGTATCCGAGGTCGCCGGGTTCTGTGAAGTGGGGGAGTGTCAGCTGGCCGGCCGCAGGTGCGGCGCTGGACCAGCGGAGGCGGACAGGCTCGGCCCCGGCCGGGATTGACAAGGTCATCGCAACAATCTGGAGTGGATGAATAACGATGTGCCAGCGCGAAGACGACTAAAGGCACACGAACAGGAGGAATTGGCGTCATGGCGATTGTGGACCCTGAGGCTGCGGCGGCCGCTGCAGTGAAATCTCCATCGGCGCATGATGGGCTGAGCCGGCGCGCGATCTATCTGCACGGCTCGCTGGCGATCCCGCTGGCGATCTATGGATACCCGCTGGCCATCTGGCTGCCGCCTTATTATGGCGCGAGCCTTGGCAGTCTTGCGCTTGTCGGCACGCTCCTGATGCTGGCGCGCTTTACGGACGTTTTTACCGATCCGCTCATGGGAGAGATCTCTGATCGCGGACGCACGCGGTTTGGCCGGCGCAAGCCTTACATGGTGCTCGGCGCGCCCTGTCTTATGGTGTCGGCCTGGTTCCTGTTCGTGCCGCCTGACGGCGCCGGGGTGCTCTATCTGCTCTGCTGGCTGACGGCGTTCTTCGCATCGGCGACCATGATCCAGATTCCGTTCCGGGCCTGGGGCGCAGAGCTGTCCGCAGATTATCATGTCCGCAGCCGCATAACGGCCGTGCGGGAAGTCTTTGTGCTGGGCGGACTGCTGCTTGCCGCTGCGGTGCCCATGGTGGTGGAAATCCTCGCCGATGGCGGCGCGGTGGCAGAAGTCTTCACCGCCATGTGGCGCGATATGATTGGCGCGTTTTCCGGCGAGATCATGAACCGGGTGCCCAGCGACCGCTCCGCGCTTGTGAGGCCGGTTCTGTACTGGCTCGCGATCACGATCATTGTCGCGGTGCCGCTTCTGACGCTGCTTGTGGTCACGACCGTGAAGGAGCCGCCGCCGGCCGCCCGCGAACGGGTCCCCGTCATCGAAGGGTTCCGGCATATGTGGCGGAACGGGCCGATGCGCCGGGTCCTGATGATTGCTTTCCTGGTGGTCGCTGGAGAGAGCCTGCGCAATGCGGTCTCGCTGTTCTTTATTCGCGACATTGTCGGCATTCCGACAATCGGGGCGGCCTATTTCCTTTATTTCGTGGCAGGGATCGCCGCGATCCCGTTCTGGCTATGGATGGGACGCAAGGTTGGCAAGCACCGCGCCTTTCTTGGCACGCTCGGTTTTGTAAGCTTTGTCAGCGCCGCAAACCTCTTCCTCGGCTATGGCGACTATTTCGCCTTCTTCTGCCTCTTCCTGATGAAAGGGTTCGCCTTTGGCGGCCTTCAATTCCTGCCCCTGGCAATGCTTGCCGATGTGGTCGATGTCGACAGCGCGCGCTCTGGCGGGCGGCGGGCCGGCGCCTATTTCGCGGTCATCGGCCTGTCCGAGAAGCTGGCGGCGGCCATCTTCACTGGCGTCGCGCTCAATATTGTCGGTCTGCTCGGCTATCAGGCGATGGGCGCCAGCGCGTCGGCAGAGCAGGGCGTCCTTGCGCTCCGACTGGTCTATTGCCTTGGCCCGATTGCCCTCTACAGCCTCGCCGTGCCGCTCATCTGGAGCTATCCGCTGACCCCTGAGCGCCATGCGCGCCTGCGTGCGAGCCTGGAACGGCGCGCGGCCCGCCTCGCCGCAGCGAAGCAAGCTGACAGCCAGGCATAATAGGCGCTGAGGCTGCTAGAGCCGTGCCTCGCGCAGGGCCTTGCGGCGGGTCTTGCCAGCATCGTCGCGCAGGGGCTCGCGGACAAGTTCGATGGATTTCGGCAGCTTGTAGGTGACCAGCCGCTCTTTCAGATGGGCCATCAGGGCGGCCTCATCGAGGTCACGGTCCGGCATGTCGACAATGGCGTGCAGGCGCGCGCCCATATCCTCATCCGGCAGGCCGATCACGGCAGAACTGCGCACGCCGGGAAAGGCATCGAGCGCGGCCTCGATCTCTGCCGGATAGATGTTCGCCCCGCCCACGACGATCATGTCGGAGCGCCGGTCGGTGAGGTAGAGATAGCCCTCCTCATCCATCCAGCCCATATCGCCGAGGCTTTCCCAGCCGCCTTCAATGGCCTTCGCCTCGGCGCCGAGATAATAATAGGAGCTGCCCTGGCCTGCGAGCGGGCGCAGGAACACCTCGCCCACCTCGCCGGGCGGCAGCTCTGCGCCATCCTCGCTGAAAATCTTGATCTCGCAGGTTTCCACCGGCTTGCCGACACTGCCCCTGTGGGTCAGCCATTCGGTGCCCTGGATCGTGGTCGAGCCCTGTCCCTCGGTGCCGCCATAAAGCTCCCAGATCACCTCCGGCCCCAGCCATTCGATGAAGGCCTCCTTCAGCCAGGGCGGGCAGGGCGCGGCTAGGTGCCAGAGCGCGGTCAGGCTCGAGACGTCATAGCGCGCCCGCACCTCTTCGGGCAGGGCCCAGATCCGGCGCATCATGGTCGGCACCATATAGGCGGTCTCGATCTTCATCCGGTCGATCAGCTCCAGCGTCTTCTCCGCATCGAACCGCGTGGTGACGGCGACGGTGGCGCCCTTGAAGAGAGCGATCACGGCCCACATGAAGGGGCCATTATGATAGAGAGGCCCCGGGATCAGCATCGAGCCCTGATTGCGGATCTGCAGGAACTCCATATTGGTGTCCCACTCGGCCGGAAGCTTCGAGACGATGAGTTTCGGCTGGCCCGTCGAGCCGCCGGACGTCATCGCCTTGAAGGAGCGGGCGGTCTTCTCCGGCAGGGGCGTATCGGGCAGGGCGGCGTGCGGCGTGAAGCCCGCCGGTATGGAGGGGATGGGCGCATATTCGTCCGCCTCCACGCCGACCACGAGGGCGGGCTTCGCCAGCGCGACGATCTGGTCGCGCTCATATTTCGGCAGGCGGGCCGAGACAGGCTGGGGCGTCGCGCCGAGCTTCCAGGCAGCGAACACCGCCTCGAAGAATTCCAGACTGTTGGGCAGGGCAATGGTGACGAAGTCGTTTTCCCTGACGCCGAGGTCGGCATAGGCCCGCGCGAGCCGGCTGGTGCGCCCCTCCAGATGCTCCCAGCTGATCTGCTGGCCCTCATGATCGATGGCGACCCGCTCTGGCTGGATATCGGCCCAGTGGGCGAGGATTTGCGAGAGCGACAGGACGGGCATGGATGTCTCCTCCGGGGCAGGCCGTCTGCGACGGCCGGTTCATGGTGCTGGGCCGGACCGTAGCGATTTGGGCGCTGAGGGAAAGGTGGGGATTTTGAGGGGAGCGTCGCGGGGCCTTGGTTCGACTTTGCTCACCATGCGGCCTTTGGGACGTTGAGGCGGGGTGTGGCCTCAGTCAAACCCCTCAAAAGGGGAAAATATAATAAAAACACGCTTTAGTTTTAGGGGGCGCGCGATACTCCACTCATGCGCTTACACGATGCTGCGAGAGACACGGCCGAGATCGTGAACCTTCTGTTGGAGGAGGCAGGCGAAGACTGCCGCGTGCTTGAGCTTAGTGACGGCTATCTCGCAGCCATCCTCAACCCTTGCCTCGGGCCGGAAGAGGAGAGTGTGGTGCGCCTGATGTCGGCTGCGCCGGACATGCTCGCGCTGCTGCAGGAAGCGGCCAGCGCGGAGGGTTTGCCGCAAGACTTTCGTAATCGCGCCAATGCGCTAGTCTCGACCATTCGAGATGGGAATGGTCGAGAGCGGAATGGCGCGCAGGAACTGGGATCGCAGGGAAGTCACGCTCGCGATTGAGCTCTATACGCGGCTGCCTTTCGGGCGGCTGCATAGCGGTAACCCAGAGATCATCGCCCTTGCCGAAGAGATCGGGCGTACGCCGAGCGCGCTTGCAATGAAGCTCGTTAATCTGGCGTCTTTGGACGAGGATTTAGACCGCAAGGGGCTTGGCAACGCCTCCTCGCTGGACCGCGAGGTTTGGGCTGATTTCACGTCTCATCCCACGCAGTTCATAGAGCGCGCCCGCCGCATGGTGGGCGAGATTTTTTATGCGGAGGCCGAACCGTCAGCAGTGCTCGAAGTGGCCGAGGGCAAGGAAGCCGAGCGCGTCGTGAAGGTACGCCAGAACCAGCGTGCCTTTCGTGAGATCGTGCTGCCGTCCTATGACAATCAGTGCGCCGTGATGGGGAAGGTCTCGCCAGCGCTTCTGACGGCCAGCCACATCATCCCATGGTCGGCGCGTGAGGAGACGCGCCTCGACCCGCGCAATGGCATCAGCCTCAATTCGCTGCATGACCGGGCCTTTGATCGCGGGCTGATCTCCTTCCGTGACGACCTCACAATGATGGTCTCATCGAAGATCGTTGTTCCGGACCATGTCCGGTCGCTATTCAATGAGGATATCCGCCTGAAGCCGGCGAAATTTCGCCCGCTGCCGGGGTATCTGGAGCATCACCGGGATGTGGTGTTTGAGGCTGGCTAAAGCATCAAATGATTGGTGGCCGGCTGCGGAGCCGATCCAGGCGAGCGTGGCCGGGTGTCCCTCTGTGACTGTGATGAGGTCGCGTCGCGCGGGGGGAACCTCGGCCATTAGGCGCTCAATACAGTTTGATCATTCCAAGTAAGCACGCAAGGCAAGCTTCCTTCGATAGTCTGCCGTGTTACACTTGGTGATGCCTTGAGGCGGAGCGCCGGGACAGCGCTCCGCCTTTTGCTTACTGGGCTCAGGCGCCGAATTGCCAGGAGATGGCGGCCTTGAAGTTGCGGCCGGGTTCGGAGACGCCCTGGAAGACGCGGTCATAATTCTCGTCGAAGATATTATCGACGCCGACGTCGAAGCGGGCGCCATTGGCGAAGTCGGGCTGCCAGCTGGCATAGACGTCGAGGACGACATAGCCGTCGCGTTCTTCGGACACGGTGAAGCCGCCTGTGCCGTCGGCCTCGCGGCGTTTGAAGTCGTCGGCGATCTGGATGCGATAGCCAAAGCGGCTGTTCCATTCAGGCACTTTCAGACCGAAATTGAGGGCGAGCCGGTCGGGCGTCAGTGAGCCGAGATCGGAGCCGTCGGCGGTGTTCGTGCCCTCAATGATGGAGAGGGTCGCCTGGCCGAAGAAGCGGTCTGAATCATAGCGCAGTTCGCCTTCCCAGCCTTCAAGCTCGGCCGAGTCGACATTGGCCGAATTGGTGGTCCCGGCGGTGCAGGGCTGGAAAGAGGGCGGCGCGAAACAGGTCGCGTCATAGGAGAAATCGACCGAGAGGTTGATGAGGTCGGTGGCGTCGGTCTCAAAATAGCTGAGCTTGCCCTGCAGCCGGTCACGGCGGGCGACGACATTGTGGAAGTCGATCCCGGCGCCGAACTCCACCGTTTCGGTCTTTTCCGGCACAAGATCCGGGTTCGGCACGAAATTATTGTTCACGAACACCATGGAGCCGCGCGCCGGATTGAACAGGATGGGGTGGGGGACGGAGAAGTGAACGCCGTCGAGGTAAAGCTCATTCACCGACGGGGCGCGGAAGCCTTCTGAATAGGACCCGAAGGCGCGGAACCACGCGGCGCCGGCCGGCTCATAGCTGACGGCGAAGCGCGGCGAGACGGCGTCGTCGCTATTGGTCTCGCCGGGGGCGGCCGATGAGCTGCTTTCGAAGTCATCGAACCGCACGCCAGGGACGATGAGAAACTCGCCGGCCCCGGTCTCGATGACCGATTCCAGCTGGGCGAAGACACCGGTAAACTCGCTCTTGCCATTGGGCACGCCGCCGCGCGTACCGTCCGTGGTCTGATCATCCGTGCCGACCTGCTCATCCTCATACCAGTCGACGCCGAGGGTGAAGGTGTTCTGGCTCGGACCGAGGGTGAAGCGGGAGGCGTTGCGGGCGCTGAAGCCGGTCGTCTCGATCTCGCGCAGCGTGGTGCGGGGCACGGTCTGGTCGAATTCGTCGACCTCGGTCTCTGTGCGGTAGGCGGTGAGGCGGGCGTCGATCCAGTCATTGGCGGCCGGGTTGAACCCGATGGCGGCGCGGTAGGTGTCGGTGACGATGTCTTTCTCAACGTCGCGGTCAAGGACGGTGTCCCCCGTACCGGCGACGCCCTGGCCATTGTTCGGCTCGATGGCGGTATTGTCGAAGCGCTGCCAGGAGGCTTCGAGGTCGAGCGCGTCGGTCAGGGCGTAGCTGCCCTTGAGAAGGCCCGTGGTGATGTCGTCATCGGAGGGCAGCGAGGCGCCCGAGCCGAGATCGATGTCGCCGGACTGGCGAAGGCCGATACTGGCGACGCCGTCGAACTTGCCCTGGCGGGTGAAACCGGAAAGCGTGGCGAGGGTCTCTTCATTGACGCTCTGATAGCCAAGGCGCACGCGGGCGCCCATGGTCTGGCCCTCTTCAAGAAAATCAGCCGCATCGACGCTTTCAAAGGCGAGGACCCCGCCAACCGCGCCGGAGCCATAGAGGGCCGAGGCAGGACCCTTGACGACTTCGGCGGTACCGATCAGCGCCGGGTCGAGGAAGAAGCGGCCGTCATGGGCGGAGGTGAAGCTCTGGCGGGCGCCATCGACAAGGATGAGGACGTTCTGGCCGGACAGGCCGCGAATGCTGGGCAGTTCGCCCGTGCGGCGGGGGCCGCCGGCGAAGTCGAGCCCCGGCACATCGCGCAGCGCATCGGAGACGGCGGACGGGGCCAGCGTGTCGAGGTCGTCGCGCGTGATGACGCTGACCTGACCGGGATAGTCGAAGACCGGAATCGGGTTGGAGGTGCCGTAGACGGTGACGGTTTCTTCGCGGCGTTCCTCATCCTCCGGCAGGTCCGGGCTTTGGGCGAGGGCAGGGGCGGACAGGATGAGCGCGCTGCCCATCAGCAGGCCGGCCCTGAGTGTGCGGTGGCGGTTGAATGACATGATTTCCCCTCATGATTTACTTGAGAATGATTTGCAGTCGCCTCATTGCATAGGCGTTCCGCTATTGCAAACGATTCTCACTATCATTATCAGGAGCGTCATCGAGGGCCCGGTCAGGGCAGATCAAGAGGGATAGATCATGAGATATTCGGCTTCATTCAGCGTGCTCGCCTGCGCGGCGTTTCTGCTGACGTCCTGCGCGGCGGGCGGCGCGGTTTCGGGCCAGGCCGCTTCCGCTCAGGTGGCGTCTACGGGCCAGGAGGCCGCCAGTTTCGAGCGCGACCGCCAGTCCATTCTGGCGATGGCAGGCGACTACAAGGTCACATTCGACTTCATCGAGACGGTGCCCTTCGTGGAAGGCTATGAGCTGAAGGACCGCAAACTCTCCGGCGGCAATGAGATCGTCCGCGTGGTCGAGGACACCGGGGACTTCATCAGCCTGCAGCATATCCTCGTCGTCGGGCCGGAAGACGATCCGATTGTCGTGAAGCACTGGCGTCAGGACTGGCGCTATGAGCCGCAGCGTGTGCTGGTCTTCATTGGCGGCAACGCCTGGGAATGGCGCGATGTGCCAGCCGTTGAGCGGGCCGGGGCCTGGTCGCAGACCGTGTATCAGGTGGATGACGCGCCCCGTTATGGCGCGGTGGGCGAGTGGACCTATGAGGACGGGATCGCAGAGTGGACGCCGCCCGCCGAGTGGCGCCCGCTGCCGCGCCGCGACATGACCACGCGCGACGACTATCACGCGGTCGATGCTGTTAACCGGCACACGCTGACCCCCGACGGCTGGGTGCATGAGCAGACCAATTCCAAGCTGATTCTGACCGGTGAGCCCCAGGCGCTCGTCCGCGAGATCGGTGTGAACACCTATCGCCGCAATTCCGGTTTCGATGTCGCTGTGGGCGACGCCTACTGGGCGGCCACGGAGAACTATTGGGCCGGGGTGCGCGATGAGTGGGGGAAGATCGAGGCGGAGTATCCGCGCTTTGCGATCACCATCAAGGGTGAGACCGAAGATCTCTATAATCCGCTGCTCAGCCTTGCCGGTGAGGTTCAGGCAGGCGAGCGCGATACCGCCTCTGCAGTGGCAGAAGCGCGGACCGTTATCCGCAGTTTCGTGACGCCCGATGTCGGCGCGCTGGTGGGCCGTCTTCGCCCGACGACAACGCCGGCCGGTGGAGGTGAGGGATGATCAGATCGCTTCTATCCGGGGCTGCGGCACTTCTGGCCGTGGCCCCGGCCTTCGCCCATGCGGGGTTCCTTGTCCCGGTCACTGAAGGCACGGACGCGGACGGAAAGGTGCTGCTGCATGCGACATTCAGCGATGCGTTCCCGCAGATGGAAATCGGCCTGACCTCCGAGGCGTGGGTGATCGTCACCCCCGAGGGTGAGCGCAAGGATTTCGACCGGATGGCGGAGCGTCCTGACCGGACGCTTTTGCAGGCGACGCTGGAAGAGGAGGGCGTCTACCGCCTCTCATCGGGTGAACGTCTCGGCCGCAAGGGGGAGGTCGCCAGGATTGAGGGCGAGTATTTCCTGCTTGGCCGCGACGGGCTGACCAAGGAGAGCCTGCCCGACGGGGCTGAGGTGCTGACGTCCCAGACGGCGACGGTGTCCGACATCTATCTGGCGCGCGGCGATGGCCCGGCCGCCCCGGTGGAAAACGAGATTGGCCGGCTGGTCATACATCCTGCGGACAACCCGGCGGGCCTTCGCGTTGGCGAGAGATTCGCCGCTGACATCCTCTTCGATTCAGAACCGCTGGCCGGGTATGACATCACCCTTTTCACGCCCGCATCAGGCCGGGAAGAGGGGGAGGCCGATACGAGCCTCACCAGCGATAAAAGCGGCGAGGTCGCGTTTACGCCCGATCAGCCGGGCGACTATCTGCTCATGGTGCGGCACATCGCGCCTGCCCCAGAGGGGGCGGGGACGGACGTGCGAAGCTATACCACGACGCTGACGCTGCAGGTTCCGGGCGCCCGCTAGGCCGCCGCGCTTGAAGGCCCGGGACGCGGGGACGCCTTGATAGGCAGGGTGCGTCCTGCGCCCGCTCGGGCCGAAAAGGGTGCTGGGAAATGAAAGTGAAATGGATGCTGCTTTTCCCCACACCACACCTTGCAAATGAGAATAACTCGCATTAACAGGCGCGGCTTCAGTGTATATGGATTGGGGAGTAATTCCGGTGAAGAAATTTCTGATGAGCGGCATTTGCCTGGCTGCCGTCGCGCAGGGCGCCTTTGCGCAAGAGGGAGCTGGCGAGCCAAGCGATAAGGAGCTTCGCGAGGAGGTCATTGTCGTGACTGCCACGGGGTTTTCGACCGCGACGTCCACAACCAAGACGGACTCACCCATCATCGAGTCGCCCCAGAGCATTTCGATCATCAGCCGTGAGGAGCTTGACCTGCGCGGCGCCATGACGATCGCCGACGCCCTTTCCTATTCGGCTGGCGTGCAGCCTGAACCGTCCGGCATCGACAGCCGGACCGACGAAATCTCCATTCGCGGTTTTGGCGCCGGTGGATTCTCATCCAACAACAATTTCGTCGATGGGCTGCGCCTGCCGACGGGCGGGCAGTGGACCCGGTTCGGCTTCGATCCCTATGGGCTGCAGCAGATTGAAGTGCTGAAGGGCCCGTCCGGTGTGCTCTATGGTCAGTCCGCTCCCGGCGGCATTGTCAACATCGTCTCGAAACGCCCGACCGAGACCCGGCAGTTCAATGCGCTGGCCCAGGCGACCGGCTATACCGATCTTGAGAACTGGACCTATCAGCTCGGCGCCGATGCGAGCGGCCCGCTGAATGAGAGCAAGACGATGCTGGGCCGGGTGGTCGGTCTTGCGCGCCATGGCGACACGGCGATCAACGACATCGAGAACAGCCGGTATTATATCTCTCCCAGCTTCACCTGGCAGCCCACCAGCGACACGAGCTGGACGCTGCTTGGCCAGTATCAGCGCGACGAGGGCGGGGCGACCTTCCAGTTCCTGCCGCTTGCCGGTTCGCTTGAGCCAAGCAATGGCGGCTATATCGACAATGACGCGAATATTGGCGAGCCGGGCTGGAACGATTTCGACCGCGACCAGCTCCTCGTCGGCTCCTTCTTCGAGCATGATTTCAGCCCGAATCTCACCTATCGCAACAATGCCCGCTACACGACGGTCGATACGCTATATCGCGTGACGGTACTGTCAGGCGGTACGGTCACCGACTGTTCGCGGTTTGAAAACGCGGCGCTCTATCCGAACCCGGCCGACGCCGCCAACTGCATTCCCGGCCAGACCGTCGGACGCCGTGCCGTGCAGGGGGATGGCGAAAGCGAAGGCTTCGCCATGGACAACCAGCTGCAATACACGCTCCAGACCGGAGCCGTGGAGCATACGCTGCTCGCCGGGCTCGACTATTTCCACACCGAATGGGAGCACAAGCGCGACCTCGTCACGCTGATGGGCGCGCGCAATGTGGAAGTCGACCCGCTTTACAACATCTTCGATCCTGAATCGCGCGGAACGGATGGGTATTTCGAGAACCTGAACCCGCAGATCTATGGCGAGGCGGTCAGCGAGCAGACGGGTCTATACCTTCAGGATCAGATCAGTGTCGGCAACTGGCGTTTCACCATTGGCGGCCGCCAGGACTGGGCGGATGATGAAAGCACCGATACCACCAACCCTGCGGCCGAGACCTCCTTCGACACCGGTGCCGAGGAATTCACCTGGCGGACTGGCGCCGTCTATCTGTTCGACAATGGCCTCGCACCCTATGTCAGCTATTCGCAATCCTTCCTTCCGCAGGTCACCGATCCCTCCTCGACACTGGACGGGGCGCTGTTCGAGCCGACCACGGGCGAGCAGTACGAAGCTGGCCTGCGCTATCAAGGCGGCCGCGCCATCTACCTGACGCTTGGCTATTTCGACATCACGCAGGAAAACGTGCCCACCTCGGACCCCAATGGCGTGCTCTGCGGCCGGCGTGTCTGCCAGGTGCAGGCAGGCGAAGCGACCGTGCGAGGTTTCGAGTTTGAAGGTCGCGCCTCGCTCGACACCGGAACGACCCTGATCGCCTCGGCCTCGACGCTGGATACAGAGGTCTCCGACCCGACTGCCAGCCTGGACGGCAAGGAACTGGCCGCCGTGCCGGATGCGCTTGCCTCCTTCTTCGTCGACCAGCGCATCGAGTCAGGCCCGCTCAGCGGCGCCGCGTTTGGCGGGGGCGTGCGCTATACCGGAGAGAGCTTCGGGGATTCCGGCAATGCGATCGAGATCCCTGATTATACGCTCTTCGACCTCTTCCTTCGCTACGACCTTGGTGAACTCGCTTCTTCCATGGATGGCGTGCTGCTGTCGGTGAATGCCCGCAACATCGAGGACAAGCGCTATGTCTCGACCTGCACCTCGGAGGCGTCCTGTTTCTACGGGCAGGGCCGGGTCGTCACCGCGCGTGTCGCATACAAGTGGTAGGCCCGGCATGAAGGCCCTCGTTTTCATTGCGACATTGTTTGCCCTTTCCGGCGCAGCCTCCGCGGCGCCGGAAGGGTCAGCCCGCCCGTTCACCATGGAGCGGACGGCGACGTGGACAATGGAGAGCGCCCAAGGCACGACCTACCGTCTCTATGTGCACACGCCTGAGGCCCCGCCGCCTGAAGCGGGGTATCCGGTCCTCTACCTTCTGGACGGGGATGACACGTTTGCGATTGCCGCAGCCACATCGGAGCGGTTCACCAAATATGCAGCCGATCACGGTTTCGAGGCCGGCCTTATCGTGGCGATTGGCTATGAAGGGGCGACACGGCGGTTTTTTGACTACACGCCGGCCTCGCCGCTCACCGAGGACCGGGCCGGACGCCCGCTCGGTGGGGCGAATGCCTTTCGAAAGACGCTGATCGAGGAGATACGGCCGCAAATTGAAGCCGCCTATGAGATCGACCAATCGAGGCAGGCGATCTTCGGCCATTCCTTTGGCGGGCTCTTCATTCTCGACACGCTACTGGAGGACCCGTTCCTCTTCGAGACTTGGGTCATGGCAAGCCCATCCATCTGGTTCGGCGGTCGCGCCGTCCTGGAGAATGAAGATGGCCTGGCTGCCCGGCTGGATAGCCAGCGGCCAAGACGGGTCGTCATCACGGCTGGCGAACTGGAAACCAGGGTCCCACCGGCTCTCAGCGGCCAGCCGGAAGCGCCCCTGAGCCTGCGCGGTGAAGTGGAGGCTCTTGCGGCGCGGTGGTCGGACATGGACGGATTGTCCGTGGACGCGCGTATCCTCAGGCAGGAATCGCATGGGGCGACGATGTTGTCCGGCGTCGGGCTGGCAGTCATGTATGCCTTTGCAGGAGGCCCGTTATGACAATTGCGCTCCTGACGCTTGCGAGCGGTCTTGCCCTTGCGGCGTCGCTGGCTTTCTATCTTGGCGCACCGAGCCAGCGCATTCTGGACAAGCGTCTGGCGCTTGGTCCATGCCTCGGCGCTGGCTTTGGCCTCGCTGCCCTGTCTCTCATCCTGTTTCTTCAGGTCAGCGGACCTGCGGCCTCGGTCTTCATCGTGATGACGCTCATTATGGCGGCATGGTCCGGTCTGCCTTTCCTGATGGCGGTGCTGCGTCCCGGCCAAAGGAGGCGGACATGAGCGACCGGCCTTTCCGCTATTCAAGCCGCAACTGGTTCGGCAAGGCCTCGGCCGGGCTGATCCTCGGTTTCGTGATCGCCATCGCGCTCAGCGGCGTCTGGGCCTGGGCCGGTCCCGGTGGTCTCATGGCCTCGTCGATCAAGACGCAGCTCAACATGTGGATGGTGCCCCCGATCTGGGCGCTCATTCTGAGCCTGTGTTTCTTCTTCCGCTCCGGGGTGAGGGCGTGGGCATGGCTCGGCCTTGCCGCGGTGATCTGCGCCGGCGCGCTGTATGTAGCCAAATTCCTGGTGGGAGGTCTGACATGATCCGAGCCGATGTCGTGAAAATGTACAAGGATGTGCACACCTGGGTCGGCATCCTTTCGGGTCTGGCCCTGTTCATTGCCTTCTATGCTGGCGCAATCACCATGTTCGAAGGGCCACTGAAACAGTGGGCCTCGCCGCCGTCAGACCTCCCAGCGCCGGTCCCGCTCGAGCGTAGCGCCGAGCTCGTCGAGAAAACCATCGCCGCTCATCCCGAAGCGGCTGGAGGCTACACGCTTCATATCGAGACCGACGCAGCAAATCCGGCGCGGATGAGCTGGCTCGTCTGGCCGGAAGGGCGCTCACGCGGGGCGCCGAATGAGACCTGGTTCTCCGCGCTGGACGCGAATGGTGAGCTTGTGGTGGCGCAGGATGGCTCGACCCCGGTGGCGCAGTTCATTGACGTGCTGCACCAGCAGGTCGGCCTGCCGCTCGATCATGAGCTGGCCATGCTGATCATGGGGGCCGTCAGTCTTCTTTATTTCGTGGCGTTGGTCTCGGGTGTCATTGTCTTTCTGCCGGGCGTGGCGAAGGATCTCTTTGCCCTGCGTATCGGGCGCAATCTCAAACGGATGTGGCTGGACGTGCACAATGTGCTCGGCGTCTTCAGCCTGCCCTTCCACATCATCATGGCGCTGACGGCGCTGGTCTTCGCCTTCCACGACCAGATCTATGATCTTCAGAACGAGATTACCTATGACGGGCAGATCGCGCAGATGTTCGAGGCGGGTGAACCGGTCCATCATGTCGACATCGATCCGGCCCGCGACTTCCTTGAGCTGCCGGACCTGCTGGCCCGCCTGGACGCACAGGTGCCGCAATTCAGCATCCAACAGATTCAATATATGGTCCGGCCCGGTAATGAGGCTGAAGTCATGGCTCGCGGGATTGATGACCGCTATGGTCACCGTGGCCCCGACTTCGGCATGGCGGCGATCAATCCCTATACCGGCGATATCATGTCCCGGACCTATCTGCCGGGGCAGCAGCCGGCGTCAAGCGCGGTCCTGACGAGCTTTTTTGCGCTGCACTTTGGCAATTTCGGGGGAGTGCCGGTGCGCTGGGGGTATTTCTTCCTCGGGCTCGCTGGCGCCTTCCTCTTCTATTCGGGCAATCTTCTCTGGATCGAGAGCCGCCGCAAGAAGGCGCGCAAGTCCAGCCCTGACCCCGTGCAGCCCCTCAAGACAAAGGTGCTGGGGGCTCTCACGGTGGGCATTTCGCTCGGCTGTATCGCTGGCATCTCGCTGACGCTGTCGGCGGCCAAATTCCTGCCCGGACGGGTCCAGGATCTCGAACTCTGGCACAGCCTTATCTATTATGGTGTGTTCATCGCCGCAATCGGCTGGGCCTTCCTGCGCGGGACCGCTCGCAGCGCGGTGGAGCTGCAATGGGCCGCGGCGGTTGCGACGCTCAGCATCCCCCTTGTCAGCGTGCTGTCAGTCCTCGTGCCGGGCCTTGGCTGGACACATCCCGGCCAGTCCTGGCTGGTTGAGATCACGGCGGTGGCCGGTGCGGGCCTCCTGTTCTTCACCGCCCATCGCACGCGCCGGCGCATCCGGCAGGCGCCTGAAGACAGTATCTGGTGGGCTGGACCTGCGAGATCGTCAGCTGTGACCGAGAGCGCGCATCATGTCGCTGCTGAATAGGGCGCGCGGGGGGCTTCCCTCTGCGACTAGCCGCCCGCCAGCCTGATCCGGCGTCCGGCGCTCAGATGGTTCGCGGCGTTGACGATGGCGTCGGTGTCGATCTGGTAGTGTTTGTGCAGGTCCGGGATGGTGCCGGTCTGGCCGAAGTGTTCGACGCCCAGGGGCGCCGTCATGTGGCCGGCGACGGAGCCGATCCAGGCGAGGGTGGCGGGATGGCCGTCCGTGACGGTGATGAGGGTCGCGTCGCGCGGGACCTTTGCCATCAGCCGTTCGATCTGGCTTTGGGCGCTGCTGTGGCCCTTTGCGCGGGCGCGGCGGGCAGCGGTCCAGCCTGAATTGAGGCGGTCCGCAGACGTCACGGCGAGAACGCCAATGTCGCGGCGGTCATTGCCGATGCGGCCTGCCGCTTCGATGGCTTCCGGGGCGATGACGCCCTGATAGGCGATCACGACCTCGCAATTGGGGCCCGGTTCACGCAGCCAGTAGGCGCCGTCGACGACGCCGCGGCGGAACTCTTCGTCATCGCGGTTGCGGGGGCCGAGCTGTTCGATGGGGCGGGTGGAGAGGCGGAGATAGACCGAGCCGCCGGTCTCATCCCGCAGCCATGTGCGCTCGTCCGGGTCATTCTCGCCGGAGCGCTGAAGATAGTCGAAGCTCCAGTCCATGATGATGGAAAGCTCATCGAGGAAGGCCGGTTCAAAGCTGACGAGGCCGTCCTGGCTCATGCCGATAAGCTGGGTCCCGACAGACTGGTGGGCGCCGCCTTCGGGGGCGAGCGTGATGCCGGACGGGGTGCCGGCCACGATGAAGCGGGCATCCTGATAGCAGGCATAGTTTAGGGCATCGAGGCCGCGCGCGATGAACGGATCGTACAGTGTGCCGATGGGGATGAGCCGCGTGCCGAAATGGCTGTGGGCCAGGCCGCATTGGCCAAGGTGAAGGAAGAGGTTCATCTCCGCGATGCCGAGCTCGAAATGCTGCCCTTCGGGGGAGAATTCCCACTTCTGGGCGGACGGGATGGACTGTTCCTTGAAGGTGTCCGAGACCTCACGCCGGGCAAAGAGCGAGCGGCGATTGACCCAGCCGGTGAGGTTGGTCGAGGAGGTCACGTCCGGCGACATGGTGACGATATGGTCGGCGAGGTCGGAGTCGCCGCGGGCTAGCGCATCGAGGATCTTGCCGAAACCGGCCTGGGTGGCCAGTTCGCGGTCATCGAGCCAGACAGGGCCGGGGGATTTCACGGCGGGGGCGGTATAGCGGCGCGTGCCCTTGGCGAAGAAAGGGACGGTGTCGAGGAAACTCTGGAGGCCGTCCTTGTCCTCGACGGTGGCGAACTTGTCCCACTCCTCGCCTTCCGGAACGCCCATGCGCTTCTGGAAGTCGGCGAACTGGGGATTGTTCATGAAGCCGCCATGATTGTCCTTGTGCCCGGCGAGCGGGGTCTGCCAGCCCTTGATCGTGTAGGCGAGGAAGACGGTCGGCTTGTCGTCGTCGATCTTGTCGAAAGCCTCGGTGAGCGTTGCGAGGCACTGGCCGCCGAGATTGTTCATCAGGGCGTCGAGTTCTTCGTCGCTGCGCTTGTCGAGGAGGGCGGAAACGTCGCCCTGATCGCCGATGTCGTTCATCAGGCGTTTGCGCCAGGCCGCGCCGCCTTTGTAGGTGAGGGCGGAGTAGTCCATGTTCGGGCAGTTCTGGATCCACTCCTTCAGGGCTTCGCCGCCCGGTTCCTTGAAGGCTTCGCGCTGGAGCTTGCCGTGGCGAAGGACCACGGTGCGCCAGCCGAATGCCTTGAAGATGGCGTCGATCTTTTCCCATAGGCCCTCATGGACGACGCCATCGAGGCTCTGGCGGTTGTAATCGATGATCCACCAGGTGTTGCGGAGGTCGTGCTTCCAGCCTTCCTGCAGGCACTCATACACATTGCCTTCGTCGAGTTCGGCGTCACCAACGAGCGCGACCTGACGGCCCAGTGGCGTGTCGCCCAGCCAGCCCTTGGCGGCGACATAGTCCTGAACGATCGAGTTGAAGGCGGTGGCCGCGACCCCGAGACCGACAGAGCCGGTGGAGAAGTCGACATCGTCTGTGTCCTTGGTGCGGCTGGGATAGGACTGCGCGCCGCCATAGCCGCGGAAATTTTCGAGCTTCTCGCGCGTCTGGTTGCCCATCAGGTATTGCATCGCGTGGAAAACCGGCGAAGCGTGCGGCTTCACAGCGACGCGGTCTTCCGGCTTCAGCGTGTTGAAATAGAGCGCCGTCATGATCGGCACCATGGAGGCGCAGGACGCCTGGTGCCCGCCGACCTTGATCGCGCCGTCTTCCTTCTTGCGGATATTGTTGGCGTTGTGGACCGTCCAGGCCGACAGCCAGAGAAGGCGCTGTTCGATGGTTTTGAGATGATCGAGATCGGCGGTCATGGCTGGCCCTTGCATTTGCAACAGTCTTGTGTGTGCGGGTGTGGCATGAAGTGGCGCGCCAAGTCCATCCGGCGAGCCGTGTCGGCAGCAGGCTGGGGATAGCGAAACCCGGGCAATTGCAGCCGAGCCTGCCCCTTCGAGGGCTTGTGACTTGATAGGCGCAGAGACGTCGGCTTTAGCTGGCGCGTGTAGAGACAAACATTGCCGGGGAGGCACGTATGAAAGTTTGGGTTGTGGCTGCAGCAGGGCTTGGCGCTGTCTGGATGGGGGGTGCAAGTGAGGCGCAATCCTTCCTGACTATCGAGGCAGACCCGGCCATTCCGACACTGGAAGAGGTCGCGGGGCATGTGCCAGGCGAAGAGATATCAACGCCGGTCGAGGCCATCGACTATATGGAAGCGCTGGCGGAAGCTGCACCCGACCGGATGAAGCTCACCGAATATGCCGAAAGCTGGGAAGGGCGCCCGCTCGTCTATGGCGTGATCTCCTCTGCGGAAAACATGGCGCGGCTCGATAAGATCAAGGCAGATATCGCCCGGCTCGCCTCGGCTGAGGACCTCTCTTCGGGCGAGCGCGATACGCTCATCGATGAGACGCCCGCTGTGGTGTGGCTGTCCTATGGCGTCCACGGCAACGAGATTTCGAGCACGGATGCGGCGCTGACGCTCGCCTATCACCTGCTGGCTGCGGAGAATGATCAGACGGTCGATACCATCCTGGACAAGACGATTGTCGTGATCGATCCAATGCAGAACCCGGACGGGCGGGCGCGCTTCGTCAACAGTTTCGAGGCGGCACGCGGGATCGAGCCCCTTGCCGACCGATATACGGCCGAGCATGACGAGCCGTGGCCGGGCGGGCGGTTTAACCACTATCTCTTCGACATGAACCGCGACTGGTTCACGCTGTCCCAGCCGGAAACGCGCGGCCGCGTGGCCAGCATGCTGGAATGGCATCCCGTCGTCGTGGTCGATGCCCACGAAATGGGCGGGGACGAGACCTATTTCTTCGCACCGTCGGCCGACCCGTTCAATCCGAACATCACCGAGCTCCAGAAGGAGAAACAGGTGCTGATCGGCCGCAATCATGCCCGCTGGTTCGATGAGCGCGGCTATGACTATTTTACCCGTGAGGTCTTCGACGCCTTCTATCCCGGCTATGGCGACATGTGGCCGACGCTCGGCGGGGCGATTGCCATGACCTATGAGCAGGGCTCTGCGCGAGGGCTGGCCTATGAGCGGTCGACCGGCGATGTCCTGACTTATGAACAGGGGGTGGAGCAGCATTTCATCGCGACGCTGTCGACGGCGGAAGTGGTGGCGAATAACAAGGATTTGTTCCTGTCGGACTTTGCGACCTACCGGCGTGAGGCGGTGGCAGATGCGCGCGGGGCGAGCGACCGGTATTTCGTCTTCGACCTGTCGGACCGCCGCTGGCAGGCCGAAACCCTTGGCCGCAAGCTCGCCGCGCAGGACATCGTGGTGCAGCGCCTTGCGCCCGGCGCGCAGGTGTGCGGCGTGCGCTATGAGGACGGCGCTCTGGTCATCGACCGGGCCCAGCCTGCCGGCAAGCGGATCACGACGCTCTTGAGCGAGGAGACCAGCCTGCCGGAGGATTTTGTCGAGGAGCAGGAGTCGCGCCGCGACCGGGGCCTCAATCATGAGCTTTACGATGTGACAGCATGGTCCATGCCGCTGATGGAGGGCGTCACGAGCCGCACTTGCGGCCAGGTGAACCTGTCCGATGCCAGCCGGGTGAGCGCCGATGACCCGGTCCGCGCGATAACGGCGTCCGGCGCAGCCTATGGCTATGTGGTGCCGTGGAGCGATGCGGGGCAGGCCAGGCTTGTTCTGGCGGCGCTGGAGGCGGGTCTCTCCGGCAAGGCCACGGTAGAGGAATTCACGGTGCAGGGGCGCGAATATCCACGCGGCTCGGTCGTCTTCCCGCTCAGCGCCAATGATGGCGATATGGCGACCACGCTGAATACGCTCGCGACCGAGATCGGCGCGGAGTATGTGGCGTTGCAGTCGAGCTGGGTCGAAGAGGGCCCCAACTATGGCAGCGACAAATTCGTGGCGCTCAGCTTTCCGAAGGTCGCCATGGCCTGGGGCGAGGGCACGAGCGCCACGGACGCGGGTGCGGCGCGCTATGTGCTGGAGCGTGAGCTCGGCATTCCGGTGGCGCCAATCCGTGTCGGCACGTTGAGCCAGGCTGATCTTGGGCGCTACGACGTGTTGATCCTGCCGGATGCCGGCTGGGGATTTGAGGGCGAGTTCGGCGCGGGCGGCATGTCGGCCGTGTCGGCTTTCGTGCGCAATGGCGGTGTGCTGGTCGGCTTCGAAGGGGCCGTCGGGGCGCTGACAGGCGAAGATGGCCTTCTGTCTGCGCGGCGCGAAACCGCCTATTTGGAAGAAGAGAAAAAGCCGAGAAATGGCGAGGATACGGGACCTGCGGACGGGACGGTCATCGCGGATGAAGATGCCTATGAGACGATGACCGCTGACCCGGAAGCGAGCCCTGACGGCGTGCCGGGTGTCCTTGCCAATGTCGTCGCCGATACCGATCACTGGCTGTCTTCCGGCTATGAGGAGGCTGTGGCGCTCTATCAGGGCTCGACCATCTACGGCCCGCTCAATGAGGCCGATGGCACCAACGTCTTCCACTATGCAGCGGCAGACGATCTGGTGGCGAGCGGCTATCTGTGGGAAGAGAACCGGGCGCAGCTGGCCTACAAGCCTTACCTCATGGCCCAGGAGCAGGGGGCCGGGACGGTGATCGCCTTCACGCAGAGCCCTGTCACGCGGGCCTATCTGGACGGGCTTAACCTTCTTCTGGTGAATGCGGTCCTCTTCGGGCCGGCGCATACACGCTAAGACGTGGAACCGCGCTTGCGACTTGCCCGTTTCCTTATGTGAACAGCAATTACAAAGGAGACCCGCGATGAGCGAGCGCGACCATCAGAGAGTTGAAGAAGTTGAACGTCAGCGCGGCTATGGCGAGGGCTTCAAGAAAGGCGAAGATGTCGAGGACCAGTCTACGGACGGTGCAGGCTATAAGGACGGATCGCCCGTTGCCGATCAGCAGGCACATGAAGCCGACCTCGTTGTCGACATGGACGATGAGCGCCTGCCGAACGTGCCGAATGATGACCATGATGATGATTCAAGCGCCACCATAGACGGTCATTCCAAGATGAAGAAGAAGCCCGACGGGCACCTTCTGGAAGACGCCTATTCAGTGGTCGATCCGGATGTGGAAGACCCCAAGCGCTAGAGATTGAATGAGAAAGCCCGGCCAGAGCGCCGGGCTTTTTTCATGCCGGACAGTTTGGGGCTTGGACAGGGCCGTCAGGCTGTTAACACTGATCACCTTCTCCGCGTGTGTGCGGAAGATATCCAAGGAGCCCCCACCATGAAATTGAGACACCTTCTCGCCGCGACATCCGCAGCGGCATTGATTGCAGGCGGCATGGCCCATGCCCAGGACCAGACCGCCCCTGCCGACAAGAGCGTGGAAGAGGCGGGCTCTGAGGCGCCGGCCGCCGCAGAGACGGCCGAGACCCAGACATGGGACGCCTATATGGCAAACTTCCTCGAGACCTATTTCGAGATGAACCCGACCTTTGCCATTTCGCAGGGCAAGCATGAGTTCGACGGCCAGCTGCCGGATTGGAGCGAGGCGGGCCTGCAGGCGCAGATCGACATGCGCAAGCAGATGATCGCAGATGCCGAGGCGATCGATCCGGCCAGTCTGAGCGAGGCCGATGCCTTCGAGCGCCAGTATCTGATCAACACGATGGAAGGCGAGCTGTTCTGGCTGGAAGAGGCCGACTTGCCGCACCTTAACCCGGATTTCTATCTGGGGCCCCTCAGCCCGAGCGTCTATGTCGCCCGGCCCTATGCGGATGCCGAAACGCGCATGCGCGCCTTTATCGACTATGCCCGTAATGTTCCGGCCGCGACCGAGCATGTGAAGGCCAATCTTCAGGTGCCGATGCCGGCTACCTTCGTGAAACTTGGCACGTCAGGCTTTAATGGCTTTGCCGACTTCTATGAGAATGGCGCGCGCGAAGCATTCGCAGAAGTCGATGACGCCGAACTGCAGGCCGAATATGACGAGGTCGTCGCCGAGGCGGCGGCTGCGATGCGGTCGGTGGCCGACTATATCGAGAGCGAGCCTGCAACCGAGCGCGGCTATGAGCTGGGCGCGGAAAAGTTCTCCGACATGGTGCGCCTGACCGAAGGCGTCGATATTCCGCTTGAGGAGCTCCGCGCTGTTGGCGAGGCGGACCTTGCTTCCAATCAGCAGGCGCTGGCCGATGCCTGCGAGACCTTCGCGCCGGGCATGAGCATGGCCGACTGTATGGGCAAGATGGCGGCCAACAAGCCGGAAGAGGGCCCGGTCCAGGAAGCGCGCGAGCAGCTGCCCGGCCTGAAGGCCTTTCTGCTGGAAAAAGACATTGTCAGCATTCCCGGGACCGAAGAGGCGCTGGTCAAGGAAAGCCCGCCCTATCGCCGTCAGAACTCGGCCTATATCTCCATTCCGGGGCCTTATGAAGAAGGCCTGCCATCGGTCTATTACATCTCACCGCCGGACCCGAGCTGGGACGAAGCGACCCGCGCGGCCTATATTCCGGGCAAGATGGACCTTCTCGGCACGTCGGTTCACGAAGTCTGGCCCGGCCACTTCCTGAACTTCCTGCATGCCAACCGGTCCGATTCCGTCTTCGGCCAGATGTTTGTGGGCTATGCCTTCGCAGAAGGCTGGGCGCACTATACCGAGGAAATGATGCTGGATGCCGGCCTTCATGATGGCGATGCTGAAACCAAGGTCGGTCAGCTGGCAAATGCGCTCCTGCGCAATTGCCGTTACCTCTCGGCCATCGGTCTCCATACCGGCGAAATGACGGTGGATGAGAGCTTCGAGTTCTTCCAGGACGAGTGCTATATCGATCCGGGCAATGCGACCCAGCAGGCCGCGCGCGGAACGTATGACCCGGCCTATCTGAACTATACGCTGGGCAAGCTGATGATCCGCAAGCTGCGCAATGACTGGGTGGCGGCGAACTACCCGGATGCGACCGGCACAGAGGGCTGGAAGGAATTCCACGACGAATTCCTGTCCTATGGCGGCCCGCAGATCCCTCAGGTCCGTCAGGCCATGATGGGTGAAGATGAGGCCCATGCGGTCTTTGGCGAATAAGGCTGGCATCAGGCCAAATGATCAGAGGCCGCCTCCGGGCGGCCTCTTTTTTTGGGCGAAGGAGCGGGGGCTCGAGCGAAGGCCAATTTCGCGCGGGGGTGAAAAAGTAATGAAATCATAACGTCAGCGCGGAAATATCTCTCGTGTTACGAGGAGAAGCGATCATGACCGCAACCCCAGACTGCAACCGGTGCAGGGATAGCGCGCCACTGGACGTCGATATCACCATGGCCTTCCAGCCCATCGTCGATACGGGCAGTGGGCAGGCGCGGGCCTATGAAGCGCTGGTCAGGGGGGTGAATGGGGAAGGCGCAGGCGCGGTTCTTTCCCGGGTAGACGATAACACCCGCTATTCCTTCGACCAGCTCTGCCGCACTACGGCGATCCGCGCCGCGTCCGCGCTCGGCTTGAGCGAGGCCGATCATTCGCCGCTCCTGTCCATCAACTTCCTGCCGAACGCGGTATATGAACCGCGTGCCTGCATCCGCCAGACGCTGAACGCGGCGATGGCGACAGGATTTCCGGTCGAGCGGATCATGTTCGAGTTCACCGAGAATGAGCGGATGGATACCGACCACCTTCTGAATATCCTGCGCACCTATCGCTCCATGGGCTTTGCGACGGCGATTGACGATTTCGGCGCCGGTTATGCAGGGATGAATTTGCTGGCGGCCTTTCAGCCCGACTTCATCAAGCTCGACATGGACCTCATCCGTGGCATCGAGGCGAACGAGCAGAAGAAGATCATTGTGGAGGGAATCCTGAAGATTGCCCGCAAGCTGGACGTCACGCCGATCTGCGAGGGCGTCGAGACGGCTGAAGAGTATGAGACTCTGAGCGAAATGGGCGTCGAGCTGATGCAGGGCTATTATTTCGCGCGGCCGGAGATCGACGCGCTGCCGGTGGGCGGCTGGGCCCAAGGTGAGTTGAAGAGGGCCGGTGCGCGGTAGGCGGGAAGCTTATTGCGCGGAGAGTCCACCATTTGACGTCGCGGTTTGGCGAGATGTCTGGAGATGGGCTCCCATACCGCTTCGCGGTCAGGAGTGAGGCCTGATTTCTGCGACCCTCCATAAAGAAAAAAGCCCGGCCGTTTCAGCCGGGCTTTTCGTTTGTCTGGTAGTGAGCGGCCCTAGAGGGCTTTGACGATGTTCTCCACCATCTTCTTGGCGTCGGACAGCAGCATCATTGTGTTGTCCTTGAAGAAGAGCTCGTTCTGGATGCCGGCATAGCCAGAGCCCATGGAGCGCTTGATGAAGAGCACCGTGCCAGCATCCTCAACATTGAGGACAGGCATCCCGTAGATTGGCGAGGACTGGTCGGTCTTCGCCGCCGGATTGGTCACATCGTTCGCACCAATCACGAAGGCAACGTCAGAGGTGTTGAACTCGGAATTGATGTCTTCCAGCTCGAACACTTCGTCATACGGCACCTGCGCTTCGGCGAGCAGGACGTTCATATGGCCTGGCATACGGCCAGCGACCGGGTGGATGGCGTATTTCACTTCGACGCCTTCTTCCTTCAGAAGCTCTGCCATTTCCTTCAGCGCGTGCTGCGCCTGGGCGACCGCCATGCCGTAGCCCGGCACGATGATGACCTTGGAGGCATTCTTCATGATGAAAGCGGCATCGTCAGCTGAGCCCTGCTTGAACGGGCGGTCGACCTGCGCGGCCGGATCGGCGCCGCCACTGTCGTCCGCGCCGAAGCCGCCGAGGATCACCGAGATGAAGCTGCGGTTCATGCCCTTACACATGATGTAGGACAGGATGGCACCCGAGGAGCCGACAAGCGCGCCGGTGATGATCAGGGCGAAATTGCCGAGCGTGAAGCCGAGCGCGGCCGCGGCCCAACCCGAATACGAGTTCAGCATCGAGACGACGACCGGCATGTCCGCGCCGCCAATCGGGATGATCAGCGTGACACCCAGGACGAAGGCAAGGACGGTGAGCGTCCAGAATGCCCAGGTGGCAGCGCCGCTGGACATGATCAGCACGACCACGAGGGCCACGATGGCGGCGGCGAGCGCAATGTTCAGCAAATGCCTCGCCGGCAGGATGATCGGGGAGCCCGACATATTGCCGTTGAGCTTGGCAAAGGCGATCACCGAGCCGGTAAAGGTCAGCGCGCCGATGGCGGAGCCAACCGAAAGCTCGATCAGCGAGACCAGATGGATATCGCCGACAACCCCGATGCCGAAGCCGAGCGGGGCGTAGAGGGCGGCGGCTGCGACCAGCACGGCAGCCATACCAACCAGTGAGTGGAAGGCGGCCACAAGCTGCGGCATCGCGGTCATGGCGATGCGGCGCGCGGTGATTGCACCGATCACCCCGCCGACGGCCACGGCCGCTATAAGGATGCCCCATGTGGTGACATCAAGGCTTTCCCAGAGCAGGGCAAGTGTGGTGGCGACGGCAATTGCCATGCCGATAATGCCGTTGCGGTTACCGAGACGCGCCGTTGCCGGGCTGGACAGCCCGCGCAGCGCGAGGATGAAAAGCATGCCCGCGACAAGATAGAGAAGCGGGGCCCATGTGTTGGTGAACTGTTCCAAGGTCTACTCCCCCTTCTTCTTGTACATGGCCAGCATGCGCTGGGTGACGAGGAAGCCACCGAAAATGTTCACGCTGGCGAGCGCGACGGCGACACCGCCGAGGATCTTGGCGGTCCAGCCGCCATTGATCGCGCCCGAGGAGGCCGCCGCGACGATGGCACCGACCACGATCACAGAGGAGATCGCATTGGTGACAGCCATGAGCGGGGTATGGAGGGCCGGGGTCACCGACCAGACGACATAGTAACCGACGAAGCAGGCCAGCGCGAAGATCGCGGCAAGGAAGACCGTCGGGTTGATTGCCGTCACTTCGGCGGCGTGGGCTGGCAGGGCCAGCGCGAGCGCCGAGAGAATTACGGGTATGGCTTTCATGATTTCAGCCTTTCATTCACGGTTTCGCCGCCCTTGGTGAGGATCATCGCGGTGACGATCTCGTCATCGGTCTCAAGGTTGAGGGAGCCATCCTCTGCCGTGATAAGCGGCAGGAAGGCGACGAGGTTCTTGGCGTAAAGCGAGGAGGTATCGGCGGGAAGGCGGGCAGGCAGGTTGGAGAAACCGGCCACTTTGACGCCGTTCACGTCGACGACTTCATCGGGCTTGGACAGCTTGCAGTTGCCGCCGGTGGCGACCGCCATGTCGATAATGACTGCGCCCGGCTTCATCGCCTTCACCATATCCTCGGTCACCAGTTCCGGTGCTGGGCGGCCCGGAATAAGGGCCGTCGTGATGACGATGTCCTGCTTGGCGATATGGGTCGCCGTCAGTTCTGCCTGCTGCTTCTTGTAGTCGTCCGACATTTCCTTGGCGTAGCCGCCAGCGGTCTCGGCTTCCTTGAACTCCTCATTCTCGACCGCGATGAACTTCGCGCCGAGAGAGGCGACCTGTTCCTTGGCGGCCGGGCGGACATCTGTGGCAGTTACCACGCCGCCAAGACGGCGGGCGGTGGCAATAGCCTGGAGGCCAGCGACGCCTGCGCCCATGACGAAGACCTTGGCCGGCGCGACCGTGCCGGCGGCTGTCATCATCATTGGCAGGGCGCGGCCATACAGAGCCGCACCTTCGATCATGGCGCGGTAGCCAGCGAGGTTTGACTGTGAGGACAGCGCATCCATGGACTGAGCCCGCGTGATTCGCGGGGTAAATTCCATGGCAAGCGTGTTGAGCTTCTTCGCATTGAAGGCGTCGGCAAGGTCGCCCATGCCGAACGGGTTCATCAGGGCGATGACCGTCAGGCCTTCGGGATAGCTTGCCGATTCCTCGGCGCTCGGCGCGCGGACCTTCATGAGAAGATCGGCGCCGTTCAGCGCTTCGCTGGCCGAGCTGGCGATCGTTGCACCTTCATCTGAAAAAGCCTTGTCTGGAAAGCCTGCGGCCACACCGGCACCTGTCTCAATGGTGACTGTGTGATCGAGGCCGACAAGCTTCTTCACCGATTCCGGGGTTGCCGCGACTCGCGTCTCTCCCGGACTTGTTTCTTTCAAAATTGTCAGCTTCATGTGGCGTGTGATCGGAAAATTTTTGCGTGAAAGCAATAGCAAGACAAAGGAAGAGGCATGGAATTGTTTGATTTAACCGGAAAGACGGCCTTGATTACCGGAGCGTCCGGCGGCCTGGGTGGAAGTTTTGCGCGGGGCCTGTCTGAGGCCGGAGCCACTGTCGTGCTCGCCGCGCGGCGCCTTGAGAAACTTGAGGCGCTGGCCGGGGAAATCAAATCGGCCGGCGGGAAGGCGCTTGCGGTCTCCATGGATGTGACCGATCCGGCGAGCGTCGAAGCGGCCTTCAAGACAGTTCAGGATGAGCTTGGCGGCCCGGCCGACATCATCGTCAACAATTCCGGTATCTCGCGCGACAACTGGTTCACGCAGATGACGGAGGAAGACTGGCGCGCTGTCATGGATTGTAATCTGGACGGTGTCTGGCGGGTCGCGAAGGCCGGCGCGAATGCGCTGATGGAGGCCGGTAAGCCCGGGTCGATCATCAACATTGCGTCCATTACTGCAAAGCGGCCCCAATATACGATCGCAGCCTATGCGGCCTCCAAGGCGGCGGTGGAGCACTTCACGCGCGTAATGGCGCTGGAGCTGGCGCGTTACGGCATCCGAGCGAATGCGCTGGCGCCAGGTTATTTCAAGACCGACATCAATGACGAATTCCTGGAGAGTGAGCCCGGCGACAAGATGCGCAAACGTATCCCAATGCGCCGCTTTGGCGACCATAAGGAATTGACCGGGGCGCTTCTCCTTCTGGCTTCGGATGCGGGCAGCTATATGACGGGCACGACGATCGCCGTCGATGGCGGGCATCTGGTCAGTACGCTTTAGGGTGTTCTCCGCAGCACCTGTTTCAGGCCTTGGGCTCTGGTTGGTCTTCCGGGAGTTTCTCGGTGCCATCCAGAGACTGGTCGCCAAGCTCAATATCTGAAGGGCGAGCAGGCGGGGTAAAGGCCATGGGCTCGTCGGAGACCTCCGCGCGGGCACGGATGCGCGGGAAGGCTTCGGGATGTTCGGCCTGCAGCCAGTTGATCATCTGCTCGCGGATATAGCAGCGAAGGTCCCAGGCGCGGGGGCTCGTGCTGGCGGTGGCGAGGGCGCGCACCTGTATGGTCATCTTGTCGGTTTCGGAGACCTGAAGGTTGCAGACTTCACCGTCCCAGAGGTCGGTCGTCTTGAGGATTTCTTCCAGCTTGTCGCGCATCTTCGCCACCGGTGCGCGATAGTCGAGCCACCAGTAAACCGACCCGATGATCGTCCCGGTCTTGCGCGTCCAGTTCTGGAAGGGCTTCTCGATGAAATAGGTGAGCGGCACGATGAGACGGCGCCGGTCCCAGATGCGCACGACGACGTAGAAGAGGTCGATTTCCTCGATCCATCCCCATTCATTTTCCAGCACAACAGCATCCTCGATCCGGATGGGCTGGGTGAAGGCGATCTGTATGCCTGCGATAAGATTGGCGAGAACGGGACGCGCCGCCAGGCCCACTGCGATACCGACAATGCCGGCGGAGGCGAGCAGGGACACGCCGAGCTGACGCGCCCAGGGCACAACGACGAGGGCGCAGGCAAGCGTCGCAATGGCGCCGATCACGATAATGACGCGGCGCATGACGTCGAGGCGGGTTGCCGTCTTGCGGGCGAGGAAATTGTCGGAGGCGTCAATGTCGAGCCGCGAGATGCGGCGCTTGATGGCAAGGTCGGTCAGGGAAGTGACTGCCCAGCCTATGGCGATGATCGTCAGGAAGCGCGATGCGATCAGCGTGGCCGCCACATAACCGCTGTCCGGCCAGAGATATTCGGCCCCGGCCCACCCACCGATTGAAACAAGCATGATGAGCACGGGCACCCTTAGCCTGGCGATCCAGGCGAGCTTACCGGGTGCGCGTGTATCCATGTCGTCTTCCTGTGGTTGCTGGCGCTTAGCTATCTTAACGCAGTTCGAGACGGCCCGTTGCGGGCCTTGCGCCGGACGGGGTAATTTCGCGGCCGATGCCTTCCGATTGACCAATGAACGCAATTTTGTGCGTCTCTTTGTCTTTTATGAAATTTGACAAGCTGCGGCTGGCGTTCAGGTCGAAGCGCCATATGATGATGTAACGAAGCTGCGCGAAAGAGAACATCATGGGCATTCGGAAAGCAGTGCTGCCGGTCGCCGGGCACGGGACGCGGGTGCTGCCCGCCTCCAAATCCATCCCGAAGGAGCTATTGCCGGTCGTCGACCAGCCAGTGCTCCAATATGTGGTAGATGAAGCACGCGAAGCGGGAATTGAGCATTTCGTTTTCGTGACGGGCCGCGGGAAGGGCGCCATCGAGGACTATTTCGACGAAGCCTTCGAACTGGAACATTCGCTCGCCCAGAAATCCTCCAAGGCCGACATCCTGAAAGATGTCCAGCGCACGAAGCTCGCCCCCGGTGCGGCGAGCTTTACCCGGCAGCAGGCCCCGCTCGGTCTTGGTCATGCGGTCTGGTGCGCCAAGGATATAATCGGCCATGAGCCGTTCGCCGTCCTCCTGCCGGATGTGATCCTGCGGGCCAAGCCCTCGGCGCTCGCGCAGATGGTCGAGGCCTATGACAGGGTCGGCGGCAATATCGTGGCGGTCGATCCGGTGCCTGAGGAAAATGTGTCATCCTATGGCGTGATCGCCCCCAAATCGCGTGATGGACGGCTGATCGAGATGAGCGGCATGGTTGAGAAACCGCCGCGTGAGGAGGCCCCCTCAAACCTCAAGATTACCGGACGCTATATCCTGCAGCCTGAGATCTTCGGCCTGTTGGAAGACCAGGGCAAGGGGGCTGGCGGGGAAATCCAGCTCACCGACGCCATGGTCAGGCTGATGGAGACGCAGGACTTCTTTGCCTATGAGTTCGAGGGTGAAGAGTTCGACTGCGGCTCCAAGGCAGGCTATTTCAAGGCCTGTGTGGCGCACGCGCTTGCCCATCCGGAAACGGCAGAGGCGGCAAAGACTATCCTGAGAGATTATTCTGGAAACCTGTAATGTCGGACGAGACGAGCCTACCCAGCCAGCAGGACGTGCTGGACGCGGCGCGTAGGGTGCATGGGCATGTAAGACGTACACCGGTCCTGCAGAATGAGGCGCTGAATGAGCTTGCGGGCGCAAGCCTTTGTCTCAAATGCGAAAACCTTCAGCTGACCGGCAGCTTCAAGATCAGGGGGGCGACCAATCGCCTGCTGCAATTGCCGGCGGAGGCGCGCGAAAAAGGCGTGGTGGCCTTTTCATCCGGCAATCATGCGCAGGGTGTGGCCCGTGCGGCGCGGGTTTTCCAGATGCCCGCGCTGATCGTGATGCCAGCCGATGCCCCGGCCATCAAAGTGGAAGGCGTGCGCCGCGACTGCGCTGAGATCCGGCTCTATGACCGCGACGGCGAAAGCCGCGAAGAGATTGCCGCCGAAATGGCAAGGGAGCGCGGGGCGACGCTCGTGCCGAGCTTCGACGATCCGTACATCATCGCAGGGCAGGGGAGCGCCGGGGTCGAGTTCGGCCAGCAGATGCGGGACGCGAATACGCCGCTGGACCATATCATCTGCTGTGCAGGCGGCGGGGGGCTGATCAATGGGCTGACGCTCGGCTATCGCAGTTTTGACCCTGATATCCGGGTCTGGTCCGCTGAACCCGAAGAGCATGATGACTGGCGGCGGTCTCTGGCAGCAGGTGAGATCAAGCCGAATGCACCGGGAACCCGGTCTATCTGCGATGCCATCCTGACGCCCGCGCCGAGCGAGCTGACCTGGGCGCTGGGGCGCGAGCTTCTGGCTGGCGGGCTGGCTGTCAGCGACGATGCGATCAAGGAAGCGATGCGGCTGGCTTTCCGCCATCTCAAGCTGGTGCTTGAGCCGGGCGGTGCGGCGGCGCTGGCCTGCGCGCTGTTCGACCTGCCAGAAGAGGCGAAGGGCAAGCGGGTTGGCGTGGTCCTGTCAGGCGGGAATGTCGATCCGGCGCAGTTCGCGCGGATCATCGGCGCCTAGTTTTCCTTGAGGATACGCGACTTTTCGCGCTGCCAGTCGCGCTTCTTGGCCGTCTCGCGCTTGTCTGGCGCCTTCTTGCCGGTCGCCAGACCGATGAGAAGTTTCGCGATGCCCCGGTCATTGAAGTAGAGCTTGAGCGGCACAATTGTGCGCCCGGCCCGCTCCACCTTCTGCGACAGCTCTGCGATTTCGCGCTTTGAGGCGAGCAGTTTGCGGCGCCTGCGAGGATCATGGTTGAACTGGTTCGCGCCCTCATAGGGCGGGAAATCCGCGTTCACGAGCCAGAGCTCGCCATTTTCCACGGCGGCATAGGATTCGGCGATATTCGCGCGGCCATTCCGCAGGGATTTGACCTCGCTGCCTTTCAGTTCGAGGCCAGCCTCCAGCGTGTCCTCAACCTGATAGTCGAAGCGGGCGCGGCGATTCTCTGCCACGAGGCCGTCATTGCGGCCCTTGATCTGGGTCTTTCTGGACATGGGAGGCTATATAAGGCCTGCGATCTCCATTGCAGCCTCTATTCTGCGACGCGACGCTTCATCCGGGCCGACAAGCGGCAGGCGAAGCTCATCGCTGCAGAGGCCAAGACGCGAGAGCGCATATTTGGCCGGGCCGGGAGAGGGCGTGCAGAAGAGCGCCTTGTGAAGAGCGATGAAGCGGGTTTCGATCTCGCGGGCTGTCTCAAGGTCGCTCTCATCCATCGCCTTGTGCATGCGCGCCATTTCGGCGGGCGCGACATTCGAGGTGACGGAGATACAGCCAGTGCCGCCCATCGCGCGGTAGCCGAGGGTCACAGGGTCCTCACCGCAGATCTGGACGAATTGCTCGCCTTTCAGCCCGGCTGCATGCAGGCTGACGCGTGCAAGGTCGCCCGTGGCGTCCTTGATACCGACAATGTTTGGGTGCTTGCCGAGGCGGATCACCGTATCCGGCTGGACGTCGGACACTGTGCGTCCAGGCACGTTGTAAAGAATGATCGGCAGCGCCACAGTATCCGCAATTGCGCGGAAGTGGGCTTCGAGCCCGGCCTGATCGGGCCGGTTGTAATATGGGCAGACACAGAGGGCCGCATCCGCGCCGGCATCCTTGGCGTGCTGGACGAGGCCAATCGCCTCGCGGGTCGAGTTGGAGCCTGCGCCTGCGATAACCGGAATACGCCCGGCGGTTACCTCGATGCAGAGGCTGACGACCTCGCGGTGTTCTTCATGGCTGAGCGTGGCCGATTCGCCTGTCGTGCCGCATGGGACGAGGCCGCCGGCACCGTTCTCGATCTGGCGCTCGACGAGGTCGGCAAATGCTTTCCTGTCGACCTCCCCATTCTTGAAGGGAGTGATAAGCGCCGGAATAGAACCTTGGAACATCGTAATCTTGCCGCGAATTATATGTTACACAAATTGTCGAAATAGACGATATTCGTCTCTTACACGTCAGCAGCCATTAGAAAACAGGCAGGCCTTCATGGGCGTTAGCACATACCGCGCAATTTCCGCAGCCATCTTACTGGCATCGGGTTCACCGATTGCAGTTGCTGCGCCATCTTCCTCGCCGAGCGTCAAACCAGATCTGGTGCCGGCCTCCAGCGTGGTCTCTACAACGGAGGCCCGTATTTTCCGTGACGCCATCACATCGATGGAGCGGGGCGACTGGAGCACGGTGCGAGCCCTGCAGGCGCGGACCGGTGACGAGACAGTCCGCGACCTAATTGCCTGGTTCCGCGGCCGCAGCGACCAGAATATGTCGTTCGACGAGATGACGACGCTTCTGCGCGAACGCGCCGACTGGCCATTCATGACGACGCTTCAGGTCCGTGCTGAGGAGAACATCAACCGTTCTGCTCTCAACGATCAACAGAAGATCGCCTGGTTCAGCGAGATGGGCGGGCCCGTATCCGGAGAGGGGCGCTTTGCGCTGGCAGAAGCCTATCGCCGTAGCGGCGAGGCGCAGAAAGCGATGGACGTAATTCGGGAAGCCTGGCATGGCAATACGCTCGACAGCGCCACGACCCAGGCCGTGCTCGACCAGTATGGCGGTCAACTCACTCAAGCCGATCATCAGACGCGGGCCGACTTCCTGCTGTGGACCAATCAGCGCACGGCGGCGACGCGGCTGAAGGATTATGTCGGTGCAGACTGGGCAAAGCTGATCGATGCGCGCTATCGCCTGCAGGCACGCGCGGCTGGTGTCGATGCGGCCGTGGACGCGGTGCCGGCTTCCTTGCAGAACCACCCCGGTCTGGTCTTTGACCGTGCAAACTGGCGTAAAAAGGCCGGACAAGGCGACGATAACTGGGTTCCGCTTCTGGCAAGCATTGATGGCACGCAAGTACCGCCTGCCGGCCAGGACGACCTCTGGAATCTGCGTCACTGGCCGATCCGCAAGGCGCTGACCGACCGCAATTTCCAGCTCGCCTATGACATGGCTTCCCGCCACGGGATGAGTTCGGGCGCCAATTTTGCAGAAGCCGCATGGGTGTCCGGATGGACGGCCCTGCGCCATCTCAACCAGCCGGCAATGGCCCTGCCGCACTTCAAGGCGCTGGAGACCGGTACCTCCACGCCGATCAGTCAGGCGCGGGCGCTCTACTGGCAGGGGCGCACCTATGAGGCGCTGGGAAATAATACGGAAGCCACCGCCGCCTATGAGCGCGCTGCGCAGTACCCTTATGTGTATTATGGACAATTAGCGGCCGAGAAAGTCGGCAAGACACGGATCTATCTGAAGACCGAGTCGGACGTCACGGAGGCGGAGCGAAACGCCTTCATGAGCCGTCCTCAGGTCAAGGCTGCCATCCTGCTGGCCGAGAATGGTCAGGAAATGGATTTCCGCCGCTTTGCCTACAATATAGACGACATGCTGGAGACGGAGGCGGAGTATGTCCTGCTGTCGCAGGTCGCCAATGACTATCTCTATCCGGAAGTCGGCGTGCGTGGGGCGAAGGCTGGCCTTGCCAAGAATGTGGTGGCGCCGCAGGCCGTCTTTCCTATCCCCGACTATCCGTTGCAGCGCGAACCTAATGTCGAACGCGCCATGATCTATGCGCTGGCCCGTCAGGAAAGCGAGATGAACCCGTCTGCCGTATCACACGCCAATGCGCGCGGCCTGATGCAGTTCATTCCGAGCACGGCGCGCGCGGAGGCGCAGAAGATTGGCTTGCCGTATCGCACCTCCTGGCTGACCGATGACCCCGGCTACAACATGACGCTGGGGGGCGCGCATCTCGATACGTTGCTGGGCCAGTTCAATGGCAGCTATATCATGACGGCGGCGGCCTATAATGCCGGTGCGTCGCGTCCGCGGCGGTGGCTGCAGGATTATGGCGACCCAAGGACCGGAGCTATAGATCCTATCGACTGGGTCGAACTCATCCCTTTCGCCGAGACGCGGAACTATGTTCAGCGCGTGCTAGAGAACACGCAGGTCTATCGCCAGCGTATTCAGGGTGAGGCCGTAGAAATCCGTCTGACGGAAGACCTCAACCGCGGCCGGTTCTAGACATTTCGCGCAAACGAAAAGGCCACCCCGAGGGGGTGGCCTCCGTGAGCCGGATTGGCTCCTGAATCCCGGCGGGCTCAAAAAGCCTGCCTGATGTCAGTGTTAGGAAACAAAGAGAGGCTGCTCTCCAAGTCCACCAACACGAACGGATCCATTTGCCGTTCCTGGTTTCTCACTCGACATTGGATCACCTCCTTTCAGCTGTTGAACAGTAACACCGACCGCGACAGGCGCCCGGTGCCGCCAAATAGACCACGACTCGGGGCGATTCAAAGGGCGACACGGAAAAAACCCGGCTGCGGGGGCAGCCGGGTCATTTGTCAGGCAGTTTCTGGTTGCGGCTTTATTGTGCCAGGATGCCGATGGCGAGGCCAACGATGGCGCCCGTGGCCACTGAAGTCAGCACAGCATCATTGCTCCCGCGATGGTGGACCCAGCGATGGCCGCGGGGCGGGTTATAGAGTCCATAGCGGCCATAGTCGCGAATGACGATTGTGTCTGCGCCATAGTTAAAGTGACTGCCAATCCTGTATCGCGGGTGATAATAGCCGCGATTATAGTGGTAGACCACGCGCGGGCGCGTGCGATAGGCCGGAACGTTATAGTAGTTGTGCGTTACGACGCGTCCGCGATTGTAATAACCGCGATCATAATAGCCGCGATTGTTGTGGTAGCGATTATACCGGCGCCAGTCGCGGCGATGGTCGCGTCTGTCGTAACGGTCTCTACGATGATGCCTGTAGCCACGGTCGCGATGACGATCCCCGCGATCATAATGGCCTCTGTCATAATGGCCGCGCTCATAGCGGTCGCCGCGCTGGTCTGCCATAGCGACGGGGGTCAGGGTTGCAAGCGCGAGGGCTCCTGCAGCACCTATACGGAGAAAGAACGTCTTGAATGCCATGAGGAACCTCCTTTGGCTCGCCTACTGACCGGCCGGGCCGGTTTTCTTCGTCTTTTTAATACAAGCGTTAACCCTTTATAGGGTTCCCAGCTTGAACCCTAGCTGAACAGGTCCTTCATCATGGCCGGACAACAAGACCTCGAAATAAACGACGAGATTACAGTCCCTTACTGGGAGCTCGTCGAAACATTCACGCGCTCTTCGGGGCCCGGCGGGCAGAATGTGAACAAGACGTCCAGCGCGGTGCAGCTACGCTGGAATGTCGACGCGTCCTCTGTTCCTTCCCGCATCAAGGCGCGCTTCCGGCAAATCTGGAAGAACCGCATGACGAAGGAGGGCGACGTGATCGTGGAGGCGAGCGAGCACCGCTCGCAGGCGCGTAACCGGGAGGAAGCGCGCAAGCGGCTCACCTCTATGATCGCCAAGGCGGCGCGGCGGAAAAAGCGCCGTATCCCGACGCGGCCGACGCGCGGCTCCGTCGAGCGGCGGATCAAGGCCAAGAAAGAAACCGGCGAGAAAAAAGCCCTGCGCGGGAAAGTGGATCCCAAGGGATGAGGAGACGGCGCAGGTCATAAAAGAAACGCCGCCCCAAAGGGACGGCGTTTCCATATGGATATGCTGTTCTGACGCCTATTCGATCACGGCGCAGGCGACGCGGCCGCCGGCCCCGCCAATCGGCTGGCTCATATGGTCGTCGCGGCCCTCATGGATGATTGCGGCGCTGCCATCATCATCAAGGATGTCGGACATCGACACGTAATTGGTGAAGGTCTCGTAATGGGCTGAGCCATCGGAGGCGACATAGAGATTCGTCAGATCGCCCGGCTCCGGCCCTTCTGTATTCAGCAGGCCATGGCCGCCTTCGATCTTGCCAATATGGCCGCCCGACGCCTTGTACTCACCGGTATCGCTGCAATCGCCGGTCTGGTGAAGGTGGATGGCATGCCAGCCCTCTGTCAGGGAGCCATCCTCAATCGTGACTTCGATCAGGACGCCATTTGGGCCTTCGACAAGATTGATGTCGCCGATGGCATTGCCATCATCGCCGAGCAGCTCACCCGTGGCGCGCATCATGGAGGGAATGGATTGCTGGCCATCACCTTCCGGCATCTCTGGCGGGGTTTCAGCCTGCACGGTCTCGCCGGATTCAGGCGGCGTTGGCGCCTCTTCCTGGGCGTTTGAGGTCTGCTGGCTGCAGGCAAAGGCAACGGCGATGGACGCGGTTGCGGCGGAAAGGGCTAGGAAGCGGCTCATGGAGATTCTCCTTGGTGTTTGTGTCCGGACCTTGCAATCAGGTTAGACATACCAACACCTAAATGGAACTCGTGTTCCGGCGAGACGGATCGATGGGAAATCGCGACCGCGCAGACAGAATTCTGGTTGAGCTTGGACATTTTGACAGCCGAGCGGCGGCCCAGGCGGCCATTGCCGCGGGCCGCGTTCGTGTGAATGGCGTGCCACTCGCCAAGCCGTCGGCCAGGATTGGCGAAGGCGACCGGATCGAGGCCGAGCCAGCGCACCCCTATGTCTCACGGGGGGGATTGAAGCTCGCTCACGCGCTGGATGTATTCAGCGTTGATCCGGCGGGCCGCCATTGCCTGGACATAGGCGCCTCGACCGGAGGCTTCAGCGATGTCCTTCTGCAGCGGGGTGCAGCTAGTGTCCTGGCCGTCGATGTCGGGCGCGGACAGCTGCATGAGCGGATCGCCGCTGACGCTCGCGTGACGTCTCTGGAGGCCACTGACGCACGCCACCTCACGGGGGATATGCTGACTTCGCCTCCATCGCTCATTGTCTGCGATGCCAGTTTCATTTCGCTTCAGAAGCTTCTGGGCGTGCCCCTGTCGCTCGCGCGGGAGGGCGCAGACCTGGTGACCCTGTTCAAGCCGCAATTCGAGGTCGGGCGGGCCTATGTCGGCAAGGGCGGGTTGGTCAGCGATCAGGCCGCCGTTGAGCGGGCGGAGACCGCTTTCTGCGACTGGCTGGCCGATATGAAATGGGCTGTCAGTGCGCGCACTGACAGCCCAATCAAGGGAGGCGACGGCAATGCCGAACGCCTCATTCATGCGGTGAAAGCCTAACCTGCCGGGCCGCGGCGTCCGCCACCGCTCTCGCGGCGCGAGAGGAAGGCAAGGCGTTCAAACAGGGCGACATCCTGCTCATTCTTTAGAAGCGCGCCATGCAGCGGCGGGGTGAGCTTGTCGGGATCCTGCTCCTTCATGGTCTCGAGGTCGATGTCCTCATTCATGAGGAGTTTGAGCCAGTCGAGAAGCTCACTGGTGGATGGCTTCTTCTTCATGCCCGGCACTTCGCGCATCGAATAGAAGGTGGTGAGCGCTTCGGCGACGAGCTTTTTCTTGATGCCCGGATAGTGGACGTCGATGATTTCCTTCATCGTCTGCTCGTCCGGGAATTTGATGAAGTGGAAGAAGCAGCGGCGCAGGAATGCGTCCGGCAGTTCCTTCTCATTGTTCGAGGTGATGATAACGAGCGGGCGCTGCTTGGCCTTCACGGTTTCGTCGGTCTCGTAGACATAGAACTCCATACGGTCGAGTTCCTGCAGAAGATCGTTCGGGAATTCGATGTCGGCCTTGTCGATCTCGTCGATCAGAAGGATCGGACGCTCCTCGGAGGTGAACGCCTCCCAGAGCTTGCCCTTCTTGATATAGTTGGAGATGTCCTTGGCGCGCTCTTCACCCATCTGACCATCGCGAAGGCGTGAGACGGCGTCGTATTCGTAGAGGCCCTGCTGCGCCTTGGTCGAGGATTTGATGTGCCATTCGATCAGCGGGACGCCCAGTGCCTTGGCGACCTCGATGGCAAGCACCGTCTTGCCTGTGCCCGGCTCGCCTTTCACCAGAAGCGGACGCTGAAGCGCGATAGCCGCATTGACGGCAACGCGCAGATCCTCGGTTGCAACATAGTCCTGTGTGCCTTCGAAGCGCATGCATTTCTCCAATTCGTTTCCACGCGCGATGATAAGGACAGGATGACGAAGGGCAACCGTCCCAAGTCGCATAACTTGGCGTCAATCGTGCCAAATTGGGGCACTTTCAATTGATATTAACCTTACAATTCGTATTAAATCTGCCATATCGAATGTGGGGAACGGGGAGCGCGCGGAATATGCCGCTGAAACTTTCACTCAAACCCGGCGAAGCCGTGGTCGTGAACGAGGCTGTCATTCGCAATGGCGAACGGCGTGGGACGATGCTGCTTGAAACCAAAGCGCGCATCCTGCGTGAGCGCGATGTGATGTTTCCTGAAGATGTCCTCACCCCTCATGATGCGGCCTATTTCGCCCTGATGCAGATGTATATCGTTGGTGAGACGTCGGGCCAGCTCTATGATGCGGCGATCACTGCCCTGACCGATCTTCTTGAAAAGAGTACGGACCAGACTGAGCGCGACGCCGTACTCAGAATCGCGCAGCTCGTTGCCGCAGGCGATCTTTACAAGGCGCTGGGTGGCTGCCGGAAGCTTCTGAAAACTGTTCTTGCAGAGGCGGACCATGCCTGAAAGCCGAGCAACCATTATGTCCAGTTCTTCCGATACCGACCAGACGACAATACTGAGCGACCTTTCGGCCGCGATAGAAGCGCTGGAGAAAGGCAAAGTTTCGGCGCCTGTCAGAATTGAGGTAGAAGACGGCATCGCCCTCGAAGCGCTGGAAACGTGCGAACTTGCCGCCCTGCTACAGCGCGCCAGGGGGCTTCGCCTTATCACCATGCTGGCCGCCGGAGAGAACGTGGAGCGCCCCGCGAATATGCGCCTAGACAAGCCAGCCCTGCATCCCCGCGTCAGGGAGATACTGGACGCGCTGAAATAGGCCCTATATGGCGCTGCCATGACTGGCGATCTCGTCTCCGTATTTACTGCGTCCTTCGTGACCTTCTTCGTGCTCATCGATGCCCTCGGTGTGGCGCCCGTATTTGCGTCGCTGACGGCGAAGGGGAATCCCCACTATCGGCGGACCATGGCGTGGCGCTCCGTGCTGGTTGCGACCATCATCATTTTCGGATTTGCCTTTTTCGGCACCTGGCTGCTGCGTCAGCTGCATATCACCATCGACGCCTTCCGGGCGGCTGGCGGCGCGCTTCTCTTCCTGATCGCGCTGGACATGGTTTTCGAAAAACGCACCGAGCGGCGTGAGACGCGTGCGGACGAGTATCTTGAAGAACATGAGACGCTGGATGACGTCTCGGTCTTCCCGATGGGTATTCCGATGCTGGCCGGGCCCGGATCCATCGCGACCGCCATGCTTTTCATGTCGGAGGCGGCCAACTGGATGACGCAGGCTGTCGTGCTGGCCGCAATCGGCGCCAACATGCTGCTCTGCCTGTTCGTTTTCATGATCGCCGGCCCGCTTGTAAAAGCCATGGGCGACAGTATTGCCGGCGCGATCACACGGATCTTCGGTGTCATCCTGGCCGCGCTCTCTGTGCAATTGCTGATCGACGGGCTGCAGGGCGCATTCGCAGCAGTCTAGAGCCCGCTGAGGGCCTTTCTTGAAAATTACCAGCGGTGCCCGTTCAGGGGCAGCCGATAGAGAGCCGAAAAGCTTGACCAGCCGAGCGCGATAAAGATGGCGACGACGCCGAGGATCTGGAAAACCAGGCCGGTGGACCATCTGATTCCGAGCTGAGCTAGGCCCGTAAGACGCGGGCCGATTTCCTTTGCAAGCGCAACCGCGCGGTCACTGCCGGAGAGCGCAACGAGCTCCAGCTTGCGCATGTCTTCAGGAGAGCGGGCGAGTTCGACCAGGGCGACGGCGCCTGAAGGGCTGGTGTGGGCAGCGATGGCTGAGATGGAGCCAAGATCGCGCTCCAGACGCGAAAGCCCCTCGGCGTCGACGGCGTCCCGATAAGCCTCAAGCACCTGCTGCTGGCGCTCACGCGGGGGCAGAACGGCTGAGACGGAGCTACGAAGCTCTTGGCGCGCGGTCTCCTCTGGAAGGGCGGCTTCGACCCGTTCGCGCAGATAATCCAGATATGCCTCGTCGAGGCGGCCGGCTCGCCCGGCCGCACGAAGCACAGATATTCCCGAAAGATAGGCGGGGGCGCCACCCTCCTGCTGCAGACCGAGATGCGCGATGGCGCCGAGGCGTAGCTGCATGGTGTCGACGGGATCGCCGTTCACCCATTGCTGGGAACGCCGGACAAGGTCTGCGCGGTCACCGATCATGGAAAATCCGGCTGGCAGGCCTGCCAGGTGTGCGTGGGTTCCGGTCTCCAAGGTTGGTGGCGGGCCGGTGTCATCATAAGCTTCGTTTTCAGTCGCGCCGGACATCTCATCTGCGGGCGGCGTTTGTGGAAGCTGGACATTCGGGCGCTCTACCGCGCGTTGATAGTTGGCGCGCACATCATTGGGCAGGAAGAGAAGGCCCGCCCGGGTGAGCCGGTCGTCCTCGCTGCCGGATTCTTCTGCGGCAAAGGCCGCCATGAGAGCCCGCCGGTCATTGCGACTCAGCATGGTGGGGGCGGCCAGCAGATAGCCCCGGGCGGCGGACAGATCGCGCATGGTCAGCTGTTCGGCGATCTGATCGGCCCAGAAAACACGCGAAGGCACACCGTCCGGCACAATGGTCTCGAAGGTGCGGTCGATCTCCCGGCGGGTTTCGTCGCGCGCCTCAACGTCTGCAATGCCACCAAAGGCCTGGGGCGAATAAGCGTTAACGAGGACGCGGCTGGCGAGCACGGCCAGTATGACGAGCAGGCTGTTGAAGACGAGCGCCTGGCGCCACGTCCCTTTCTGATCTGCCTGCCTGCGTCTGTGATAGCGGGCCATTTGCCGACCTGAGTTGAAAACCTGAACCAAGCGGGCCCTGAGCCCGTCTCCCCCGAGCCGCTATAGGACACAGCCGCTGGCCTGTCCGCAAGGGGCTGCAGTCTCCACCGCACATGGCACTGGGCTTGCAGGATTCAGACCGCGTTCATGTGCGCCCGTGTCTACTCAGGATAATGTATTGCCGGATTGCGCAGCCGGGCGACACGCTATATAGGCCGCGCCAGTGGGAGGTATGGAAACCATGGCCGATACCAAACTGAATGACTATGTCCCGTCCGACGATGAAGATTTCATGAACCCACGCCAGCAGGCCTATTTCCGGATGCGCCTCGAAGAGTGGAAAAACGATATCCTCGCCGGCACCAAATCGACGATTAACAATCTTCAGGAAGATTCGAGCAATCTGCCTGATATTGTGGACCGGGCCTCCTCTGAAAGCGACAAGGCGCTTGAGCTGCGCACCCGTGACCGCCAGCGCAAGCTGATCTCCAAGATCGACGCCGCGCTGCGCCGCATCGATGAAGGCACTTATGGTTACTGCGACGAGACGGGCGAGCCGATCAGCCTGCGCCGTCTGGAAGCGCGTCCGACCGCGACGCTGAGCCTGGAAGCCCAGGAGCGTCACGAGCGTAAGGAACGTACCGTTCGCGACGACTGATCCAGCCGGCCTGTTGATCGTCTGGAATTGAAAACGGCAGAGCCATGAGGCCCTGCCGTTTTTTATCACCCAACGCCCGGCGGTTTTGTAAGGGCCGGTCCGTTAGGTCTGAAACTGCCACGGGAATCCGAATCAAAGATTACCGGAATATTGCGGTGAGCTTAATTTCAGCTGCGGAGCGTTAACCCGTTTTCCCGGGCTGTTTACCTTTTCTGCGAAAAAAGGCTCGCAAAGACCGATTCTGGTGCAGGCGGACTCCAAAACACTAACGCTTCATTAACCAGCGCAGCCCAGAACGGGAGGGGCTGATCCGGGGTTCCTATGAACGATACAGAAAGTACCGAAGAGGACTGGTCCATGTCTGCACGCAGAGAGCGAGCTGTCATGAGGGAGGTTCCCAATGTGAGCGCGCCGCCGCCACTGCCGGAAGCCCCCGATTTCAAGGTGCCGACCGCGCGGGGCATCCTCTCGCGCGAGGAGATTCAGGCACTGTTGCGCCCCGACCTGCCAAGCATCAACGATGAGGGCGGCGCGCCGCGCGGTTTCGATGAGGAGCTTGAGCCGCCTGTCGACAAGAACCGCCTTGAGGGCCAGCGTTTTGCGGCACGGTTCTCAAGAGCGTTCGGCCAGTCGGCCGGGCTAAAGGCGGCGGTCAGCCTCAATTCGGCTGGTGATTTCCAGTCAAAGAGAGAGCTTCTCAAGGAAACGGGCGAGGAAGAAGGGGGCGCGTTCGCGACCTTCGGTGATGAGACGGGCGATGTGACCCACGTCATCCGGCTGAGCGCGGCACTGAGCGACCATCTGATCGCGAATGCCTGCGGTGCGCTGACCTTTGAGGCCGACCCACGTCCACGCCGGCTAAGCGTCATTGACTGTGCCCTGCTTGAACAGTTTCTCTCACCCTTTGCGCGGATGCTCGGCGAAGGGATCTCGCTCGTCGCTATCGAGACGAACCCGACCTATGTGATGTCGCTTCTCTCAACCGATTGCGGGACCCGGTACCGTTTTGACGTCGACGCCTCAGGACGCGCGAGCACAGCTGCGCTGTGGTCGCTCACCTCCGAGGGTAAACGGCAGCCAGCAGAAAAGCCGCGTGCGAAGGCAGGGGCGCGAGAGGGCACAGCCTTGCTGACGGCAAGGATAGCATCCCTGAGCGTGCCAGTGAGCCGGGTCTCGGCGCTGAAGGCCGGCGACACACTGTTGCTTGGCCTGCCAGCCGACCAGCCTGTCGAGCTTCTGTCCGGCGGGCGCGACGGCCGGGTGGCCTATGAAGGCGATGTCGGGCGCAAGGGCGACAGGATGGCTGTACGCGTGCGCCGGTGTGCCTGATGACGGCTTCCGCGGGACTAATGATCCGCTGAGCTGACCTTCTTGCCGCCCTTGCGCAACTCCTGCTCCCGCTGGGCCCAGAGACGTTTCTGGAAGCTGGTGGAGATGATGTCCGATATGATCAGTACGCCGACGACGAGATAGAAGCTCGACTTGGACATGGCGAGAATCTCGAAGGTGAAGATGTGCATGTGGGCAAGATGGGCCCCTTCGGTCACCAGCAGCACACCGACAAGGAATAGAATGAAGAGGCCGAGGACCTCATACATCCGGTTTTTCTGCAGGAAGTCGGCTACATAATCGGCCATCAGGATCATGAGAACACCGGAAGCGAGAATGGCGATGGTCATGATGGTGACCTGGTAGCGCGTCTCTGTTACGCCATCGATGACCTCCTTCACATTGGCAATCGCCATCGCGGACAGAATGGAGTCAAAAGAGAAGACGACATTCATCGTCACAATCAGGAGGATCGCCTGGGTGACGGATTTCTTCTCTTTCTTGTGGTGACCGCCCACCTCATCGATTGTGAGGAGGTGGTGGATTTCCTTGATTGCCGTGTAGATGATGAAGCTGCCGCCCACGAGCGTGACCAGCGACTGCAGGGTAAATTCCCCATCTATGATACGGGGGATATCGAGTGCGAAAAGTGGTTCGGCGAGCAGGCCGAACAGGCTGACGATCACGATCAGCAGGATAATCCGGAACAGCATGGCGAGGCCAATGCCCCAGCGGCGCACTTTCGAAGCATGCTCGCCAGTGCGTTTGGATTCGATCGCGATATAGAGAAGGTTGTCGAAGCCGAGCACGGCCTGTAGCAGAAGCAGCATGAGCAAGGTGAAAAACCCACTCAGTGTGAAAAGGTCACCGAAAATGTCTGGCATGACTGCCCCCGCTGGTTGTCGGCCTTAATGGCCTGGTGTGTTGTCTTTATCGGCGCCGCGTACAGGACCTAGCGGCCCCACCGCGCGGCGCGCCCGCGCCCGTCAACATGAACAAAAGGGCCGTGGACGGCATTTGCGCTGTAGCTGCCAAGCCCGCCCTGAGAGATGCCTTCTGTGGCGGCGAACAGTTCCTGTGCGTAGTCGTAGAGGAAGTCGGCATCGGCCTTATCGACGGTTCCGTCCCGGTTTAGATCGTCCATCACGCCATCGCGCGGGGCCACATCGACATAGATGTCCGTCGCGTCGCCATACATGTGACGCGACAGCGTCGCAGAGCCGATTGCCGTATTGTAGAACGGCGAACGAAAGCCGCTCATCACGAAGAAGGTGTCTGCGTCCGTGATGCCGTCATCATTCAGTGACTTGAGAAGCAATTCGAGGCGTTCGAGGTTGGTGCTTGAGATAAGAAGGTATTTTGGCCAGTGGTCGGGCTGTTGATGGCACAAGAACTGGCCGATCCGGAAACTAGGTGAGACGTTGACGTCACCATATCCCTCATCGAGGCGGATATAGCCGAGCGGTGTATCCTGGGGATATTTGCCCATACGGAACCCATTGACCCGGCCAGAGCCATCGACCTGGTCGGCTGGTTCCAGCACAAAGAGCGCAATCTTGTTTTTCACCTCGCCCTGAAGGCTGCGGATTTCCAGCGCATAGGTTCCGGGTTTTTCGGGGGCAGGGAAGCTGGCCGCATTTTCAAGCCGGGTATCGTCCAGATAGGCGGCCATGCCGGCAGGCACGGTCAGCTCAATAGTGTCGCCCGGCAGCGCCATATAATGCCAGATATCGTGCGGCACGGGTTTGCCGCCGACAGAAACCGGCACGGCTGGCGCCGCGCCGGTAAAAGTCGAAAGCTGTAGAAATGTAGCTGTCAGCAGCGTTTCCAGCATCAAGGTCTAACCCCGGTCTGTCGATGATTGCTCTTGGTTCACCGAGGCGGTCTGACCGAGCGGGGCCGATCTTTCAACCTGCTTGATGCCTTCTGTGCGGTCATAAATATCGCGCCAGAAGTTCACCGTCTCGTCATCGTTCACGGTCACCGTCATATAGGTGATGTGGATCGGCAGACGGCTTTCGAAGTCGATGCGCTGATTGGTAGTCGTCGACAGCGCGTCCTTCACTTCCCGGGCGCGCTCTTCGGAATCCTGACCCGCGACCCATTCTGCCATCTGGTCTGGGTGCTCAAGGCGGATACAGCCAGAGCTGAAGGCGCGTTCCGCGCGGTCGAAAAGGTGTTTGCCGGGTGTGCCGTGCAGATAGACCGAATACTGGTTCGGGAAGATGATCTTGAGCTCACCGAGGGCATTATTGCTGCCCGGTTGCTGCACAAGACGATACTTGCTGGCCGAAGACGGATCGTTCCAGTTTACATTATAGGCGCTGACCTGCTCGCCATTGGCGCGGTCATAGATCTTGAAATTGGCGCGCTGTGCATAGGAAGGATCACGTTGCAGCTTCGGCAGCTTGTCCTTTGAGACAATGCTGACGGGCGCATACCAGCGGGGATTGGCAACGGTGTACTCGATCTCGTCATTGAAGGTGGGCGTCTGACGGCTGGACATGCCGACAATGGACTTCATAGCGATTTCGCGTGTCGTCCCATTCCAGCCTTCGACCGTATAGGAGGGGATGTTGGCCCAGACATATTTCGCGTCTGCCGGGCCCTGCTGGCGCCAGCGTTCCATTGAATCGGCAATACGTGCGATCTTGGAGTCGACGCTTTCATTCAGGGCTTGCAGCGTGTTCGGGCCGACAACGCCGTCAACCTTGATGCCATGGCGCTGCTGGAACGTCTCGACGGCCGCGGAAAGGTCTTCCGAATACAGGTTCGGATCTTTTTGTGTCGCCTTTGCCGCGATGAGGCCGGTCTTGGCGTCGCCATCGGCTTCAGGCGCGCGTTCCTGCATCGAAACGGTCTGAAGGTCGCTAGCGTCGGCAAACATCATCGGCTCGCGGTCTTCTGCCTTATCTTCAATAAAACCCTCGGCAGCCAGGCGTTCGCGAATGGCGGGAACGCGCGGATCAGATTGACCGGGCTCCAGCGTCTCGCCCTCGGGGATTGCGAGCCATCCGCCCTGATCGCGAATATCGCGATAGTGGGCGAGCGCACCTTTCAGTGCTGCATATTGCGGATAGCTCGACTCAAAATCCTGAAAACTCAGCTTGCCGCCCTGACCGGCTTCAATCAGCTTTTCAGGGATAAGGGCATAATTGGCGGTGGAGATCCGCGGCTTCGCAGCTTCGCCTTCATCCGCAAGTCCGCCGCTGATAGCCGCCGCGATACGTAGCCAAGCTGCCGAAAGGGCAAGGTCTGCCTTTGCCTGAGCGTCTTTATCGGAGGAAGAAAAGCGTTGGTCGATGAGGCGATTGAGGTCTTCCTCGAGGACTTCGTCCGCGGCAAGGCCGTGCTTGAACAGGTCTGCCGAAACATCCTGAAGGCTTTTGGCGCCTTCGCGGGTCCAGACCGGCTCGAACATGGTCTGAACATAGGCCCGGCGCGCGGCTTCGCTGACACTTTTGTCGATATCGTCACCAAACTCGGTCTCGAACCAGTCAGCCATAACGGCCTGTTCAATCGCGTTCGGAAGAGGTGCCTTTACGGTAGCACCAGCCATCGAGGCCTGCTCGGTTGCGGTAAGAGTGCGTATGGCGCCTGCGTCACCTTGCTGTGCGAGAGCAACCGGCGATGCCGAGGCGAGGATCAAGGATAGGAAAAGGGGTTTCATGGGGAGGCCCTGTTCGTTCTGTAACTGTTGCTCCTGCAACGGTGTTGGAAGCGAGGCCGTTCCCGACAAAGTTTTCTGCAAATGCTGGGAACCAGAGGCAGGTTTTTGCGTGTCAAGCCCTCAAATCTCGCCACCACGCAGATGAAAAGGCTGATCGCCGCCAGTCTGCCCGCAAAGCTCGGGCGCGCGAGTGAAGGCCAAAAATTAACTCTTCTTTCAAAAACATTAACCATTGCCGTGGCAGGTTGAACGGGATTTGCGGCGCTGAGGCTGCCTGCGCACGGGGCGGCTTTGGCGCTATCATGTGTGAAACGAATCAGTGCGGCCCAATCGGGCGGCGCCCGCCGGGAGTAGGCGAAATGACCGATCATGTGACCGATAGCGAAAACCTCGCCGAACCGCTTGCCGCGGAGCACGACGAGACTGAAATGATGAGCCGGGCAGACCTTCTACAGTTTCTCTTCTGGGGATGCCTTCTCATTTCAGTCGCCGCCGCAAGCGTTGCCATAGCCTGGCCTGATGCGGTCGGTGGACTGGGACCGATGCTTCTCATTTCCATGGCTGCGGGCGGCATGGTCTTTCTCCTCTGGGTCCTGAAGGGCGCTGGCCGCAAGCTTGGTCTGTTCCCGCAGCGTGGGGCAGCGGCGCAGGCGGTTGCAGAAGCAGGCCCCCGTTTTGGCTGGATCGAGGCGCTGGATGAGGCTGTGCTGGTTGCCGATCCGGGCGGCGCGCCGATTGCGGCGAATGCACGCTATAGCGAGCTGACACGCCAGGTGCTGTCCAGCATGAAGGAGACCGCGGCGCCTGTTTCCTTTGACCGTCTGTTCTCCTCCATGCCCGGTCTCGCTGCTCCGGTTTTCCGGCTGTCACGCGCGGCGAAGGCAAATGAAGCGCGTCATGAGACCCTTCCGGCGATGACGATCGGCACCAGTACAGAGACCGTCCAGTATGAAGCGACCGTGGCGCCGCTGCCGAGAGGACGTGTCATGTGGCGGCTGCGCGAAGTCAGCGCGGCGCCTGAGGCGGCCGGCGGAACAACGGATGTCCAGTCACTCTATGTCGAGGACGCACCGGTTGGTTTCTTTGCGGCGCGCCCGGATGGCAGGATCAGCTATGCCAACAAGTGGCTACGTGAACTGATCGGCCTTCCTGAGACCGCGCGCAATGTTCGTCTGGACGATGTCATGCGGCCGGAATTTGTCCGTATGCTGGGCAAGGACAGGAAGAGCGGCCTGCCGGGCCGTGCCCGCATCATGATGCGCACGCGGGATGGGGTAGAGATGCCGATGCAGGCGATTACGACCTGGTCTGGCAAGGGCATCAATGCGCAGGGGCGCACACTTCTACTGCCGGCGGCGCTGGCTGGTGGTGGAGAGCGCGAGGGCCGTTTCAGTGCGCCGATGGCGGCGCGCCCGCCGGCGGCCGATGGCGATCCGATGTTTAACGAAGCCCCTTTCGGCGCGGCCCGGCTGGAAGGCGCCAGCGTCGAGAGCGCTGTGCTTCGCAACGCCAACCGCGCCTTGCGGGAGATTGCGGTCAACTGCGAAGACGGCTCGCGGTTCGCCGACCTTTTTGCCCAGGATGATGAGACCGACGCGGACGAAATCGCGGCGAAGCTGCTCGATGCGGTCGACAAACCGGTGGGGCTGAAGCTTGCAGGCGAGCCGGCGCGTAGCGTCAATGTGTTTGTGTCGCTCGACAGCGCCGGACAGCCCTCAGTTGCCTATATCATCGACATGACGGAGCAGAAGGATCTCGAAGTCCGTCTGGCGCAGGGCGAGAAGATGCAGGCCATCGGGCAGCTTGCCGGCGGCGTGGCGCATGATTTCAACAATGTTCTGACGGGCATCATGCTGAACAATGATGAGCTGATGACGCGCCATCCGGTAGGCGATCCCGACTATGAGAACATCAAGAGCATCTATGAATTCTCTGTGCGCGCGAAGGATCTGGTGCGCATGCTGCTGGCCTATGCCCGCCAGCAGACCTTCAAGCGCGAGATCGTGAATGCGACGGACTTCCTGTCCGAGTTCTCGATCCTCCTGCGCCAGATCCTCGATGAACGCATCGAGTTCAACACGGTGCATGGCCGGAACCTGCCTTACATCAAGGCCGACCTGAACCAGCTGGAGACGGTCATCATCAACCTTGTCACCAATGCGCGCGATGCGATGCTGCTATCTGGGCAGGCAGGCGGGTCGCTGGAGATCCGCACTTCGGCGGCCACCGCCAAGGATGCCCATGACAAGGGCTTTCATTATGTAGACGAGGGTGACTATCTGCTGATCGAGGTGGCCGATACCGGCTGCGGCATCCCGGCCAATATCCTGAACAAGATCTTCCAGCCTTTCTTCACGACCAAGGATGTGGGCGTTGGTACCGGGCTTGGACTTGCCACGGTCTACGGCATCGTCAAACAGTCGGAAGGCTTTATCTGCCCGATCTCCAAAGTGGGGGAGGGGACGACCTTCCAGATTTATCTGCCGGCGCTGAAGGAAGAAGATATTCCGCAGCCCGCAGAAGACACGCCGGTGGAGGAGGCCGAGGAGAGACGGCCAATGGATATCTCCGGGCGCGGACGTATCCTGCTGGTCGAGGATGAAAAGGGGCTGCGCGACATTGCCGTCATGCATCTCATCTCGCGCGGCTATGAAGTGGAGTCGGCTGGCGATGGCGAGGAAGCCCTGGAAATCCTCGAGGATGCGCCAGGGACGTTTGATCTGATTGTTTCAGACGTGGTCATGCCCGGTATGGACGGGCCGACCCTGATCCGGGAGGCCAAGGACTATCTCGGCCATGCGCGTGTCATCTTCGTTTCCGGTTATGCGGATCCGGACATCGCCAAGAAACTCGATGACGACCGCGAGATTTCCTTCCTGCCCAAGCCTTTCAATGTGCGCCAGCTCGCCGAGCGGGTGAAGCAGCAGCTTGGAGTGCGCAAGGAGCGTGAGGCGGCTTAATCCGCCCGCCAGCGGGCGCAGATCGAAGTGGGCAACATGCGTCCGGTCTTCTCCTCCGGAAGGGCCATCTCGCCCATCTCTATGCGCCCGCCAAATGGCTCGAGACGGTCTCCCAGCGCCTGGGCCAGCGCAATGTGCGAGAGTCTGACGGCATAGGCGGTCAGGACGACAAAGAGCGGATCTTCCACCAATAGCTCTGCGACACCATCCAGCAGGCCGGGAAGGTCTTCCTCAAAGCGCCAGGTTTCATTCTTCGTGCCTCGTCCGAACTTCGGGGGATCGAGGATGATCGCGTCGTACCGGTTGCCGCGGCGCTGCTCACGCGCGACGAATTTCATTGCATCATCCGCAATCCAGCGGATTGTGCGGTCATCCAGACCGGACATGGTCTGCGCATCCTTGCCGAACCCATTGGATTTTGGACTGGCGTCCAGGTGAACCACTTCGGCGCCTGCCTGCGCGCAGGCCAGCGACATCAGCCCGGTGTAGCCAAAAAGGTTCAGCACTTTGGCCGGACGGCCGGCTTTCCTGAGCTGATCCTTCGCGAAAGCCCAGTGTACCGAGTGTTCCTGGAAGACGCCCATGTGCCGGAAAGGCGTGCGCCGGGCTTCGAATTTAAGACCCTCCCATGTCATAGGCCAGGTGTCCGGCGCCTTGGGATTGAGCCGTCGCCACTGGCCGCGTTCATCGTCCCCGGCCTTGGCATCGAACCAGGCATCCGCCTTCCATGTATCGACCGGCTGGCGCGGGCGCCAGAAGGCCTGCGGGTCCGGGCGGATGACGGTCTGGCTGGCGAAACGTTCGCGCTTGAGCCCATCGCCGCTGTCGAGCAGGGCGTAGTCGTCCCAGTTGTCAGCAAGAAAGAGGGTCTGTTCGTACTTCATGCGAAATCTCTTATTTGAAGTCTCTCTGGCGCCAGGCTTCATAGGTCATGACGGCCGTCGCCTGAGCGAGGTTGAGACTGTCGGCACCGCCGCGCATCGGGATCAGGCAGAGCGTGTCGCATTTGGCCTCGACAGCATCCGGCAGACCGGCCTGTTCATTGCCCATCAGGATGACGCTCGGTCCTGACATGTCGGCATCGGTGTGGCGGACCGTGCCGTTCACGCTGGCGGCAAGAACAGAGAGGCCGGCGCCTGTGCGCCAGGTGTTGAACGCATCGAAGCTCGCGCGGGCGAAAGGAATATCGAAGATCGATCCCATCGAGGCGCGGACGGCTTCGACGCTATAGGGATCGCAGCACTGGCCGATCAGGAGCACGCCCGACAGCCCGGCGCAGTCGGCAGTGCGCAGGATAGTGCCAAGATTGCCGGGATCGCGGACCTCATAAAGAGCGATCCAGAGCGAGGTCTCCGGAACGGTGAGGTCTTCGAGGGCAGGGTGAGTCTGGCGAAAGGCGCCAATCACGGCCTGCGGATTGTCCTTACGGGCGATCTGACCGGCCAGCCTGTCCGTCACCTGCACGGTGCGGGCGCCTGAACGGGCGGCCTTGTCGACAAGGTCGCGCACGAAGGCCCGCTCTGCGCTGGAGGCGGAGACGACCAGACTGTCGAGCGACCAGCCCGCAGAGAGGCCCTGTTCAACAAGGCGCGCGCCCTCAGCCAGAAAGAGACCGGTTTCGTTCCGGCCCTTCTTGCGCTCCAGGCTGCGCAGCATCTTGACCAGCGGATTACCCGTGCTGGAGATTGTTTCGAGGTTCGATGACATGGGCGCGCTTTAGCACAGACTTCGCGCAAGACAATTGACGCGCGCGCCATGGTTCGGTCTGCTGGCAGAATCAAGACAAGACCGCTGCTCAACCTCGCCCGTGCCGAAGCCGCGCATGAGCTGAGGTGAGTGGAAATTCGGCGCGGTGAAAATCCGGCCCGCATGGAGAGCCGATCTGATGGCCCTGGTTCATGAATATGTATGGTATGTGCTTGCTGGCGCATTGCTGCTTGGTTTTGGGCTGGCGTGGATCCTTCGGGGCCTGAAGAAGTCGCCCGAGGAGCAGCGGGCCATTGTGGACCGGGATATTGCACTTCTGGAACTGCAACAGACCAAGGATGAGCTCGACAGCCTGTTTGCCGCGCAGCGTAAATGGAAGGCGCAGACCAAGGCTGCCGTCGCCGAAGGGGCCGACCCGGCACTGAAGGCTGAGGTCGAACGCCTCCAGGCAGAGCTTGCCGCGCTCCGGGAAGCGGGAGCCGAGCGTCCCAAGACTGAGGCAGAGGCGGGTGCGCCGGCGTCGTCTACCAGCCGCGCGGGGGAAGAGGCATCGCTGCGTAATGCGCTCATCGCTCGCAATGAGTATCTGGAAGAGCGGATTCACGATGTGGAGCTGCGACTCCATCATATGGCGAAGGAAAAGGCTGACGCTGAGACGCTCCAGCCTGCAGAAACTGGCCCGAGCGAAAGTACCCTCAGCAAGGAGGCGTATCTGACACGCTATCTGGTCATGCGGGCCGAGGCGCTGCAGGCCAGGCTGCAGGCAGTCCGGTCCGCTGCGCCGGAGGAGGCAGACTCTTCGATGGCGGCGCGTCCAGATGCCCCAGATGAAAGCGAACCGAGCAAGCGTGATGAAGAAGTTGCCCGTTTGCGCTGGCGTAACCGGTATCTGGAAAGCCGGCTCGCCTATCTGGACCAGCCTTCCGAAGGCGCGGTGCAGGTTAGAAGGGCGGAAGTTACCGACCAATCTGCGGCCCCTGCAAGCAACTCTCCTGAGCCTGTTCGCGCGTCTGAACCCGCGCGCCCATCGCCGCGGCCTGCGCAGCCAAATTCTGCTCAGGTGGCGAACGCTGGACCGGACCGGTTCGCCGTCCGAGGCCCCCGCTTCACCAGTCCGATGTCCGCGCTGGCCTCTGCGGGCGCGGCGCAGCAACCGGCTGCAGCGCAGCAGACGAAGGAAGAAAAGCCTCTCCGCCCCCCGTCGCGGCCAGCTCCTGAAGGGGCGGCCGACGACCTCACCCGGCTCTCCGGCCTCAGCTCTTCAATCGAGCTCAAGCTCAATGAAATCGGGGTCTGGCATTTTTCCCAGATTGCTGAATGGACGCCCGCAAACCTCGCTTGGGTGGATGAGGCTTTCGACCTCGACGGACAGGCGAGGCGGGAGGGCTGGATCAGCCAGGCGCGCCAGCTGGTGGGCTAGATATTTTCGTGTTGATCGCCGGTGAACGAAGTCTTCATTTGAGAGTTAGGCCATGCAGGTTACATATAACGCCATTCATGACATCGCATGACACTGGAAAGGGACGGGTCAATGACAACAGCCAAACCGCAACGGGCAGGTTCATTCGAGCGACGGACATTCGCAGGGCTCGCCGCCTCGCTCGCGTTTGCAGCCACAGCGTGCAGCGTGAACCCCTATACTGGCGAACAGCAATTTGCCGCTTATGACGACGCACAGCTTTCTCAGGCTTCCGCGCAGGCCTGGCAGCAGCTTCGCGCCCAGACGCCGACACTGAATTCGGGCCCGCAATATCAGCGCGTTCAGCGTGTCTGGAGCCGGATTGCCGCCGCATCGCCGAAAGCCGGTGAACAGTGGGATGTCCAGGTTTTCAATTCGGATGACGTGAATGCGTTCGTGATGCCGGGCAATCGGGTCGGCGTATATACCGGCCTGCTCGATGTGGTCGAAAATGACGACCAGCTCGCAGCGGTTCTCGGCCATGAGGTCGCGCACGCCATCTATCGCCACGCCAATCAGCGCGCGACCCGTCAGGCCGCCGCTTCGGCCGCCGTTCAGGTTGGTGCGGCCGCCGCGGGCAATAGCGGTCTTGGCGTCAGCGCAAATCAGGTGAACGCGCTCGGCAGTGTGGCCGCTAATCTGGGCGTTGTCCTGCCGTACAGCCGCAATGCCGAGCTGGAAGCCGACCTCGCCGGCGTCGATTATATGGTGCGTGCGGGCTATGATCCACGCGCTGCGATCCGCCTGTGGGAAGTGATGCAGCAGAATAACAGCCAGCGTACCGCCGACTTCCTGTCGACACACCCCAATCCAGATATCCGCCAGCAGCGCATCCGCGAATACATCCAGCAGAAGGGCTACTAGGCGCTTTTGATCAGGTGCCAGAGCTGACCCGGCGGGCTTGACCTGCCGGGTCTTTTCGTGTGTACCGCGCGCTTCGCCCCTCGCCGGGCGAGATACCTTGTGGGAAGTGCCGGTGGGAAAGACCATCACCGGGCTGGACCACGGGGCCTCAAACCAGGCGGCCGGATCGAAAGACCACCGGCCACGTAACAAGCCAGAGAGGATGACATGGCTAAGAAATTGCTGGGGCAGCTCAAGCTCCAGATCCCGGCCGGTTCGGCCAACCCGTCTCCGCCAGTTGGTCCTGCGCTCGGTCAGCGCGGCATCAATATCATGGAGTTCTGTAAGGCCTTCAATGCGAAGACCGAGAACATGGAGAAGGGCCTGCCGATCCCCGTCGTGATCGACTACTATCAGGACAAGTCCTTTACCTTCACCACGAAGACGCCGCCTGCGAGCGTTCTTCTGAAGAAAGCTGCAGGCCTGAAGATCGGCAAGCCGAACTCAGGTGCCAAGCAGCCGGGCAAGGACGTCGCCGGCAAGGTGACGATCGCCCAGTGCCGCGAGATCGCCGAAGCGAAAATGGTCGATCTCAATGCAACGGACCTCGACGCCGCAACAGAGATCATCAAGGGCTCTGCGAAGTCGATGGGCCTCGATGTGGTGAACTAAGAACATGGCTAAGCACGGAAAAAGATATCGCGCCGCTTACAGTGCGGTGGATGCCGAGAAGATCTATGGCGTTTCTGAAGCCATCTCTCTCGTGAAATCGAATGCGACCTCCAAGTTCGACGAGACGATTGAAGTCGCCGTCAGCCTGGGCGTGGATCCGAAATATGCCGACCAGATGGTCCGTGGCATGGTCTCTATGCCTTCCGGCACCGGTAAGGACGTCCGCGTGGCGGTCTTTGCACGCGATGCCAAGGCTGAAGAGGCCAAGGAAGCCGGCGCCGATTTCGTTGGCGCCGAGGACCTCATGGAGCAGATCCAGGGCGGCATGATGGATTTCGACCGGGTCATCGCGACCCCGGACATGATGGCTGTCGTCGGTCGTCTGGGTAAGGTTCTTGGCCCGCGCGGCCTGATGCCGAACCCGAAGGTCGGCACGGTTACCCCGAATGTCGCAAAGGCCGTTGCCGACGCGAAGGGTGGCTCTGTCGAGTTCCGCGTCGAGAAGCGCGGCATCGTCCATGCCGGCATCGGCAAGGCAAGCTTCAGCGAAGATGCGCTCGAGCAGAACTTCAAGGCGTTTGTCGATGCCCTGATGAAGGCCAAGCCATCGGGCGCCAAGGGCACCTATATGAAGAAGATCGCGCTGTCTTCCACGATGGGCCCGGGCATCACGGTCGACGCCAATGAGGCGATCGCCGCCGCCTAGAGCGCAAATAAAGCGACTGAAAATCGAGCGCCCGGACCTCTCGCAGGTCCGGGCGTTTGCGTTTCGGGCTGCGGCGCGATATCTTCTCTGGAGCTGAGGAGAGCGTGTCCCGGGCATGAGAAATTGTGCGTGCCGGGGGTTGCGACCCTGTGTATTCCGCGTTAACAGACCCCTCTTGACGGGAGATCACCGACCAAATCGGGGGCCTCCCGTTTTCCTGTCCAAGACCATGGGTCGCGTCCTTAGGGCACAGAAATCCCATGATAGACGGGGTGAGGCGAGTATTAGAGGCTGTCGGAATTCAGGTTTCGGCCAGTCTGGTATCGCCAGGCCCTGGGCAGGCGCTGGAAGCGGAGCAATCCGACGAAGGCGAATTCCCGGGCGCCCGGATGGGCCGGACGCCTTAACTGGAGAACCGTAATGGATAAAGCTGGAAAGCAGGCGGCGCTGGCGGAGCTCGAAACAGTTTTCGAGAATTCCGGTGCAGTTGTCGTCACGCATTATACCGGTTTGAGCGTTGCGGAACTGACGAAGCTGCGCACCACGCTCAGAGAGCAGGGTGGGCGGCTTAAAGTGGTCAAGAACCGGATTGCCAAGATTGCCCTCAAGGGCAAGGGCGGCGATGCGGCTCAGGATCTCTTCTCTGGCCAGGTGGCTATCGCCTATGCAGAAGACCCGACGGTCCCTGCAAAGGCAACCGCCGAGTTTGCCAAAGACAATGAAAAGCTGAAGCTCATCGGTGGCGTCATGGGCGCCGAAGTGATGGACAGCGCGGGCGTCGAAGCCCTCGCGAAGATGCCATCGCGCGAAGAGATGATCGCAACCATTGTTGCCCGCCTGACCGGTCAGGCCAGCCAGATTGTCCAGCGCGTCAATGCGCCGGGCCAGGGTCTTGCTGGAGCGATCAAGGTCATTGGCGAGCAGGCAGCGGCATAGCGTCAGATAAGCCAACGCGAAACCAGAACACCTCTAAACCTGAACAAGAAAGTCGATCAGACAAATGGCAGATATTGCAAAACTTGGTGACGAACTTCTCGGCCTCACCATTCTCGAAGCAAAAGAGCTCAACGATTATCTCGAAGAGCGCGGCATCAAAGCAGCAGCAGCCGTGGCTATGGCTGGCCCGGCAGCCGGTGGCGACGCCGGCGGCGCAGCCGCTGAAGAAAAAGACGAATTCGACGTCATCCTCGTGGACGGCGGCGACAAGAAGATCAACGTCATCAAGGTCGTGCGCGAAGTCGTGTCCGGTCTTGGCCTGAAAGAAGCCAAGGAGCTCGTCGAAAGCGCTCCGAAGCCGATCAAGGAAGGCGTCAACAAGGACGAAGCCGAAGAACTCAAGAAGAAGTTCGAAGAGGCCGGTGCCAAGGTTGAAATCAAGTAAGCCGGTCCCGGCTTGCATATGAAGAGGCAGCGTCTGCGCGAGGCGCTGTTTCGGTAGAGTAAATAGCGCGGCGGATCCCGTTGAGGGTCCGCCGCGTGCTCGCGTTTCAGGTGGCAAGCCGCCACCGTGTCCGCATGCTGCGGGCCGGAGTTGGCGGCAAGAAACGGAACAGAAGATGGCTCTTTCTTTCACGGAAAAAAAACGTATCCGCAAATCCTTCGGTCGTATTCCCGAAGCCATCGACATGCCAAACCTCATCGAAGTGCAGCGCTCCTCCTATGAGCAGTTTCTGCAGATGCATACGGCGCTCACCGAGCGCACCGATGATGGTCTTGGCGGTGTCTTCAAAAGCGTTTTCCCGATCATCGACTTCAATGAGCGCGCAACACTTGAATACGTTTCGTACGAATTCGAGCCGCCGAAGTTCGATGTGCAGGAGTGTATGCAGCGTGACCTGACCTACGCAGCGCCGCTCAAGGTGCGGCTGCAGCTGGTTGTCTTCGATATTGACGAGGACACGGGCGCGAAATCGATCAAAGAGGTCAAGGAGCAAGAGGTCTATCTCGGCGATATTCCGCTGATGACCGACAAGGGTACGTTCATCGTGAACGGCACCGAGCGTGTGATTGTGTCCCAGATGCACCGCTCGCCGGGCGTCTTCTTCGACCATGATCGCGGCAAGACCCATTCGTCCGGCAAGCTTCTCTTCGCGGCCCGGATCATTCCATATCGCGGGTCCTGGCTCGACTTCGAGTTTGACGCCAAGGACATTCTGAACATCCGCATCGACCGCAAGCGCAAACTGCCTGCGACGACGATGCTGTATGCGCTCGGCTATGACACAGACGAGATCATCGACCTCTTCTACACCCGTTCGGTCTACCGGCTGGACAAGAGCGGCTGGATCATGGGCTTCCGCCCGGAAGCGTGGAAGGGACAGAAGCCAAGCTATGATCTTGTTGACGCGAAGACCGGCAAGGTTGTGGCGCCTGCGGATCGCAAGATCACAGCGCTCGCTGCCAAGCGGATCGTTGAGGGCGGTACGGACGAGCTTCTCGTTCCATCCACGGCTCTCGAGGGTAAGTTCCTCGGCCGCGATATCGTCAACCGCGAAACCGGCGAGATTTTTGGTGAAGCTGGCGACGTCCTGACTGAGGAGCTCGTTGCAGAGCTTCGCGAGCAGGGGCAGAAGTCGGTCGAAATCCTCAACATCGACGGCGCCGACCGTGGCCCGTGGCTGCGCAACACGCTGAAGGCGGACAAGAACGAGACGCGTTTCGAGGCGCTGTCCGACATCTACCGCGTCATGCGGCCGGGCGAGCCGCCGACGCAGGAAGCGGCTGACGCACTGTTCAACCAGCTCTTCTTCGATGGCGAACGCTACGACCTTTCCGCGGTTGGCCGTGTGAAGATGAACATGCGCCTGAATATGGCGCTCGGCGACTATGAGCCGGCTGAAGACAGCATGCGCACCCTGCGCCGCGAGGACATTGTCGGCGTCATGAAGGTCATCCTCGACCTCAAGGACGGCAAGGGCGAAGTCGACGATATCGACAACCTCGGCAACCGCCGCGTCCGCTCTGTCGGTGAGCTGATGGAGAACAACTATCGCATCGGTCTGGTGCGCATGGAGCGCGCCATCAAGGAGCGCATGTCCTCTGTCGATATCGACACGGTCATGCCGCACGACCTGATCAATGCGAAGCCGGTTGTGGCTTCGGTGCGTGAATTCTTTGGCTCTTCGCAGCTGTCGCAGTTCATGGACCAGACCAACCCGCTGTCGGAAATCACCCATAAGCGCCGTCTTTCGGCACTTGGCCCGGGCGGTCTCACCCGTGAGCGCGCAGGCTTCGAGGTTCGCGACGTTCACCCGACACACTATGGCCGTATCTGCCCGATTGAGACGCCGGAAGGCCCGAATATCGGCCTGATCAACTCGCTCGCCACCCATGCGCGCGTGAACAAGTATGGCTTCATCGAAAGCCCGTACCGTAAGGTCGAGAAGGGCAAGCTGACCGATGAGGTGGTGTATCTCTCCGCCATGGAAGAGCACCGCTTCGCGATCGCGCAGGCCAACGCCACGGTCAACGACAATGGCGAGCTGGACAATGAGTTCGTCAACGCCCGCGTGAACGGCGAAGCGACGCTCGTCCCGCGGGAGGAAGTCGAATATATGGACGTGTCGCCGAAACAGGTCGTTTCGGTCGCTGCAGCCCTCATTCCCTTCCTTGAAAATGACGACGCCAACCGCGCCCTGATGGGCTCGAACATGCAGCGTCAGGCTGTGCCGCTGGTCAAATCGGAAGCGCCTTTTGTCGGTACCGGCATGGAAGCGGTGGTTGCCCGTGACAGCCGCGCGGCGGTCGTCGCGCGCCGTGCGGGTGTGATCGAGCAGGTTGATGCGACGCGTATCGTTGTTCGTGCGACCGAGGATATCGATTCTGCCAAGTCCGGCGTTGATATCTACCGCCTGGCGAAGTTCCGCCGGTCCAACCAGAACTCCTGCATCAACCAGCGCCCGATTGTGCGCGTGGGCGACGAGGTGCAGGCTGGCGACATTATTGCGGACGGCCCGTCTACCGATCTTGGTGAACTGGCGCTCGGCCGCAACGTGCTCGTCGCGTTCATGCCGTGGAATGGCTACAACTTCGAGGACTCGATCCTCATCTCAGAGCGGATCGTGAAAGACGACGTCTTCACGTCAATCCACCTGGAAGAGTATGAGATCGCCGCTCGCGACACCAAGCTCGGCCCGGAAGAGATCACCCGCGACATCCCGAATGTCGGCGAGGAAGCCCTGCGCAACCTCGATGAGGCCGGGATCGTGGCTGTCGGTGCTGAAGTGAAAGCCGGCGACATTCTCGTCGGCAAGGTCACGCCGAAGGGCGAAAGCCCGATGACGCCGGAAGAAAAGCTCCTGCGCGCCATCTTCGGTGAGAAGGCATCCGACGTTCGCGATACCTCGCTGCGTGTGCCGCCGGGTGGTTCCGGTACGGTCGTTGAAGTGCGTGTGTTTAACCGCCACGGCATCGACAAGGACCAGCGTGCCCTGCAAATTGAGCGCGAGCAGATCGAGCAGCTGCAGGAAGACAAGGAAGACGAACAGAACATTCTGGAGCGCAACACCTATGCGCGCCTGCGTGAACTTCTTGTCGGCAAGGACGCTGCGGCCGGCCCGAAAGGCTTCAAGACCGGCAAGATCACCGATGAGGCCCTCGACGAGCTTCGCGAGAGCCAGTGGTGGGAAATTGCGCTGAAGTCTGAAAAGGCACAGGGCGAACTTGATCAGCTCCAGAGCCGCTTCGACGACTCCCTGCGCGAGCTTGAAGCGCGTTTCAATGACAAGGTCGACAAGGTCCAGTCGGGCGACGACCTGCCGCCGGGCGTGATGAAGGTCGTGAAGGTCTTCCTCGCCGTGAAGCGCAAGCTTCAGCCGGGCGACAAGATGGCCGGCCGTCACGGCAACAAGGGTGTGATCTCCAAGATCAACCCGGCCGAGGACATGCCTTTCACCGAAGACGGGACGCCGGTCGATATCGTGCTCAACCCGCTCGGCGTGCCGTCGCGGATGAATGTCGGGCAGATCCTGGAAACGCATATGGGCTGGGCTTCGAATGGTCTTGGCCGCATCGTCCAGAATGCGCTCGATGAGTGGAATGAGAACCATGACAACAAGGCGCTGCGCGACACCGTGCAGCGGGTCTATGGTGAAGGTGACGAGCTGCCGGAAACCGACGAGGAAATCGTCGAGCTGGCTTCCAATCTCGGTAATGGCGTGCCGATTGCGACACCGGTCTTTGACGGTGCGCGCGAAGCCGACATCGTCGAGATGCTGGAGCGGGCAGGGCTGGATGCATCCGGTCAGGTGACGCTGTTCGACGGCCGGACCGGCGAAGCGTTCAAGCGCAAGGTCACGGTGGGCTACAAATATCTTCTCAAGCTGCACCATCTGGTGGACGAGAAGATCCACGCCCGTTCGACTGGCCCATACTCGCTCGTTACCCAGCAGCCGCTGGGCGGCAAGGCGCAGTTCGGTGGCCAGCGCTTCGGTGAGATGGAGGTCTGGGCACTTGAGGCGTATGGCGCTGCCTACACGCTTCAGGAAATGCTGACCGTGAAGTCTGACGACACGGCCGGCCGTGCCAAGGTCTATGAGGCGATCGTCCGCGGCGATGACACATTCGAGGCCGGTATTCCGGAATCGTTCAACGTGCTCATCAAGGAAATGCGTTCGCTGGGTCTCAACGTTGAGCTGATCGAGGCCAATGAGGATGACGATGATGAATCGCCGGTGGCAGCTGAATAGGCTGCCGCATGGCAATCGTGTCTCTTAGAGACTAGGATTTATTCAGGCCGGATATCAGGTCCGGCCAACCCCCTCCCGAGGAGCGGAAAATATGCGCCAAGACGTCACAAACCCCTTCAATAACGCCAACGCCCCGGCCCCGAGCTTCGAGGCCATCAAGATTTCCATCGCCAGCCCGGAGAAGATCCGGTCCTGGTCTTCGGGCGAGATCAAGAAGCCGGAAACGATCAACTACCGGACCTTCAAGCCTGAGCGCGAAGGCCTGTTCTGTGCCCGTATCTTCGGTCCGATCAAGGACTATGAGTGCCTTTGCGGCAAATATAAGCGCATCAAGTATCGCGGCATTGTCTGTGAGAAATGCGGTGTGGAAGTTACCCTCGCCAAGGTTCGCCGCGAGCGCATGGGTCACATCGATCTTGCTGCGCCGGTCGCGCACATCTGGTTCCTGAAATCACTTCCTTCGCGCATCTCGACGTTGCTCGACATGGCGCTGAAGGATGTCGAGCGGGTTCTTTACTTCGAGAGCTATGTCGTCATCGAGCCGGGCCTCACCCCGCTCGAGCCGAACCAGCTGCTCACCGAAGAAGAATACATGGAAGCCCAGGACGAGCATGGTGAGGATGCCTTCACCGCCATGATCGGCGCCGAGGCCATCCGTGAGCTGCTTCGTGCCCTCGATCTTGAATCGCTCGCCGACCAGCTTCGCGACGATCTCGCCGAGTCGACCAGTGAACTGAAGACGAAGAAATTCTCCAAGCGCCTCAAGGTCGTGGAGTCTTTCCTTGCATCCGGTGCGAAGCCTGAGTGGATGATCATGACGATCGTTCCGGTTATCCCGCCGGATCTTCGCCCGCTGGTCCCGCTGGACGGCGGCCGCTTTGCGACGTCTGACCTCAACGATCTCTATCGCCGGGTCATCAACCGTAACAACCGCCTCAAACGCCTGATGGAGCTTCGCGCGCCGGACATCATCATCCGGAACGAAAAGCGCATGCTGCAGGAATCTGTCGATGCCCTGTTCGACAATGGCCGCCGCGGTCGTGTCATCACGGGCACGAACAAGCGCCCGCTGAAGTCGCTCTCCGACATGCTCAAGGGCAAGCATGGCCGTTTCCGCCAGAACCTGCTCGGCAAGCGCGTCGACTATTCGGGCCGTTCGGTCATTGTGGTTGGCCCGAACATGAAACTTCACGAGTGTGGTCTGCCGAAGAAGATGGCGCTCGAACTGTTCAAGCCGTTCATCTATGCGCGTCTCGATGCGAAGGGCCTCGCCGGTACCGTGAAGGCCGCCAAGAAGCTCGTCGAGAAGGAAAAGCCGGAAGTCTGGGATATCCTCGAAGAGGTGATCCGCGAACACCCGGTCATGCTGAACCGTGCGCCGACGCTTCACCGTCTTGGTATCCAGGCGTTTGAACCGAAGCTGATCGAAGGCAAGGCCATCCAGCTCCACCCGCTGGTCTGCGCTGCGTTTAACGCTGACTTTGACGGCGACCAGATGGCCGTTCACGTGCCGCTGTCGCTCGAAGCCCAGCTTGAGTGCCGCGTCCTGATGATGTCCACGAACAACATCCTGTCGCCGGCGAATGGCAAGCCAATCATCGTGCCGTCGCAGGACATCATTCTCGGTCTCTATTATCTGTCGCTCGACAAGGACAAGGAGCCGGGCTCCTACAAGACCGACAAGGAAGGCCGCCCGGTCCAGGGCATCTATTCCGACATGTCGGAAATCGAGCACGCACTCAATGCGGGCTACCTCTCGCTGCACGCCAAGATCAAGGCGCGCTTTGAAGGCGTCGATGAAGAGGGCGAAGAAGAAGTCCGTATCATCGATACGACGCCGGGCCGCTACATGATCGCTTCGCTTCTGCCGAAGATGAAGGGTATGCGTGCCGAGCTGGTCAACGACCTGATGACCAAGAAGGCGATCTCCAAGCTGATCGACGAGGTCTACCGGAACTGCGGTCAGAAGGCGACGGTCATCTTCTGTGACAAGCTGATGGAGCTTGGCTTCCGCGAAGCCTGCAAGGCGGGCATCTCGTTCGGCAAGGACGACATGAAGATCCCGGCGGCCAAGGCCAAACTGGTTGAAGATACCCGCGCGCAAGTGTCGGAGTATGAGCGCCAGTATGCCGAAGGTCTCATCACCCGCGGCGAGAAGTACAACAAGGTGGTCGACGCCTGGTCGACCTGTACGGACAAAGTCGCTGACGCGATGATGGACGCAGCCGGTGAGGCTGAGATCAACAAGGAAACGGGCCGTCAGGAAGAGACCAACTCGGTCTTCATGATGGCGCATTCCGGTGCGCGTGGTTCGAAGAACCAGATGAAGCAGCTTGCCGGTATGCGCGGCCTGATGGCCAAGCCGTCCGGTGAGATCATCGAGACGCCGATTGTGTCGAACTTCAAGGAAGGCCTGACCGTCCTTGAATACTTCAACTCGACGCACGGTGCCCGTAAGGGTCTGGCCGATACGGCCCTCAAGACGGCAAACTCGGGTTACCTGACCCGCCGTCTGGTCGATGTGGCACAGGATTGTATCATCGTTGAGGACGATTGCGGGACCGACAAGGGCATCATGATCGCTCCGGTCATGGAAGGCGCCGACGTCACCGTTGCACTGTCCGAGCGTATCCTTGGCCGCACCACGGGCTGGGACGTGAAAAATCCGAAGACCGATGAAATCATCTGCCCGGCCAATACCTATATCGATGAGGCGCTTGCCCAGAAGATCGAGGAAGCCGGTGTTGATGAGATCAAGGTCCGCTCGCCGCTGACCTGTGAGACCAAGACCGGTGTCTGTGTGGCCTGTTATGGCCGCGACCTCGCACGCGGCACGATTGTGAACAAGGGCGAGGCCGTCGGTGTCATCGCGGCCCAGTCGATCGGTGAGCCGGGTACACAGCTGACCATGCGGACCTTCCACATTGGTGGGGCTGCGTCCGTGGCAGAGGAAAGCTCGGTCGAATCCGCGTTCGAAGGCAAGATCAGCTTCGAGGAAGCCGAGACAGTCACACGTACGGACAAGACGCTTGTTGTCGTTGGCCGCCAGATGTCGGTGTCTGTCATCGACAGTGATGGCCGCACCCGTCAGACCTTCAAGCCTGGCTACGGCACGCGTCTCTACGTCAAGGATGGCGCGAATGTGAAACCGGGCGAGAAGCTTGCCGACTGGGATCCATTTGCCCAGCCGCTCATCTCGGAAATCTCCGGTGTCGCCAAGCTGATCGACGTTGTCGATGGCATGTCGGCCCGTGAGGAGACCGACGAGGCGACCGGCATTTCGTCCCGCGTGATCGTCGACTATCGCGGCAGCAAGGGCAACGAGCTTCGCCCGGCTGTCCTGATTACCGATGAGAAAGGCGAGGCGAAGACGCTTCCGAACGGCACAGAGGCCCGCTACCTGCTTTCGCCGGGCGCGATCCTCTCGGTCAATGACGGCGATGAGGTCGGTTCCGGCGACAGTCTCGCACGGACCGCGACCGGCGGTGCGAAGACCAAGGACATCACAGGTGGTCTGCCGCGTGTTGCCGAGCTCTTCGAAGCCCGCCGTCCGAAAGACAATGCGGTCATCGCCGATATTGACGGACGTGTGTCGTACCTGCGCGACTACAAGAACAAGCGCAAGATCGGCATCATCCCGGAAGAAGAGGGCGTCGAGCCTGTCGAATACCTCGTTCCGAAGAACAAGCGTATCTCGTTCCAGGATGGCGACTTCATTCGGCGCGGTGAATACCTTGTCGATGGTAACCCGGCGCCGCAGGACATCCTCGGCTCGCTGGGCATCGAGGCGCTGGCTGACTACCTCGTCGACGAGGTCCAGAAGGTCTATCGCCTGCAGGGTGTTCCGATCAACGACAAGCACATTGAGGTGATCGTTCGCCAGATGCTGCAGAAGATCGAAATCACTGATCCGGGCACGACGACGCTTCTCAAGGGCGAACATGTCGACCTGCTTGAGCTGGAAGAAGCGAACGCAGCGGTCCGCCGCTCGCGCAAGCAGGACCAGCGTGAGGCTGAAGGCGTGCCGGTGCTCCTTGGTATCACCAAGGCGTCCCTGCAGACCCGCAGCTTCATCTCTGCGGCATCCTTCCAGGAGACGACGCGCGTACTGACCGAAGCAGCCCTTCAGGGCAAGGTCGATACGCTCGAAGGTCTCAAGGAAAACGTCATCGTCGGCCGTCTTATCCCGGCCGGTACCGGCGGTGGCATGCGCAACTTCCGGCGCGTTGCCGCGCAGCGCGACCAGAAGCTCAAGGCCAAGCGCCGCGAAGCCGCTGAAAAGGCAGCTGCAGCTCTTCCGGCACCTGACGCCGCTGAATAGTTGCAGTTGCAAAAGACCCTATCGCAGCACGTCCCGTCCCAAACACTTGACGGGACGTGTGCAGGGTCTTAACACGCGCCGAACGCTGGCTGAGGCGATAGGTTTATCGCTTCCGGCAGGCCGAAGGGCTTCCGTCAGGCCGGCATAGTACGGAATTGGTGGTCCGACCGGGTCAGGAATGGCCCCGTCGGGCTATCTTGGTTTGAACTGGTCCGATGGGGCCAAGTTAGAAAGCAGTCAAAAAGGCCCTCATGCCCACGATTCAACAGCTCATTCGCCATCCGCGCAAGCCAAAGCCTGCGCGCCAGAAAACCCCGGCCCTGAAAGGCAATCCGCAACGCCGCGGTGTCTGCACGCGGGTCTATACGACGACGCCAAAGAAGCCGAACTCCGCGCTTCGTAAGGTCGCGAAGGTCCGTCTGACGACCGGCTTTGAGTCGCTCTGCTATATTCCAGGCGAAGGTCACAACCTCCAGGAGCACTCCGTTGTGCTGATCCGTGGCGGTCGTGTGAAGGACCTTCCCGGTGTGCGCTACCACATCCTGCGCGGCGTCCTCGATACCCAGGGCGTCAAGAACCGTAAGCAACGCCGCTCGCATTACGGCGTGAAGAAACCGAAATAAGGGTCGAGAGAACATGTCACGTCGTCACCGCGCCGAAAAACGCCAGGTTCTGCCTGATCCGAAGTTCAAGGACATCGTTATTTCGAAGTTCATGAACCAGATCATGCTGGACGGTAAGAAATCCACCGCCGAGCGCATCGTCTATGGTGCCTTCGACCTTGTCGAGGAAAAGGCCAAGAAGGACCCGGTCGAGGTCTTTCACGCCGCGCTCGAAGCCATTTCGCCAGCTGTCGAAGTCCGTTCGCGCCGCGTTGGTGGTGCAACCTATCAGGTGCCGGTCGAAGTCCGTCCGGAGCGCCGTCAGGCCCTCGCGATCCGCTGGCTCGCTTCGGCTGCCAGCTCGCGGAATGAGAACACGATGCGTGAGCGTCTGGCCGGTGAGCTGCTCGACGCCTCGCAAGGCCGCGGCACGGCTGTGAAGAAGCGGGAAGATACCCACCGCATGGCCGAGGCCAACCGCGCCTTCTCCCACTACCGCTGGTAACACATTCGATCCGTTCCTCCCGGAACAAGACAAAAAGGTAATCCCATGGCCCGCGAATACTCGTTGGAGCGCTATCGTAACTTTGGCATCATGGCCCACATTGATGCTGGCAAGACGACGACGACCGAGCGCATCCTGTTCTACACCGGCCGTTCCCACAAGATCGGCGAAGTCCATGATGGCGCTGCCACCATGGACTGGATGGAACAGGAGCAGGAGCGCGGCATCACGATTACGTCGGCTGCGACAACCACGTTCTGGTTCCGCACCGAAGATGGCAACACGCCGACCGGCCTCTATGGCGACACGCCTGAAGAAGCCAAGTTCCGCTTCAATATCATCGACACGCCTGGGCACGTCGACTTCACCATTGAGGTTGAGCGTTCGCTGGCCGTTCTCGACGGCGCTGTCTGTGTTCTGGACGCCAATGCCGGTGTCGAGCCGCAGACCGAAACCGTCTGGCGCCAGGCCGACCGCTACAAGGTTCCGCGCATCGTCTTCGTCAACAAGATGGACAAGACCGGCGCTGACTTCTTCAACTGCGTGAAGATGATCAAGGAACGCACGGGCGCGATCCCTGCACCTATCCAGCTTCCGATCGGTTCGGAAAACGAGCTGGAAGGCGCTGTGGATCTCGTCACCATGAAGGAATGGGTCTGGGAAGGCTCTGACCTTGGTGCATCATGGGTCGTTCGCGATGTTCGCGATAGCCTGAAAGCCAAAGCCGAAGAAATGCGCGCAGAGCTCGTCGAGCTGGCTGTGGAGCAAGACGAAGCGGCCATGGAAGCTTACCTCGAAGGCACCGAGCCAACCGAGTCCGAGCTCCGCGTTCTGATCCGTAAGGGCACGCTGTCCATGTCCTTCGTTCCGGTGCTCGCTGGTTCTGCGTTCAAGAACAAGGGCGTCCAGCCGATGCTGAACGCCGTGATCGACTATCTTCCAGGCCCGCTCGACGTGCCTGCCTATATGGGCTTCAAGCCGGGCGACGACGACGAAGTCCGCAATATTGCCCGTCATGCAGACGACAATGAGCCGTTCTCCGGTCTTGCCTTCAAGATCATGAACGACCCCTTTGTCGGTTCGCTGACCTTTGTGCGTATCTATTCCGGTACCGTCTCCAAGGGCGGCTCCATGCTGAACTCCACCAAGGGCAAGCAGGAGCGTATCGGGCGCATGATGATGATGCACTCGAACAACCGCGAGGAAATCGAGGAAGCCTTCGCTGGCGACATCATCGCGCTCGCCGGCCTCAAGGAAACCACGACGGGCGACACGCTCTGCGACAAGTCCGATCCGGTCGTTCTTGAGACGATGACCTTCCCCGATCCGGTGATCGAGATCGCTGTTGAACCGAAATCGAAGGCCGACCAGGAGAAGATGTCCATCGGCCTGCAGCGTCTGGCTGCCGAGGACCCGTCCTTCCGCGTCGAGACCGATATCGAATCCGGCCAGACAATCATGAAAGGTATGGGCGAGCTTCACCTCGACATCCTGGTTGACCGTCTGAAGCGCGAATTCAAGGTCGAAGCTAACATCGGCCAGCCGCAGGTCGCCTATCGCGAAGCCATCGGCCGTCCGACCGAAATCACCTATACGCACAAGAAGCAGTCGGGTGGTTCGGGTCAGTTCGCCGAGGTCAAGATCCAGTTCGAGCCGCTCGAAGCCGGGTCCGGTTTCGTGTTCGAAAGCGCGATCGTTGGTGGCTCGGTGCCGAAGGAATACGTTCCGGGCGTTGAGAAAGGCCTCAACCAGGCCAAGGAAAACGGTCTTCTGGCCGGCTATCCTGTGACCGACTTCAAGGCGGTTCTCGTCGACGGCAAGTTCCACGATGTGGACTCCTCGGTTCTCGCCTTCGAAATCGCATCGCGCGCTGCTTTCCGCGAACTGCGCACCCAGGCTGACCCGAAGCTCATGGAGCCGATGATGAAGGTCGAGGTCGTGACGCCGGAAGAGTATATGGGCGATATCATTGGTGACCTGAACTCCCGTCGCGGCCAGATCCAGGGCTCGAACCCGCGCGGCAATGCCGTCGTGATCGGTGCCTTCGTGCCGCTGGTGAACATGTTCGGCTATGTCGGTAACCTGCGCGGCATGTCGCAGGGCCGGGCCCAGTTCACCATGGTCTTCGACCACTATGCCGAAGTCCCGAAAGCCGAAGCCCAGAAGATCGTTCAGGATCTCGCCGGCTGATAAACGAGACGTCCCGCACCGGGCCTTGAGGTCCGGTGCGGTGCATTCACATAACTGACTGACGTTGGAAATGAAGGAGAGGCCCGATGGCCAAAGAGAAGTTTGCGCGGAACAAGCCGCACGTAAACATCGGCACGATCGGCCATGTTGACCATGGCAAGACGACGCTGACGGCAGCGATCACG